>WNGP01005074.1_pt1 | contig 10973 bp, 8 predicted proteins | sample 5407671 | NCBI WGS metagenome assembly WNGP01 (sample SAMN13153381, study PRJNA577476) | soil metagenome | isolation source: 40 cm soil or saprolite under Garry oak tree replicate 2 | place: USA:California | collected 2016-06-15
TGTGCCGGCTGCATCGTCTCCTGCACTACCGCCACCAGATGCTCGCTCAACGTTGCTAGATCCACTTCATTACGCAGGGTGGCACTGAACGCTTCCAACGTGCGAACTGCATCGTACTTGCGGCGATAGAAACGCCGGTCGATAAGATTCTGGAGACGACGGCGTAAGGGCTGGAAGAGCGCAGCGATGACAAGTGTGGAGATCACGATCGCTACACTGGAGTCCTGGTTGGTGAGTCCGCGTACCAGGGCTTGTAACCCGATAATGAGACCCGCGTAGACCGCTGCCAGCAGGCCAGTGAGCGAGCCATAGACCAGCGCCTTGTTGATGATGGTATCAATATCGTAGAGCCGCGAGCGCAGGATGGCAAAAGCAATCGAGATGGGAATGAAAAGCAGCAGGCCATAGGTCACAGTAGTCGGTAACAGGACCCCTGCATCCGACAAGTTCGGCGACTCAAAGGGGTGGAAGAGATTCACGATGATCAGGGACACCGCAAAGCCGCCCAAGGCCACAGCGAGACCAAAGACCACCCATTTCGTCTGCTGGCGCTCCCGGAACGTGGAGACGCGCCGGTAGCGATAGATCTGCAATCCGACCAGGCCCAGGATCAGCACAGCAAACACCAGGGAACCCACCCCAGCAAGCTGACCAAGGTACGCAGTGCTGAGAAAGACGTACCACACTTCATAGAAGACATAGACCAGCACGCTCCACCCGGTCCAGCGGGGCACAAACCGACCAGAGGGGAAGAGCAAGAAGAAGGTCGGGACGCACACCTGAGCCAGCAGTTCCAGCCCTCCGACCAGCCAAAACCAGGCGGGTGCCACCGTCCGCAGACCGATGTCCAGCAGACCAGTATAGGTGGCGCCCCCGAACAATACCAGCATGTATGCGCAGAAGAGCGCCATCCGATCAACAGACCGCCGCCAGAAAATGAGCGCGGCCAGCGCCGTGTAGATCAGCGTCGTTCCCACATCCCACCCAATCTGGTAGGCTGCCAGGAAGCCTGGCGAGAGACCAAGCTGCTGGAGTTGGCGCAGATCAGCCGGGGTCAAGCCGCTGATGCACAACGCGCCTGGCTGACAGACCGCTTGCAGCAGGGTAACAGCCCTGGGAATGGAGATCGCGTTCAGTGTCAGGACCAACAGCGTCAGCACAACCCAGCCCGCGCGGGCAATGAACAACCAGCGCCCATGCAGGCGCGTCTGCGACCCGTTGTGCGCGTCGGGGCGTTCAATATCGATTGTTGGGCTCTGTTGCAGGCTCATCGATGCTCCTGGTCGCTGCCTTCATGAGAACTGCCTGGGCATGCAGGTTCAGCTTTCCTGTCTAGTATATTACCATATCATCGTCTCGAAAACGTTACGGCAAGCGTTACGCTTTTTTCACCAGTGAATGGGGCTCAGGATTGAAAAAATTGACGGTCCTCGGCATGATGTGCGTATGCAAAACAGTACACCAGAGCCGATAGACGCGTCGAAACAATTTTGCCCGAACTCGGCGTATTCTGCATTGCTAGCTAAAGTGATTTTATAGGCCGATGTGGCTAATATATGGTAAAATGAGTGAACGAGTTATGAACACTCGTTCTTATCATAGAATAGAGAAGGTATTAACCCGTCTATCCGTTTGGAGTACCAACATCATGCCAATACGTCAACTCGAGCCCGATGTCGCTGCCAAGATTGCCGCAGGAGAAGTCGTCGAACGGCCCGCCTCTGTCGTTAAAGAACTTATCGAGAATAGTATCGATGCCGGAGCAACGCAGATTCGCGTCGATCTCACGAACGGTGGACTCCAGCTTATCCGCGTCACCGATAATGGCTCGGGCATCCCGGCAGACGAGCTCCAATTGGCACTCTCCAGGCATGCCACCAGCAAGGTAGCCAGAATCGATGACCTGGAACATATTCGTTCGCTCGGCTTTCGCGGTGAGGCACTGGCAAGTATGGCCGCCGTGGCCGAGGTTACGCTGCTCAGCCGCCATCACAGCGCTTCTCAGGGGGCGCAGGTGAGCGCCTCTAGCGGGCAAATCTCTGAAGTTACTACAGCCGCTTCTCCCGAAGGTAGCACGGTGACTGTACGCAACCTCTTCAGCGCGGTTCCTGCGCGACTGAAGTTCTTGAAGAGCCGCAACACCGAGATCAGCCATTGTCATCACCTGCTCGAACAGTATGCGCTGGCCTATCCTGAAATTCGCTTCAGTGTTTTCAGTGAAGGGCGGCAGATCTTCGTGACACCAGGGGATGGTCAACTTTCTAGCGTGTTGATCGAAATCTACGGTTTGCAGGTCGCCGAGCAGATGGTTCCTCTAAGCAGTCTTGATGGCAAGGATGATGATCCTGAGCGCCCTGTCGTCAGTGGCTATATCAGTCTTCCTACCTCTTATAAAAGCACGCGGCAGCACATGTCCTTCTTTGTGAATCGCCGCTGGGTGCTCAGTCGCATGCTCAGCTATGCCGTTGAGGAGGCCTATCACTCTTTGTTGCTTACAGGACGTCATCCCATTGCGGTCGTCAATATTACAGTTGACCCCACACAGATCGATGTGAATGTTCACCCTGCCAAGACCGAGATTCGCTTCCTCAAAGAGAGACGAGTGTACGCCGCGGTCCTGCGAGCCGTACGCCAGGCTGTATTGGAAGAAGCAGGAATACCCAAATGGGGAAACGATAGTAGGGCCAATCAGCAGGACGTGATGAATCGCGTCCCTCCATCCAATGTAGCATCACTACCCGATGAATCCTTTGAGTTAGACACAGGGGAAGAGGAGGAGGACCTTGCAGGGACGCGATTTATCGCGTCCTCCAATGACGAAGAAGCTCCCGCATTCCCACAAGATAATCCCTGGCTGACTGTAACCGAAGAGGAGACAGGCACGAAACCACCGCTATCATCAAGACTCTGGCAGAGCCATGTGCGCGGACACGATAGCCTGGAAACTGATGCTGCAAGCCAGGCGCCAGCCCAGGATGGAACACCCGCCGGGGGCCTGGCACCCGCAAGGGGTGCCATTACACTTCCCAGTGGTGCAGAAGGTAGAGAGGTAGTGGGCATGCCGTCTCTCCCGGAGACTGTGCCCCTTGCGGGTGCCGGGTCTCAACAAAGCCTGTCGGATATTCCCAACGAGCTGACAGCACAGGCAAAGGTAAGCCGTCTCCCAACATTGCGTGTTGTGGGCCAACTTTCCCAGAGCTATATCGTTACCGAGGGACCGGATGGCATGTACCTGATCGACCAGCATGCAGCGCACGAGCGTATTCTTTTAGAGCGCATGGTGGCAGCGTTGCAGGCGCGTACTCCTCTTTCGCAATTGCTTCTGACACCAATAAAACTTGAACTGGCACCGGCCGAGCTGGGCGCAATTGAAGACCACTTGCAGCAGTTAGAGCATATCGGCTTTACGCTCGAGGTACTTGAAGACAATACTTTACAGGTGCAAGCTGTTCCCAACGTGCTTATCAAGCATATGAATGCGCGTTCATTGCATGAACTGCTGGCCGAGTTAACCGCGCCGGAGAATCTTGGGCACTCCGAAACATGGGAAGAACATGCGCTGGCGAATGTAGCCTGCAAGGCTGCCATCAAAGCCAACTATTTCCTGACAGTCAGCGAGATGCGCGAGATGATTGAGCAGTTGGGCAGAACCAACGCCCCTTATAGCTGCTGCCACGGCCGACCAACCATGATCCATTTTAGTTTGTCTGCCCTGGAACGCGAATTTGGGAGGCGCTAGTGCCAGTGCTTGCTGATGTGCTGACCTCCGCCAACGCCTGGAATAGCGAGCAACCTTTGCTTACCTACCTGGTTCCACCCGAACTACAGGCCGAACTATGCGCAGGGCAACTGGTCGCCGTTCCCTACGGAGATCGGCTCGTCGAGGGCATTGTGTGGCTTACGAGTGCCGAGCCAACAAGCGATAGCTACCGTCCCATCTCCACCATCCTTGATCTTGAACCGGCGTTACTGCACCATCAACGTGCGCTGGCAGAGTGGATGGCCGCGTACTATGTGACACCCCTTGCACAAGTCGCCTTGATGATGTTACCTCCCGGGCTGATGCAGCGCTCCAAAGTCGTGTTACATCTGATTAAAAGCGAGGATCTGGCCACTAACGGGACACAAGACCAATCTGAATTTACACGCCTGCGCGCGCTTATTGGCTTGCTGCTGGCCGATGGAGATCTAGACATTGAACGCCTGAAAGAGATGCTTGGGCCGAAGCTGGCGAGGGAGGTAATACAGGAGGCCCTGGCGAGCGACATTATCGAACGTGAGGCTACCCTGCATACTCCGGCTACTCGCGCACGTCATAAACGTGTCGTGCGACTCATCGCGGAAGGTGCCATGTTGGAAGCATGGCGCCAGCAAGCCCAGGCACAACTGCAGCAAAGCCTGCCCGAACCCACGAGCATACCAATGGCTGCCGATAATGTGAGACGACGCCCTCAAAAAAACGTACCCGATCCCTGGGCCATCCCTGGCTCCTCAGATGCCTTCACGCTCACACCCCAAAATCGCCTGGGATTGATAGCCCAGCGGCGACTGGCAGCTATCGACCTGTTACAGCATGATAGAGGTACGTCCAGCACCGATTCGCACTGGACTCCAGGGACACTTTGTAAGGCCAGCGGGTTATCCCCTGCACAGTTACAGGTGTTGGTACGCGACAAAATTATTGCTATCGAAGAGATTGAGGTACAGCGTGATCCCCTGCTTGGTCGCGTCATTCCAGCAAGCACACCACTTCAATTGACACAGGATCAGCAGAAAGCATTGGAAGCAATTTTGCAGGGTCTCTCAGGGCGACCACAACCCACAGGGCGACCACAAGGGATCGCCCCTACGATACGCGATGAGGGCGAAAACGTCCACAGGGGAATGTTACACCAGCCTACCCAGTCCTCACCCATCACCCCCATCCTCCTCCATGGTGTCACGGGTAGTGGTAAAACTGAGGTTTACCTCCAGGCATTGGCGGTAATCATTGCGCAGGGCAAACGCGGCATCGTGCTTGTACCGGAGATTGCTCTTACCGCGCAGGCTATCCAGCGTTTCGCAGGCCGCTTTCCAGGTCGAGTTGCCATTATCCACAGCGCGCTCACAGCGGGAGAACGCTATGATGAGTGGCGGCGTATTCGCGCTGGCAAGGTCGATGTAGTGATCGGGTCGCGTTCCGCGCTCTTCTCGCCTCTACCAGACCTGGGCATCATCATCCTTGATGAAGAGCATGAGCCGGCTTATAAGCAAGGCGAGCGCAGGCCAACCTACCACGCACGGCATGCAGCCATCATCCTGGGGCAGCTATTACACATACCTGTTGTCCTGGGCAGCGCCACTCCCTCGGTAGAGACATTCTTTCAGGCCGAACGAGGCGAGTATCGCCTGGTTGAGCTGCATAATCGTATCGGAGCAACTCTTCCGCCGGTCGAAGTAATTGACCTGCGCAACGAACTGCACGCGGGTAACACCAGCATTATCAGCCGTCGCCTGCAGAGTGAGCTTGAGCACGTCTTAAGCAGTGGTCAGCAGGCTATTCTTTATCTCAATCGACGCGGGGCAGCAAGCTGTGTACTGTGTCGTGAATGCGGCTTCGTCGCCATGTGCGACCGTTGCGACGTGCCATTAACATATCATTCAACTGAACGTATCCTGCTCTGTCACTACTGTAACAGGCAGAGTAAGGTGTTGCATGCCTGCCCACAGTGTAACAGCCCAAGCATACGCTATTTCGGCCTGGGGACGGAGAAGGTGGAAGACACCATTTCACGCCACTTTCCCTCAGCACGCCTGCTGCGCTGGGATCGCGATACGGCCAAACACAGGCGCGCTCACGAGCAATTGCTAGACCGTTTCGCTAATCGAGAGGCCGATATACTGGTAGGCACACAGATGATTGCGAAAGGGCTTGATCTGCCAGGAGTAACGCTGGTTGGCGTCATCTCGGCTGATATCGCTCTGATGCTGCCCGATTTTTCGGCCTCTGAACGAGCGTTTACCTTGCTTACCCAGGTGGCAGGCCGTGCCGGGCGCGGCGAGGAGGCCGGAAAGGTGATTATCCAGACATTCAATCCGCAGCATTTCTGTATTGACGCGGCTTCACGCCACGATTACCACGAATTTTACGCTGCTGAGATTGAGGCACGTCGTCGCTACGGCTACCCTCCATTCCGCCAGTTCGTCAAGTTTACTTACAGTCATGAGAACCGCCGCCGTGCCCAAAACGAAGCACTGCTGCTCCGCGAGAAGCTGGATGCGTGGATTGATCGCCTGGGTTTGGAGCAAACCGATATTGTCGGTCCCGCGCCGGCAGTGATGGAGCGCATGCGCGGCAAGTATCGCTGGCAAATGATAGCGCGTGGACCCGATTTGCACCTGCTGTTAAGGGTCATCGAGACTCCCGGCTGGGAAGTTGATATTGACCCGGTGAGTACGATGTAATCAACCCGCTATTAGCCCTGCATCTTCAACCCTTTTAAATTCAGGATTAGATTGCAAATTACTCTACACGAATAAACCTGGTGGGCGTGATGCGAATAGGCTGTGAGTAATCTGCGGCCATTGTCGTATTCACTGTTGGTTCATTCAGTAGTTCCGCCTTCCCTTCAAACATCACGACATCATCCCCACTCTTGGTATCATCCAATGCAAGCATGACATTGGGGTTATGGCGCACGTTGCGTATCTTCTGGGCATGAGGCTGACTAAAAATGAGGATCGATTTACCATCCCACAGAAACGAGACAGGCACAATATGTGGTCGTCCATCCGGTCGCACAGAACTGAGCCAGATGATCGGATCATTACGCAGGCGCTCTTCAATATGAGCATTCTTCGGATCGGTCGGGTCAAGCATGAAATGCCTCCAGATTAATGGTTATAGCCTCCTCTGTAGCAGAGGCTGTACATTCAGTTATGGTTCTATGCCCGTCAGGGCATCTAGCTTGTAATACAAGTTAGATATCACTATCTATTCCTCATTAGTAGCCAGCCTTCTCATTCTCATTTTTAAAGGCGGCCTCTGCACCAAAAATATGGTTCAAATAGCGCTCATTTTGCGCGGTAATTTTTTTGGCGCTGGATGCTTGTTTATGTTTGACAACCAGCAGGTCGTTTTGTGGGTTCTCTTCGATGACCAACAACATCTTGCTCATTATCACTACATCTCCGATTTGCTCACGAGCGGTGATGCTAAACTCTTGTTTAGCAGGCAACGTTGCAATAGTCATATTCCTTTTTGGCCTTCATTATCCAGTAGTGCTATCACAGGTGACATTAGATTTCAAGGGGTTATGTCCAATAAGGAGCGCGCACACGTATGAAAGCCATGGTGATCACGCGATTTGGAGGGCCAGAGGTCTTTGAGGAACGGGAGGTGCCGCTTCCTCGTCCCCAGGCCCATGAGGTATTGGTGAAAGTCCATGCCACCTCGGTGAATCCCATGGGTTGTAGCATTCGCCGGGGGCCGTGGCCTGGTGGGGCAGGAGGAGTTGGCTCCCAATACGCATCAACCTAAGCCGCGCATGAGCCCGGGTTGGCCAGAGCGCAGCAGGACGGACCGCCCTGTCACCCTGAGCGCAGCGAAGGATCTCGCTGCCCATCGAGCCAGACCCTTCACTGCGCTCAGGGTGACAAGCGGGGCACGAGCCAGACCCTTCGCTGCGCTCAGGGTGACAGTGTTAGGTCACTTAGGTTGATGCGTATTGGGCAGGAGGGGTTGGCTCTCTTGCGATCCAACTCGCCAGGGCCAGGGAAGCAACCGTCCTGGCCACCTGCCGTAGCCGCAATTGCGCATTTGTGAAGAATCTAGGCATCTCTATGCAGCCCTCTATTCCCCAGCATCATAGTCATGGCTATAAGAAATAGTATAATTCCACTGATGAGAAGCATAATGCCTGCAATATTCACGGGTAAATTAATGACTCCAGCGCTGCTCATTCCTACCACCGGGTGCCATAGAGTCAAAATACCAAATAGCATCAAGAGAAGACTTCCCTGCCATAATACTGTCCTGGAAGCTATGCCCGTTCTCTTGCTTATGCCTATTGCCAAACGCATTAGGCACACCATAATCCCACTTGTTAACAGCGGGACGCCAAAATAGAGCGCGGGAAATACTGCACTCAATGAGCTTGCATTTGTGTATGGGTCCCGGAGTATGTTCGGGTACCAGAGATTTAAAATTAGCACAGCACTACATACTAGTAGAAGGCCAGCAGCAGCGAATACAGCCACTGAGATGATGCTTTTTCTTCTCTTCTTTACTTGCGGTACATCGTCACTTCTTGTACGCGCCGGGTTAGCCGATTTCAACCCTCTATCCAAAGACATTGGTTGTGAGTTATCGACCTTTTGTGGTGTTGACTGGTCTACTGATGGTTCCTCGCGGGTCCGACCAGCTCGTGTCACTAATTTGGTCGACCTTGACAGCGGATTTGATGAAGTGCTTATCTTCTCCTGCTGTGCTGGTTGTTGGGGTGGCGTTATCGTGCTATCCAATAATACCTGCTGGTTCGGCGGCGTGACCACATAGGTGGACTCGGACAATTGACTTGACGGTGAAACTACAAAGATTGACTGCAATGCTTGTCCTGGCGGCGCAACCACGTAGGTAGGCTGAGACGACTGATCTGATGAAGTCATTGGAAAGGGAGACACAGGTAGAGGGGCCTGCGTTTGCTCGCATGCCTGTTCAAGAGCAATAGCCAGGTCCTGCACACTCGCATAACGCTGCTGTGGATCTTTCGCCAGAGCTGTGAACACCACTTCTTCCATTGCAGGTGAAACGCCTGCAACTCTCCCATATAAAGCAGCAGGAGGGATCATCAAATGCTGGGTTGCTATCTCTACAAAAGAGCCGTTGAAAGGACGCTCTCCACTCAGCCATTCATAAATCACAATCCCCAGCGCATACTGGTCACTGGCCGGACGCGGCTTCCCATTGATCTGCTCAGGTGCCATGTAGGGAATAGTGCCTGCCACTTCTTTCGTCGTTTGGGACCCGGTACTCTGGGCAATCAAGACCAGGCCAAAATCACTCAAGAGGACATCACCATTGAGGCCCAGCAACATGTTCTCAGGTTTAATATCACGATGAATGAGTTTTCTATCATGCGCATATTGCAAGGCGGCTGCCACTTGCTTGACGTAAGCAACAATGCTTTTTGCTGGCACAGGGATGCCCTTAGGATGACGTTGGCGAAGTATTCCATTGGGAGCATAGTCCATCACCAGAAAAGGACTATCATCCTCCACACCAAAGTCGAAGATACGAACAATATGCGGGTGAACAAGACGAGCAATAGTCTGTGCCTCGACGCGAAACTGCTCCAGGTTACTCCCCACTAACCTGGTTTGTAGTACCTTAATGGCCACCTGAGTGTTCAAGTGGATATGCTCGCCAAGGTAGACATCGCCAAAGCCACCTTTCCCTAGCAAACGGATCACGCGATAATTCCCAAGGCGCTGTCCTACACGGTCGCCCATCTTTGGAGCTCTCCTTGTATAGCTGATAAGTGAAAGTGATGGATGATGGGATTGTTCCTAAGAATGGACGATGAGTACCAGGTATTTTAGAGGATCCTTCTTGCTTGTTCTATCCCGTGGGAAGAGCCGGAATTACATTAGCAGAAAACATTTACCGCTTGTACGCGCCCCATCATCTCCTTTAGTGTGACGTTGAGGAGCAGTGGCCCAAAGGCGACAGGAATGATAAGATATGAAAATGACGCTGCTGTACTTTGCCCGCAGGCAGCCCTTGCGTGGCAGAGAGAAGAAAGGTTGAAAACATATGGATCTCTTGCCTGATTGGATGTATCACGCGATTGAGGAATCGTTCACATGTCAATTTGTCAGTGTGACTGCTAACGGCGTGCCGGTCGCGCTCCCCCTGTTTCTGAATCACCTTGATCCCGATACAGGTACGTTGATCTTGTCTTCGCCGGTCGTGGTCAGGCGATTGGAGAACGTGCGCCGGCATCCACAGGTGGCGGTGCTCTTCTCGCCGGCTGGAACGGGGAAAGAAGAGCCGCCACATGTCTTGCTGGTGCAGGGACGGGCCGAGGTAGACGATAGCGATCCAGAAAACGGATGGAAACGCTATTTCGCGGGATGGGCACGGCGACAGCCCTCCGCTCGCCAGAACCTGCCGCGGATGCGCCAGATGTGGCCTGCATATACTCAGCGAGCCATCATCCGTGTCCGACCAGTCCGCTTTTTGGGCTGGCAGGATGGCGATATGCAGCGCACCCCAGACACTGTGGAGGTGAGCCAATGATCGATTGGACAGATGAACTCATGGCACAGATTGGCACCTTTAGCCGTGCAGCGCTCAGCTATCCCGGTTTGGATGGCTACCCCGTTGCTCTCCCGTTGCCTTTCGCCTTTGATGCGGTGGAACATCGCTTTACGTTCCCGATGCCAGCACATCGACCGGCCATCTCACAGGAGGACCATGCTTCGCTGACCCTGCTGCGCTACGACCCACAAATGGCGAATGAGCGCTATCTCCTGTTCTACGGGCAGCTAACCGAGCTTGGGAACAATTGGGCCTTCACCCCTGCGCGAGTGGTGATGCGATAATGGGGAGGAAGGAGAGAGGGACGAGTGGGAGGAGGAATGGTGCACGACGTGTACGCCGCTGCGAGGAGTCGGCCCTGGCCGTGGTGCATTTGCCCCATAGCCAGGATACCAGCCATGGTGAAATCCATATCCGTTATAAGGGGTCCCAGTCAGCACCAGCCCAGGGCGGGGGCAAGCCGCCCCTACTATACACAGGCTGGGCAGCGATTGCCCGGCACCACCACAGGGCGGGGACAAGGCCCAGAGGCGCGAACGGAAGCGGTTCACGAGTGATTGCCCGGCAGCCCCGCAGCAAGCCGGGCACCAGCGCAGGGCGGGGGCCGCTCTAGGGCGGGCAGAGTTCCAGGACGGGGGCAAGCCCCGTCCCTACTATACACAGGCTGGGCGGC
>WNGP01009232.1_pt1 | contig 10967 bp, 10 predicted proteins | sample 5407671 | NCBI WGS metagenome assembly WNGP01 (sample SAMN13153381, study PRJNA577476) | soil metagenome | isolation source: 40 cm soil or saprolite under Garry oak tree replicate 2 | place: USA:California | collected 2016-06-15
GCGGCTCGGGGACCTGGACTCCGCGTTTGCCTGGCTCGAGAAATGCTATGCCGACCGGAGCCCCAGGCTCACTCACCTCAAGATCGATGCCCGATATGACAGCCTGCGTGCGGATCCGCGCTTTGCGGATCTGCTGCGGAGGGTGGGACTGGGAAGCTGATCGAGCGGCGATCAGCGCGAAGCCTGCCGGCCCCCCGCGGCAGGCAATCGAGCCAGAGATCGTACAGATGGGCGGCAATGTCGCGGCCGTGCTTGCCGTGGGCTCGCCGCCAGGTGGGCAGCCGCAGTCAAAGCCCTCTGTTACGTGGCGCCGCCTCCCGGCGACAGCGCCTTGACCTTCTCGAGCAGGCGCGGCATGACGATCGGCTTGGTGTCGAAATCGTCGCAGCCCGCGGCGAGCGCCTTCTCGCGGTCACCGGTCATCGCATTGGCCGTGAGGGCAATGACGGGAATGTGGCGGGTCTGCCGTGCGGCCTTGATCTGCCGCGTGGCCTCCCAGCCATCGAGCACCGGAAGGCTGAGATCCATCAGTATGACGTCGGGCCGCTCGCTTGCGGCGAGCCGCACGCCGCTCGCGCCGTCGCGGGCGATCACCACGCAATGCCCCTGACGCTTCAAGCGGCTCTCGAGGACGAAGATGTTGTCCTCGTTGTCTTCCACGTACAGGATCTTCACGCGAGAATCTCCTTGCTCCTGGCATGCCGGCCGCGCTCGATCGACCGGGGCAGCATCTGGCCCAGTTCAAACAGCAGCTGGCCCAGCTCCGAGGCGTTCTTCCGCATCACCCGCTCGACGTAACCGTTGAGCTGCTTCTGGTCCTCGGCGGTCAGGTCCTTCGCCGTCAGGATCAGCACCGGGATGTCCCGCCACTCGGGATGCTGACGGATCGCGAGCAGGAACTCGAACCCGTCCATCTCCGGCATCATCAGGTCGAGCAGGATCACGTCGGGAGACGATTCGGCGAGCTGCTCGAGCGCGAAGCAGCCGTTGCTCGCCCCGATGACCTCCCATTGCTCCTGCTCGAGAACCCGCCGCACGCTCTCGCGCATGATCTCGTCGTCGTCCACCAGCAGCACCTTGCGCGCGACCGGGCTGCTGATCTCCCGCAGCAGCGCGATCAGCCGCTCGCGGTCGATCGGCTTGGTCAGGTACTCGGTGGCGCCGAGGGAGTAGCCGCGGCTGCGGTTGTCCTCGATGGTCACGAGCACCACCGGTATGTTGGCGAGCAGCGGATCGCCCTTAATCGCCGCCAGGACCGTCCAGCCGTCGAGGTCGGGCATGTTGATGTCCAGCGTGATCGCCGCCGGATGCAGCTCCCGCGCCAGCTTGAGCCCCTCGCGGCCCCCGGTCGCGGTGCGAACCGCGAAACCCTCGCGCTCGAGATAGCGTCCCATCACGTCGCAGACGGTCTGATCGTCGTCGACGATGAGGATCAGCGAGCCCTTCACCGGCGTCTTCGGAACCCGCTGCGGCCGCGCGCGGCGCAGCAGCGGTCCCGTCGGCTGCGCGGCCTCGATCCGCGCGGGCAGGCGGATGGTGAAGGTCGAGCCCCTGCCGAGCTCGCTCTGGACGGCGATATCGCCGCCCATCATCTGGCAGAAGCGGCGGCTGATCGCGAGCCCGAGCCCCGTGCCGCCGTACTTGCGCGTGGTGGAGGGATCGGCCTGCACGAATTGCTGGAACAGCCGGCCGACCTGCTCGGGCGACATCCCGATGCCGGTATCGGCGACCGTCATCGTGATCTCTGCGCGTCCCCGGTCCGTGACGCGTGCCACTTCGACCGTGACGTGGCCACGCTCCGTGAACTTGTTGGCGTTGCTCACGAGATTGAGCAGCGCCTGGCAGATGCGCGTCTGGTCGGCATGCATGTCGCCGATGTCCGGCGGGCAATGGACGATGATTTCGTTGCCGTTCTTGGCTGCCACCGGCCGGATCGTCGCAATCACGTCGTCCACCAGCGGGCCGATCGGGAAGCTCTCGAGGTGCAGGTCCATTCTGCCGGCTTCGATCTTCGAGAGGTCGAGGATGTCGTTGATGAGCTCGAGAAGATGATGCGCCGCGCGCAGGATGCGCTCGAGCGGCTCGACCTCCTCGGCGTGCTTCAGCTCGCCCGCATCCTCGAGCAGCATCTCAGTCAGCCCGATGATCGCGTTCAGCGGCGTGCGCAGCTCGTGCGACATGTTCGCCAGGAACTGCGATTTCAGCTTGCTCGCTTCCGCCAGCTGCTCACTCTTCGCGTGGCTTTCCTTGAACAGTCGCGCATTCTCGATGGCCAGGACCGATTGCGAGGCCAGCGTTTGCAGCAGTTTGACGATTGGGAGCGCGAATTCGCCCGATACCTTGCGGCGGATCACCAGTGCACCGGTCACGTGCTCGTCGCGCAGCAGCGGTACCGCAATCACCGACCGGACGCCCTCGCTTGCCCAGAATAAGTGCGTCCGCGGGGAGATCGCCGTGCGCCTTGCTGGCTCGGCGTCCGAGAGTTGGACCGGCGCGCGCTGCACCGCGCACATGCCCACCGGGCCGTCGCCGAGGCCGATCCGTAAGTCGCGCAGTGACTGGATCATCTCATCGCTGACACCGAAGTTCGCGCGCGGACCGAAGACCCCCTCCGCCTCATCGAACTGGTAGAGCGTTCCCGAATCCGCCTCGCCCAGGCGCACCGCGCGGGCGATGACGGTTCCGAGCACCGTCTCGAGGTCGAGGGACGAGCTCACCGCCTGGCCGACCTCGTTCAGCACCTGAAGCTCCGACACCGAGCGCATCAGCTCGCGCGTGCGCGCCTCCACCTCCGCGGTGCGCTCGGCGACCCTTTGCTCGAGGCGGCGCTGATCCTCCTCGATCTCGAGCTGCGACAGGCGCAGCTTCTCGCTCATCATCCGCAGCGACGCGAGGAGGTTCCCGAGATCGCGCTTCGGGAGCCGATCGGCCGCCACGGTGAGCTGGCCTGCCGCGATGCGCTTGGCGAGATCCACCGCGGCGTTGAGCGGCTCGGTGACGCCGGTGATCATGCTGTACATGAACCAGGCGGCGATCAGCAGCGTGAAGAGGGTTGCGGCCGCCACCGCCCGGCTCTGCCGCCGCGCCGAGCCGATCGACTGAGCGATGGCTTCGCTGCTCGCCTTCTCGTAGCCTTCGTCGAGCGCGCGGATGGCCTCGCGGGTCTGTCTGATCTGCGGCTGAAGCGCCAGCAGCTGCTCGACCGGCATCGAGTTCGAGATCTGCCGCGCCAGGGCGTCGAGACCGGTTGCGACCGCGGCCGCACCCGCATCCTGGCGACTCAGCGCGGCGGCCGAGGCCGCCGACTGCTGAAGCGCCTCGTAGGCGCGCTGGCCAAGGCTGCCGACGTCCACGGCGTCCGCGGCGTGCGTCATGAAGGACTCGAAGCCGTCCTTCGTCGCGCGCGAGAGATTATGGCGCACCACCACGCTCTCGACCGCAGCCGTGCGCCGCAGGTCCGACACCGCCTGGTAGATCAGCACCAGCGTGATCGGAGCGATGATGATGACGAACTGCGCGAAGATGCGCAGCTTCAATTGTTTTACTTTTATCATTGGGACGATGCCCCCCCCCGGGCGCCGAACCAACGCCTGGCATCCCCACCAAACGGAGCGCTCATTTCTACGCGGTGCGCGGCGGGGCGTCAACGAAGCTCACGGGTATCAAGGCCGCCAAGGCGGAATGACCCCAAATCGGGGCCGGAGAGGGAGTTGGCCGCGGGCGGGCCGAGCGATTGATTTACCTACGGCTCCCGCGGGGAGCTCAGGAGGCAGTCGCCCCCGGGCGGGTGAGCCGGACGAGGTCCTCGACGGACACGCTCCCCCCGCAGCAAAGGAGCGCCACGGTTCGATTCGCGAACTCGGCGCCGTGACGCAGCGCCGCCGCCAGCGCGATCGCGCCGCTCGGCTCGAGCACGATCTTGAATTCCTCGAAGGCGATGCGCATCGCCGTTCGCACCGTGTCGTCGTCGACGGTGATGCCGCGCGAGACCAGATGCGCCGCCGCCTCGAACGGCACCGCCCCCGGGGTGTAGGCCTGCATCGCGTCGCAGATGGTCGGCGGATTGCCGACGTTGCGCTCGCGGCGGTGCGAAATCAGCGAGCGGCGCATGTCATCGCAGGCATCGGGCTCGACGGCGATCACCTCGGCGCCGCTCCCGAAATGCTTCTCGGCCAGCGCAGTGCCGGCGATCAATCCCCCGCCGCCGACGGGACAGAGAATGCAGTCGAATCGCACCCGCTCGCGCTCGGCGTCGAGCTGCACTTCGCGCATCAGCGTCGACTGACCGGCGACGACCAGCGGATCGTCGAAGGGGTGCAGGAACACCCGTCCTTCCTCAGCGGCGATCTCGTGTGCGCGGGCGTTGGCGACTTCCTCCCGGTTGCGCGCGCCGTGATCCGTCAGGACGACCGTCGCGCCCGCCCGGCGCGTCAGCTCCACCTTGCGCTCCGGGGCATCGCGCGGCATCACGATCGTGACCGGGACGCCCGCGAGGCGGCCCGCGAGCGCCAGCGCCTGCGCGAAGTTGCCGGATGAGAACGCCACCACGCCCCGGCCACGCTCGTCCGGCGACAGGCGGCTCACGCGGAAGCACGCGCCGCGCATCTTGAAGGAGCCCGCGAGCTGGAGCGATTCGGCCTTGAGGAAGACTCGCGCTCCCACCAGCGAATCCACATGGTCGGAGCGCAGCATCGGCGTCCAGCGCACGACCGGCCGGACCGTCTCCCACGCGGCATCGAGCAGCGCCTTGTCGATCGTGGTAATCACGCCGTGCCGGAGGGTAGCTTCTATCCGGGGGGCGCTCAACGTGTCCAGCGATAAACCGCCCCGGGATAGGGAGGTTTCCATTGCTCGAAAGCGCCCGTCACGAACACTATGTTCGCTCCGTCCGGACCAAACGCTATGTTGGTAACGTAGGGAGTCGCGACCTCGATGGTGCGCACGAGCTTCCTGTCCTCGTCCACGACCAGGACCCGGCCGGAACCGTTCTGCGCGATGTAATAGCAGCCGTCGGAACCGAGCTTGACGCCGTCGGGGCCGTTATAGGCATCCTCGTGCGGCGTCGGCGGTGCCAGATCCTGCAACCGCGCCCACACCGTGCGCGGGCCGAGCTTGCCGTCCGCGCCGATCGGAAACGAGAGAACGCGTCCGGCGAGCATCTCGGCGACCAGGAGATGCCGCTGACCCTTATCGAGCGTCAGCCCGTTCGAGTAGTGGATGGTATCGGCGACCTCGGTGAGCGTTTTGCCGTCGGCTGACATGTGCAGCACGGCGCCGGTGATCGGAGCCTTGATGTCATAGACGCCGGAGGCCGAGACGTAGACGCCGCCATGGCCGTCGGATGCGAAGTCGTTGGGACCGACAAAGGGCTTGCCGCCGCTGTCGTTGCGGACGGTGCGGACCTCGTTGCCGCTCGCGTCGAGCTCGACGAGGGAGTTGTCGTCGTAGCAGGCGACCAGCACGTGGTCCCCGAGGGCGATGAGCGCGCTGGCGCCGCAGCCGTCCTTGTGCCAGTAGACCGCGGTGTGCCTGCCGTCCCAGGTTTTGATGTTGCTGGCGGAGTACTCGACGTAGAAGAGCCTGCCCGCGCGCCACAGCGGGCCCTCGGGGTAGTGCGCATCGGCATCGATGGTCGCGAGCTGCCCGGCGACGGCGCTCGCGCCGGCGACGCACACAAGGGAGGCCGCGAGAACCTCGAGCCGGCCGTGCGGCATGTTTTTGTTCGGTCCCCCCACCATCCCGCCGCATTTAGCACGCCGCCCCGCGCGACGCCATTCATTTTACAGAAGTCCTTCTGACTTTTCTTTCTCCCTCAGGTCTTCAGCTTGTACCCGGTCCTGAATATCCAGCTCACGATCGCCACGCACAGCGCGAGAAAGGCGAGCGTGGCGCCGGTGCTCACGAGGACGTTGACGTCGGAGATTCCGTAGAAGCTCCACCGGAATCCGCTGATGAGATAGACGACCGGGTTGAAGAGGGTGATCTTCTGCCAGATCGGAGGCAGCATGCTCACCGAGTAGAACGCCCCGCCGAGGAAGGTGAGCGGCGTGATGACCATGAGCGGCACGACCTGGAGCTGCTCGAAGCTCCCGGCCCACACCCCGATGATGAACCCGAGCAGACTGAAGGTCACCGCCGTCAGCACGAGAAAGCCCGCCATCCAGAGGGGATGAGCGATTCCATAGGGGACGAACAGGCGCGCCGTCACCAGGATCAGCACGCCGAGCATCACGGATTTCGTGGCCGCCGCGCCCACGTAGCCGCACAGCACCTCGATGTACGACACGGGCGCCGACAGGAGCTCGAAGATCGTGCCGGACCATTTCGGCAGATAGATGCCGAAGGACGCATTCCCGAGGCTTTCGGTGAGCAGCGACAGCATGACGAGCCCGGGGACGATGAAGGCGCCGTAGCTGACCCCGTCGACGGCGCCCATGCGGCTGCCGATGGCGGCGCCGAACACGACGAAATAGAGCGAAGTCGACAGCACCGGCGAGGCGATGCTCTGCATCAGCGTGCGGAAAGTGCGCGCCATCTCGAAGACGTAGATGGCGCGGATCGCGTGCACGTTCACGCGCGCGCCCGCACGAGATCGACGAAGATGTCCTCGAGGGAGGTCTCGCTCGAATGCAGGTCCTTGAAATCGATGTCGAGCTCGCCGAGGCGCCTGAGGAGAGCGGCGATCCCGGTCTCGGGTCGGTGCGCGTCGAAGGTGAAGAGCAGTGTGCGCCCCTCGTCCGTCAGCTCGAGAGGGTACGCGGAGAGCTCCCGGGGTATCTGTGCGAGCGGCCGCTGCAGTTGCAGGGTCAGCTGCTTCTTGCCGAGCTTGCGCATGAGTGCGGCCTTGTCCTCGACCACGATCAGCTCGCCGCGGTTGATCACGCCTATACGGTCGGCCATCTCCTCCGCCTCCTCGATGTAGTGTGTGGTCAGGATGATGGTGACTCCGCTCTGGCGCAGCCCACGCACCATCTGCCACATGCCCCGGCGCAGCTCGACGTCGACCCCGGCGGTCGGCTCGTCGAGAAACAGGATGCGAGGCTCGTGGGAGAGGGCCTTGGCGATCATCACGCGCCGCTTCATGCCTCCGGAGAGCGTCATGATCTTCGAGTCCTTCTTGTCCCACAGCGAGAGCTCGCGCAGCACGCGCTCGCAGTGGGCCGGATCGGGAGCCTTTCCGAAGAGCCCGCGACTGAACCTGACGGTGGCCCAGACGCTCTCGAAGGCGTCGGTGTGCAGCTCCTGCGGCACGAGTCCGATCTTGCTGCGGGCGGCGCGATAATCGCGCACGATATCGTGACCGTCGGCGAGCACCGTCCCCTCGCTCGGGGTGACGATGCCGCAGATGATGTTGATCAGGGTCGTCTTGCCCGCGCCGTTCGGTCCGAGCAGCGCGAAGATCTCGCCCCGATGGATCGTGAGGTCGATGCGCTTCAGGGCCTCGAGGCCGCTCGCGTAGGTCTTGCTGAGTCCGCTGACCGTGACGATCGGCGCCGGAGTCGTCATGGCGCGCGGGCTTCGCTGCTCATTTTCGCGAGCGTCTTCACCCGCACGATGAAATGCTGCACGTCGTGCGGGGTCACCACCACCTGGCTCCCGTCGCGATAGCGCAGCAGCACCACACGCCCCGGATCCGTTGCATAGGCGCGAAAGCGCCCGATCCGGCGATTCCAGAACCAGCCGCTGATGCCGAACAGCCCGCCGTTGCCGAACAGTCGCACCGAGCCGGAGAGTCCCTCGGGCTCGCCCGTCACCGCGACGAGCCCCGCGAGCGGCAGGAGCGACCTCCACCCGAGGCGCCGCACCTCGATATGCCTCTCCGTGAGCACATAGCCACGCACCATGAAGGGCAGGGTGGCGAGGAGCACCACGAGCGGCACACCGACCAGCGCCCCCCGCCACACCGCGAGCTGATGCGGCCCCGCGAACAGGCCCGCCAGCACCATCACCGAGAGCCCCGCGACCGACGCTACGGTGGCCACGCGCACCGAGCGGCTCCAGGGAGCGGAGAATTCCGCGAGAACGAGTGTCATGAGCGGAATTGTGTCCCGATTGCGGAGCGAGCGCGAGAGCCCGAGAACGAGTGTCATGAGCGGAATTGTGTCCCGATTGCGGAGCGAGCGCGAGAGCCACGCGAGCGCGGGCTGCAAGGTACAAAAAATCAGCCCCTCCGCGTCGCCTTGATGACCGCTTTCACATGGTCGAGATAGCGGTTGAGCGCCGCGCGTCCTGCCACGGTCAGGCGATAGACGGACTTGGGCCGGCGGCCGTCGAACGACTTGGTGCAGGTCACGTACCTGGCTTCCTCGAGCTTGCGCGCGTGAGCGCTCAGGTTTCCGTCGCTCACGTCGAAGAGAGCCTTCATCTCGCTGAAGGTGAGCTCATCGCGCACGGCCGGTGCGCTCATCATCCCAAGGCGCACTAGTCTTCGCTGCCACGGCTTCTCCGCCTGATCGGATGCCGAAAGCCAGGTGCAGCCCACCGAACCCGGACCCGAGGGCGATGTTCTGCAGGCTCTCGGGCAGCAGGAATGTGACGAGCCAACTGGCCTGCGGATTGGGACCGGGGGAACGCGTGAAGAATCAAGAAACCGGCTCACGCTTGGCGCGGGGATTTTCAGATACTGGTGATGGCGCGACGCAGCGCGTCCGACAGCCACGACGGGCACGGCGCGGTGCTTACCTGTCAACGCGCAGGCTCAGTATCAGCGGTGCTGCGTATCGCGGATTCGGATGATCAGAGTGTGCAGTCCGGGCGGTAGGTCCGGGGGAGTGGACCCCGTAAGGCCTGTTGACGTCAGCGTAACGAACCGAAGGATCTGTTTGGTGATGTCCTTTTTGAAGATCCCGAACCGGTACAGAACCTGGAAGGACGCGACGTCAATCTCCGATCCATTTGGCGCTTCGAAGTGCAGAGTTACCTGAACGGGGGAGTTCACTGGTGCATCCGAAACAGGCGCATCGACGTAGATCATGGGCGCGCTGAGCTCCGCTGCCTTAGCGCGATCAGTCGGCGCCGCAAGAAGAGCTGCCATGACGAGTAGGAAGCCGGTGAGCTTGCTGATGTTCGTTTTCATCACACTCAGGTCCTCGTGACATGGAATCTCGCGGTCAGGGAGAATTGCCGCGGACTTGCGGCGACTCTCGGCGGGCACCGACAAACACCAGTGCCTGATTGACGACGCGGCAAAGGAGGCAGAACCGGCTCAACCGCCCCTGGGGAGAGGGTGGAGGGCGCATGCTGCGGTGCCGCGTCCGTCAGCGACAAAAGCCCCGGCGCCCTTGGCAGCGAGATCGCCTGTCTTGAGGTTCCGCCGGACGAGTCGGTCCGACGTTATGGTTCACGTCCGCTTCGGCACCGCGCTGGCTTCGGCGAGGGAGAGACCCCGAGTCTCCGGAGCGAGTGCCAGAGAGATCAGCCAGCCAAGGGCGCAGGCCCCACCGAACATCCCCATCAGATTGCCTACGCCAAATCGCCGCAGGGCGGCGGGCGCGAGAAACGGCCGTCGCAAACCCGAGCGCAGTCGCTCGCACGGCACGAGGCGGCCAGGAAGCCTAGACGCCCAAACTCGTCTATTCGGACCCTCTAACCGAGGTCCATCGGCGGCTTGCCGTGAATGTGGCGCATCGGTTTCACCTCGGGACAGTCTCATGTTTGGGAATTCGGGCGGGGATTGGCCGGCCTTTCCGACACGCCGGCCGCCTTCCAGTTCCTGAAGCGGTAGCCCTGAGCCGGCGAGACGCGAGTTCTCGCGTTACCCATGGACAGGCCATCACGGGAGAAACCGCTGTGAAAGCGCTCGCTGCACTCCTCGCCATCCTTATGGGTCCGCTCAGCACTGCTCAGGCCACAGCGGCCTCGCCCAACGCCGGCGTGGCGACCGGGGTGATAACCCCACCGATGCCGGTGGCGCTGACTCAGGCCCTGACCTTCACGGATCGATTCAACCCAAGCAGCCGTTTCATCGTAGAGCCCACCGAGGCCGCCAGGCAGTCCGTCGCCGATTTCCTGACCAAGCTGGTCGGCATCGATGGCGTGCGGATCGTAGCCGAGAAGCGTGACTGGGCCCGCCCGGAGATCCTGGTCGCGCGGCGTTACTTCCGGGCCGACACCGCGTTTCGCCCCTATGCCTCCTTCGGTATCAATCGCGGGCGATATCTCGATCCCTCCACCGCCTGCCTGGGTTTCACGGCTTCTAGCCAGACGCGGCGCTCCTTCGGCGTCATGGCGGAAGTGGGCGCGGCCTGGAGCATCGCGCCACGCCTGGAGATGAATGCAGACGTGCACTGGTTCGCATCGAACAAAAGCGGTCAGATGATGCGCACCGACACCGGCTGGGCCAGCGCCGACCCGATCGCGCTGACTTTGTCGATCGTCTGGCGTTATCGCTGAACAACATGTAGTTACAGTAGCTTCAACAAACCACCATAAGTGAATGATTGAGTGCGCCGTGCAAAGGCACGGTCTTCCAGCGGGGGTCAGAGCCGCCCGGCAACTGTCGCTCCAGCCGGTGGTAATCGGAGCAGTCGTGGAGGTAACGAAGCGGCTGAAGCGTTCGATGTAGAGGGTCGCGTAAGGCGGCTCGACGAGCTTGCAAGCCCTCGCGACCGGTACGGGATGAATCAGTCCTCTTCCTGCTCGCCAACCTCAACCGTAAATATGCCTTTGCCGTAGCTGTATTGAAGGTAGAGATCACCCAGGTCCGTGTGAATGGACGAGGAGCAAGCTACCGAAGGGGCAGGGGGCATACATGCCGAATCGACGTATCCTGTAAGAAGAGTCGAGTTCTTCAGGCTCGTGCTCAGCGCCTCCAAATTCATGGAGTAGAAAGCCTGGTCCGGTCCATACCCCGCAACGTCCGCCAGTGCGGACACAATTTGATTGAAGGGGTACAAGCATTGGTGTCCGTAGATGCAATCGCTAAAGCCGCCGCTATCCAGGTAGATCGGATACGTAGGACCGACGGC
>WNGP01005375.1_pt1 | contig 10966 bp, 9 predicted proteins | sample 5407671 | NCBI WGS metagenome assembly WNGP01 (sample SAMN13153381, study PRJNA577476) | soil metagenome | isolation source: 40 cm soil or saprolite under Garry oak tree replicate 2 | place: USA:California | collected 2016-06-15
GACCTCGGCACCGGTTCCGACGTTGTAGACCTCGCCCGGATCGCCCTTCCAGAGCACCCGCGCGATCGCCTCGGCGTGATCGTCAACATATATATAGTCGCGAACCGCCTTGCCGCTGCCGTATACGGGGAGCGGCAGGTCCTGCAACGCATTGGTGATGAAGAGGGGCACGATCTTCTCGGGGAACTGGTACGGCCCGTAGGTATTGGCGCCGCGCGTGACGACGGTGGGCACCCCGTAGCTCACGTGATAGGCGTGCACGAGCATCTCGGCCGCCGCCTTACTCGCCGAGTACGGGCTGCGCGGCAGCAGGGCGTCGGTCTCGCGGCTCTTCCCTTCTTTGACGTGCCCATAGACCTCATCGGTGCTGACCTGCAGGAAGCGCTGCAAGCGCCGCTTGCGGGCCGCCTCCAGCAGGACGTAGGTGCCGTAGGCGTCGGTTTGCACGAAACTGCCCGCGTCGAGCAATGACCGATCGACGTGCGTCTCGGCGGCGAAGTTCACGATAGCGTCAGCCTCGACGGCCAGCTTGTCGACCACGCCGGCATCACAGATGTCACCGCGGACGAAACGCAGCCGGGGATCCTGGGCGAAATCAGCCAGGTTTTCCTCGCTCCCGGCGTAGGTGAGCTTGTCGAGCACCGTGATCTGCACCTCAGGATCGGCGCGCAACCGCTGCCGGACGAAGGCCGAACCGATGAAGCCCGCGCCCCCGGTGACGAGCAGGCGGCGGAGGCGGGGGGCCATCTAGGCCCCCACCCTGCCCTCCCCCGGAGGGGGAGAGAGATTGTCAAGTGGCTTGTTGGCCCCGTGCTTGCGCACGAAGTCGTTGACCGCGTAGTAGGCGTCGATCGATTCACCCGCGTCACCCCAGAACCCCTGGAGGACCTCCCATTCCATCAACCCGCCCTCGATCAGGGAGTTGTTGACGTCGGTGATCTCCAGCTCGCCTCGGCCCGACGGTTTGAGCCGCGGAAGAATCTCGAAGACGCTGGCCGGATAGAGATAGATCCCGGTCACCGCAAACGTGCTCGGCGGGGTCGCCGGCTTCTCGACGACTTTCACAATGCGACGGTCGCCATCGAAGGCGGGGACTCCGAGGTGTCGCAGATGCTCCGGATCCTTGATTTCGGCAAGCAGAATGCGCCCGCCCTTTGGCTGCTGGCGGAAGCGCTCGACGGCAGCCTTGATGGTGTACTCGAAGATGTTGTCGCCCAGCACCACGATCACCTGGTCGTCCTCGACGAAGCGCTGCGCCAGTCCGAGCGCCTCGGCGATTCCCCCGGGATTTTCCTGGTAGGCATAGAGCAGCCGGTCGATCCCCCACTCGTGCCCGTTTCCCAGCAGGCGCAGGAACTCGCCGGCATGGGTGCCGCCGGTGACGACCATCATTTCGGTGACACCGGCGCGTACCAGCGCCTCGATGGCGTAGGTGACCATCGGACGGTCGAAGATCGGCAGCAGGTGTTTGTTCGTAATGCGCGTCAGGGGATGAAGTCGGCTGCCCGTCCCACCGGCGAGGATGACGCCTTTCATGGAAAAGCGGGGTGCTCCAGATACTGCTGGAGGCTCATGGCCGACGCGTCACGCGGCGCCAGTACCGGGTCCGAGATCGGCCAGCTGATGTTCAGGTCTTTGTCGTTCCAGGCGATGGCGCCTTCCGCCTTCGGCTCGAAGTAGCCACCACATTTGTACTCGACGTCGGCCCAGGGCGAAAGCGCCAGGAACCCGTGGGCGAAGCCCACCGGAATAAACAGTTGGTGCAGGTTCGCGTCACTCAGCTCCGTCGCGAACCACTTGCCAAACGTTTGCGAACCGACGCGGAGATCCACGGCGACATCAAGGATACTGCCGTTGGGGCAGCGCACCAGCTTGCTCATGGGCGCCGAGAGGTCCTGGTAGTGCAGGCCGCGCAGGACGCCCTGCCTCGAACGCGAGTGATTGTCCTGCACGAACCGTTGCGTGATCCCGGCTTCCGCGAACTGACGCTCCTGGTACGCCTCGAGAAAGAAGCCTCGGTCATCGCGGCGCACGTCGGGCTCGATGAGGACGACGCCCTCGAGCCCGGTCGCCCGGACCCGCACGCTCAGCGAAGCCGCTCCTGGAGCGCCTCACGCAGCCTGCTGAGTGGAACGCGGACCTGCGTCATCTCGTCACGGGAACGAACGGTAGCCGCCTGGTCGTTCGCGGTCTCGAAGTCGATGGTGACGGCAAAGGGCGTCCCGATCTCGTCCTGCCGCCGATAGCGCTTACCGATCGACTGGGTGTCGTCGTACTCCGTCCGAAAGAAGGGCCGCAGTTCCTGCTCGATCCGCTGCGCCGTCGCGATCAGCGGCTCCTTGCGGCTGAGCGGGAGGATGGCGACCTGGAAGGGCGCGATCGACGGCTTGAGCCGCAGCACGACGCGCTGCTCGCCGCGCACCTCCTCCTCGTGGTAGGCGTCGATCATCGCGGTCAACATCGTACGGTCGACGCCCGCGGATGGCTCGACGACGTGTGGCATGTAGCGCTCGCGGTGGACATCGTCGAAATAGGAGAGGTCCCGGCCGGAGGCTTGCTGGTGGGCGACCAGGTCATAGTCGCCCCGCGCGGCGATGCCCTCGAGCTCCGACCAGCCGAAAGGAAACTCGTACTCAACGTCGAACGCGCCTTTGGCATAGTGAGCGAGCTCCTCCTTGCCGTGCTGGCGCAGGCGCAGCTTCTGCGGCAGGATGCCGAGGTCGAGATACCATTGCAGCCGCTCGTTCTTCCAGTGGTCGAGCCACTTCATCTCCTCGGCGGGCGGGACGAAGTACTCCATCTCCATCTGCTCGAACTCGCGCAAGCGGAAGATCGAGTTGCCCGGGGTGATCTCGTTGCGAAAGGCCTTGCCAATCTGGGCGATGCCGAAGGGCGGCCGCAGCCGGGTGGAGCTCAGGATGTTGGCGAAGTTGACGAAGATGCCCTGGGCCGTTTCCGGCCGCAGGTAGACCTGGGCACTCGAATCTTCGACCGGCCCGACGAAGGTACGGAACATCAGGTGGAACTGACGCGCTTCAGTGAATTCACCGCCGTCGTCCTGGTGCCGCGTCCCGCTGACCTGGTCGGCGCGAAAGCGCTGGTGACATTTCTTGCACTCGACCAGCGGGTCCGTGAAGTTCTGGACGTGGCCGGATGCCACCCAGGTCTTGGGATTCATGATGATGGCGGCGTCGATCCCGACGACATCGTCGCGCAGCTCGACCATCGTTCGCCACCAGGCCCGCTTGATGTTGTTGCGCAGCGTGACGCCGAGCGGCCCGAAATCCCAGAACCCCTGCAGCCCGCCGTAGATCTCGCTCGACTGGAAGAAGAAACCGCGACGCTTCGCCAGCGAGACGAGCTTTTCCATGACGGCCGGCGACTCGCGCTCGGGCGGCACGGGAGCCGTCGCCACTAGTGCCGGACGCTCCGCAAGAAGTCGATGCTCTTCAAGCGACGGTCCAGGTGATATTCGAGCTGCGCTTCGAGTGCCTGTTCCACCTGGTCGAGGACCGGGTCAGGTAAGCGCAGGCGGTCGTACAGCTCGCCCTGGTCCCCCGCCATCACGCGCAGCACTTTCAGGCTGTTCACGGAGATCGGCGAACCAGCCTGGTCGTGCGCGCCGCACGTCGCGCAAAGCACGCCGCCGAGCAGCGGCGAGAACCAGGCGTCGGCCTCGGGCAAGGGTTTCGCGCAGCCGGGGCAGTCGATCAGCTGCGGTGCGTACCCGAGCATGTCGAGCATCCGCATGACGAACCACGCCGTGTCGGCCCGCGCCGAGCGGCCCGGATCATTGAGCCGGTCGAGGGTGCCGGCGACCAACTCGAAGACGTCGTCCATGGGGTGCCGGTCCTCCAGCACTTTGTCGGCAATCTCCGACACCAGGCAGGCATAAGCCGTGCGCCGCAGGTCACCGGAGATGTTGCGCACGTCGCCGCGCCGCTCCACCTGGGCGACGACGTCGAGGTTTCTTCCCTTGGCGAGCATCATGCGCGAACGGCCGAACAGGTCGAGGCTGCTCCCGACCCGCGCCTTGCTCCGGCGGGCTCCCTTGGCGATCGCGGCCAGCTTGCCGTACTCCCGCGTCAGCAGTGTCAGAATGCGGTCGGCGTCACCGTAATCGAGGCGGTGCAGGACGATCGCATCCGCCTGGTAGGTCGGCACCGGCCAATTCTACGGTGCCTATTACGACGGTTAGTTCAGCTGGCCCTCGACCGCTGTGTTCGCGAGTTGATCCCTGTGCGCAAACCCAGCGCCAAACCTCTCGCAGGCCCATACACCCTTAGCTGTTGCAACTGTCTTACAATTGTGATACGTTCTTGGCATGGAGCGGGCGATTTCGATCCGGCTGGATGACGATGCTCAGCACGCCCTGCGAGTCCTAACGAAGTCAGGCCGAAGTCAATCGGCGGCTGTGCGGGAGGCGCTGATTGCTTTAGCCCGCTCTGGGCGCCGAGCGGACTTAGCCGATGAGGCGGAGCGACTGAGCGCTAGTCGGGGAGACCGAGCTGAGAAGAAAAGAGTCGCCAAGCTGATGGAATCCCTACGTGCAGCGGGGTGAAGTCTTCCGACTTCGCGCATCGCGCGCCGCGCGGGGTCATGAGCAGGCGGGCCGTCGGTTTGGGGTGGTTCTCCAGGCCGACGAGTTGCTAGCTCTCTCCACGATTGTCATCGCCCCGACGTCTACTCAGGCACTTCCCGCCTCGTTCCGACCTGAAGTAGAGATCGGAGGCACGCGTACTCGCGTGCTAGTCGAACAGCTTGGCGCCGTAGACCCCAGCCGCCTGGGAGAGTCGCATGGTTTGTTGGCGCGCGACGAACTCGATGAGGTCGATCGCGCTCTCGCAATCGTCCTCGGCATGACCCGCTAAGCTCCCGCCGTTGTATCGTCGATACGCAAGAGGGCTGCAAGAGTTGGCCCAACCTCTCCCCGAGCCCCCGCAGATTGTGGTATCGCCCGAGTCAGTCGAATCGGGCTACTGCTGGACGATCAGCGCGGACGGTACCTGTCAGATTGACGGTATCGCCCTTATCTTCTGATCGACGCAGGTTCGGCGCGAGGCTGACCGCTAGCAGCAGGATGACCGAGGGCGCCAGTTGCAAGATCACGCGGTCAGCGGACTCTGACAGGTGCTCGGTCAGGTCGATCGGGGTGAAGAGATAGACCGTGAAATAGGCCAGCGCCTGCACGGCGAACACGACGGCGATCGTGGCGCCGGTCCGGAAGCGGTTGAGCGCCAAGAGCAGCAAGCTCATCAGCAGCGACAGCGCCATCCAGCCGTAGGTGTTACGGCGGCCCACCAAGCCGGCCACATATCGAGCGATGGTGGCGGCGCGTGAGGGGAGGTGCGGCAGCAAGGAAAGCGGATGCTGGTTCAGCATCAGCGGTTTGATGCTGGAAAGGCTCCAGGTCAGGTGCCAGATGACGACCGGCAGAACGCAGGCGGCGGCGATCGCGATGTTCCGCCGAGCGGGCTGCTCCCGGAATTGTCGCCACCGCCAGGCGTAACGCACGATCAACACCACCAGCGTGACAAGCAGCAGCGGCGTGCCCTCGTCCTTGGTGAGCGCCGCCCCGGCCGCGCAGGCCACCGCCATGACGTCGGCGGCGCCATATTGCCCCCACCCTAACTCTCCCCCGCGAGCGGGGGAGGGGAATTGCCCCGCTTCCCCGCGAGCGGGGGAGGGGAATTGCCCAGCCTCCAAGTAGATCAGCGTCAGCAGGATCCAGATGGCTTCCAGATAGTCGGCGTGCCCGAAGTAGCCGCCATCGATGAAGAAGCGATACGTGGCCTGGGTCGCCATGGCGACCAGCAGGAACACGAAGACAATGGCGAGGCGGGACGAGACCAGGCGTCGCAGGAGTGAGTACATGGTGGGGACCACCGCAATCAAAGCGAGAAGGTTGATCGAATTCGAGAGTGACTCATTGACGCGGCCGCTGAGCACGAAGGTGGACGCCAGCATCAACGGGTAAAGCGGTGGATATTCCTGGTTGCGCACCACCAGGAGATGGGGAATTGAGGCAAGCGCCGGCGATGCCGGATCGACGTGCTGCTCGACAAAGAAGAGCCGGGCCTTGAAGTACCAGAACGCGATGGCGTCCCAACCGATCGCGGGATGCAGAATTCCATTCAGGGCATAGGCCACGAGCAGAAGCGCCGCAATCGCAATCAGCACGCCGCCGAGCGGGTCGACGTCGCGAAGGCGCCCGGCCAGCGCCCACACCGAGTTGATCTGTCGCTGCAGGGTTTGGCGCAGCGAGCGGCGAAGGACGACCCAGACGGCAACCCAGGGAACCATCAAGGTGAAGACGTTCCACGGGATATGAGCGAACCCGAACGCCCACAGCTGGACCCCCAGTGCGGCACACCCGATCAGGGCGCTGGGCGGAACGATCCCACGAACGTTCACCCGAACGGCGAGCAAGATCGCCGTCCCGATGACGTGGCAGATTGCCAGGAAGGCGAGAACGTCGACGATCGCCAGCAGCATTCCAGGATCAGGCACGAGTAAAGACCGTCATGGTGGTGTCGTCGCCGAACCGGTGGGTCTGGATGGTTCGATAACCCTGGGGATCGGCGACGGGAGATAGCAGTGCATCGCCGATATCGAGGATGTAATCGGGCGCGCCGGTGGCCGCGGCGGTCAAGCTGTCCGCCATGGTGATCGGCCGAGGATACATTCGCCAGGTCGCCCAGTAGTAGGCGTAGGTGCGGTTGAAGTGGTTCACCTGGGCGCCGTAGCGGTAGACGATGGCCACGGATGCCCCGGGGCGCATCAGCTGTTCGGCAACGATGATCGCCTGCCGGCTTCCGTCCGGCGGATGCGCGTTGCTGTCCGCGGGCGAGGTGCGCAACAGGGTGAGTGGGTGCTGGTCCAGGAGGATGTCGCCCCCGAGCAGCAACGTGTGGAGCGCCCACCCGTAGACAATGAGTACAGCAGAAACGACCAGGAGTCGTCGAAGCATCGACGACTGCACATTCTAGCGAGGGGTCGGACCACGACATGGCACATGTTGACTTTCCTCTAACATCTCCTGACCGGTGCGCATCGGGATCGAGGCAAACGCGCTCAAGAACGAGGCCGGCACTGGCGTTCTCGTCCGTCATCTCATCCGCGAGCTCCGCGCCCGGGATCATGAGGTCATCGAGTTCAGGCACGACCTCTCGTCGAAGGGTTCATCGCGGCCATCAAGTGCCCGGCGCTGGATGAATGGGTTGCGACAGGTGTTCTGGACGCAGGTCACGCTGCCGCTGGCGGCGGCGCGCCGGCGGGTCGACGTACTGCTCTGTCCGGCGTACGTCGGACCGCTGCTCTCACCGGCACCGGTAGTGCTGATGGTGCTCGACCTGACGTTTCTGGTCGAGCCCCAAACCGGTGACCGGCTCTATATGCGGTATTTACAGCGCCTCGTGCCGGCACTGGCGCAACGGGCGCGGCGGGTGATCACCATCTCGCAGAGCGCCGCCACCGAGATCGCCCGCCTCATACCGGCGGCCGCCGGAAAAGTCGATGTCGCGTATCCGGGAACCCCCACCCTGCCCTCCCCCGCAAGCGGGGGAGGGAAAATAGGCCCCCTCCCTGACCCTCCCCCGCACGCGGGGGAGGGAAAAACGACCGCCGCAGGCGGGGGAGGGAAATATGTCCTGATGGTGGGGACGCGCGAGCCACGCAAGAACTACGCGCGCGCTATCCAGGCGTTCGGCGTATTTCGGAACCAGGGCTTTCCGCAGTGGCGCCTGATAATCGCCGGCGGGCCGGGCTGGGCGGCCGACGACCTCGCTCAAGAAATCGATCGTCTGGGGCTTGGCGACGCCGTGAACATCATGGGCAAGGTACCGGCAGCGACCTTGTCGAACCTGTATCGCGACGCCGGGGCGCTCTTCTACCCGAGCCTGTACGAAGGCTTCGGCTTTCCCATCCTCGAAGCCATGACGTCCGGCTGCCCCGTGGTGACATCCAACCGATCCTCGATGGCCGAGGTCGGTGACGCCGCGGTGCAGCTGGTCGATCCGCTCGACCCCGAGTCGATGGCCGCGGGGCTCGCCGCCGTGGTGGGCAATGGCACGAGGCGCGATGAGTTAGTCGTCAAAGGCCGAAGCAGAGCGGCCGACTTCTCCTGGGATAGGTTCGGCGACTCGGTCGAGCGCGCGCTTCAGGCAGCTGTGAGCCCGCGCCGGTCGTGAGGATCGCGATCGACGCCCACATGATCGGCGAACGGGAGACCGGGAACGAGAGCTATACGCGCAACCTCCTCCGTGGCCTGGCCGCCCTGCAGGACGACGACAACCAATATCAGGTGCTCACGCCGAATCCGGACGGGCTGCGCGCGGTCATCCCCCTTCCATCAAGGTTTGAGGTGGTGCGAGTGCGTCCGGCGGCTTCGGCCCTTCGCATCCCGGTCGGCATGCCGATGGCGGTGCGAGCGTCGAAGAGCGAACTCTTGCACGTAAGCTACATCGCGCCGCCTTTGCCCCTCTGCCCAACCGTCGTCACCATCCATGACCTCTCCTACCTCGCGCACCCCGAATGGCTGTCGGCCCGCGTCCGGCTGCAACTTCGCCTGCTGATCCCGCCGTCGCTGCGCCGTGCCGCCTGCATCATCGCGATCTCCGAGTTCACCAAGCGCGATCTGATCGCGCGCTACGGCACGCCGGCAGACAAGATCATGGTCGTGCCGGAGGCGCCGGCGGCCGAGTTCACGCCGCTTCCCGATGCCGCATCGCAGCCGTTGCCGGCCGGTGTTCGCGAGCCCTTCATTCTGGCGGTCGGCAACCTGGAACCGCGCAAGAACCTCGCGACGTTGATCGAGGCGTTCGGCGATTTAGTGCGTCGAGGCTTTGGCGGCTTGCTGGTGGTCGCCGGCAAGGACAAGTACCAGGGCGAGCAGGCCGCGGGGACCGTGGCGCGGATGGGGTTGCAGTCGCGCGTGATCTTCACCGGTTATGTCGATGACCCAACGCTGCGGCTGCTGTACAACCGGGCCGCGTTGTTCGTCTATCCGTCGCTCTACGAAGGCTTTGGATTGCCGCCACTGGAAGCGATGGCTTGCGGTTGCCCGGTAGTGGCCAGCCAGGCCACGGCCATCCCGGAAACGGTCGGCGACGCGGCCATCCTGGTCGACGCCACCTCGGTGGCCGCGCTGGCGGAGGCGATGGGGCGGGTGCTGAACGATCCAGACCTGGCGCGGCGCCTCTCGGTCGAGGGTCGGGCGCGTGCGGCCCAATTCTCCTGGGAACGCACCGCCGAGCTCACGCGCCGCGTTTATAAGGATGCCAAGACCCCCTCCCCGACTCTCCCCCGCAAGCGGGGGAGTGAAATGCGATGAGGATCGCGATGCTCGGCACGCGTGGCGTGCCGGCTTCCTACAGCGGCTTCGAGACCTGTGTCGAACAGGTCGGCAAACGCCTGGCGGCGCGCGGGCACGAGGTGATCGTCTACTGCCGGCGGGGGTACGGCCCCACTTCCCCCACCCTGACCTTTCCCCGAGCGGGGGAGGGAAAAGCGCCGACGTATCTGGGCATGCGGTTAGTCACGCTGCCCAGCATCAAGACCAAGGGCCTCGACACACTCAGCCACACGGCGCTTTCGACCATCCGCGCGCTGCGGCGTGACCGTCCCGATGCCGCCCTCATCTTCGGCGTCGGCAACGCCCTGTTCTGTCGCGCCTTTCGCTGGTCACACACGGCGGTCGCCATCAACGTCGACGGCGCCGACTGGGCGCGGCTGAAGTGGGGGCCGATCGGCCGGCGGTTCCTGCGCTGGTCGGAGCGGGTCGCCGTGAAGAATGCCGACGCGGTGATCGCCGACTCGCGCTCGGTCGCCGCCTACTACCGCGAGCAGTACCGCGCGGAGACAACCTTCATTCCCTACGGAGCCGAGGTTCCCGCGGAGTCCGGCGTCGAGACGCTTCGAAAATTTCAGCTCGAACCTCGTCGTTATCTGCTCGCCGTCGGGCGGATGGTCCCCGAGAATGGCTTCGATGATTTGATCGCCGCCTATGCAGCGGTGCGACCGCCGATGCCGTTCGTCGTCGTCGGCGACGCGCCCTACAGCGAGGACTACAAGCGCCGCTTGCGCGAGATGGCGCCGGAATCGGTCGTCTTCACCGGCTATCAGTTCGGAACCGCGTACCAGGAGTTGAGCGCGCATGCTCACGCGTTCCTGTTCGGCGCACAGGTCGGCGGCACGCATCCGGTCCTGGTCGAGCAGCTGGCCTATGGCAATTGCGTGCTGGCCCGCTGGACGGACAGCAACGCCGAGGTGGCGCAGGACGCCGCCATCTACTTCCATGACCGGGACGAGCTGCAGGCGGCCGTCGCCACGATCACCCGGGATGCGGCGCTCGTCGAGTCCAGGCGGCAAATGGCAAAAGTGCGCGCCCGCGCCTTCTCATGGGACGAGGTCACCGACCGCTACGAGGCGCTACTCGCGAAAACGTGATCGGGATCCTGCTCGCCGTCGCGCTGCTGGTGCTGTATGGCGCCGCGCTGATCGCCGTTTTCCGTGTTCCATTTCGCGCGCTTGGCGTGCTGGTGGCCGGTATGGCGGTCCACAACTTCCTGCTGATGATCCTGCTTCGCCTGGGTACGCCGGGCTTTGTCGTCCGGGTTCTCCAGTCGTGGAAAGAAGGGATCTTGATCCTGCTGGCGGCTCTCGTCCTGCAGCGCCTGGCGGCTCTCGTCCTGCAGCGCGCCTGGAAGGCGGCGGCCCCCACCCCGACCCTCCCCCGCGAGATTTTGCGTCGGCTCGTCCCGATGGACTGGATCGCCGTCGCCTTCACGATGCTGCTGCTCATCTACCTCGTGATGCCGGCCAGCATCCTGCACGGCGAGGCCGGATACGCCCGGCGCGTGATCGAATTCCGACAGTTGATCCTGATCCCCCTGCTCTACACCTACGGCCGGGTGTTCTGGCCGGCGCGTCGTGAGGACCTCACCTGGGTCTTCAGGCTGATCCTCGG
>WNGP01007850.1_pt2 | contig 10964 bp, 6 predicted proteins | sample 5407671 | NCBI WGS metagenome assembly WNGP01 (sample SAMN13153381, study PRJNA577476) | soil metagenome | isolation source: 40 cm soil or saprolite under Garry oak tree replicate 2 | place: USA:California | collected 2016-06-15
GCGCATCTTACGCGCGCAGGCCCAGCGCAAGCAGGTCTTTGAGCTGATTCGGCCCATTCTCGTTGATGGCTTCATTCGCCCCAAGACAGAAGAACATCAGGCGGCGAAGAACCGCAAGACGATCAAAGAAGCGATCCAGACGCTGCAAACGACGCTTGAGGAGGATGAGACCGCTTTCGTCACAATGCAGAATGTGGTTGAACAAGCCTGCAACTACTTCCTCGCACTGGGAGCATTTCCCACGACCTACGAGCAGATGCAGTCCGCTCCCCTGCTCAAGGTCGGTCTGCTGACTTACGCGGGTGACGATGGTGGCGCGCAAGGTCAGGCATACCGTTTGTCCCTTGATCTGGACGCTGGAACCGCCTCCCTGCGCTTCCGCTGCCCTGATGAGGAAGGCCGATGGCACTGGCGGAACGATCCTGTCACCCTCGCCCTGCCTGAGTGTGTACTCACCCGGCTTAAGCAAGGCGTTCCTCTAGCTCCCACCCTACGCGAACTGGTCAAAGCAGATGGCAGCCGCGTCGCAGTCCTGGATGTGATCGTGCAAGTGCCGAAAACCCCGCTTACCGATTGGAAAAGCGTTGAACGTGTGCTGGGTTTTGACTGGGGGGTGCATGGCTTGATCACGGCGGTCGTGCTCAGCACCAACGCGAGCGAGCAGGAGGCACCAGTGCAGATCTCGCGACCGCTCTTTGTGAACACCGGTGGCCTGGATGGACACCAGGCACGCACCCGTCGCCAGATTGACGAATTGAAAGCCGCGCGTGAAAAACTCGTGCAGAGTGATCCCAAGCGGGGCGTCTATGATCAGGAGATCAACCGATGCTGGCGGGTATATGAAGCCCGCAATCGTGAACTCGCCCACTTGGCCGCCAATCTGCTCTTGCTCTTTGCCTCCGTCTGGGGGTGTGCGCTCATCAGTGGCGAGTCGTTGCAAACGCTCAAAACGACCGGGCGAGGCAGAGGGGTGCGTGGCAAGTGGCGCAACTGGAGGAACAACACGACGATCCGCTCGGAGATCTGGCACATTCTCAGATACAAAAGCCACCTGGTGGGGATCCGCTTTCGCTCAGAGCGTCCGCGTGGAACCTCTCACACCTGCCCCCGTTGCGGCAAGCCCGCAGAAACGTATCGCTCTGCACGAGCACACCACCGCAGTGACCCTGTCAAGTGGGGGCGCTGGCTCGTGTGCTCCCACTGTTCTTACAATGCCGACCGAGACTACTGCGCGGCGGTGAACATCGCGCGGCTCGGTGCGGCATTTCTGACCCAGATGCAAGCCACCGGCAAAGCAAAAGCTTGCTCCGTGACCGATGCGAACTCGGTCAAGCCGTGTCCCTATATGGCACACGGCGCGGTGCCGCTGTTTCCGCCGCAGACCCCCTTGGGTCGCCTGATGCATTCAGGCAAGATCTACGTGAATGGGTGGAAAAAATCGTGTACCATTCGCTCTTCCTATGCTACGCCGCTTCTCTTACGACTATGCGGCTAGGCGCGGTTCAAGAATGGTTCTTTACCGTTGTAGATTGAGGAAACGGTTCATGTGATGATGGAAGTGAAGCAACAAACAGAAAGCCTGCATGCTGCCGAATCGCTGGCTGCTCTTCTTGATGAATTGAGCGCGATTACGGATTATCGCGCCTTGCGTGATAGCTTGCCACGTCGCCTGGCGCGCTTGTTACGTTGCCGGTGCGCGTTACTCTATCAACGCATTGGTGAAACTCTCCAGCTCGCATCCGGCTCTTTCGATGATAAACCCGGCTGGTCTGCCTCTCTGCTGGCGGTTGCGCATATCAATCCCATCGATCTGCATGGCGATACACTGGAAGCGAGTGCGTGGCGAACGCGCCGTGCTGTCACATCGCCCCCTGAACATTCTCAGCCGAGCACTATTGCTGTACCACTCATGTATCGACAACGCGGCATAGGTGTGCTTGTAGCTATTCGTGGCGGACATACACTTGATACACAGCCATTGACTTTCCAGAGTGCGCGCAACACGCTAACCACCTGGTCTAGCGACGAGGTGCGGACTGTCGAAGTCGTGGCGGGTGTTGCAGCGATGTCGCTAGAAAATACGCGCCTGCTTGAACGAGACCGGGAACGCATCCATGAGCTTTCACTGCTAAATAGCATCAGCAGGCAACTGCATGCTTCTCTCCATGATTTGGAAGGTGTGCGCAGGATCGTCATTCAGCGTGCCAGGGAGATCTCATCTGCCGATCTTTGCGACTGTCTACTTCCCCCGGCCTCGTCGGAAGCCAGTGCATGGATTACCCCCGCTTTGCAAGCTATGCTGCTAGGTCGTTTGCAGGAACAGGGCGCGACTAATCCTGCGCCTCTCGTCATAGAGCGTCCGGGAGATGCATCTCCCGGCGAATACCTCGATCACCTGGCGCAGCATATCAAAACCTTCTTCGCTATACCCCTATGGAGCAGCCGTAATGGAGGGCGATCAACTGCTCCCATGTCGTCTATTCGTCTTGAAGGCGGTTCAAAACTGCTGGGAGCGGTGGTAGGAGCGTATCACCGGCCCTGGAAATTACGACGCGAAGAGATGATGCTGCTCTCGGTGCTGGCGAACCAGGCAAGCTCTGTGCTGGACAACCTTACATTGATGGCGGACTTAGTAGAGGCGCGTAACGAGGCACGTAAATTGCTGCGCCAGGTAATAGACGACCAGCATGAAAAACGTCGCCTGGACCGACTGGCATCGCTTGGCGAAATGGCGGCCAATGTCGCTCACGAGGTGCGTAATCCGCTTGCCTCTATCAAGACATCAATGCAAATACTGCTGGATGATCTGGCCAGTGCAGCTTCTGAGGCGCGCAATAGCGCTCTTTCTCTTTTTGCACTTGACGATGGTATGCGTGAATCGGTCCAGGTAGTATTGAAAGAAGTGGAACGCCTGGATACCATTGTGCGAGAACTGCTCCTGTTTTCGAGGCCTAGCTCTTTACACCGTGTTGCTTGCAGCATAGTGGAGATAAGTGAGCGTGTTTTGCGCCTGATAGATGCGCAATGCGCAGAGATCGGCGTCGTTGTCAATCGTGTCTATTCTGACGTGCCGCTCGTGTGCGTAGATATGGCGCAGATGGAACAGGTACTCATCAATCTTTTTTTCAATGCGTTGCAGGCCATGCCCGATGGTGGTATCCTCACCATCTCTTGCCAGGCGGCCTCACCGGGCTGGTTAGAGGTGTCGGTAAGCGATACCGGCGTTGGCATAGCGCCAGAGCAGCTTGAGCGTGTCTTTCAACCGTTTTTTACCACCAAAGCGCATGGCATCGGCCTCGGTTTACCTATCTCACGCCGCCTGGTTGAAGATCATCATGGTCACCTGCTGGTTGAAAGTCCGCCTGGTTATGGGGCTACCTTCACTATCCGTCTCCCTCTGAATGAACGTGACGGAGGAGAAGAGGCCGTGCTTTGCGAGGAGGAGGGCCTGTCGTGAGTTTAACTATACTGATTATCGATGATGAACCACATTTGCCCCACCAGTTTGCGCGATTCCTCAAAAAACATAGCTACGACGTATATACGGCCCCTGACGGCGAGGCGGGTTTATTTGAATTGCAAAGGAAAAATATCGACCTGGTGTTGCTCGATGTACGCCTGCCTAAAATGAGCGGGCTGGAAGTACTCACGGAGATACGCAAGACCGATCAGGCGCTGCCTGTTATCATGCTCACTGCCTATGGAGATGTGCAAACGGCGGTTGCGGCTATGAAACTGGGGGCCTTAGACTATCTCATCAAGGGCTTTGATCTCGAAGAACTCTTGCTGGCGGTACAGCGTGGCCTGGAAATGGGCGCGATGTATCGCGAATTGCGCCAGTTACGGCGCGAACGCAGCGACAACTATCATTTCTCCTATATCATCGGCCACAGTGAACGGATGCGAGAAGTTTTTGACCTTGTGGCACGTGTGGCGCACAGCGATACTGCTTCGGTACTCATTACGGGTGAAAGTGGCACGGGAAAAGAAGTGGTGGCGCGCGCCATCCATGAGCAAAGCCTTCGTGCTGCTGGCCCATTTCATCCCTTGAATTGCGCCGCCATTGCCAGCAATCTGCTGGAAAGTGAATTGTTCGGCTACGAGCAATACGCCTTTACCGATGCCAAGAAACAGAAACGCGGCCTGCTTGAACTGGCGGATGGAGGAACGCTTTTCCTGGATGAAATAGGGGAAATGCCGCTAGAAATGCAGGCCAAATTGCTGCGTGTGCTGGAAACGCACACCTTTTATCGCCTGGGTGGAAATAAAGAGGTGAAGATCAACGTGCGTATCCTGGCGGCGACCAACCGCAATCTGGAAGAAGCCATGATGGAAGGCTCTTTTCGTTCAGACTTATTCTATCGCCTGGCGGTATTGCATATTCCCCTGCCTCCATTGCGCGAGCGTCCTGGAGATATTCTGCTTTTTGCCACACGTTTCATTGATGATTTTAACAAATCGCTTGGGCGAAACGTACAGCGTGTCGCTCCAGAGGTGCAAGCTCTTCTTCTGCGGTACCACTGGCCGGGTAATGTACGCGAGCTAAAAAATGTGATTGAGCGAGCCATGATCTTGAGTACCAGCGATGAGTTATTACCCGCTCACCTTCCCCAGGAGATTGTTGGGCAGATCGATGCCAGTAGTGGCGGCCAGGTTGATCCCTGGGAACAGTGGTTCAACCTTCGGCCACCCGGTCAAATTTCATTGGAGGAAGTGACCGGACGTATAGAGCAGTATTTTGTGCGCTGGGCCTTAAAGACGGCGCAACATAATCGCACTCGCGCGGCTGAATTGCTGGGTTTCACAAAAGTAGACCAGCTGCGGTACTTGCTGCGTAAATATGGAATTGATTGAGGGCAGTCGGAAAAGCATTACTAGCCAAGAAGTACCAGCTCTTCTAGCTCAGACCATACGCACTCTTCGGCCTGCGCATAGGTCAAAGGAGTTTGATGTTGATACCCTTCAATCAACTTCGCCTGGACACGCGAGCGGAATGAGCGTAAAATCTTGCGCTGCTCTTCGGCATCGCGGTGGCGTAAGATGCCTAGCTGGATGATTCTAGGTGGATAGTATTCTTTGGATTCTAGAGCCAGGGAGGTCAAATCACTAAACGCGGCAAGCAGGGTCAGGCGCTGCTGCGTAAAATGGTCGACTTCCGTACTCGATGCCAGCAGGCATCCCGCGATGTTTCCATCGAGCATAATGGGAGCGGCAGCAGCGCTTACTTCATTGTCCGTCTGGTATGCTGGCAGGAGCGTTTCCTTGCTGATGTCTTCGATGCTGGCAGGACGCTGGTATTGTACTACAAAGCCTGCCAGAGATTCCATGGCGAGAAAAATAGAAAGGTTTTCCAGGTCGGCTATCCAGGGAGGTGTCCCTCGCCCCATACGCTCGCGCAAACTATGAATTTTTCCATCTTTTCCTGGGGGCATACATTGTACAAGGGTAATAGCCATACCAAGTTGATGAGGATCGAGTTGGATAAGCGCCTGCTTGAGAATTTTGTCCAGTATCTCTCTATTACGTGTCGCTTCGATCAGTGTTGCGCGATCATTTAATATCTGGGTGTAGAATTCGGCAGAAATATGTTCCGGGGCTTCATCTACTATCCAGCTATCGATATCTGGGTAACTTACCCTCATGGCGTCGCGCAGTTCTTGACGAAACTGTGGTTGAACATAGCGGAGGAGGTCAATAAGATGATTGCGATTTGGTTGAGTTTCGGCTTTCACCCAACGGTTGAGCGTCATAGGATTAATCCCTAGAGCAGTCACCAGGCGCTGGCGTTCTCCAGGTAATTGAATACTACGCTCTAAGACGGATTGCCACGATGGAGAGGTGGGCCTTGGCATGCCTTCTCCCTTAGAACCACTATTCACAATCTCACAACATTTGTTTTATGATAGCAGAGCAAGTAAGTACCGTCAACAGGTTTATGAGGTATCTCGCGCATTCATGAAAAAAACAGCAATTATCCAGCAAATCTGAGGAAAATCTTGTCCAAAGTTCAAAAAGGGAGGAGAAAGTGTTGTACTCAGGTCGGGAAATAGGTATGATACAAGGAAATAGTGGCGCTTCTCAGAGACATATGGGAAGCTGGGAGTAACTTATGTCAAAACGTATTGTTGTCGTAGATGATGACAAAGAGGTACAAGAAATCATCACCTTTGCCCTGACACGGAACGGATTTGATGTTTCGGTAGCCAGTCATGGCCAACATCTTCAACAATTGCTCGCGGCTCAAATACCCGACCTGATTATTCTCGATGTGATGATGCCTGGGGTGGATGGATATCAGATATTCGGGAGTTTGCGCACGAATCCGTCTACACAACATATTCCGGTCATTATTATGACTGCTCACGCCGAACATATTTATGAACGGATCAGTATCGATCTAGGGGCAGCGGAGCATATAACCAAACCCTTTCATCCGCTTGAACTGGTAGAAAAGGTAAAAACACTACTTCAGCCCGCAGAATTATGATATAATTGAGATGCTAAACTCTTGTCTCAGCGCTTAGAAATTGGTATCATGTATACAAGAGAGTTCTGGCGAGTTCAAGGAAGAGAACTGCTATGCCGAATAAATACGAGCGCGAGATTGAAGAAATCCTGCGTAACCTGGAACATACGGAGCCGAAGGCCAGATTAGGTCAACGCTTGCGTCGGAGGTCAGATGTGCGCGTAAATAGAGGAAAACTCAGTTTACCGTCATTCAATTTCGGTATCTCCGAATGGTGCTTGCTCATCGCCTGGATTGCCGCGTTGGTTGCCGGTGGATGGGCTTATGCCCATTCGAGCATTATTGCTTCTGGGGCAGATAGCATCACTGGAAGTATTGCGGTCGTTGGCGCGATTTGCCTGCTGGTGGTTGTGATTCTGCCGTTTGTATCGCGATCAAGCTATCCCAGACAAACTGCTCGTTATGGAAACGTAACGCCGCTACGGCGTAACCCTTTGAGCAGCCTCTCAACACGCTGGAATCTCTTCCTGCTCAAGCTTCGTTACCGCCGCCGAAAGGGCCAGTAGTACTTGACACATCGCTAAATGCGTGCTATAGTGCGCATACGCCGACGTTTCCTGGAGAGGCTCCTTCGACGGGGTGTGGCGCAGTTGGTAGCGCGCATGGTTTGGGACCATGAGGTCCGCGGTTCAAGTCCGCGCACCCCGACCTGTATAGTAGGCGACCCCATCGGTATTTCAATAAGCGGGAGTAACTCAGTGGTAGAGTTCCTGCCTTCCAAGCAGGCTGTCGCGGGTTCGAGCCCCGTCTCCCGCTCCCCTTCGTAGACCGTCGCCCTCGAAGTGCTTCACAGGCCGCTTTATAGGAAGCGAGCAGTGATGACAGATCGAGACGGCGGTTTTCTTGTGCCTCAAAAGGTGTTCAACGGACACCTGCCTTCATTTTCTGGCAACCACCTGCCTCGCGTTTGTCTTCCAGACAAAAGTGTTCGCAAGCATTTTGCTACATGACTACCTGCCTTTCCTAATATGCAACCACCTGCCTTCACAGGGATGCAACCACCTGCCTTCTGACTTCCTTCCGACGAGAGGCTGGAGGCGGTTCGCCGCGTTTCCTTTTCTGTCAGAGGGAAACATGGAGCGCCTGTTACGACTGGATCACTGCTTGAGCATTTTGATGTGTGCATGAGTGCATCACCCCGACCCCCAGAGCGAGTCACGATGATGCAGAGGAAAGGAAGAAAACAATCATGGTATCGAGGGCGACGAACAACAACAGCCCACACGCGGCAAATGCTGACAAGTCAAAGGGAGCAGACAGACGACCAACCAAGAAAGGCTCGCGTGTCACCCAGGCACGCGCGCAAGCCCAACGAGCGAAGCTTGATGCCCAGACGCAGATCCATCAGCAACAAGAAGACCAAGAAGCGATGGCTCGTCAAACGCAGCACAAGCAAACCGTCCGGCAAGAGATGCAAGCCAAACGACGCATTATCGCCATTCTCATTGAAGCCTACATCCAGGATCATATCGGGGGCAATTCCAGCCAGAAAACAATCGAGTGGCACCGCACCGCGCTGGGGTTGCTGCGCCTGTTCCTGGAAGAGGAGTTGGACATCACTCAGATCGAAGAGGTTGAGGCCGACGATATCAGTGCCTGGTTTGCTCACCTGCGCAGCACCCCTGCTGCCCGTGGCAAAGTGCGCAGCGAACGCACTATCCAGACCTATGCGCGCTCGGCCCGCGCCTTCTTCCACTGGCTGGTGCGGCGGAGTACCCTCGAGGTCAATCCGTTTGAGCGCGTGGCCTTTCCTAAAGTCGGCAGGCCACTCATCCAAACGATTACCGCCGAGGAGTTTGAACAGCTCTTGCTGGCCTGCGCTCCTCCCCATGAGACGGGTCCTTATGCCGAGCGAGCGGCGGTGCGCAATCGTGCCATTCTCTGGCTGCTCTACGATACCGGTATCCGCGTTTCCGAACTTACTAACCTGCGTGTGGACGACCTGGATCGCAAACATGGGGTCGTGACGGTGCTGGGGAAGGGAGCGAAGGAACGACGAGTGGCGCTGGGCCAAAACTGTCTGCGCAATCTCTCCTACTACCTGGATAAACATCGTCCTGATGCAGCAGAACTGGCCGAGTGGGGCAGCGCCGGAGAAGATCACCTCTTTCTCTCCGAGACCCGCCAGCCACTCACCAAGAATGGCATGGAGATGCTCTTCAAGCGACTCAGAATACGCGCGGGCATCACCGACAAACGTGTGAGTCCGCACATTCTCCGTCACACCTTTGCCATTAACTACCTGGTGAAAAGCAACGATCCCTTTAGCTTACAAGAACTGCTGGGACACGAAGATCTGACGACACAAGAGAGACCAGACGGAAGAGCGTTCAGATGAAAGAGCACCAGAGAAAAAGGTGAACGGTGAAACCCGTTTAACTTTGTCATTTACACCACAAACCCCAGAAAATCTTTGTCCCTCGGCCTGCCCGGATCTATTAAATATTATGGGGGGGGGGAATGAGTCGGGATACAATCAAAGGATTTCAACCTCTGCTGCAACCAGAAGAATGGCGTACCAACAGAATGGAAACAAGTATAGAGCCAAGAATAACAGCCATTGGACTTGTTCCATCGAATGGAATGCCTTTTGTCGAGCTGCGGACACTGGTAACGATTGTATCTCGACAGTGAGACCAGCAATAGTTATCACCGCGGCAATAAAAAGCTTAGTCAATTCTGGAGACGAGGTGCCACAATCAGACGCCTGGGTTGCTCTAGTGCTGTGGCGATAGAGGCATTCGTGGTGGGGCTGTGGTCCAGAGCAGAGCAGTCTCCTCTGGCGTGAGACCATACGCAGCATTTACGAAATCACTGAGTTCGCGCTCCAGCGCCATGGCTTCGGCTCTGCGTCGTTGAATGGGCGCAATCAGTTCAGTATAGCCATTTTGCATGTCTCTAAGCGCAGCAGGGGTCAGTTTTCCAGCAGTCTTAGCACGATGTTTGCGCACCTCTTCTACAAAAGTATGTAGATCAAGTGTGGTAAAGTCTTCCAGGCCCGCTCCTGACCCCTGTACGTCGAACTCGGTGCGCAACCAGTCCAGCATCAGTCGCCGAGCCTCGTGTCTGGCTCGTGTAATCTCGATGAGCCGCGCCACCGCTTGCTCCGCCCCAACACGGATGGCATCAGTAGGGGATGCAATAGGCAAAGCTTCCATCTTCACACCTATCGGACTTAATGCTTCATCCTTCATGTGTGGTAGATAGCGCCAATTATGCCACCACATCAGTGGCGAATTTAAGACGGCTAGCAGATAGGCATCAGCACCTGGAAGGATAAAGACCTTGTTATTAGAGAAAATATTACTGGTATCGAAGCAGTAAGCAGGGTGAAATTGTATCTCCTGATACATGATTTTGGGTCGCTCAAACAGTGGCCAGTAATCCACCGCATCCTGAATCTCATACCACTGGTAAGAGCCTGGCTTTCTGCCGGACCATTCCTCGCCTTTCCAGTCCTTTGGCCTAGGTTCAAGCTGCTCATGGAATTGGAGGAGATATTTCTTGATTGCTGGATAGGCGTCAATGTCAATGCCTCTGCGAGTGAAAATCATCCACAGATCTGCCCATTGGGGAGACCAGCGCTTGATGTCCTGGCCACGCAGGTAGGGCTTGAGAATTTCCGCAGCATGCGGGTCATCGCGAATGAGTCGGTTTTTAGTAGGAGTATCAATCAGAAATGCCTCGTTCAGTCCGGTGAGTACACCTCTGTAGGGCTTTACGCCGACAAACTCGGCCAGCGGCACACCCACACGATGGATTTTCGCCAGCAGGTCATCGACAGCTGAGGATTCCAGATTCCAGGCGGTGCTACCAAAGCGGCTATGAAATAAGCTGTGGCTGTACTCGTTAATATAGCGCCCCAGACTCCCTTTGTTCCGCATTACCCGATCCAGTTCCGCTCGAGGAAAGTGAAGCACCTGCACTTGACGTTCCGATTGTAAATAGCGTTCCAACTGCGGCATGGGCTTTTCCAGCACCAGGATGCAGGGAAAGACATCAGCATCCTCAAAGATCGGCGCGTGACCGAAATCAATGATGCGCTCCAGCGCACCCTCTTTCGCAAAGTAGGCGCGCAGCGGCTCACCGTAACCGGCACGCATCCACTTGTTGGTGACAATATAGGACATCCGCCCGCCTACGCGAATCAGGCGCACCCCTTGCTGGTAGAAGTAGACGTAGAGATCGGCGACGCCACGATAGGTCTCCGGGTACGCCACGGCAAAATAGGGTTTAAACTGACCCAGTTCTTCCTGGCGCACATAGGGAGGGTTCCCGATGACCACATCGAAACCCGCCGCCGCGCCTTTCAGCTGGCCGTGACGATCAAAGAAGATCTCGGGGAACTCCAGCTCCCAGTGGAAGAAACGATATTGAGCGGCGCAATCGGCAGCAGTCTGGAGCCAGGCATCGAACTGAGGAGGCGCAATACTGACCC
>WNGP01014473.1_pt1 | contig 10963 bp, 9 predicted proteins | sample 5407671 | NCBI WGS metagenome assembly WNGP01 (sample SAMN13153381, study PRJNA577476) | soil metagenome | isolation source: 40 cm soil or saprolite under Garry oak tree replicate 2 | place: USA:California | collected 2016-06-15
TCCCTGGGACTAGCTGCCACACGCCGTTGACCAGCATGAACAGCCGGAGCATGCGTTCCGCGCTTCCGGCCGGGATGTTGGCGGGGTTGTATTGCATGCTGACCATCACTGGCGAGGCAAACATCGTCCCCGTCGGACCAAAGTCATACGCCGTCCCACCCACGAGCGCGCTCGTGCTCGTACCGGACGGGAGCATGGCGGGCAGGACGGTAATGCCCGTGGGCTGCGACAATGCCCCTGCCGGAATGACGAGCTGGACGCTGCTCCCGGCAGCGGAAACTGGCGTCTGAATCATAAGCGGTTGAGTGCTCGGCCCCGCAACGAACACGGCGCCTTGCTCGACGCGGAACTTGACCGGCAAGGTGCGGCCGTCGACGAGCGGGAAGAATTCGCCGGTGTTCACATTCTTGGCTTCTTGCTGACTCGCTACCACTTGAACGTCTGCATGTCCCAGCTCCGTGCTCGCGACGAGGACGCGGATGCGGTAGACGTTGCCCGAAGACAGGGTGCAGGGTCCGGTGACGCACTGGTCGGTCTGCCAGTTGACGATGTATGACTGGCTGGCCGCGTCCACGCGCACCACTGCCGAGCCGGTGCCGGTCGTCATGGAAAACTGGGCGATCACTGGGCAGCCCGAGCTGGCCAATTGGCAGACGGTCACGCTGGGAGCTTGCATCGCGTCGAAGCTGCCGGTCGCGTTTGGGCTCGCGACGATGGGCGGCAGGAAATAGAAGTGCGGGCTGCCGCTGTTGTGCGCCCCGTCGCGGACCTCGAAGCTCGGTGCGGCGGGGACTCGAGCTGCGGTGGGGGCATTCACCCTCTCAGCACAGCCCATGAGGACGAGGCTCGCAGCTGCGTTGGCGACCATCCGGATCAAGCGGTGCATATAAGGTCCTTTCACGGCTTCCAATCTCCATCTTCATCGGTCGCGGGGTTGCCGGTGATCGGCGTGACACCGGTTCCGTCCCGGTTCATGATGAACAGATCCGAGTTTCCATTTCGCAGGGAGGTGAAGAGGATCTTGGACCCGTCCCGCGACCACGCCGGGAACTCGTCGAGTGCCGGATTGTTGGTCAGACGCACCAGGTTGGTGCCGTCCGCGTTGATCACGCAGATCTCGAGATTTGCCGTGCCGTCGGGATCGCATTGGAACGCGATCCGCGTCCCGTCCGGCGACCACGCCGGGGAGAAGTCCACGGTGCTGTTGCTCGTCAGTCTCGTCGGGTTCGTCCCATCAGCGTTCATGACGTAGATCTCAAAGTTGCCGTCGCGATCGCTCACGAACGCGAGCTTCGCGCCATCGGGAGACCACGCCGGCCAGTAATCGTACGTGGGATTGTTGGTGAGCCGGATCGGGGTCGTCCCATCGGCGTTCATGACATAGATGTCGTAGTTGCCGTAGAGATCGCTCGCGAACGCGATCTTGGCGCCGTCTGGGGACCAGGCGGGAACCTCATCGGCCACAGGGTTGTTCGTGAGCCGCTTCTGGCCGCTCCCATCGGCGTTCATCACGTAGATCTCCCGGTTGCCATCGCGGTCACTCATGAACGCCAGCTTCGCACCGTCCGGTGACCACGACGGTTGTCCACTGTTCGCTTTCGTGTGTGTGAGCTCCTGGAGTGGAGCGCCCCCTCGGGCCATCACGTAGATCTCGTAGTTGCCGGAGCGGTTGCTGTGGAAGGCGATCGGCGACGGCAAGTCCACGAAGGCGAGCGAGGTGACCGAGGCAGAACTGCCCTTTCCCTCGACGGTGGCGGTGATCGTGGTGGTCCCGGCGGCGAGGCCGGTGACGATTCCGGTCGCCGACACGGTGGCGATGCTCTGGTCGCCGCTCGACCAGGTGACGGGCCGCCCGAAGAGCCGGGCGCCGGCAGCGTTCTTCACGGCGACGCTCAGTTGCGCGGTCTCGCTGCCCAGCACGGTCGCGGTCGCGGGGGTTACGGCCACAGAGGCGACGGCCACGCCGCGCACGGCGCGCCAGCTGCCGCTGACCTGGCCCGAGAAGCACGAGACTGCTCCAGAAAGCGAGGTAGGCGGATCGCCGGAGACGGTGGCACCGTACTGACAGCCCGGGACCTGGAAGACGATCGTGTCCGCCGCAACCGTCACGTGGCCGCCGGTGACAGGTACGCTGACGGTGTCGTTCGGAAAGGAGCTCGCCCCCTGGACGCACGTTCCGACCTGTCCGTACGTGCCTTCGAATGCGCTGCCCGTTTGCGAGAAAACGTACGACCCGGTGTCACTACAGGTGATCCCCTGCGCAAGGTCCACGAGGGTCTCCGTGAAATCCCACACGCCACCGATGTTGATGAACTTCACGGTAATTGCCGACTGGCCCGCCTTACCCTCGGCCGTCGCGCTGATGGTGGCCGAGCCGGCGGCGACTCCGGTCACGAGGCCGGCCGTGGACACCATCGCCACGCTGGCGTCGCTGGTCGACCAGGTGATGGTGCGCCCCGACAAGGTGTTCCCCGCGGCGTCCTTGGGGACGGCGCTCAAATGGACGGTCTCTCCCGGGCCGATCGTCGAAGTCTGGGGCGTCACCACGACGGAGGCGACGGGGGGAGGGCTGGACGACCCCGGCCCGGTGGTTTCGTTGCTGCAGGACAGCAACGAGGCGACACTCAGGATGGCGAACCCGGCGGGCCCGACGGTTACGCCGGCGACGAGCAACCGATTCATATCGCTCTCTCCTTACGGAATCGCGGATACGACGATGAGGGTGGCGCACTCCGCGCCTGACACTTGGCACACCGTGACGAGCGGCGCCTGAGCGACGTCGAAGCTGCCCGTCGCGTTCGGGCTCGCGACAATGGGCGGCAGGAAATAGAAGTGCGGGTTGCCGTTGTTGTGGGCCCCATCGCGGATCTCGAAGCTTGGAGCGGCGGGTCGCACAGCGGTGGGGTCGTTCGCCCGCTCGGCGCAGCCGACGAGGAAGAGGCTCAGAGCTGCGGTGGCGACTGTCGGGATGAGGCGGCGCATACCTGCTCCTTTGCGAGCAAGAACTGGTTTCGACGCAAGCGCCCGCGCGGGGCTTGTGCACCTTCAGCGGTCGAGCGTACTAGAACGTGATCCCGGCTGGGGCGGCCAGTCCCGTGTTGCTGCCCGCGATCGTCGCCGTCGGAATGGCGTTCCCGCTCGCCCCCGCCGCGTAGACCGTGACGCTGTTGTTGCCAAAGTTGGTGATATAGATGTTGCCGGCGCCATCCAAGGCGATGCCGAACGGTTCGCTCAATCCGGTGTTGCCGCCCGTGATCGTGGCCGTGGGCATCGCGTTCGCAATGCCGCTCGCCCCCGCCGCGTAGACCGTGATGCTGTTGTTGCGACGGTTCGTGACATAGATGTTGCCGGCGCCATCCAAGGCGATGCCAGACGGCCGCTGTAGACCCGTGTTGCTGCCCTCAATTGCGGCTGTGAGCGTCGGGTTCCCGGCCCCCGCTGCAAACACGAAGATAGCGTCGATAAAATGATTATCGTCCGGGTCGGTCACGTAGACGTTGCCCGCGCGATCCAGGGCGATGCCTAGTGGCTCCTGGCCGCTCGGGAACATGGCTATGGGTGCCGCGTTCCCGCTCGCCCCCGCCGCGTACACGGTGACCAACTGTTCGAAGTTGATCACGTAGCTGTTGCCCGCGCCATCCCGCGCGATGCCAGACGGCCTGAATAGATGCGTGTTGTCGCCCACCATCGTGGCTATGGGTGTCGCGTTCCCGCTCGCCCCCGCCGCGTACACCGTGACGCTGTTGTTGTCCTGGTTGGCCACATAGAACGGCGTGCCTGCGCTGACGGTGACCGTGACCCCAGCAGTCGCCGTAACGCCAACAGCGTTAGTTACCGTAAGTGTGTATGTTGTCGTGGCGGTCAAGGGACCGGTTGAGATGGAAGTCCCGCTAGCCACCGCCCCAACCCCATTATCGATGGCACCGGTGCCTCCACTGAACGCTGCGGTGAGAGTAGTGCTAGTTCCGTTCGTGACGGTCGTTGCTGCGGCCGTGAAGGACGTGATGGTGGGAGGCGGCACGACCGTCACCGTGAGCGTGGCTGACAGACCAGTGCTCGCGCCAGTAACCAACGCGGTGCCGGCCGTAGTGCCCGCCTTGAAGGCGGTCACCGCCGTGCCAGGGGTGCCCGTCTGCCCACTTGTCGGATTGAGCGGTTGGGCAGCATCGGCCACGCCATTGGCTGGTGTTGTCGTCAGGCTCCAAGCCACGGCAGCCCCGGCGAGAGGAGCGCCGTGGAGGTCACTTACGGCGGCCGTAATCAGATCGGTGCCGCCCGTCGCGACGCTCGCGGTCGCTGCACTCATCGCGAGACTTCCCGGGATCCCGGTTTCGATTCTGACGTGGATCGGAAGGTTGCGCCCATCCGGGAGCACGATGATGTCGCCGGACTGCAGGAATTTTGCCTGCCCGGGCGTCGTGGTGAGCAACACGTCGGCGAACCCGAGCTCGCGTCGTGCCCCGGGTACCCCAGCCGTGACGTGCACCCGATAGGTCTTGCCGGCGACGAAGCTCGCGCCCTTGGTATCCCAGTTCACCTGGTACTGCTGAGCGGCGGGATCGATCGTGATGGCCGGTGAAGTCGCGGTGCTGAAGCTGGCGAGGGTCGCGCTCGATCCCCCGCAATTGGCGTCATTCGTGACGTCGCAGATGGCGATCTGTGGATTGAGCGTTGCGATATCGGCGTCGAACGTACCGCTGACGGTAGGCTGCGCGACCATCGGCGGCAGGAAGAAGAACCCGGGCGTACCGCCCTCGTGCACGGCGTCGCTGATCATCGCCTCGGGTCCGACCAGCCTGGCGGCGTCGCGTCGGTCGGCGCAGCTGGCGGCGAGAACGACAATCCCACTGAGTAGTGCGATGCGACTGATCATAAGTCCTCCGAAGGTCTGGCTACTGGTCGTCGCGTTGCTGTCACGGCCGCCAACTCGGACCGATGTCGTTGCGCGTGAAGTCGCCTGTCAGCCTGACCACACCAGTCCCGTCCGCATTCATCATGAAGATCTTGACGTTGAAGTTGCCTGCGGGGGTGTCTCGATCGGACTGGAACGCGATCCTGCTGTCGTCGGGCGACCAGGCGGGAGTGGTTTCGCGTGCCGACGTGGCGGTGAGCCGCACCGGCATCCCGCCGCCGGCGGCGTTCATCACATAGATCTGATCGTTGCCGCTCAGATCGGAGGTGAACGCGATCTTCGCCCCGTCGGGCGACCAGGCCGGCTCGAAATCGTCAGCCATGTCGGTGGTCAGACGCGTGACGCCGGTCCCGTCCGCGTTCATCTCGTAGATCTGGGGTCGACCGCCGCCCAGGACCGAGGAAAATGCGATCTTCGTGGCGTCCGGCGACCAGGTTGGGTGCTCATCGAATTCCAAGAGGGTCACACCGCTCAAGCGCGTGACGCCGGTTCCATCGGCGTTTCTGACGTAGATGGAGGTGCAGTCGCACAGGATCGACCTGCCGTCCCGGTCGGACGCGAATGCGAGCTTCGAGCCATCCGGCGACCAGGCCGGGTCGAAGTCCCTCCCTCCACCGTTGGGAAGTGTCAGGAGGCCTGTTCCGTCCGTGTTCACGACGCAGATGGCCTGCAAACAGGCGAACGCGATCTTCCTCCCGTCTGGTGACCAAGAGGGAGAGAAATCACTCATGCCCATCGTGATCTGCGTCGGCACGCCGCCGGGGACGTTCATGAGGTAGATCGCGCCATTTGAACTGAATGCGATCTGAAAGAATCCGACCGTCACGTGGCTTACGCCGGCCACCCCCGCGAACGACGCCACGATGTCCACGGTGCCGGGCATCACTCCCATCACGTTCCCGTTGCCATCCACCGTGGCGACCGCGGGATTCGTCGTCGCCCAGTCGGCCGGGCCCGCCAGCACGTCCCCGTTCGCCGCCGTGATCGTGACCGAGAGCGGCACCGTCGCCCCGACCTGCACGGTCGGCGCCGTCGGCTGCACGACCACACTTACCGGGCCGATGGTCACCGTGATGGTCACCTGGCCCGCCTTCGAGACCAGCGGGATCGAGACCGGCGGGTTCTGCCCCGGCTTGACGTCGATCGTCTTGATGCCCTCGGCGGTGATGTCGCCGTCCGTGTCGTACGCGTCTACGGTGATCATCCGCTTAATGCCGGGCGGCAGACGAATCGTCCCCTGCGCCACGCCGTTTTGCACCGGAAGGTTGAACACCAGCGGCGTGGGGATGTCGGTGGCAGTCACGCGCACGACGAGCAAGTCGATCGGCGTACCGACGACCAGCGCGCTGACCCGAAGCTCGGCGAGTTGCTGCCTATCCGGCCCGGTGGGCCGTAGCTCGCAGCTTATGCCGCGACCAACAGTCACAAGTCAGCAAAAAGTCAGCAGGCCTATGCCCTTCAGGCTCAAGACGTTCGGCGGGCTCTCGCTCACCGGCGAGAGCGGTGCGGTCACTGGGGCAGCGACGCAACGCCGCAAGCTGGCCCTGCTCGCCGTACTTGCGACGGGGGGAGAGCGCGGTGTGAGCCGCGATCGCCTGCTCGCCCTCTTTTGGTCCGAAAGCGACGCGGAGCACGCGCGCCACGCCCTCACCCAGTCCCTCGCTCGCGCGGAGCTCGAGCGTGCCGCCGCGCTCTACGTCGGTCCGTTCCTCGACGGCATTCACCTGGACCATGCGCACGCATCGCCCGAGTTCGAGCGCTGGGTCGAGGCGGAGCGCAGCCGACTAGCCGGGTTGATCGCTAATGCCCTCGAGCGTCTCGCGGTCGCCGCCACGGAGCTTCGCGAACACCGGCGCGCCGTCGAGTGGTGGCGGCGGCTGGCCGCGCTCGACCCCTGCAGCGCGCGTTCTGCGGCGGGACTGATTACGGCGCTCGCCGCGGCGGGAGATGCAAGCGGAGCTCTCCGGCACGCCCAGGTCTACCAGACCTTGTTGCGCGAAGAGCTGAACCTCGACCCCGATGAAGCGGTGGTGGCGATCGTCCGGCGCCTCCGCCATGGGACGAAGCTCACTCCCACACCGCCCGCGCACCCTGGCGATGACGCCGCACAAGCCCCCGCCGCTCGCGGCGACGAAGCACCAGCAGTGGAGCCGTCAACTTCACCCAGGCTGCTCGTTTCCCGTCGGCGCTGGCTTCCTCTCGGCGTCGGGCTGGCGACGGTAGCAGCACTGGGAGGTGGCGCGCTGCTGACACGGTCCCACGCCAGACCAGTGCTCGACCCGAACCTCGTCGCGGTGGCCCCGTTCGACGTGCTCGACCCCCGGTTCGAGCTGTGGCACGAAGGCTTGGTGGACTACCTCTCGAAGAGCTTCGATGGTGCCGGGCCTCTGCGGACGGTCTCTCCCACGGTCCTGCTGCGACGTTGGCACGGCCCAGCAGACCCGACCTCCGCGAGCGAGCTGGGGCGGCGCACCGGCGCGCACCTGGTTCTGTCGGGACAAGTGGTGGGCGAAGGAGCGGACTCGGCGCGAGTCCGCGTGACGGTGGTGGACGCGGCAACAGGGAACGCGCTTGCCGAGCTCGAACGGACGGACTTGGCCACCCGGCTCGATCGCTTGGCGGACTCGTTGGCAGCCGACGTGCTACGCGATATGGGTCGGATCGGACCCGAAGCCCATATCAGGCTGTCATCGCTCGGCACCCGGTCCTGGCCGGCGCTGAAGGCGTTCCTGCGGGGCGAGCAACTGCTGCGGCGGTTCTCTCTCGACTCCGCAATTCGGGCATACCAGGAGGCCGTCGCAGACGATGGCAGGTTCGCGCTTGCCCTGCGGCGCCTCGGGCTCGTGCGAGGGTGGAGGGGCGAGAACGGGGATCCGCTCGGCCTCGAGGCGGGACGCTTCAACCGCGGCTTAGCGCCGCGGGACAGCCTGTTGATCGTCGCCGACTCACTCGAGGCGGCGTCCGATGATTCGCTGGACGGCGCGTATTGGTCACACCGTGTGCGGAAATTCATCCCCTTGGAAGAGGCCAGCCGTCGGTATCCCGATGACCCGGAAGTCTGGTATGAGCTCGGCGAAGCTCGGTTTCACCTTGGGTACGTCATGGGGAGCACGGCACAGCAGGCCATTGACGCGTTCAGTCCCGGCCTACGTCCATCCCGTTCAACTCTCCCTTGACCGGAACGACACCACGGCGGCGCAACACTATATCAACGGCTATATCGGGTTGACCGCAGACGTTGCCGAGGGTGAAGGGATCCGATTAGTTCGCGAGCTGATCGACCCAATCCGCGCCAAGTCTTCACGGCTCCAATCCGTCCTCGACACTGCGTCGGCCAACGTCCTGTTCGACGCGTGGCGCTCGGTCCAACGGTGGCCGGATGTCAACGAGACTGGCGTGCGACTGCTTCGTATCCTCGCGGCTGGCCGCCACGGCATCGGCGTCGCCGCAAATCCGATCTGGACTCGCTATCTGCTCGTGACGGAACTGCTCTATCGCGGACATTTGCGAGAGGCGAGGGCGATGGCCGGCGCTCGCTTCAGCGTGCCGTTCGCGGAGCTCGCGGTGATCGGTGTTATTCCCCCAGACTCCGCAGCGGCCGCATTCGACGCTTGGCTCATGCATCCGGGTGACCGGGCCGCAGCAGCCGACCCGCCATGGGTGGGCCGCTGCTACCGGTCGTTCCTGGCGGCCGGATGGTGGGCTGGGAAGCAGGACACTGTGTCCCTGGTCAAGTTGATGCGTCGAGGCGACTCGACGGCCAGGTCGCCTCGGAGCGTAGTGCAGCTGTTGGACGCGCGAGCGGATGCCAGCTTGGCCCGTGCAGCGCTCGCTCTCGCCCGTCGCGACACGGCCGAGGCGTTGCAGCGGTTCTTGGCGTTTCCGGACTCACTCTGTGCGCGCTTCTATGGCTCGTTATCTCCCAGTCTGGCCCCCCTCAGTATGGAGAGATTCAGCTTGCTCGCCGCAACGGGGCGGGACCGCGAGGCGGCGCGCGTGTTTGATCAGCAGGTCACCATGCCGCTCACCGCGAGCTCCGTTTGGGGAACGCTTGAACGCGGCCAGATCGCCGAGCGCTTGGGCGATCTCGCGACTGCGGCACGAGATTACGAATTCGTAGTCGCTGTGTGGCGTAACGCGGACCCTGAGCTGCAACCGTACGTGACGGAAGCCCGCGTCGCACTTCAGCACCTTGGTGCGACACCAAGCCGTGCCGTCAACGCCACCCCCCAGGTTCCTGCTCCATCAAGCTCCGCGCGCGATCCTTAGGGCGTCTTCAAGATCGGGCTTGATCCGAGCGAGTTTTCCTGCACAGAGAGTCACGAGCTGCTCGAGCTCCGCGACCACCGCGCCCGGTGACTGTTCGTCCTTGGTGAGGCGCTTTCGTATCGAGACGAGCGCCAAGTAGAGCGAGCTCGACCGGCTCGTTTCTGGGTGGCTTTGCTGCTCCAATGCCGTGAGCAGCTTTTTGGCCTGGTCCCGTGCCGTGCTGATCGCACGGACAAGGTCTTCGCGTGCAGTGCTCAAACAGGCCCGGCAGGAATCGAACCTGCAACCCCGGTTTTGGAGACGCAGAGACCGGGAGGACACCAGTCGGCACTAGAGTAGACTGTAGGGCAGTAACAAGCACTTCCGCAAGTACGCGAATGTCGTGTACGCGCGTCGGACATCCCTTCCGCCCTCAGGAGGCGTCATGCCGGTTCCCGCGCTCCTCCCCACTGCCGCGCGCGACGAGACGTTCGCCGGCGTGACCTACCACATCGAGGGAGAGCTCGTTCCCGTGCTCCACGTTGAAGTGAAGTCCGCAAACGTCTACTTCGAGCATCACATTCTTCTGTGGAAGGATCCGAGTATCGAGATCGGCATTAAATCGATGCAGGGTGCGTTCAAGCGAATCCTCGCTGGCATGCCGATCTTCATGACGGAGACCCAGGGCCATGGCCGGATCGCGTTCAGCCGGGACGGTGTCGGGCACGTCTTTGCGATTCATCTGAAGGCCGGAGAAGAACTTGACGTGCGCGAGCATCAGTTCCTGGCGGCGACCGCGAGCGTCGACTACACGTTTAGTCGAGTGAAGGGGATCGGCAACATCCTGTTTGGCGGCACAGGTTTCTTCATCGACACGTTCAGCGCCGGGAATCGCGAAGGGATCCTGTGGCTACACGGCTACGGCAACGTCTTCGAAGTGACGCTACGGTTCAGATGGAGGCGAAGTTTCAGAAGCTCACGGCAGGCCTATTCGCCGGCACGGGGCGGATCGTTTGGAACCGGTTCACCGGACCGGGGCGCATCGGCCTCCAATCGATGTACCTGCACATGCCTACCGAGGAGTAGCGTGGCATCGTCAGCGAGGATTCGAAACAGGCCCGGCAGGAATCGAACCTGCAACCCCCGGTTTTGGAGACCGGTGCTCTACCAATTGAGCTACGGACCTAGGATTTACTCGGACTTGAAGTTAGCGAATCCACGTCAGCGGCGGGAGCCGCCGATTGTGCCGCAACTGTGCCGTTGAAGCGCTTCGCCACTGCGGCGTCGAGATCCGCGGCGTCGATGTCGATAATGTTGTAGCGGTCGAACATCGAGCGCGTCTCCCAACCGCAGAGCCGCATGACCACGCCCTCAGACACGCCCGCTTTGCGAAACTCGCGTGCAAGAATAGCTTGTCCTGCAAACACGTTGGCATCTAGCTTCCCAAAGTCCAATCACAGGGGCGCGACATAGATGCCTCGCGAAAGCGGGATACCACTAGGACAATGGTCGGGCAGCGATGCCACCAAGGCGCTTCATCAGTCGATCAACGAGTTCAACGAGGTCACCTCAAAACAGACTCGTACCATCATCCGACTCACGTGGGCGATCCTTTTTCTCACGGCGGTGATGACCGTCGCTGTCATCCTCCAACTTGTGAAGGCCGTCTAATTGTTCGATCGCAAGTATTTCGAGGAAGTCGTGACCGATCAGATCCGGCTCATGGAGAGACCGGTGCGCTTAACTCTTCAGGTCGGGATCGAACAGGTATACGAGGTCCACTCGCTGGTTGCCGCACACGAG
>WNGP01005624.1_pt1 | contig 10962 bp, 13 predicted proteins | sample 5407671 | NCBI WGS metagenome assembly WNGP01 (sample SAMN13153381, study PRJNA577476) | soil metagenome | isolation source: 40 cm soil or saprolite under Garry oak tree replicate 2 | place: USA:California | collected 2016-06-15
TGCTGGCGCACGGCGCGCTGGTGGAGGAGCTCGCTCGGGACCGTAGCATCACCCTGGAGCAGCGCGGCGCCCGGTTGTGCTGGGCGACGCGGGTCTACACGGCTAGCGGCCGTGCGCGAACCTGAGGGCCGCTTCGGTGCGGTTCTTCACGCGCAGCTTGGAGAAGAGGTGTTGGACGTGGAACTTGACGGTGTTGTCCGAGAGGCCCAGCCGCTGGGCGATCTCCGGGTTGGTCAGGCCCGCCGCCATGAGCGCCCACACTTCGCGCTCCCGCGGCGTCAGGTCGCCGGGGGCGCCTGCGCCCCGGCCTTCGATCCAGCGCCGCGCGGCTTGCGGAAACACGAGCTGCCCGGCGTGCACCTGGCGGATCGCGGTGAGGGTCTGCTGCGGTGATTCCGTCTTGAGCGCGAGCCCGTCCGCTCCCGCGTCGAGCGCCGAACGCAACGCCTCGCCGTCGGTGTAGGCCGTGAGTACCAGCACCTTGGGAGGGTCGGGACGGCCACGCAGCGCGGCGAGCACCTGGGTGCCCTTCATGCCGACGAGCTCCAGATCGAGGACGAGCACGTCGGGCTTGTGCTGCTCGACGAGCCGCGTGACTTCCGCTCCGTCGGTCGTCGCGGCGACGACGCGGATCCCGGGCTCCCCGTCGAGCAGCGCCCGGAGGCCCGCCGACGTCCGCCTCGCGGGCCAGCACACCCTTGGGATCGAAGCCGCGGCCGTCATCGGAGACTGTGAGGGTGATGGTCCCCTCGCGGCGTGCCACGATGACGCGTTGCTGCGTGGCGCCGCTGTGCCGGTGGCCGTTGGCCAGGGCCTCTTGCAGGATGCGGTAGATCGCGATCTTCGCCGCCAGCGTGCAGTCGCCCAGGTCGTCCGGGACGGACAGCTCGACCGTTTGGTTGGTGAGGGACTCATGTTGGACGGCGAGCCCTTCGATGATGGCGCCGAGCGCCCGCCGCTCGAAGCCGGGCGGTCGAAACGCGCCGATGAAGTTGCGGATCTCGCCCAGGGCGCGTTCCAGCAGGCCCATCGCCTGCCGCGCGCGCTGCTGCGCGGGCGGGTCGGGCGCGAGCGCGCGCTCGAGCACCTGGAGCTGGGACAGTGCCGCGAAGATGTCCTGTACCGGCCCATCGTGCATGTCGAGCACGATACGCTGCAGCTCGCGCTCGCTGGTGGCGAGCATGCGCCGAGAGGCGGCGCGGGCGTCGGCGTCCCGCCGCTTCACCACGTCCCCTTCCTCCTCCCTCATCCCCTCCAGCACGCGCTCCACTTCGAGCACGGGGCCAGCCTGCGCTCGTCGGAGGGGGTCAACCGGAGTTCCTGTCGGCACTTCCGGTCGAACCTAGACCGCACGGGGGGACGTGTCAACGCGTTGTCAGACCTTGACCTCGATCGTGGCGCCGCGCTTGTGATCGATCGGGTTCTCGAGCGAGCTCGCGAGCGCGCCGATCTGGGTGCGGAGCGCCTGGCGGATGCTGTCTCGCTGGGCGCCCACGGCGGTGCGTCGGTACGCCGGATCGGTGCTGTTGGCCATCCGGCGCCAGACTTCGAGGCCCGCGTTGTAGCGGTGCAGCGTCCGGGCGGCGCGGGCGCCGCGGCTCACCGTCGCCGCCGCGTGCTGCAGCGACGCGATCAGGTCGAGGCCGAAGATGAGGGCGACGACGAGCGCGGCACCGAGAAGCGCGGCTCAGGGGTGGTCATGACGCGGCCCTTGTGGTGGAAGTGAGCGGAGGACAAGACGCTACGCGCGGCGAACCGAGGTGTCAAATCTCCCACCCCAACGGCGCCGCTTGACGCGACGCCCGATTCCCCCAATATGTAGGGCGCGCCCCCCCTACAGTGGCAGTCCCGAGACCCGCGGGCCGGCAGTGTTGGCCGCCCGCATGACCAGTCGTGCAGCGATCGGGAGCGTGTGTGGGCAGACCTCAGGCTGGCGACGACGGCGGCAGGCGGGAAGTATTGCGGCAGGCGAGCGTGGCGTTGGGGGGCCTCCCGGTGACGTTGTGGGAGGTCTCGGCCAAGGCCGAGCTCGATCCCAGACTGTCGAGCGACGCCACCCCCGCGCACCACGCCACCCACCTCGACGTGAATACCACTCTGCGGCGCTGGCACCTCCCCATCGTGCAGGGCAGCCGGTGGGTGGGCTGTCGCCTCGATGGCGAAGGCCCTTGGGTGATCGCCCCCGTGCGCACGCGCCCCGCCGCGCCGCCGCCTGGGGGACAGGAGCGCCGTAGCACGACGCGTCTGACACTCGAGCTCGCCGGGCTCTGCCTCGGGCTCATCGAGCGCCGCGAGGCGGCGAGCGTGCAGAACCCCCCCGAGGCTGGGCCGATACGCGACCTCACCAATCTACCCGGCGTGATGGCGCACGAGCTCGGCAACCGCCTCACCACCGCTCGCGCGACGCTCCAGCTCGCGATCGCGTCGCTGGGGGGTTGGACCGACGTGGCGGCGGGACGGCGGCTCGAGTTGCTCGACGATCTGGGGCAGGCGCTCGAGGACATCGACCGCGGCGTGCAATTCGTACACGCCGTGCGTGATCGCGCCCGCGGCGCACTCGCGCGCTCGGAGCGGTTCGACGCCGTACGGGTGGCGCAGTCGTGCTGCACCCTGGAGGGCCGCGTCTTGAAGGACCGTGTGCCGGTCCAGTTCACCGGTCCCCTCGACTCCGTCTACCTCCTCGGGGACCCGAACGCCTTGTACGACGCCCTCGTCAACGTGATTCGCAACGCCGCCGACGCCGCGGCCGGGCGGTCCGACCCGGTGTCGGTCGCCGTGGAGCGCGTCGGCGAGTCGCTGCGCCTGACAGTGGAGGACCGCGGCGTCGGCATCCCAGGGTACAACCTCGATCGGATCTTCGAGCCGGGGTTCACCACCAAGCGCTACGGTGAGGGTACCGGAATCGGGCTCGCCATCGTGCAGGACGTCGTGCGGACCATGTTCGGTGGACATGTCTCCGTGAAATCCGCCGTCGGCCTGGGGACCACCGTCACCATCAGCCTGCCGGTCCCCCCCCAGCGCGCCGTTGACCCCCATCCGCCCGCCAGCGAGCCGACCGCAACGCGCGTCGCGTAGTCTCAGGCTTCGGTGAGCAGACCGTCCAGGTCGAGCGGCAGCGTGCGCATGACAAGGCCGCCCTCCGGGGTGCGGGGCCATTCGCTGCCGGGCCGATCCCGATACAGCTCCACGCCGTTGCCGTCGGGGTCGCGGAGGTAGACCGCCTCGCTCACGCCGTGATCGGACGCGCCCTCCAGTGGGACGCCGTGCTCGAGCACGCGGCGCACCGCGTGCGCGAGCGCGGGCCGATCCGGATACAGGATGGCGAAGTGGTACAGCCCCGTGGTGCCGGGCAGCGGTGGCGGCGCGCCTCGGCCCGCCCAGGTGTTCAGTCCGATGTGGTGATGATAGTCGCCCGAGGAGAGAAACACCGCATCGCGCCCGTAGCGGGCGCTCACTCCGAAGCCCAAGACATCCTGATAGAAGGCGAGGGCCCGGTCGAGATCCGAGACCGTGAGGTGCACGTGGCCGATGCGGGTGCGGGGGTCGATAGCCATCACTTGCTAAACGCCTGAGTGTTCCTGCCGCACGACGCACGTCGCCCGCGGTGCGAACCCTCGTGAGACGCGCGACGTGCGACGTGTAACGAACTAGATTTCCGTCTATGCACGCCATCCCCAAGCTCCCCACGCCCGTCAACGAGCCGGTGCTGTCCTACGCCCCTGGTACGCCAGAGCGGGCGGAGCTGAAGCAGGCGTTGAAGGACCTCGCGGCGCGGCCGCTCGAGATCCCGTTGGTCATTGGCGGCAAGGAAGTGCGCACGGGAAGGACCGCGGATGTCGTCATGCCGCACTGTCACCACCACGTGCTGGCCCGTGTGCACCAGGCGGGACCGGAGCACGTGGCCGACGCGATCGCCGCGGCCTTGGAGTCGTGGCGGGACTGGTCCACGTGGTCGCTGGACGCGCGGGCGCGCGTGTTCTTGAAAGCCGCCGACCTGCTCGCCACGCGCTATCGGCCGGTCGTGAACGCCGCCACCATGCTGGGCCAGTCGAAGACGGCGCATCAGGCGGAAATCGACGCCGCCTGCGAGCTCATCGACTTCTTCCGGTTCAACGTACACTACGCCGAGCGCCTCTACGGCGAGCAGCCCCTCTCGATCGCCGGCGGAGGGGCGTGGAACGCCATGGACTATCGGCCGCTCGAGGGGTTCGTCTACGCGGTCACGCCCTTCAACTTCACGTCGATCGGCGGGAACCTCCCCACCGCGCCCGCGATCATGGGCAACGCCGTTGTGTGGAAGCCCGCGGGGACGGCGGTGTTCTCGAACTACTACGTGCTCCAGCTGCTCCAGGAGGCCGGGCTGCCGCCAGGCGTCATCAACTTCGTGCCCGGGCCGTCGGGAACGGTGTCGGAGGCGCTGCTCGCCGACCGCCACCTGGCCGGCATCCACTTCACCGGCTCCACGGAAGTCTTCCAGCTGCTGTGGAAAGCAGTGGCGGGGCGCCTCACGGGATATGCGAGCTACCCTAGGCTGGTGGGTGAGACGGGCGGGAAGGACTTCATTGTGGCGCACGTGAGCGCCGACGTGGACGCGTTGGCGGTCGCGATGGTGCGCGGGGCCTACGAGTACCAGGGACAGAAGTGCAGTGCGGCGTCGCGCGCCTACGTGCCCGACACCCTCTGGCCCATCCTGCGCGAGCGGGTGCTGGGCATGCTCGCCGAGGTCCGCATGGGCGATCCCGCGGACTTCCGCAACTTCATGGGGGCGGTGATCGACCGCAAGGCGTTCGACAAGATCGCGGCGTACGTCGCTGCGGCCAGGGCCGGTCCCGGTGCCGCCGTGCTGTTCGGCGGCGACGCGGACGACCGCGACGGCTACTTCATCGCGCCCACGCTCATCCAGGTCGACGACCCTGCGTACCGCACGATGTGCGAGGAGATCTTCGGGCCGGTGCTGTCGGTCTACGTGTATCCCGAGGCCCGCTGGGCCGAAACGCTGACGGTGGTGGACCGGACGTCCCCGTACGCCCTGACCGGCGCGATCTTCGCTCAAGACCGGCGGGCGGTGAACGAGGCGCAGGCCGCGCTGCGGTATGCCGCCGGCAACTTCTACGTCAACGACAAGCCCACCGGTGCCGTGGTCGGCCAGCAGCCGTTCGGGGGGGCGCGCGCCAGCGGAACGAACGACAAGGCGGGGAGTCTCCTCAACTTGATTCGCTGGACCAGCCCGCGGGCCATCAAGGAGAACCTCGTTCCCCCGCGCCGCTGGCCCTACCCGTTCATGGCGGAGCAGTGAGCGGGGCTGCACGACCCCCGATCCTGGTGCTCGTGATGGCCGCCGCCTTCGTGTTGCTCCTCGCTGCCTTGCTCATCGGCTCGTTCACGCGTCCGGAGCTGCCGCCCTTCCAGCTCACCGCGCCGCACCCGGGGCCGGTGGGCGACACCCTGCTCGGCCCCGCGACCTACACCCTCGACGCCTCGTCCACCGATGAATGGCGTCGCTTCGACTTCGGACGCGACGCCGTCGTGGATTCGGGACCCTGGGACATCGCGTTTCGGCGCTTTCATGTCATCGTCGCCCCGGGAGGCGGTCTCCAGGATCTGGGTGTCGTCCCGTTCGACTCGGTCGCGGAGCTGCCATCCGACGGCTACCTCCCCAACACCGCGGGGCCGGATACCACGAATCCCGGCGTCGGCAAGTGGTACCAGTACAGCATGCTGACACATCTTCTCACGTCGAAGCATCACGTCTATGGCCTGCGCACGCCGCGAGGTACGTACGGCAAGCTCGAGCTCCTGGCCTACTACTGCAAAGACGCAGGGACGGCGTGCGTCACCTTCCGCTATGCCTATCAGGGGAACGGCAGCCGGCGAGTAGCGAAATGAAAGGAGCCCCCCGGCTCAATGCAGCCGGAGGGCTCCGCAGCAGTCTTCCCGTTCGCCGGATGCTACTTGGGCGGCAGAATCTTGAACATGCCCGTTCCGCACACGGGGCACACGCCCTTCAGCGCCGGACGGCCGTTGGCCATCTTGACCTGCTGGGCGTTGGAGATCTTGCGCTTCGCTTTGCACTTCACGCAGTAACCTTCATCCGCAGCCATCGGCGTCTTCCCAGCCTTCGCCATGTCATGCCTCCGTCAGTGGGCCGGCGGGCGGGGGTCGGGCGGGCTGCGCGGTACCCCCCTCCCCGGACGGTCACAACATAATACGGCTCCCTCGCGCCGTGCGAGGCGGACTAGCGTGCCGGGGCGTCGGAGAAGCCGATCCGTTTGTGAGTCCCGTCACAAAACGGCTTCGTCGCCGAGCCGCCACAGCGGCACAGGACAACGACTTCCGCCGGGCGGCCGTCCTTGCGTGGGGGCACCGGGATCTCTACCCCGTCGGGCGTCAGGACCCGCACCGGCCCCTGGACGATCAGGGGGCCGTTGGCTTTCGGGGTGATGGTCGTGGGGGTTTCGCTCATGTGAATGAAGCTAGCGTCGCACGTCCGAGCGCGCACGAGCGGCGCGCGGGATGCGGGAACGGCCACCTGACGGCACGGGTATCTTGAAGCGCGCCCACCCATGCGGCCCTTCCATCCCGCCACCCTCGTTTCCCTCTGCACACTCGCGTGTGTCGCGGAACGTGGTCCGCTCACGAACGAGATGAAGCAATCCGGCACGCGCTACCTCGAGCGTGCCGCCCGGCAGCCGGTCGGGTGGCAGCCGTGGGGCCGTGAAGCCTTCAGGCTGGCCGCGCGCCTCGATCGCCCGATCCTGCTGTACGTGGGCGCCGACGAATGCCGCTGGTGTGCGGTGATGGATCGCGAGGCCTACGCCGACATCGAGCTCGGGGCGCTCATCGACTCGCTGTTCGTGCCCGTGCGCGTCGATCGCGACGAGCGGCCCGACGTGGCGCAGCGCTACGGGGTCGCGGTGCAGCTGCTCACCGGCCTGCGCGGCTACCCATTGACGGTCTTCCTGACCCCCGAGGGGTCTCCCTTTTTCGGCGGCACCTACTTTCCAGCCGACGACCCGATGACCGGTCGCGGCATGAAACAAATCCTCCCCGAGGTGGCGCGTACCTTCCGGGAGCAGCGGGCCTTCGTGCGCCGTCAAGCGGCGGTGCTGCGGCAGCTCGCACACACCCGGGAGGCGGGGGCGCGTGGCGTGCTCGAGCCGCGCGCCGTCGCCGCAGCGATCGACAGCGTGCGCGCGACGATCGACGGTGCGCTGCGGGCGCGCGCCCCGCTCGGGAGCCTTGTCTACACGCAAGCGGCGGCGCTGCTGCTCGCCACCGCCGCCCGCGGAAACGACTCGGGCGATCTCGAGGTCGCACGGTCGGTACTCGATGCCGTAGCTGACTCGGGCGAGGCGGCGGCAGCCGAGAGCGACCGGGACGATCCCCCTGGTCTGGTGCGCGCCGGGATGCTCCGCAACCTCGCCGTGGGGTGGGCGCTGACGGCCGAGCCGCACTATCGTGAGGCCGCGCGCCGGCTGGTGCGCTCCCTGCTGCGCGACTTGAGCGCGACCGAGGTTCGAGTCGTCTTCTCGGATCGCGAGGCCTACGTGGTCGGCGCGGTCCTCGAGGCGGCGGCCGCGACCGCGGACTCCGGTGCGGAGCGGAGCAGCCTCGCGGCGCTGGACGCTCTGCTCGCGCGCGCCTATCGGCCGGGCCGCGGGGTGCGTCACGTGCCCGGCCGACGCTCTGCCGCACCTACCCTCATGCAGGACCAGGTGCAGGTCGCGGGGGCGTGCCTCGCGGCGTACAACGCCAGCGGCGAGCCCCGCTACCTCAGCGTGGCGGAGGATCTCGCCGCTCTCTTCGAGCGCGACTTCGCGGACCCAATGGGCGGCTACTTCGACGCGTCGGGCGCCGATCCCGCAGCACCGGCGCTGGCCGACCGCACCAAGCAGGTGCTTGACGACCTGCTTCCGGGCGCGAATGCCTGGGCCGCCCGGGTGCTGCTCCAGCTTGCCGATGCCACTGGCGATGCGGTGTACCGCAGGCGCGCCGAGGCCACCCTCGAGGCATTCGCCGGCGTGCTCCCGGCGGAGGGGGTGCGGGCCTCGAGCTACCTCACCGCCGCCCAGGCTGTCTTTTCCCCCCACTAGCTCGCCGCTGCTCGTTCCGAAGCCCCTAGCGCGCCGCGCTGCCGCCGCTGTAGCGTGACGCCCTAATCCCGATGCAGGTCTCATGAATGCAGGCGGTACGCCCTCCGATGCGGAGGTAGTGGCCCAGGTCTTGAGCGGCGACCGGGAAGCGTTCGGAGTCGTCATCCGGCGCTACGAGCCGGGCCTGCTGCGCTATGCGGCGCGCATGCTCGGCAGCCGGGATGCGGCTGTGGACGCGGTGGCGGAGGGCTTCGTCCGAGCCTACCGCCACCTGGCGAGTTGTCGCGACCCGGCGCGGCTGCGGACATGGCTGTATCGCATCGTGGCCAACCGGTGTAAGAGCCACTTGGCCCGGCGCTCGCGAGCGGAGGTTTCGCTGGACGAGGCTCCACCGGTCGCGGACCCGGGCGACAATGAGGCAGCCGTGGAGCTAGCCGAGCAGGTGGCCCTCGTGGAGCGGGCGCTCACGACGCTGTCGCCCGAGAAGCGGGAGGCGTTCGTCCTCAAGCACGTCGAGGGGATGACCTACGAGGAGATGGCTGCGGCGACGGGGGAGCGGATCCCCACGCTGAAGATGCGCGTGCATCGCGCGCGGGAAGCGCTGCTGCTGGCGCTGGAGGACTACCGATGAGCACGATCGACCCCCGAATCCATCAGGCCCTGGACGGTGAGATCCCCCTCGAGACGCTGCCGCCCGAGCTGCGGCGCCAAGCCGAGCTGCTCGAGGCGGCGGCGGCGCTCCTCGCCGCGGCTCCTGCGGCGGAGAGTGTCGCCGGGCGCGTGATGCAGACCCTCGACCATCGCGCGGTCACTCGGCGGTCGCGCCTCGTGCGGTGGCTGGTCACGCCGCGTGCCGTGGTGCTGCGGATGCGACCCGTCTGGAGCCTGGCGCTCGCCGCGGGGGTGCTGCTCGTCGCATTGCTGCCCCTGCGTGAGCCCCCCTCCATCGCCGCCGTGGGTGAGGAGGAGGGGATCGCGCAGTTCGTGGCGCGCTTCCCCGGGGCGCGGTCGGTCGCCGTCGTCGGTTCGTTCAATGACTGGCGCGCCGGCTCGATCGCGCTGGAGGATCGGGATCACGACGGCGTGTGGCGTGGTGTGGTGGTGCTCCCCGCCGGGACGCACGAGTACATGTTCGTCGTGGACGGGGAGCGCTGGGTCGCCGATCCGCTGGCGGGACGCTACGTGGCCGACGACTTCGGCCGCGAGAACTCGCTGCTGATCGTGCGACCCGTCAAGCTATGAAGAGGTTGCTGCTCGCCTACGTCGCATGTAGTGCGCCGCTCGCGGCCCAGTCGGTGCGGGGGCGACTGGAGGGACGGGTCCCCCCCGCCAGCATCCCAGTGCTCGACTCCCTGGTGCAGGTCGCCGCTCGCGAGCACCTGCCGACCGAGCCGCTCCTCCAGAAGGCGATCGAGGGTGGCGCCAAGCAGGTATCCGGCGAGCGCATCGTCAAGGCGGTGGTGCTAAACCTGGACCAGCTGCGTCGCGGGCAGGCGCTGCTGCGCCGCGCCGGCGACACGCCCCCCGTTACGCCCGGGGAAGTGGTCACGGTGGTGTGGGCGCTGAAGCGGGGCCTCCCCGACTCGGTTGTGGAACAGGTGGTGGCCGCGCTCCCCGGCGAGCCCCGCAGCTCGGCCCTGCATGCGATCGCCGACCTGGTGGTGCATCGCATCCCAGCGGATTCGGCAGCCGGCCTCATCCTCGAGGCGGTGCGCCAGGGTGTCCGGGGGCCGCGCTTGCTCGACGTTTCGGGCGCGGCGGTCCAGGAGCTGCAGCGCGGCCGTACCCACGCCGAGGCGCTGGCGGTGGTGCGCCGTGAGCTCCCGAACGTGCCGCCGCCGCCGCCGCCGGCGCGGGCTACCGTGCTCCGGGCCCGCCGGCCGGGCGGGGGCGCGCCTCAGGTGCCCGAGCGGTAGGTGTCAAAGTGAGACGTCCGGAGGGGTGGGGGCGCGGCGTGACGGGTGGGCGGCAGCGCGGGTCTCAGGGAGTGAAGCGGGCCGGGTCGGCCCGCCATTTCCCTCTGGGAGGTTCACTCACATGATCCGTCGTATCATCCTGACCGCCGCATTGCTGGCAGCCCCGGCGATCATCGTGGCTCAGCAGGTCGCTCCGGCGGCCGTGTCGGCGCAGCAGGACACCTCGAAGGCTAAGAAGGCGACGCCGAAGAAGAAGACTGCTGGCAAGAAGAAGACTGCGAAGCCCGCGGCCAAGGACACCACGAAGGCCAAGATGTAATCAGGACGTATAGTCGGCGTTGATCCGGACGTAGTCCGGCGTCAAGTCGCAAGTCCACACCACCGCCTCCGCTCGACCTGCCCCGAGGTCGAGCCGGAGGCGGATTGTTTTCTCCTGGAAAATGGCGCGGGCGCGCGCCGGGTCGGGGTTGGCGGTGGCGCCGCCCGTAGCGAGCGTGAGCCAAGCGTCGCCCCCCCCCTCTCCGGCTTGCAGCGTCAGGCGCTCGACCATGAGCGGGATCCCCGCGGCTCCGGCGGCTGCGAGCACGCGCCCCCAGTTGGGATCGGCACCGTAGATAGCGGTCTTGACGAGCGTGGAGCGGGCAATCGCCCGGCCCACCTCGCGCGCCGCCTTTTCGCTCGCGGCGCCCACGACCTGGACTTCGAGCACCTTCGTGGCGCCTTCGCCGTCCTCCACCACGGCAAGGGCGAGGGTGCGAGCCACGCGCTGCACGGCCTCTTCGAACTGCTTCCAGACGGCCCCGTCACGAGCGGGGTCCACGCCGGAGGCGCCGTTGGCGAGGAGGAGCACCGTGTCGTTGGTGCTGGTGTCTCCGTCGACCGAGATGGCGTTGAAGGAGCGGTCGGTGACGCGGTGCAGCAGGGGGGCGAGCGTGGCGGGCTCGGCGACGGCG
>WNGP01010544.1_pt1 | contig 10962 bp, 12 predicted proteins | sample 5407671 | NCBI WGS metagenome assembly WNGP01 (sample SAMN13153381, study PRJNA577476) | soil metagenome | isolation source: 40 cm soil or saprolite under Garry oak tree replicate 2 | place: USA:California | collected 2016-06-15
TTGTGCCGAGTCGTGGCTAACATCCTGCAAGTTGCGTACTATCGAGGCCCGCTCGTAACGCGGGCTCGAATGCTTGAATCCCGCGGTTACCACGTCACATCCGTGCTGGGCAACGATAAAGCCTTTGGATTGGATGCTGCTGTGATTGCGGCTGCTGATTTGATTGTCATCGGCTTTTCCGCTCCGTATCCTGTTCGAGCAGCGATGATTCACTGGTTCAAGCAACAGTACCCTCATATCCCGGTCGTGGCCCTGCGATTCCACCGCCGAGAGCTTCCCCGAGGCGGATGGCGGCAACGTGTCCGACGACCCCGACGTTTGGCTGGTGGCGGTCGCGAGCACCCTCAAAAAATCAACATAAGCTTACAACTAACCACTTACGACTAATCATTGACAAGCTGCACCAATATGCTTTGAAACCCTCACGATATGCGAAGAAAGAGGTCAAGAGGCGGGTACTCTGATCCGATTTGCCGCAACCCGCCAACGCAGCCTAGCGTCCCTAGGGTCCATTGGTTGTCCAACAAAAGTTTCCGGGAATCAAATCGTGCGGTTTCGCTGGCCATCTGTGCCGCCTTAATTTCAATCAATTACCAAATATCGTTGTCCTGCCACGACAGAGACTGAAGTTTGAGCGAATCACCCAACTTTCCTAGCCCTTGTTGGCCACGAGTAAACCATTTGACATGGCGGGGTAGCCTACACCTGGGTTTTCGGTCGCCAATTCCATAGATTGTTCGCGTAGAGACCGATGCAGAAAAGATTAGCCGGAACGAATCCAAATTGAGCGCTTCGCACACCGATCACACAAATGATGATGCTATTTGCTCCCGCAATGACCCAACCTTGCCATAGCTTTTTCCCAATTAAAACCGTCGAGATAATGGTCAAAATGCAGGATATGTAGTCTAGCTTCAGCATTTCTTGTCCCTTGCACACGTTACGTAAGCTACTTCCAATCGCTCGTCACCATTTTAAGCACCCAACCGGGTGACGGCGATAGTGGTCAGCCGGACAGGTGACACGAAAGTTGAAATGCGGCTTGCGACACGCGAAGATCCGGTCAAAAACAGAATCCCGGTAGGGATAGGAGAGTACAATGAATTGATGAACTGCCAAGTGAAGGACGAACTGGTGCACCGCCTCGGTAAATTTTATAATGGGCTGAAGTTAAAATTTGCGTTTGCCTTTCCATCGCACTTACCGCAGTCTCTGGCCACAACGTGATGGTAGCCAACTCGCTAACTGCTTGAGGACCGCAAGCTCTTACGAGGGCGTTGCCTTCACCAAACTGTTCGTCGTTTGCGCGTCAAAAGAGCTGCGCTATTTGGCGGATTCGATCCGCGCATATACTGAGTTGCGCCCATAGTCTGTGACTACACTATGTTGTTACCCCTGCTTGAAAGAGCGAAGGAAAAGAGCGCCCACTTTTTGGTGACCCCTAAAACCGGGGCACGTTCCGGTGTGGCACCTCAGTGCGGGACACCATCCGCCTCCCATGCGGCGAGTATCCCTCAGCGTGCTCCCTTGCCCGGCGAGCAGTACCGCTTCCATTTCGACATGACCAAATGTATCGGTTGCAAGTGTTGTGTTGTGGCTTGCAACGAGCAGAATGGCAATCCTGCACGCATTAATTGGCGAAGAGTCGGGGAGATTGAAGGGGGCTGGTACCCGAATACACACCGCTCCTATCTTTCCATGGGCTGCAATCACTGCCTGGAGCCGACGTGTTTGGAAGGCTGTCCTGTGGATGCCTACTCCAAAGATCCTGTGACTGGTGTAGTGCTGCACAGCGCGGAAGCTTGCATCGGCTGCCAGTACTGCACGTGGAATTGTTCGTACGGTGTGCCGCAGTACAACGCGGAGCGCGGCGTCGTCGGGAAGTGCGACATGTGTCATGACCGTCTTGCTGAGGGGCGCGCACCCGCATGCGTCAGTGCCTGCCCCGAAGAAGCTATCGCCATCGACATTGTAAACATCGCCGAATGGAAGCGGGAGTACACCACAAACGCAAATGCTCCGGGTCTGCCCTCAGCCGATGACAGCATTTCCTCGACACGCATCACTCTCCCTGCTAATTTGCCGCCCGACACGCGCAAAGCAGACTTCTTCCGAGTGAAGCCGGAAGATCCGCACTGGCCTCTCGTGGCCATGACCGCGCTGACCCAGCTTTCGGTCGGCGCTTTTGTCACCATCTGGCTGCTGCAGATGTTGGGAAAGACCACGCGACTGGGAGTTGCGGCGCTGGTGTCGCTGCTGGTAGCCGTGCTGGCGCTGGGTGCTTCGACGCTACATCTGGGGCGCCCCATTTATGCCTATCGCGCTTTGAAAATGTGGAAGAGATCCTGGCTTAGCCGCGAAGTCCTGCTATTTGGATGCTTCTCCGGCGTGGCGTTTTTATACGCGGCACTGCTCTGGTTTCAGCTGCCCGGAAGCCTGGCGATTGGCGCGCTGACCTCCTTGCTTGGCGCCGCGGGAATAACCGCGAGCTCCTGCATCTATCTCGTCCCGGCGCGGCCCGCATGGAACTCCAAGCGCACCGTGGCCGGATTTTTTCTTACTGGGATACTGCTCGGCCCCTTACTTGCGGCCAGCCTCGGGATTGGAGACCGACGCTGGCTGAGCATCGCGATTGTTGTTGCGGCAGCGGGGCACTTGCTTAACAAAGTCGGCAAATTCTTCTGGCTGACAGCATCTGATTCCTTCGAACTGCAAGCATCGGCGCGCTTGCTTTCCACGACTCTGGCATCTTCCTTCCTGGGGAGCAGCGCGTTGCTGTGCTTGGGGGGAATCATTCTGCCGCTGTTCGTGCCGACCTGGGCCGGCGCATGCGCTTCACTTCTCACTGCCTTAGCCGGGGAAGTTCTCGGACGATATGTTTTTTTCGTAAGCGTGGTTCCGAAGAACATGGCCGCTTCGTACGTGTCCGCCGGAAGGGCGGCGGCATGAATCTGAAGCGCCAGCTAGGCTTGGACATCCTCGAGGAAAAATACGCCTACGCCGATGATCCTGTCATGGGCTACACATCGGAGCAAAAAATTCCGACACATTGGGTCTCGACCACTTGCGGTTACTGCTCCGTTGGCTGTGGGATGTTCATCGGGGTGAAGGATGGCCGCGCCGTGAGTGTGCGCGGGAACCCCGATCATCCGGTGAACTCCGGGAAGCTTTGCCCCAAGGGCCTTTCCGAGCATTACACGCTGGAGGCTTCCAACCGAGCCCGCTATCCGCTGTTGCGCAACAAACGTGGAAAACTCGCGCGCATCGGCTGGGACGAAGCGCTAGGAGTCATGGCGGAGGAATTCCGCGGCGTTCAGGAAAAATATGGGCGTGACGCGCTCGGCGTGGTGAGTACCGGCCAGCTTGTCACCGAGGAGTTTTACGCACTGGGTAAGCTTGTCCAGCTCGGTTTGGGAACCAAGAATTTTGATGGAAACACGACACTGTGCATGGCCAGCGCCGTCTCTGGATACAAGCGCTCGTTTGGCAGCGACGGACCGCCGGGGGCGTACGAAGACCTCACCAAAGCGGACGTTATTTTTCTGATTGGCGCAAACATCGCCGACAACCATCCAATTCTTTGCCAATACCTGGAAGCCAATCCGAGCATGACGCTGATGGTGGCCGATCCTCGCGTGACGAAGACCGCGATGATGGCAGATCTTTATTTGCCGCTAAAGCCGCGCTCGGACATCGCTCTCCTTAACGGCATGATTCACCTGCTGATTGAGAATGGCCTCATCGATCGCGAATACATCGCCGCGCACACCACAGGCTTCGACCAACTCGAGGAGTCGGTGCTCAAGTACAGGCCCGACTACGTCTCGCAACTCACCGGGCTCACGCCCGAGCAGATCTACAAGGCGGCGCTGATCTATGGACGGGCTGCAGCCCCGTTCATCGGATGGACGATGGGCGTAAACCACAGCACCCAGGGTACGGAGACCGTAAACGTCATCAATAATCTTGCGCTGATCACCAGGAATGTTGGAAAAGTGGGAGCGTCTCCTTTTTCCATCACCGGGCAATGCAATGCGATGGGAACGCGCGAGGCAGGTTTTACATCGAGCCTTCCGGGTTATCGCAAGTTTGAGAGCGCGGCGGACCGCGAAGAATTGGCGGCGCTGTGGGGCATCGGCACGGAACGCATACCAATTTCGCGAGGATGGGCGTACCCAGACATCATCGAAGGAGCGGTGGCGAAGAAAATTCGCGCTCTCTGGGTAATTGCCACTAATCCAGTCGTTTCCTTCCCCAATCTGGGCGTCTTGCAGCAGAGTCTCGACGGGTTGGATTTTCTCGTGGTGCAAGACGGATTCCATCCCACGCCCACAACCGAAGTTGCGGACCTCGTTCTTCCCGCGGCGATCTGGGGGGAAAAGGAAGGCACATATACAAATTCGGAACGCCGCGTCAGCAAGGTGAACCGCGCCGTTGACCCGCCGGGCGAGGCCCACGCGGACTTTGAGATTTTCTTGGACTTGGCAAAACAGATTGGTTGCTACGACGAGCTTTTTTTGGGGTGGACTGAACCGAAGAATTCCTTTGATGAGTGGAAGCGGGTTTCAGCAGGCCGCCTCTGCGATTACTCCGGGCTCACCTACGAGTTGCTTGAGAGTCGCGGAGGAGTTCAGTGGCCGTATCCGGCCGGCACCACGGAAGTGAAGACTACGCGGCTCTACTCCGACGGTCGTTTCTCGACGGAGGATGGAAAAGCGCGGCTCTTCGCAGTCGAGTGGGAACCCTTTCCGGAACAGCCGAACGCGGATTTTCCATTCATTTTGAATACCGGGCGCACCGTCGAGCATTGGCATACCCGGACGAAGACAGAGCAGGTGCCGATTCTTGAGCGTTTGTCGCCCAACGCATGGCTGGAGATGAATCCGCGGGATGCTCTGATGCTCAAGTTGAAGCCGCACGATTCTGTCGATGTGGTGTCTTCTCGCGGGCGTGTGCGAGGCGTGGAACTCCGGGTTACGGAGATCATCGCGCCGGGACAGGTCTTCATGCCATTTCACTACGCCGAAGCAAATGCCAATCAGGTTACTCAGAGCGCCTTCGATCCGATTTCTCGTGAGCCGAATTACAAGCAGTGCGCCGTGCGCGTCGAGAGAGGTCAGGCGTCTCCGCAGTATTGGGGCGTGCGCGGGAGCCCAAGAGCCAGGGGTCCAGGTATGAAGCCGGACGGGATGGAACAAATTTCGTTTCGTACAAGGAGATGAGATGAACAAGAAAAAGTTCCTGGAGAGTGGCCACTTCCCGACCCTCATCGCGGCGTTTCTATATTTCGACGTCAGTTTCATGGTGTGGGTTTTGCTCGGTCCGCTCGCCCCGTTCCTGTCCGAAATGCTCAAGCTCACGCCCTACCAGAAAGGATTGCTTACCGCGATTCCTCTTTTAGGGGGCGCGCTGTTCCGGCCGGTGCTCGGGTTTCTCGGCGAGCGTTTTGGCGAACGCAGGACTGGCCTGTTCGGGCTCGCGTTCACTTTGCTCCCGCTAATTCTTGGCTGGCGTTTCGCACATACGGTCGCGCACTTCTATGTTCTTGGGCTCTTATTGGGGATCGGAGGCGCGAGTTTCGCCATAGCTCTGCCGATTGCGGGACGCTGGTATCCGCCCGAGTATCAGGGACTGGTCATGGGCATCGCTGGCGCGGGGAATTCGGGAACTCTCATCGCGACCCTGTTCGCGCCGCGCCTCGCTCAGAGGTTTGGATGGGCGAACACTTTCGCTTTGGCCATGCTTCCCGTAATTGTTGTGTTGGTCTTCTTCGCTCTGCTGGCGAAAGACAGTCCGCGCCGCAATGAACCACCCAAATGGAAAGCGATCGCAACTATTTTGCGGGAACCTGATACCGCTTGGTTTTGTTTTTTCTATAGTTTTACATTCGGCGGGTTCGTGGGCCTGGCCAGTTTTCTTTCCACTTTCTTCCATGACCAGTATGGACTTTCAAAAGTACGCGCCGGTGACTTCACGACCATTGTCGTCCTTGCAGGAAGTTTCCTGCGGCCCGTGGGCGGTTGGCTCTCGGACAAGATCGGCGGTTACCGCTTGCTCTTGCTGCTCTTGGCTGGCGTGGCGGCTTGCCTCGGGGGTGTAGGAAGGCTCCCGGTGCTTCCGCTGGAGGTAACGCTTTTGTTTTTCGCCATGGGAATGATGGGCATGGGGAATGGAGCCGTGTTTCAGCTTTTGCCGCAGCGATTTCCGGACCGCGTCGGGATTCTCACTGGATTGGTCGGCGCGGCTGGCGGCTTGGGAGGCTTTTTCCTGCCTTTTCTTCTCGGAGCGATCAAGCAGCGAACCGGACAGTATTCGGGGGGACTTTTCCTTTTCGCAGGCGCTTTCTTTGCAGCTGCTCTGATCTTGTTGCAGCTCGGCACCAAATGGCGCGCGAGCTGGCAAGAAGAATCGGCTGAACGGGCCGGTATCTTCTCGTATCGGAGTTTTGCGGGAACTCCGGTAGGAGAAACAGTCGAATGACGGGCTGCCGATATAAGTGGCCGCACTCGACATTTCAATTCCAGCCAGCACGCCAACTCCCCGATGGTCACTCGGAAACAATACGCGCTTGTCTCAGTCTAGCAAATGAGGCGAGGCTTCCATCCGCGCACCGGATCTCGCAGCAATGACCACCTCCTGGATAGCGCTGGTGACCAATTCGGCGTGGTCAAGATGGATCCAGTGTCCGCAGTCGTTCGCCACCAAATGCCGCCCGCGCGAAGAGAGCTGTGCTAGGTCGCGTTGCCAGTCGATGTACGGTGCCGCATGATGGTCTCCCGAAAGGACGACCAGCGGCAAATCCCCGAGCGAGCTCACCGCAGCCGCTTGCGCGGCACTGACCGGCAGTGCGGCAACGTGCTGTCCCAGGGTCATGAAATTCTTCGGCTGCGACCATAACGCTCGCACAATCGGCAGGATCGGTGCAGGCAACTTACGAATCTCACCTGCAATCCGTTGTACCGCTGCGGCCGTGCCGACGCCGAACGCGCTAGCCGCCGCCCATCCCAGCCTGGACGAACCCCGCGCCAGCCGCGCTAGGCAAAACCGAACAAAACCCAATCGTGCGAGCCACGCTGCAATCCAAGCGTATCGCAGGCCCACTTCGATCATGCGCAACTGCTCTGGGGTCGGATTCTCCCATTCGGCAGGGTGAACTGAATCCACCAGCACCATGCCAACGACCTCATTGCGATAGAGGTGCGCGAACGCCCGGTTCACATAGCCGCCGAACGAGTGCCCAACGAGAACGTATGGCCCGGGCACACCTGTTGCATGCAGCAGCGTGTGCAGCTCCTGCGCGATCTGCCGTGCCGTGCGCGACTCGCGCGCCGGATCGCTCCAGCCGTGTCCGGCGCGGTCGTAGCTTACCGCGCGAGTGAACTGCGCCACCTGTGGCTGCACCAGCGCCCAGCTCAAGCAGGACGCGCCCATGCCTGATTCGAAGACCACTGTCGGTGTGCCATCTCCGGTTACGTGGATGTGCATCCGTCCCTCGTTGACTCGCACGAGGCGCCCAAGGGGCAGAACGGCAAAGCGAGTATGCCGACAAAGACCGCAAGAATCATAAGTGGCGTTTGCATGGAATACCCCGAGCAACCAAGAATACGCTCGTCGAGCGGTCTTTTTCGCCAATCGCTCGCTACTAGAACTCATTTTCCTATCTCGAGACCGAACTCGACATTCTTCTTCCAACTTCTTCCAAGTGCAGTCTAATGAGGTTGCTTTCACGAGGCGACCGCTCTTTTCTCATTCCGAAAAATTCAGATTCCCGAGATGAAGGTGGACTGAGCGTCTCACGGGCCGGTGGTAGAATAAGTTCTACGATGGCCGATCTTGCGGCCAAAACGTGCGTGCCTTGCCGTGGAGGGGTGCCCCCGCTCAAGGGTGAGGAGCTCGCCGCCCTCGAAACGCAGGTGGACGGTTGGAACGTCATCGAAGAACATCACATCACGAAGACCTTCAAGTTTCCCGACTTTCGCGAAGCCCTCAAGTTCGTAAATCACGTTGGTGAGCTGGCGGAGGAGCAGGGGCATCACCCAGACATCTCGCTTGCCTGGGGAAAAGTCGAGATCACGACCTGGACGCACAAGATCAACGGTCTGGCGGAGAGCGATTTCATCTTGGCAGCCAAAATCGACCAGCTCTACAAACCCTGAAGTCCGCGCTCCGCGTCAACCCTGCCTACGGCCGCCCCGCGTTGCCTCTTTTTTGGTCCAATCCTAGAAGCCCGCTGCACCGGCTGCAGACTAGCTCGGCAGAATGCAAGAACAGAAGAATCAGGCTCTTGTTGAATAAGCGATGGTGCGAGGATGCAGATATGAATGTAGAAAAAATTTCCGCAATCACGATCAAAGTCAATGATATGGCAAGGTCAGTGCATTTCTATAACAGGTTGCTAGGCCTGAAGGTTCTCTACGGCGGTGAAAAGGCTTACTTTTGTTCCCTTCAGACGCTCGGCGCGAAAGATACGATTCTGAACCTAGAGAAGGGCCATGTGACGCCCGCCTTGGGGCGAATAATTTTCTATGTCGAAGATGTAGATCGGTTTTGGGCTCACATGAAAGAAAAAGAATTCAGTCCCGCAACGCCCCGAGATGCAGCATGGGGTGAAAGGTACTTCCATCTGCACGATCCAGACGACCACGAACTGTCATTTGCCCAACCAATCCGCTAAAACTGCCAGGTTCGTTCACTATCTCGATCAATTGTTGAAACCCGAGAGCCAGAAAATGCCCCGGCCTTCTTAGAAGTCGAGCACAAGCAAATCTGATTGGGAGCGCATGAGCGGAACAAAAGGACGGGCTGTAATCTGTCGTCGAAACGTAGGATCCCACCGCCCGGGAATGCTGGCGCCACAAGGTGGGCAGCAACCTTGAGGAGTGAGATGGTAACTGGTGATGAGATACCCCTTACGTTCGATGAGAAGTTGCCGACACTTCGGGCAACGCGTGTTCTCCCAGTCGCCAACCATGCCTGGCAAGTTCCCGGCATAGACGTAACGCAAGCCTGCCCTCTTGCCGATCTCTGCTGCCCTCATCAGCGTCTTGGCGCTGGTGTTCTCTGGGTCGGTCATTTTGTAGTCTTTGTGAAACGCAGTCACATGCCAAGGAATATCTGGCGACACGCTCGCCAAGAACCCGGCCAATCGAGTCAGTTCGTCGTCGGAGTCGTTGAACCCGGGAATCACCAGCGTAACGATCTCCAGCCAGAAGCCCATCTCGTGCAACTGTCGAATGGTATCCAGGATGGGCTGTAAGCGCCCGCCGAGCTGTCGATAGTTGCGGTCATCAAAGCTCTTTAGGTCAACCTTGTAAAGATCCACCCACGGTCGTACGTATTCGAGAACCTGTGGGGTGCCGTTTCCGTTGGAAACAAAGCCGGTCACCAATCCAGCTGCGCGCGCTTCCTTGAAAACGGCCAGGGCCCATTCGCTGGTGATCAGCGGCTCGTTATAAGTGCTGACGATGACCCTGCCTCCCTGGCGGATGGCATCGAGAACAAGGTCTCCGGGCGTGACGCGCATCGGTCCAACAACGGCAGCGGTGTCGCGTAGGGCTTGCGAGGTCACCCAATTCTGGCAGTAGGCGCAGTGCAGATCACAACCGAGCATCCCGAAGCTGTAAGCCAGTGCCCCTGGATGGGCATGGAAGAAGGGTTTTTTCTCGATCGGGTCGCATTGGATGCCGCCGACATAGCCCCAGGGCACATACAGGGTTCCGCCTCGGTTGTAGCGAACCTTGCAAACGCCGGGCTGGCCGTTTGGGATCTTGCAACAGTGCCCGCAGGCAAAACACCGCACCCAGTGGCGGTCGAGCTTTTCGCACAGTTCGCCCTCGCGAACGTTTTCATGAATGACTTCGCGCAGCGTACTCATACGTGCCAGGTGTCGTGCTGAGGCGGGTCTTTTAGGTTGGAGTTGGATTGGGGCGTAGGCGGTGCAGGCTCGGGGGCGGGTTCCGGCGCTGGCTGCGGTATCGGGTCCGGCTGTGGGATTGGTCGTTGTGGATCGCTGACTTTTTGATACTTGTTGCGCTGAAACTTACCGCCGTCAACGTAATTCTTGTTAGTCTCGATGTACGCGTGCCATTTCTCCGGCAGATCATCCAGCGCGAAAATGGCCGTCACTGGACAGACGGGTACACAAGCGCCGCAATCAATGCACTCGGTGGGATCGATGTACAGTTGAGGCACTTCATCGAACGACGGGCGGCCATCGTCATAGGTGCGGCCTTTCGCCGGATGGATACAATCCACCGGGCACACATCTACACAGGCGGTATCCTTGGTTCCGATGCAGGGTTCGGCGATGATGTAGGCCACCGCTCACCTCCTTGCGTTGCCCGTTTAGATGCTCTTCGGCCCCGCACCGCTGCCGTCGCCGCAGACGCCGTCCGCGAGGAAACGTTTTTGTCGCCTTCCTTTTCGGCGCTCTTCTCGATCTCGATCGAGCCCTTGAAGTGAGCTCCGTCTTCGATGATGATCTGCGGCGTCGTCAAATTTCCGTTCACCGAACCGTCCTTCTTGATTTCGATCTTGCCTTTCCCACGGACGTTCCCCTTCACGCTTCCGTACACGATCACCTCGCCAGCAATGACGTCGGCTGTCAACTTTGCGGTAGCTCCGACCGTCAGCTTCCGCTCATCGAGATGGACCAGCCCTTCAACTGTGCCGTCGATGTACAGGTCCTCGTTGCCGAAGATTTCGCCTTTCACATGCAGGCTCGATCCAAGCCGTGCAGTCGCGCGGTCCGGTATCGCTCCCGCTGCACCCACCGCGTCTTTGCCCGTCTTGGTCATTCCCTCCTAAGGCTGCGGAGCGGGCTTTATTGATCTCTGCATAAATAATGCAATGGATCAGGACAAAAAATTAGACAGATCGGATTGCAGGATGCAGCCACGCAGTTTTTCTCGAGAGGTTCGCACCCTGTTGATCGAGCGGATGACGTCTTTCATCAAGTCGTCA
>WNGP01011348.1_pt1 | contig 10961 bp, 8 predicted proteins | sample 5407671 | NCBI WGS metagenome assembly WNGP01 (sample SAMN13153381, study PRJNA577476) | soil metagenome | isolation source: 40 cm soil or saprolite under Garry oak tree replicate 2 | place: USA:California | collected 2016-06-15
GTATGCGACACCGTCGCGGTGAAACCGTCAGCCGTCACCGCGATGGTGGGGCCGACAACGCCGCTCGTCACGTTATACGCCGTGCCGAGGTTGCTCGTGTACTTCACCGAGTCGGCGAAATACGCCTCTTCGGCCGTAATCAGGTTGCGCAGATCCGACTTCATCGAAGCCAGATACGCCTTTTCCTTCGTGTTCGCGAACTTCGGAATCGCGATCGCGGCCAAAATGCCGATGATCACGACCACGATCAGAAGCTCGATCAGTGTGAAACCCTTGCGGTTCATCAGGACAAACCTCCCCTGTAGGAAATCAGATTTGGGCGACACTATTCTCCCGCACCGGTTACAGGCACGAATCATGCCCTGTTTGAAACAGCGCGACACAACATCAATACTGATAATGACTTAAATGCCAACTGGAGCGTTCAGCGACGGGCCAAAAGCCATCGGAAACTCAGGCTTTTTGCAAGTCGCCACGCCGGACGCAATGATATCGTAAGTCATTGTTGATAAGGAAGATACCACCTTTGCTCTCCAGCGAACCGGCGCGCCGCCGAGTCGGCAATTGCGTGGGCTTCAGCCGAGTGCCGGCGGGCAAGCTCCAGCAGAAATTGCGCGCGCAGGGTCATACGCTCACCGACGGGCGCGCCCGCTCGCCGCTCGATCAGCGGAACAGCAGCCGTCGTATCGCCGATCCCGATCAGGAAGATCGCATGGGCGCCATCGAGATATGGATCGCCCGAAAACAACGAATCAGCTGCGCGATACTCGCGCCGTGCGCAGCAGCGGAAGCATGGGCGCGATACGACTCCGGATGATCACTGAGTAGCGTGAGCAGCTGCGTGCGATTGTCCTGCCAAGCGGGCAAGCGCGCGAACGATCGCCAGCCGCACACGGCGACCAGGATCGCGGCCGTGACTGCAGCGAGACGCAAACCGCGCCGAGCCGCGAGCCAGGTTGCGCCCCACCCGATGACTGCCGCCGGCAGCGCCACGGCGAGATAGAGGTTGCGCTCGGCAAGCACCACGCCCGAAGCGAAGAAAAAGTTGGAGGTCGGCAGATATGAAAGCGCCGCTATACCCGCCGTGAAAGAGATCGCCGGGGCGCGGCGGCGGCACCACCACGCGAGCGCCGGAACGCCGACGGCCATGCTGAGCCCAACCAACGCGGCGAGCGAAGGGCCCACCCGCGCCGGAATGACCTGCGGGCTGTAATCGACCGATAGCGACGCCGGCCACACGAGCAGCATCACGGCACGCAGCGCTGCCGGGAGTGCGATCGCCAGCCGGCTCCACATTCCCGTCCCGTAGAATACGCCCGCCGCATCGTTCTCTCCGACCCAGCCAATCGAGAGCCACGCACCCAGAAACCCGAGAGTGACGACGCCGAGCGCGATCCAGAAACTCGTCGGGTAGCCCTCACCCCCTGTCCCCCTCTCCCCTTCGCTGCGCTCAGGGCAGGCTCTTCGGGAGAGGGGGGACGAAGCATCAGAACACAGCCATCTATCCAGCAGTATGACGACACCCACAATGACACCGTGCTCCTTGCTGAGCATTGCCAGGGCCGCGCACAGCACAGCGAGCACCCACTGGCCGCGGCGCGCCGCCAGGACCGCCCCGAGAATTCCCACCGCTACGAGCAGCTCGGCGCGGCCGACCAGGCTCGCGACCGCCTCGACATGCACGGGATGCCAGGCGAAGACCAAACCGGCTGCCGTTGCGCCTAATGGCGGCAGCCAGCGAGCGAGCAACGCGACGAGCAGCACCGTCGCCAGACCGTGCCAGAGCGCGTTCATGACATGCAGCCAACCAGGCCTGCCGCCGAACAGCGTCCAGTCGAGCGCGTAGCTCAGGATCGTGCCCGGCCGGTAGAGTCCGGCGCCGGTCTCGCGCGGCCAGTAGGGGTCGTGGAAGGCCGCGAGCCCGGCGCCAATCGAATGCGCGGCGGGGTTCGAGACGATGATCGCACGATCGTCCTGCACAAAGCCGTAACGGATCGTCGGGAGATACAACGCCACCGCGGCAATGAAGGCGAAGACCAGAGCGCCTTTCATCGAGGCGTAGGCTGAACGTGTCCGAGGAGGAATCGTGCCGCCGCCGTATCTCCACGTAGCTGCGCCGCGCTCGCCTGGTTGCGATACGCCGTCGGGCAACGCGGGCAGACCGAGTCGGCGCGAGCGAGCAGCGAGTCCGCCAGCGTGATACGCCCGCTGACGTACGCCATGTGCGCGGCGGCCAGATGCATCCTCGCATCACCGGGGTAGATCGATCCGGCACGACGGAACGACTCCAGGGCCCGCTCGTCGCGCCGGGCCCAGAGATACTCCCAGCCGAGGTAGTCCCAGGAGCGGTACGACAGCGGCGCGTCTCGGATCATCGCCAACGCTGCCGTCCGGTTGTCGCGCCAGACGGGCACGCGGAGGGCGCTGCGTATCGCACCTGCCGTGACGAGCACGACCAGCGCGAGCGCGAATCTTTGGCGCGGCAGCCGGTCGAGCGCAGCCCCGGTGGCGAGCGCGAGTCCCACCGACGGTAGATACAGCAGTCGCTCGGCCATCACGACGCCGTGGGGCACGATCAGATTCGAGATCGGGAGATACGCGATCGCGATCCAACCAAGCCCGTACGCCTCCAGGCGCCAGGCGCGACGCCACGCGAATGCGAACAGCACGACCCAAAGTCCGAGGCAGAGCAATCCGAGCAGAAACGCGGGGGCGAGTGGTGTCGTGACGGCCACGCGTTCCAGCGGAGAATAGTCGGCCTGCAGATGGAGGGGGAAGAAGAGCAGACGGACGACGTCCACGAACTCTGCGACGGCGGTGTAACGGATCGCGAGCGGCGACAGTCCCGCGAACTGCGGCGCGAGGTTGGGGAATCCTTCGTAGGGACGGAGCACGATCCAGCGCAGCAGAACGTAGAGAACGCCGATCACGACCCAGCTCGCACCGTACGCGATCATGCGCCGGCGGGGCGGCCGCGCGAGCCCGACAATCCAGGCGAGGCCGATCAACGCGGGCGTCGCCGCGGCACTTTCCTTACTCAGGATGCCGAACGCGAGAAATGCAGCGCTCCAAACCAAGTTGTCAGAGACCACCGCCGCATAGACCGCCAGACAAGTGCCGAGCGTCGCCATGAGATCGGCGCGGCCGACGATACTCGCGACCACTTCGATGTGTACGGGATGGACCGCGAAGATCAGGCCGGCCGCCATAGCCGCCGTCGCGCTCGCCCAGCGTCGCGCCAGCATTGTGACAGCGACGGCGACACCAGCATGAAGCAGCAGGTTTACGGCATGAAACCAGGCCGCCGAATGCAGCTGCGTGTCGATCGCGTAGGAGGCAATTGGCAGCGGGCGGTAGACGAGGCCGCCAAGATTGGCGGGCCAATACGGCGCGCCGAATGCGCCCCACACTCCAGACAGCGACTGCACCATCGGATTGAAGAGGACGATGAGCCGGTCGTCCAGGGCGAACTGATTCCACAGCGCGCCGAACGGCGAGATAGATCCGAGATGGTTTCATGGCACCCGTTTGAGAAGCGAGTCGGCGACGGCGGAATCCCCGCGCGAGCGGGCGGCGAGCGCCTGGGTGCGGTAATAGCCGGGGCACTGATAACAAAGCTGCTCGGCCCGCATGAGCAACGTGTCGGCAAGACGCGGCCGCCCGAGCGTGAGCGCGGCATCGGCGGCGGCCACGAACAGGGAGGGATCGCGGTCGTAGATCTTCGCGGCTTCACGGAGCGCGGCGAGTGCCTGCGCAGGCTGGCGATGGCTCTGATAGATCGCGGCCATGCGCGCCGGACCGCGATAGGAGTCGGGCGAATCTTCCAGAATGCTTTGTGTCACGCTGAAATCGTCGTGCCACACAGGCGTCCTGAGTCCCGAGCGAATGCCACCGGTGAGGACCAGCAGCACCAGCACGGCGCGAAGCCGCTGAGGCGGCATCGGCCAACAGAATTCCGGTCGAGAACAGCAGGTTCGACACCGGCAAAAACGTAATTGCCACCCAGCCCAGTCCGAAGGCTTCGAGTCGCTGCTGGCGCCGCCAGGCGAGCATCAGTAGCGCCGCCCACACTGCGAGGCAAGCCAACCCGATGGCGAATCGCCCATCCATGATGGACTGCACGACCGTACGCTCGGCGGGCGCGTAGTCGACACGGAGAGTGAGCGGAAAGACCAGCAGCCGCATCACGTCGCCAAGCGCCGCCACGGCGGTGAGCCGGCCGGCGAAGGCGCTCTCGCCCAGAAAGACCGGAGCGGTCGCGTGCAGGCGAGCATAGGGATGGAGCACGGTGGCTCGCACCGCGAGGTAGGCGCCCGCAATCACCACCCAGCTTGCCACGAACATGACCACGCCGCGGCGGGCGGGCCGGAGCACGAGCGGAGGCCCCACGATCCAGGCCCACACGATCAGCGCGGGCGCGACGACCGCATTCTCCTTGCTGAGCAGACCGAGCAGAAGCGCCGCGCCACTCCACACGACGCTCTGCCGTACGAGCGCCGCGTAGACCGCGAGGCAAACGCCGACGGCCGCCATCAGCTCGCCGAGGCCGACGACATTCGCGACGGCCTCGACGTGCACGGGATGCACGGCGAAGATCACTCCCGCCACGAGCGCCGCGGTCCAGTCACCCAGGCGGCGCGCGAGCGCCGTGACCGCGATCGCCGCAGCCGTGTGCCAGAGCAGGTTCATCGCGTGGAAGAGCGCGGGGTGGCCCCGTGCCACGTTCCAGTCCACGGCAAACGTGGCGAGCGGGAGCGGCCGATACATCTGCCCGCCCAAATCGGGCGGCCAATATGGCCCACCGAATGCCCGCCAGGCCCCGTGCAGCGAATGCACGAGGGGGTTCCAGACAATGATGTAGAGATCGTCCATCGCGAAACCGTTCCAGAGCGCCGGGAGGTAGGGTACGAGCGCGCAGGCAGCGACGACGAGGTAGAGGCGGCGGTCCTTACTGTCCACGGTTCACGGCAAAGAGCCAGCGTCCGTCCGGCCAGCGGTAGATCGCGGTAAACAGGGACGGGTAGGCGCCGAGCAATCCCCGAAGCTCGATGGCCGTCGACGACGTCGCACTGGCGAGCAGGACATGCGTCACGCCCATGCGCTCGAGATAGGCGCGGTGCTCGGCGGGAGTCGGTCTGATCAACTCGCGTCCGCGAAAGCTTTCGAGGTAAAAGGGCACCGCGCGGCGCCGGCTGTACAGCGAGACGAGCGCTTCATCGTCCGTTGCGACGACGGCTGAGTCGGGCAGGTTTTGGACGACCGGAAGCAGCTCAGCGAAGTTGGCTGAGATGTCGCGCGCCTGCGCGTCCCACCAGTGCCCCTTGAACCCACGAAACTCGTATTGCACATACCCGCCGGCGACAAACAGGGCGAAGATCGCGGCGGGAATGCGAAGCCGGGGCCACAGGCGTGAGAGCTGGAGGATTCCCGCGAACCAGGCCAGGGCCAACCAGGGAAGGATCCCCCAGAGGAATCGATCCGGCGAATACGGCCAAATCACCAGGACGACCAGGTAGAGAACAAGTACCAAACCAACGGATGAGCGCCGCGACAGCACGAACAGGCCGTACAGACCGATCCCGATCGAGACCATCGCGACGATGACATACAACCACACCACGGGAATCCAGCTGAAGGTCAACCCCTCGAGCGGCCGCCAAATGTCTCGAGCGTTGACGGGCACCGCTGACAACCCCGCCTGGCTGAGATGGGCGAAATAGGTTCCGTAGCCGAGCGCGAGTGCCGGGTCGATTTGGCGGGCGTGCGTCGCGACCCAGAGTCCCCAGAGGAGCGCCGCGACCAATCCTGGCAACGCGACCGCTGTGATGACCCGGCGCGGCGCGCGCCGCAGCAACAGAAAACAGACCACCCCAGCGATGACGGCGATCCCAATCGAGCGTGTCAACAACGCCAGCGCGCCGGCCGCTCCAGCCCTTACCGCCTGGCCCCCTCTCCACGATGTGGAGAGGGGGGACGCAGGGAGGGAATCGGCTGCCACGATTGCGCTGACGAGCAGCAGGCTGAACAGCGGTTCCGCAAAGAGCACGCCCTGCGTCGCGAGGACGGGGATCGCGACGGCAGCGGTAAATACGATTGCCCCAGAGACCCAGCGGGGAACGCCCGAGCCGAGCAGCTCAGTCTTTGTCACGTGCCAGGTGATCAGCCCGGCCGCGGCGGCATTCAGCAGCGCATTCAAGATTTTCCCGGCGGTCGCGGCGGCTTTGAGCGACAGCATCCCAAAGAAGGGCGTCAGGAGCGCGGGATAGAGCGGCGGATAATGGACCGCGCCCGGCATGCCGGGAAGATTGGGATGGACGTAGCCGTGCCCGCCCGCCAGCGCGAGGGCGAGTCCGGCATAGATGCCGTCGTCGTAGAAGACGCCGACGAGCGCCTGATTCAGGGTGAGCAAACCGACGGCCAGGGAGGCGGCCGCGGTGACGAGTCCAGCTTTTACTTCGCTGGTAAGCGCCAAGCGTCGACGTTGCGCGGGACGAAGAGGTTGTACCGCAGAATGTGGAACAGCGCCGCCAGTCCGTCGCGCCAGGTGATTTTCTTGCCTTCGGCGTACGTGCGGCCGCTGTAGGAGATGGGAATCTCCCAGATTCTGGCGCGCGCCTGCGAGAGCCGCGCCGTGATCTCGACCTCGAAGCCGAAGCGATTCGACGAGAGCGGCAGCCGCTTGATGAGATCGGTCCGCACGACTTTGTAGCAGGTCTCGAGATCGGTCAGGTTCATGTTCGTGAGCATGTTCGACAAGAGCGTCAGGAAGCGGTTGCCCACGGTGTGCCAGAAGTACAGCACGCGGCGCGGCCCGCCCTGGAACCGGGATCCGTAAACCGCATCGGCCTGGCGCCCCCGGATGGGCAGGAGCAGCGCCGGCAAGTCCGCAGGATCGTACTCCAGGTCGGCGTCCTGCACGACGACGACGTCGCCGGTTGCCGCCGTGATGCCGCTGCGGATGGCGGCGCCCTTCCCCTGGTTCTTGTCGTGGTGGATCACGCGGTCCACGAGTCCCTGTTTCGCCAGGCCATCGAGGACTTCGCGGGTGCCGTCGGTGGAGGCGTCGTTGACGACGATGATCTCGAGCCGCAGGGGGACCGCGCGGACCCGGCGCAGCGCGACCTCGACGGTCGCGAATTCGTTGTACGCCGGCACGATCACCGTGAGCAGCAGGTTGGGGGCACGGCGCTCTTCCCGCATCAGCTCGGCCCCCCCCCCGCCTGTCCGATCGCGATCAGCGACTGCCCCACGCGCCAGGGGAGCAGCCGCTCGAGCCGGAACAGCGGCACCAGCGCGTCGTAGAGCTTGAGCGAGCCCGCGGGAATCATCTCGCGCTTGAGCACGCGTCCGGCGAACCACCATCCCGGCACGCCGGCGAGATTGAAGTATTCGATATGCGCCACGCTGAACCCGGCCCGTTCGAGCAGGGACGCCAGGCCGGCGCGCGTGTAGCGCCGGTGATGGCCCAAGGCCCGGTCCATTGTACCGAACAGCGCGGGCAACGCGGGGACGAGCAGGACGAGCCGACCCGCGGGGGCCAGCATGCCGCGGATCGCGACCAGCGATCCACTGTCGTCCTCGACGTGTTCCAGGACATTGAGGCAGATGATGGTGTCGAAGCGCTGTCCGGCCAGGTGGCCGTGCTCGTTCGGCAGGTAGAGGCGCTCCACCGCGATGTTTGGATGCCCCGCAAACCGCGTCCGCAACCGGCCCAGGTACTCCTCGCGCGTGTCGGTGAGCACCAGCCGTTCCGAGCCCACGAGGAACGCCGACAGGTTGCCGATGCCGGATCCGATCTCGAGGACGCGGCGGCCCACCCAGCGGCGCAGGCGATCGAACATCCAGCGATTGTAGCGCTCGGCGCCGGACAGCTGCTCGAGCGTATCCGCGCCAACCGGGTCACTCGGCGCCGGGTTCGGAGTCATTCTTCTTTTCGCTGCCGTCGTAGCGGCTCAGCTTGCGGTACAGGGTCGAGGGATCGATCCCCAGGACCTCGGCGGCGCGGGTCTTGTTCCCTCCTTCGCTCTCCAGTACCCACGTGATGTACGCCTGCTCGATCACGTCGAGGGATGGGTTCTTGTGCGCCCGCTCGGCGACGAGCGGCTCGGCTTTGCGCTCGGTGATCCGGTCCGGAATCGCCGTACGCGGGATGACGTCGCCCTTGGTCAGCGTGACGGCGCGCTCCAGCGCATTCTCGAGCTCGCGCACGTTCCCGGGCCAGTCGTACGCCATGATGACTTCTTCGGCCTCGGGCGCCAGCACTTTCGTCCCTTCCCCCCGCTCTCCCGCGATGTGGCCGAGGAATTCCTTCACAAAGATCGGAATGTCCTCGCGCCGGTCACGGAGCGGCGGGAGATGGATGTTGATGACGTTGAGGCGGTAATAGAGGTCGGTCCGGAAGCGGCCGCGCTTGATGTCGTCCTCGAGATCGCGGTTCGTGGCGGCGACGACGCGCACGTCCACCGGGATCGCTTCGGTGCCGCCGACGGGAATCGCTTCGCGCTCCTGGAGCACGCGCAGCAGCTTCACCTGCGTTGCCGGCGACATCTCGCCGATTTCGTCGAGGAAGAACGTGCCGCCGCGCGCGGCAGCGAACAGCCCCTGTTTGTCGCGCACCGCGCCCGTGAACGACCCCTTCACATGCCCGAACAGCTCGGACTCGAGCAGGCTCTCGGGCAGCGCGCCGCAGTTGAGCGACAGGAACAGTCCTTCGGCCCGGGCGGACAGCTCGTGGAGGTAGCGCGCGATGACCTCTTTCCCGGTGCCCGACTCACCCTGGATGAGGACCGTGCTCTCGGTCGGTGCAACCTGTTCGGCCAGCCGCATGACTTCGCTGAAGATGCGCGACTTGCCGAGCGGCTTGACCTGGCCCGAGCGCTCGCGGCGCCGGATCTCCTGCTTGAGCTGCTTGTTCTCCGCGCGCAGGCGGCGGTGCTCGGCGGCGCGGCGGCAGATCGCCACCATGTCGTCGTTCGAGAACGGCTTCTGGATATAGTAGAAAGCGCCTTCGTTCACGGCCTGAATCGCCGTCTGCAGCGACGCCTGGGCCGTCATGAGGATCACCGGAGTCTCCGGATCTTGTCCGCGTACCGCGGACAAGATCTCGATGCCGGTCACGCCGGGCATCTTGAGATCGGTGAGCACGATGTCGGGCGCCGAGTTCTTGAGCTGCTCGAGGCCCGCCTTGCCCCCCTGCGCGGTCGTGATGTCGAAGCCCTCGTTCTTCAGCAGGATGCGGAGCGTTTCCAGAATGCCCTGCTCGTCATCTATGACCAGTATGGATGGAGCCGTAGCCATTATGCCGCCTCCTCTTTGCGACGAGCAGCCGGGAAGTAGACGCTGAACGTCGTTCCTCCACCGGCCTTCGTGTCCACGAGTACAAGGCCGCGATGCGCTTCCACGGCACGCTGCACGATGGCGAGTCCGAGCCCGGTGCCGCCGACGCGTCCGGTGGCGAAGGGCTCGAACAGACGTTCCTGCAGTTCGGCCGGGATGCCTGGGCCGTTGTCGCTGACGCGCAACGCCACCGGGTTCTCGATGCCGGCAGCGCCCGGCAGCTCATTCGCCGCGGCGAGTCCGGTCCGCACTTTCACAGCCGCCCGCGCGCCCGCGGCCTGGACGGCGTTGAGCACCAGGTTCGAGACGACGCGGTGCAGCAGGTCCTCATCGCCTTCCATCGGCGTGGGTCCGCCCTCGAGGGTGATCTTCACACCGGCGGCGCAATCGGGGTGCTCGCGCACCAGCCGGATAGCCGCTTCCGCAACCTGGTGCAGATCCATCGGGCGGCATTCGGTGACGCGCACGCGCGAGAAGTCGAGGAACTCCGAGAGCAAGCGCGACAGCCGGTCGCTTTCGCGCACGATCAGATTGGCCAGGAACTTCTCGTCCGGGTTCGCGCGGGACGATTTGCCCAGCTGCTCGACCGAGCTTCGAATGGAGGCCAGCGGATTCTTGATCTCGTGCGCCAGGCTCGAGGACAGCTCGGCCACGGCTTCGAGCCGCTCGGCGCGGAGGTGCAGCTCCTCGAGGCGCTTGGAGTCGGAGATGTCGGTGAAGATCGCGGACACACGCGGCCGCGCGCCCACGGGCCCGTCCAGCGTCGTGGTGGTGACGCCGATCGGGAAGCTGTGATCGGGGCGGTGGACGGTCGCTTCGACCCGCATCAAGCGCACGCCACGGCGTGCCGTGGACGTGACGGCGGCCCAGAATTCCGGCGCCAGCCGCGCAAACTCCGGCATCACCGGGCGTCCGAGCCACTCCCGGGCCTTGAATCCCAGGATCTCCTCCGACGCCGGATTCGCATAGAGTAGGTGTCCGTCGGCGTCCACGGTGATCACACCCGTGCGGATGTTGCGGAGCACGTCGTCGGCTTCGAGTTGGACCTGGCGCACTTCGGCCGCGAGCGCCTCGCGGGCAGCGCCGAGGACGTTGACGCGGCTGGCGACGTACGCCATCACCGCCGCGACCAGCACAAAGACGGTCAGCTGAATCCAGATCCCGGCTGAGAATCCGCCCGGGTGGCCCCAGAACACGTCGGCGAAGTACACGAGGCCGGCGAACAGCGTGACCAGACCGGCGTTCGCGGGGGGCATTAGCAGCGCCGTGACCGCCACGAGGATGACGTACAGACTGGCGAGATCACTGTCGGCGCCGCCCGTCATATGCACCGCGGCGGTGATCAGAAGGACATCAAACACCGCCTGCAGGTAGAGGAACGTCGGACCGGGCATCTTGCGCCGGATATGCGTGTGCCAGTAGGAGGCCAGCGTGACGGCCGCGGCGGTCACAAGCATCAGCGAACTGACCAGGATGTCGATCGGGGCAGCGACCCGAACCTTCAGCGCGGCCGTGACATAGATGGCAGCGCCCAAGCACATTCGCCCGACATAGACGAGGCGGAGAAGCTCGAAGGTGGTGGGGATCGAGCCTTGCGATTTGACGCCTAACCAACGCATGGGGGG
>WNGP01045494.1_pt1 | contig 10961 bp, 7 predicted proteins | sample 5407671 | NCBI WGS metagenome assembly WNGP01 (sample SAMN13153381, study PRJNA577476) | soil metagenome | isolation source: 40 cm soil or saprolite under Garry oak tree replicate 2 | place: USA:California | collected 2016-06-15
CGTAAAGCCGCTTCCGCTCAGATTCACGGTCACTGGGGACGCTGAAGCATCACTTACAATCGAAATGCTGCCGGTTTCGCTGGCGACTGACTTGGGAGCGAACGCCACGCTGAGATTGCTGGATTGCCCTGGTCCAAGCTTAAGCGGAAACATGAGTCCGTTGACACTGAAATCAGACCCGGTCTCTTGCGGCGGGGAAACTGTCAGGCCCCCGTTACCCGAGTTGCTGAGCGTGACGATTTGGGTGCTGATACTGCCCACGACCACATTGCCGAAGTCCATGCTTGTGCGGCTGACGCTCAATTGGCCCGTTCCGGAAGGGGGAGGCGGAGTCCCAGTCGTTGTGGCGGTTTGCGAGACCGAACCGCACGCGGTCAGCGAAAGCCAGGAAAGAAAAGCCAGCAGCAGAGCAAGACTGTTTCTGCACAGGAATTTTTCTTTCAAAGAGTTGTGGTTCGTACACGGCCAGGTGGACTTCCATTTGAAGAGAACATCTTTTCGGCGGGCGAGGCGCTGCTTTCCAATTGAGTGGTAGCTCAACCTGCAATCCTCCCTGAGGCTTCAAGTGTGAGGGGCTGAACTGTGTAGGGCGGCGGAAATCCAAACACTCAATTTACACCATATCCGTTTTCCTCGTAAAGTGAGCCGGATGTTATGAGCTCTTTTGGAGCCCACATTCGCCCAGCAGCGTCCGAAGTGCTTTCCGACCGTACAGCATCGCTCCAATTCCAGTCCCAAGCGTGTTGGTGAAAAGATCGGTCATACCGGAATTTCTTGTTGGCAGGTACGCCTGCAGAATTTCGATGGCAAGGCTAACTGTTGCGCCCAAAACAATCGTGACAATAACTGCTTTCCAGGCAGGCCGACCCCTCGCACGAGCGGCGCAAAAGAAGAACCCCAAGGGAATGAAGCCGACGATGTTGATGAGGATATCTTGAAGGTAAGCCCAGTTGGGGTAGAACTCCTTCCATGGAACCTCCAAGAATGGCTTGTAGGGAACATCATAACTTTCTGGAATGTTGAGGTCCGGCCCGGAAGCGACTTGGTTGTGCACAATCTTTCCGGCCCGCTCATTAAAGGGAAAGAGCGCAACTGGGTGATCGTGCCTGATTACCTCGAATTGGCCGTCGGTCCAGGCTTGGCAGTGGCCCGCGACTTGAGAGGCGGTGAGCTCGTGGTGGAAAAGAGCAAGTCCCCGCAACTTTCCAAACCAGGTATCGTAGCGCACCGGAGAACTGCCCAGGATGAGCTGCCCCGAGAGATCTTTACTCGCAAGTCTGAAGCTGGGAGATGTCTTGACAGCGAAACCATCCAAGTACACTGTCGTGCCTTGCGGACCTGAAGTAATGGTGATGAATCTTTGTTTTTTTGAATGGGCGGCGTGTTCAATCCAGAGTCCTGCCGGAGTCATTATCCGCCGCGGGTTCCAGCCATAGTTCCAGGCTAGCGCTCGTTATCCCTTCCGGCCCCGTTAACTCAAATGTGCCAGAACTCAGGATGACTCCGCGCCCACCGAAGCTTATGCCATTTTCATCGTTCAACCAAGTAACGCGATTCTTGGGGTACGGGTTGAAAGGCCAAAGCGCCACCGCCAAAATGGCGCATAAAACGGATACACAAATCGCGCTCAGGCCCTTTTGCTGCCATGTTCGCTGGATCTCTTCGCGGTTCATTCGTTCGACACTCTCGATGCTCTCAGAGCCTAAATATGCCGCGGACGAACGCGAACGACAGTATGAGGCGCGAGAGTTGCCAGGCGGAAGAGTTTAGAAACTACGTTGCGTATCGTGGCTCTCAAGGGTAGCCGAAGACCGCGGCGTCATTGCGACCGCGAAAAACGCCCGAGGAACCCGCCCCCAGCTCGCAGCTCCATAGTAAGCGTATCGCTACGCTGATGAGTTGCGTGCTCGATTTCTACAGCCGCGTCGTCGCCAGCCTTGTCACGAACCAACACTGCTTTGTACTGGCCATCGCCTAGAAATGAGAGAGGCACGCGTATCGTTTTTGCCTGCGGGCCGCACATAACGGCCAAAAACCAAGTGTCGCCTTTGCGCCGGGCATAGGCGGCGAGTTCGCCGATCTCGGAGCCGGGCAAGACAAGCGTTTCGTCCCATACAGGCGGGACGCTCTTGATCACGTCAAGTGCGGGGCTCGCCAAAATCGTTTGCGGATTGGCGGCAATCGTAAGCAAGGGGCCAGCAAAAACGGCAATGCTGCCGATCTGATGCGCAGTGGTCGTATCGCGACGCCGCTCGTTGAAGAGCATGGCCGTGTAGTCTGCTGGTCCAGCCAGGAGACGCGTGAATGGCAAGATCGTTTCGTGCCGGGCACGCTCCATCAGGGCGCGGGATTCCATTCCTCGAACCGCCTCGCGGACGAGTTCGTTGGGCCAAGTGCGCTCGCGCCCGGTGGGTTTGTTCGCGCCGTGAAACACAACAAGAATATGATACTCGGCGCCCTTCTGGAGCAGCGCTTCGTAAAGGTCGATCACCTCTTTGGCCTCGTGATCGAAAAAATCAATTTTTGCGCCGGTTACACCGAGGTCGTGCAGCATCTTGAAAAATTCTTCGCGCGCCTCCGGAGCGCGAAGATCCTTGCTGTGTTTCCAGAACCAAACGCCGACGCCTTTTTGACGGGAATAATCCACCACTTCTTTTCTCTGGTCTGGCGTCCATTTGCTCCAAAAGCCCTCAATGACGTTGTATTCGAATCCGAGCTCACCAGCCATGCGGGAGAAGTCTTTCATTCCATCCACACCCTCGGGGCCACCGTCGAGATAACGCCATACCGCGCGGCCCGGTTTGATCCAGGGGGTACGAATTCCTTCGGGGAAAAATTTTGGATCGGGAGGCGGGCAGAGGTTGGGCAGGATGGCGCTGTTCACCAGCGTGTTCAAATCACGCCCAATCATTACAACCCGCCACGGGGTCGTGATTGTTCCCGTAATGGACGCCGGCTTGCCAAGGCGTTTGCCTTCGTCCCTCCCATAGCGCAGTTCGAATGGATAGTTCAGAGGCTGCCGGTGTCCCAAGCCCACGATCCAGCCGCGCCGGCCATCGGCCTTGAGGCCCATGCCACTATAATTCACGAGGTTGGCCTCGGTGATCGAAGCGTAGCCGGCTTCGAGGGGCAATTTAAACGTTAGGGGAGGTCCGGCCCATTCTCCAGGTTGAACCTCGGCGACATTTTTTTTGACGTACTCCGTTTCGTAATGGCCGTCCGCCATACCCCCGTACCATAGCGTCGAGCCCTCGGGAATGACAAACGCGGAGTATTCATCCGGTGTGCGAGATGCGTTTTCGTCACCGGGAATGATGTGACGAAAGGCCACGCCGTCATTGAATACACGCACTTCCAAGGTGTAATTGGTGAAGCTGAGGTCATGAACCAGAGCGATCTTTGCGCCGTTGCAGTGATTGACCGCCGTGCCGTGCGCGCCATACCAAGGATAGGTTTCGTTTATTTCGTAGTGCGCCACGTTGCCGAACACAACGCCCGAGGAAAGATCGTAACCATCGAGCTTCATTACGATCGGAGAGGACTCTATCACCGTGGTGTTCCCCATCGTCACCGCAAATGTGAGGCGTTCTGCGTTGGGCAGGACCGTGAATTTGAGTTTTCCATCCGGGCTTGCGATTTGGACCTCTTGCATTCGAACGCGGTGCGAGCGCCGCGTCTTCTCCTGTGGCGGCTGTGTCTGTGCGAAGCACCGGGGCGCAAGACATGCCATCGCGACTCCCATAAAAATGGGAAAGACAAACTTCCTTTTCTGCATGGGTCTATCTTCCGGCTGAATTCTTGAACATCTTTTCCGCTACTGACGCACCTTTCACACTCCCTCGCGCGGTTTTTCCTTGCGGACAAAGATGTTGTCCTGAGTGGGTTCGGAATCACATTCCAAGGCGATCGTCGTAACCGGATGATCCGGCGCTTCGGCCGGGAGGCCGGTGAGCCGCACGCGGAAGCGGTCCTGCTGGAAGTTTATTTTTTGACCGGAGGCGAAGAAGCGCGCGGACTTCACCTGCGCCTGCAAGCCGGCCACGACCACAGAATCGCCTGGCCAAAAGTGCACATGAGTATAGAGCGTGTTGCCCTTGCGCGTGAAGCTAGCGTAATTTGAGCGCCGCGGCTGGCAAGGGTCTGACCCGTAGATGGTGTCTCCGTTGCGGCGCATCCATTGTCCGACTTCGGTCAGCACGCGGACGGATTCCTCGGGCACGCTGCCATCGGCGCGCGGACCGATGTTGAGCAGATAGTTGCCCGTGTCCCGAGAGCACGAAATCAGATTCTGAATGACGCGCCGGGGACTTTTCCAATCATCATCGGCCCGCTGGTATCCCCAACTGTCATTGAGAGTCATGCAGGACTCCCAGGCTCGTCCCTCTTTGTCTGCGGTGATCTGCTGCTCGGGAGTGGAAAAATCGCCCGGAAGTTTGTTGCGGTTGTTAACAATGATGTCGGGCTGGAGGTCGAACACCATCTTGTTCATGCGCTCGGACTCCCATCCGGCGGCGTCGAGCGGCCAAGAGACGTCATACCAGAGGACATCAATCTTTCCGTAGTTGGTGAGCAGTTAGCGTTTGCGCGCGGCTTCGTCCGTGGCACATCGCGCGCCGTCCGGATGATGCCAATCCATCAGCGAATAGTAGAAACCGACGCGCATGCCTTCGGCTCGGGCAGCATCAACGTATTCGCGCACGAGATCGCGGCCCGGCCCTTGCTTTGGCGAACAGTAGTCCGTGGTCTTGGTATCGAAGTGGCAAAAGCCTTCGTGATGCTTGGTGGTCATCACCATGTAGCGCATGCCGGTTCCGCGCGCGATCTTGGCCCAATCGCGGGCGGGAAAGGGCTTGGGTTTGAACTGCTTTGCGAGCGGAGCGTATTCGGAAACCGGAATGCCTTCATTCTCCATGACCCACTCGTGACGGCCAAGCACACTGTAAAGCCCCCAGTGAATGAACATGCCAAAGCGGGCTTCGTGCCACCACTTCATGCGGCGCGCACGATCGGCGTCGGCGGCGATGGGCACCGTCTGGGGTTGGGCCGCCGCCTGACTGAGGAAGGGCTGATCGATTGGGGAGAAGCCCGTAATACCAAACGGGAGTGCCGCCGCCAGGGCAGAACCTGATCCGATCATCCAATCGCGGCGTGAGGTCCGGCCTTTGTCCATTGGTTCAGTCTACTCCGAATCAATTATCGCTCGTTCGCGGCCTCGCACGGCGGTGGGGGTGAGCACCGCCGTGCGACAAGGAAGAATTGCGATACCAGAGTTCGTTTTAGAAGACAAGCCTCAAACCAAACTGCAATTGCCGCGGCTGAAGCGCTAGGTCTGTGATCTTTCCCATACTCGCGTTTCCAACGCGTATGGAATTCGCGCTTCCAACTCCCGGCGTCTCCAAATTCTGGATGTTGAAAACATTGAAAGCTTCAAAGCGAAGCTGGAGGTTCCATCCCTCCTTGCCCAAGGGAAAGCTCTTGAACATCGAGAAATCCATGTTGTACACGGCAGGTCCTCGATACGGATTTCTCCCCAGATTTCCAAAAGCTCCTGACGGAGCCACAAAGGCGCAGGGATTGAACCAAGTCCGCACAGAGCGGGTCTGATCTGCGGCCAACCCCCCCTGCGAGATGGTTGTCTGGCACCTCGGGTTAGGATTAGCGGGGACAGGGCCAGGTGTAAAGGGATCGGCGATCAAGTTGGGCCGGGCATAGTCGCTCGGGCCATTACTTCCAATTCCACCGGAGCCTTTGAGGTTGGCCACGTCACCCTGCACAACGAGGCCGTAGGGTTGGCCGGACCGGGCCTGGAAGATGTAATTCGCTTGCCAGTTGCCCAGAATCCAGGACAGCGGACCGCCCCGGAGCCATCTTTTCCCACGTCCTGCTGGGAGTTCGTATACTGTGGCCCAGGAGACAAAGTGCGTAATGTCATACCCAGAGACACCGTGGGCCGAGTTCAGGTCGAAATAGTTTTGAACGCTTGAACCACCTTGAGGGCCGTTCTCGACGTTGAAATAACCGCTGCTCGTGTCGGTGGATTTCCCGAAGGTATAGGACAGCAGCGAGACCAAACCATTGGCAAACCGCCGCTGCATCTTGGCCTCCAGTGCGTGGTAATCGGAATACCCGATGCTCTGCGCATAGGTTATCCCTACGCTCGCAAGGTAGGCGGCCTGACACGCGGTCCAAGCCGGAGTAACGGGGTTTGGCCTCGGACCGCACGTCGTAACTCCGAACGCCGTGGTCTGAACAGGATCGGTCGCCGCCGGTGACGGTACGCGGGCCGCGTTAGCGTTCCCTTCGTAATCGAGGCGCCCATTCTTGCTGCCTACATAGGCGACTGAGAACATCAAATTGGGCGTGAACTCGCGCTGAACCTCGATATTCCACTGCTGCGAGTAGGGGTCCTGATACGTGGGCGCGACGAAGAAACTCCCCGACGTCCACGGAGTTGGCGCTGGCAAGGAATTTCCTAGGGTTCCTTGAATCGTGTCGATAGTTCTAAGTTGGCCGGGGCTTAGATTGCTCCCATTGAAATCACCGTTAAGAGCCAGCGCGTCCGGCCATACCGCTTTTTCGAGAACGTTCTGTGCGGCCTGCCCCCTGCCCGCAAGTGTATCCCAGTAGAGCCCATACCCGCCGCGGACCACAGTCTTCGGAGTGATCTGCCACGCTATGCCGACGCGCGGCCCCCAATTGTCTTTTACAGGCGGCGGCGAGAAAAAGGGCTTGCCTGCTACGACCACGTTGTTGAAATGGGCGTCCTGGGTAAAATCACAAGGAATGGTCGTGTTGTTACAGGCAGGGGTAGTTTGAAGAGTAAAAAGCGGCGCCCCGTCGGGAATGCACGGCGCTTTTTGGGCTACGCTGCAGAGCGGAGGCATGGCTGCGGCCCCGATGATCCATTGCTGGTGAGCGAGATCGATAGCGTTCCAGAGCCGTCCATCTATCGTCTCCGGCTGCGTCAGGTAGTCATAGCGCAAACCAAAGTTGACGGTCAGCCTCGGTCGCACCTTCCATTCATCCTGAAAATACCCCGCCCAGGCCCCATACTTGTATTGTACTGGGCCCGAGCCCGCGACCGGCAGTTCACCACCCACGCTGCTTGGCAAGCCCAATAGGGCCGACGCGAGCGACACACCGGTGCTAGAGCTGCTGGTCGAAAGCCCAGTCTGCCCATCGCCAAAATTAAATCTTTGAAATGTGTTTTTCTGTATCCGCTTGGTATTGATGAGCCACGCGCCCATCTTCATGTTGTGACTGCCCTTGAGCCAGATGATGTTCGGTGTGACGCTCCAATTTGGGTTTTCCCTGGGTGCCGCTCCTCGAACACCGAAGTCGTTGCTGCCGCCGGCGATCCATTCGTTGGTATTGAGTCTGAAGAGGATGCCCGAAAACTTGTCGATGTCCTTGAAACCGTATTGTTTTAGGGGGGCGAGTCCCAGCGGGTGCTGGTTCTGCTGACCGGCATCTACAGATGGCCGTCCGGCATACCCAGCGCGGAGATCAAGAATCAGATTGTGCCGGAACGTATGCACCCAGCCGCCGCCATAGTTCCTGCCGGTTGAACCGCCTTCCGTGAATCCGACTTCCCCGATGGGATTAATAACCGACACGCGCTGCTCGGTGTAGCGCAAGAAAAGATTGTCATTCCCGCTCAAGCGGTGGTCGATTCGCACCTGAAAACTGTTGGAGTTGTTTGGCGTAGATCTCGTCTGGATGAAGTTATGGCCGGGGTCACCCGCAACAGAGTAATTTGGTTGCGCTGCATAATTCATGAACAACTGCTGTATCTCCGTTGAAATCAAAGCCTGCGGGATCTTGTTGCAAGGGGTGCCATTCGGTTGAGTTCCGAAGGTTGGCCCCGGGGTCATATCCGGCGGAAGGGGATTGCCGAAGGCGTCGCACATGAACCTCGTGCGGTTTGCACCGCTCGTACCGGTGTAAGGGTTATAGAGCGCGTGAGGAGCCCCGCTGAAGTATGGCTGCTGTGTGAAGTCTCCGCTCACTTCCGCTGCGGTCGGCACGTAAGAGAGGTTGAGCGAAGGTTTCGAGTAGCGCCAGCCGTCGTACCCGCCAGAAAAGAAAGTCTTGTTCTTGATGAGGGGACCGGAAAAGGTCGCTCCAAACTGATTCTGCCGAAATGGGAAAATCTTGGGGGTTCTGGTAGCCGGGTCAAAGTCCGTCACACTATTGCGCGCATCGAAAGCGTCGTTGCGCACATATTCGAAGGCCGAACCATGGAACGAGCTGCTTCCGGACGCCGACACCATGTCCACTACGCCGCCCGTGGCACCACCGAATTCAGCCTTGGCGTCGTGCCCGACGACCTTGAATTCCTGGATCAGATCGATGTTGGGAATCACGATGTACGTGGGCCCGCGAACGTTTGTGTTGATGATGCCGTCAAAGAAATAGAGCTTCGAACGGTTCTGCTGCCCGTGGAAAGAGGCGTCGGAAAAGCCCGACCCGGGAATCCCGACATTCCCTTCGCAGCAACCTATGCTCTTATTCTGGGCGGTGGAGACCGGCGTGACTCCCGGAGTAAGGGTGAGCAACTGGGTAAAGTTCCTGCCGTTCAGCGGCAGATCACTCACAGCTCTTTCCGAAATCACGGTGCCCAATTCGCTCGAAGATCCCTCGAGCATCACGGCTTCGGCGCTGACCACGACGTGTTCGCTGACCGCCCCGACCTCCAGCCTGATCGTTTGCGTGACCGTTTGATTGACGCCTACATCGAAAGCAGAGATTTGCGTGATCTTGAAGCCTTTTGCTTCAGCGCCCAAGACATACGATCCCGGCTTAACGTTGATGAAGACAAAGTACCCGGCGGAATTCGTCGTCATCCAATCCTCGATCTTCGTCGCCTGGTTGGTGAGCTTGACCGTGGCACCCGCCACAAGTCCCCCGGACTTATCGGTTACCGTCCCGTTCACTTCGCCCGAAGCTGTTTGCGCGCGCCCTGCCGCAGCGGCCACGGACAACACAACAAAAAGAATTGCTGCCGTCTTCGCCAATCGCATACGCACCCCCACGCATGAATCTCGATCCCACTGATGCTTCTAGAAGGTCAATCCCCGGACCGCACCCCAGAAGCTTTCGAACAGCCCAGCGACGTAACCCTCCAACTGCTTTGGCTTTTAGCAGGGTCTGTGTTTGAATTCAATATTAAAAATTTGTGTTTTATATATTGAAATTCAAGTTCTTCGGACGCAAGATATCCGGGGAATTGGTTGGCTCGCCAATAGTTAGCCTTTACGGTCGAGCACGTGAATCCAAATCCGCGCCCGTGGGGGTCGTTGGAAAGGTCTTGCGAATTCTGGAGGCACTGGACGCCTCGCCCACCGGATTGCAACTCCGCGAGATTGCCCAGCAGACAAACGTCAACAAGAGCACGGCCTATCGATTCGTCGCTCATCTGGAAACTGAAGGCTATCTCTTCCGCGACGATGCCGGCGCATACGTCGTAGGTCCGAAGCTGGCGCGGCTCGGCGCGGGAATCGCCTACCATGCCACATTGCGCAAGATTAGCCGGCCCGTGGTCGTGGCCCTCTCAAGCGAAACCAAGGAAACGGTGAACCTTGGCGTCTTGGATGGATATGACGTGCTCTATCTTGAAGTGATCGAAAGCCCGCACTCCTTTCGCATGGCTTCCCAGCCCGGAATGCACCGTCCGCTCAACTGCACGGCTCTGGGGAAGGCCCTGCTTGCTTTTCTCTCCACCGAACAACGCGAAGAAATATTGCCTATGCTGACCTTCGAGCGCGCCACGCCGCGCACCATCCCGAGCCTCGGCCGCTTGAGAAAGGAGCTCACTCGCGTCGTGCAACAGGGCTATGCCATGGACGATCAGGAGACGGATCTCGGGGCGCGTTGCGTTGCCGCTCCGATTCTCGACGAGAGTGGAACGGTTGCTGCTGCCATTAGCGTATCAGGACCAATTACGCGAATCAGCCGGGACCGAATTCAGGCCTATGCTTTGGCAACAAAAAAGGCCGCCAGAACCATCTCGGCTCAATTAGGTCATTCCTATTGAAATGCGACTGCTGGCAGGATTATCCGCGCGCTTCTGCGCCAAGCTGAGCCATAAGAGCTAATCTGCATGAGCGCGGTGTCAAATCAAGAGCCGTAAACGATTTCTTTAGCAATACTCAACACCCTGAACGCGCGTCTCACATTACAATTGACTCCGGTGAGTCATGCGGTGCTTCCTGTTCCGATGAGAATTGCGAATAAGCGCGACGTGGTTCCTGTTCGGGCTTTACACAAACGCGGCAAGTCCCTGATGCGGACCCAGAGTGTCACCGGATTGTTTTCACCCGATGCTCTCGACAACTGCAAAATCTGAGGAGTACTTCATGGGGCATCCTCTCCTTGATCTGACAAAGAAGACGGCGGTCGTGATTGGCGGAACCAGCGGGATCGGGCTGGCGCTGACCCGCGGACTGGCCCAGGCCGGCGCGAATGTCGTGCCCACGGGACGCCGCGCGGAACAGGTGAAGAACGCGGCCGCGGAGGTCGTGGCGCTCGGGCGGCGGTCGCTTGCGCAGCCTTGCGATGTCACCGACAACAGCAGCCTCGAGCGGCTGCTCCAATCGGTATGCGCTGAATTCGGCAGCGTACAGATCCTCGTGAACTGTGCCGGACGCACGAAAAAAATGTCCACGCTCGAATTCCCCGAGTCCGATTGGGACGCCATCCTCGAAACGAATTTGAATGGGACTTTGCGGGCCTGCCGCGCGTTCGGACGGCACATGATCGAACGGCGCTATGGCCGCATTATTAATATCGCTTCGCTGTCATCATTTGTTGCGCTGTATCAGGTTGCGGCGTACTCGGCGAGCAAAGCAGCCGTCGCTTCTCTCACCAAATCGCTTGCAATCGAGTGGGCTGCATCCGGGATTTGCGTCAATGCGATCGCTCCGGGTGTATTCCGCACGGACTTGAATGCGGCGCTGCTC
>WNGP01018965.1_pt1 | contig 10958 bp, 12 predicted proteins | sample 5407671 | NCBI WGS metagenome assembly WNGP01 (sample SAMN13153381, study PRJNA577476) | soil metagenome | isolation source: 40 cm soil or saprolite under Garry oak tree replicate 2 | place: USA:California | collected 2016-06-15
TCTCGGCCCCGACGTGCCGCTGCACTTCACCGCCTTTCATCCGGACTGGAAGATGACGGAGACGCCTGCGACGCCGCCGGCGACGCTGAAGATGGCGCGGCGCATCGCGCTCGAGGCGGGTCTGCGTTACGTCTATACCGGCAATATCCACGATGGCGCGGGGCAGAGCACGTATTGCCACGGCTGCGGCGCGACCCTCATCGGCCGCGACTGGTACGATCTCACGGCGTGGAAGCTCTCCGCGGACGGCCGCTGCGCCGACTGCGGCGTGGCGTGCGCCGGCGTGTTCGACGCCGGGCACGGAACGTGGGGCAGGCGTCGCCAGTCCGTCAGGGTGCAAGCCTTTGCCGATGCTTGATATTGACGGGCACGTAGCGCAGGCCGTGCAGCCCCAAACGGGGACCACGCGCAAAATCCGCCTCGTTCATCCCGGCCCTGCGCCAGCTGTGCACCCGATGACTTAAAACTCGACCAACGGAGCATTCGCATGAGCTACGTCGATGGATTTCTCGTGCCGGTCCCGAAGAAGGACCTTGCGGCCTACCGGCGCATGGCGATGAAGTCGGCCAAGATCTGGCGCGAGCACGGCGCGCTGGAGGTCCGGGAATGCATTGCCGATGACGTCAAGTGGGGAAAGCGAACGTCCTTCCCGCGCAGCGTCAAGCAAAAGAACGGCGAGACCGTGTTCTTCTCCTATATCGTCTTCAAGTCGCGCGTCGATCGCGACCGCATCAACGCGAAGGTGATGAAGGACAAGCGCCTTGCGAAGATGATGGACTTGAAGGCGCTGCCCTTCGATGCCAAGCGCATGATATGGGGCGGCTTCAAGACCGTCGTCGACCTCTAGGGTCGTACCGCCCGCCGGCATGGCATCACGCGGCGGCAAGGCGATGGCTCCGAGCAGCGGGCGGCGCAGCATCGGGTCGTCGAGGGCTTGATCCCTCAGCGTGCAGCATCGGCACGATCCTGGCCGGACGATTTGCGCAGCCAGACGTCGAACCCCATCGGGGCCGCCTTGATGTCGGCGCGACCGAATGGCGATGCAGCCGCCATGCGTGTGAAATCGTCCCTGGAATAGGCCCGCCGCCTCAGCATGTGCTTGAAAATGGCTCGGGTGAGGAACGCGTCGACACGGCCAAGACGCATGTCGTCGACCGTTAAATCGATCGCCTCGTTCGAGGCATCGCTGCGCATGTCGATGATCAGCGCTCTGCCACCCGGTCGCAAGACCCGGTGCATTTCGCTCAACGCGGCGACGGGATTGCTGAAATTCTTGAATGCCGCGCGACAGACGATGAAGTCGAACGTCTCGTTCGGAAACGGGAGCGCTGCGGCGTCGCCCTGGCGGAACTCGACATCGACTGCCTCCCGGGCTGCATATTCGGTTGCCATGCGGACGAACGATCGGCTGATGTCTAAGCCCGTAATCCGATAGCGTCCGAGCTTGGCAAGCTCGACCGCGAGATAGCCGGGGCCAGGGGCCACTTCGAGCACGCGGGCGCCCGGCGCCAGCTGCTCGGCGATCCGCCGGCCGCAGGCCTTGAAGTCTGCAGCAAGCTTTGCGGTATTCTTCGCGTACCAGCTCGCAAGCATTCCCTCCATCGGGACGCCTCTATGCGCTATCTTGCTCGCCATCGGGGAGGTTTCCATGGTTTGATCCTTTGCTGGATATGTATCTTATAAACTAAGATATATAGTATCTAAGATAAAATGGCAAAAAGATGTCAACAGGGCGGATGAGCCGGCGCGACTTGGTCGCGGCGCTCAATCGCGCAATGCGCGAGGCGAGCGGGCAGGGCGTGCTTTATAGCCAAGCCGTCGCCGAGCGCCTCGGGATCAACAGCACCGATCTGGAGTGTCTGGATTCCGTCGTGCTACGCGGTCCGCTGACCGCGGGCGAGCTCGCCGACGCGACCGGGTTGACCACGGGAGCGATCACCGGCGTGATCGACCGGCTGGAGCGGGCGGGATTTGCCCGGCGTGAACGGGACCGGCACGATCGCCGCAAGATCCTCGTGCGCGCTCTGCCCGCGGTCGAGCGCGTCATCGTTCCCCTGTTCCAGCCGATGGAGCGCGCCGTTTTGTCCGCGCTGTCGGACTACAGCGACAAGGAGCTTGCCTTGCTGCTCGACTTCTTCGCGCGCGCCCGCGACGCCGCAGCCGCCGCGATGACCGCGCTGTGCGCGCAAGCCAAGCCTGCGGGGAAGGCAAGGGACGGATCGAGACGGATCAGGGCTGCGAACCGCTCCGATTGATACTGCCGGGCTCGTCGAGCAGATTGACCGCGCTTCGCAAGACGTCGATGTGGGTCGGCTCGCCGTCGATCGCCCAATACTTGGTGTGCGTGAAGGAGTGGGACTGCCCGCGCAACGACTTCAAGTCGATGTCGATGATCGCCGGGCCGAATTCGCTCGCCAATGGTCCGCCGATAATGTCGCCCCGGAAGACGAGCGAAGCCGTGTCGTAAACGTTGATCCAGCGCACGACCGCGAACGGCGCGGCGTGATGCACCTCCCAGACATGCGGCGCGGAGGGCGGGGGAAAGCTGATCAGCTTGCTGATTTTGAAATCGACGCCGACCGGGAGCTTACCCGTCGCCTGGGCGAGCCGGAACACGTTCGGGTCGAGGTCCTCGCGCAGCGGCGGCGACTGGGGAAGCTCGCGCTCGAATTTGCGTCTGGCGAGATCTTCGGCGCTCGCGGCGATCAAGAACTCTGCGTGCGCGAGCGGGCTTCCGAGCGTGACGAAATCCGTGATCAGCCAGCGCGGATCGGGCGTGGCCTGCGGATCGTGCGCAGGGGGCGCCGGCCGGGCGGCAAGGGCAACGCGCAGGCGGCGCTGCGCCGCATAATACTGATCCTTGTAGTAGTTGCCCTCGTGCAGCGAATTCAGGAGTTTGAGGCCGCGCTCGCGCACCGCCTGCCGGGCGGCGATGTTGTCGGGATCGGCTTTGGTGTAACGGACGACGCGCCCGAAGGTCGCGGTCGCTGTTTTGTGCAGCCACATTGCCAACGCGGCAGCGACGGCCGCCAACAGCCAATGCCAATCCGCCAGCCAGCCCGCACCGATCTTGCGCCAAGCATCAGCCGGCACTGCGGCAAGGCCTGCGAGCGCGATGACGGCAAGCGTTGCGATCCACAACACGACCCACGCCGATCTGACGTCGGGAGGGACCCGGCTGACTGGCCGCAGCAGGAGCCCGCGAACCCAGCCGGTGAATTGGTCCCAGGTCGAACCGGCGGTCAGATCGGCCCAGTAGAGCTCGTAAAAATCGGTTCGCACGCCATGGGGAAACGACGCGCTCGCAATGCTTTCGCGCGTGGTGATGCGGCGCAGCTCGAGGGATCCCGTGCGGATATCGGGCTTGCTCCAGACTTGGGTCGGATGCGGCAGCTTGTTGGCGGTGATGACCGCGTCGGTCTCCCACACCGCTTTCACGAAGGCTTTTATCGTGTCCATCGGGCGCTGCTCGCCCATGCCGTGGATCACGACAACCGCCTGCATGTCGGCGTGGGTAGCGCCGGCAGAGGTTGGTTGCGCGGCATGGGAAGAGCCTGAATCGCTCATCGGCGTTCAAACTAATGCTGCGTCGCTCGCAGACCTAGCCAAGGATAGAAGGAACGACGTAGCTGCAAAAGAGCCGCTCAGCTGTATTTGCGAGTTATCGGGTGCGGCAAAACCCGAGCGCCAATGCGCGGCGGGAACGAAAAGATCGGACCAGGAGCGCGGTCGTCTTTTATTGTGCTCCAAACGCCACGAGGGTAAGGGCGTGATATCGTGGGGGACCACGCCTTCGCGGAAAGGACCACAATGCGATTGATGATCCTGAACGGGCCGAACCTCAACCTCCTCGGCGTGCGTGAGCCGCACATCTACGGGCCCACCACCCTTGCTGCGATCAAGGCAAGCTGCGAGGAATTTGCAAGGTTCGCGGGCGTGCAGCTGTCGTTTCACCAGTCGAACCATGAAGGAGTGCTGGTCGATCTCATTCAATCGGCGCGCGAGGAGGCCGACGCGATTATCATCAATCCCGCGGGGTACTCGTTCACATCGGTCGCGCTGCTCGACGCATTGAAGGCCTTCGAGGGTCCGATCTTCGAAGTGCACATCTCGAATATCCACGCGCGCGACGAGCTCCATCGACATTCAAAACTCTCGTCCGCCGTCAGAGCCGTTATCGCTGGCCTCGGGCCGTACGGCTATATCATCGCGATGCAGGCTGCACTCCACGCGGCTGGCAAACTGCCCGAAGGCCTGCCCGCGCCTATCCGCCTGGGTCCCCGCTGAGGAAAACATCCAGCACGACCACACTCTGTTGCATGTGCTGCACGCGACGCTTGCGTCGCGGGGACCCCGTTGCGGGGGCCGAGATCACGAATCGCGAGCAGGCGGCTCTGGATTCTCAGCATAAGCGTTCTAACGCGTCTCTTCGGCGGCGCTATCGCTAAATCGATCGGTAACCGCCATCAGCCATGATGATCGAGCCGGTGACGTAGGCCGAGAGGTCGGAGGCGAGGAAGATCGCCGGCCCGACGATGTCCTCGGGCTTTCCGGTGCGGCCGAGCGGAGTGTGATCCATGAAGATCTTCACCAGCTCGGGATTGTTGGCGCGCACCTTCTCGTTGAGCGGCGTCTCGATCAGGCCGGGGCCGATGGCGTTGACCCGCACCCCATCCTTGCCGAGCTCCGCCGCCAGCGCGCGGGTGAAGCCAAGCACCCCGTGCTTCGAGGTGGTGTAGGCGGGCGAGTTGGGCGTCCGCACGTGAACGAAAGACTGGATCGAACCGATGTTGACAATCCGGCCCCTCGTCGCGCGCAGCTGTGTCAGAAAGGCATGGGTCACGTTGAACACGCCGTTGAGGTTGACCGCCATGATGTCCTGCCAGTCCTTGAGCACCGCTTCAGGGTCCGCGGTGAAGGCGTTGCGGCGGTTGATGCCGGCATTGTTGACCAGGATCGAGACTTGGCCGATCGTCGCGCCGATCTGTGCGGCAACCTCGCGGCACTTGTCGCGCTCGGTGACGTCGAGCTTCAAGCTCAAGGCCTTGCCGCCGGCTCCCGTGATGGTCTTCACCGTCGCGGCCGCCGTGTCGCCGTCGGCGTCGAGCACAGCAACTTGTGCTCCCTCCCTCGCATAGCCCAGCGCGATCGCGCGGCCGATGCCAGACCCGCCACCGGTGACCACCGCAATGTGTCGCTCGAGCAGCCCCGTCATCTTTCCCTTCTCCATCCACTGCGCGGCTTGCCCTTGCGTCCGGTGATCTGACCGTTCAAACGGTGTGCCGCTTCACCGAAACCTTTTGACAGGGGTGAGACCCCGTGTCACGCTTTCACGTATTGGGGCACAGCAGAGTCTGCCACGCCGTCGGTTGCGCGGCCTTCAAGAAGCACATGCGGCCCCAACAATTGTGCCGTCGCAGTGCCGGCGTTCCAGAGGGCGCCGAGCGGGAGGGCTCGCGCCTTGCGTGTCCGTGACGGCCAACATGGGAGGAATCCAGATGTCGAAAGCGCTGTTGAAGCTGGGGGTTTTGAGCCTATCCGCGCTGACCTTCACACTCGTGCTCACCGCGGCGAACGCCCAGGAGCGCGTGCGCTGGAAGATGCAGAGCGCGTTCGGTAGCCAGCTCCCGCATCTTGGTCCTTCCGGCGTGCGCTTTTCCAAGGATATCGAGCGCATGTCCGGCGGTGATCCCGCCGCTCGAGTGCTTCGACGCCGTCTCCAAGGGCTCGATCGAGTCGTGCTGGACCACGCCCGGCTATCATACCGGCAAGTACCCCGCTCTCGCCTTCTTCACCACCGTGCCATTCGGCCCCGGTTTCGGCGAGTTCCTGGCGTGGAAGTGGTTCGGCGGCGGCAACGAGCTGCGGGCAGAAATCTACGCCAATCACAATCTCGTCGCCGTCGACTGCTTCTGTATCGGCCCCGAGACGTCGGGTTGGTTTCGTAGCGAGATCAAGTCAATCGACGAGCTGAAAGGCCTGAAGATGCGCTTCTTCGGCCTCGGCGCCCAAGTGATGCAGAAGCTCGGCGTCTCGACGCAGCTGCTGGCCGCGGCCGACATCTACCAGGCGTTGGAGCGCGGCGTCATCGACGCCACCGAGTTCTCGATGCCCACCATGGACCTCAAGCTGGGCTTTCACCAGATCGCCAAGTTCAACTACTTCCCCGGCTGGCACCAGCTCGTCTCCTGCAGCGAGTTCCTGATGAACAAGAAGGAGTGGGATGCGTTGCCCGACCACTACAAGGCGATGATCGAGGTCGCCGGCAAGGCCCAGGTGGCGCACACCTACGCCGAGAGCGAGGCGATGCAGTTCGGCGTCATGGCCGAGATGCGCGACAAGTACAAGGTGCAGATCAAACGCTGGAGCGACGAAGATCTAGCCGCCTTCGAGAAGGCGTGGCTCGAGGTGATCAGGGACGAGTCGGCCAGGGATGCGACCTTCAAGAAAGTCGCCGACCACTACCTCGACTTCCGCAAGAAGTACGCCATCTGGGGCGACGCGCAAGTCGTCAAGCCGACCTATCTGAGCAGCAAGTAAGCAGACGCCGGGCGCGGCCTGGGGCTGCGCCACCCAACCGCCGGTGAGCGGGATTTGCCGCGGCCACGAGATACCGATGCTGGGGCCTGCGCGCCTCGCATCCGCATCCGGCGCGCGGGGTGAAGGGATTGCGGCGCGCGATGTCGGTGAGGCCATGGCCGCAGGGCAAGCGGGCCAGGGGAGGCAGGGAACTATGCCACAGAGGCGCTCGTGGGCGGCACGTCGCGGCGATACGCGCGGTGGCAGGGGGCGGACAAGATGAGAGCGTTGTTGAAGGTGTCCGAGGGCTTGCGGCGGCCGCTCGAGTGGATCGCCCTGACATCCGGATGGTTGATGGTCATCATGGCATGCGTCACCTCTTTCGACGTCGTGGCGCGCAAGTTCGGCATGCAGCTGCCGTACACCAAGCTGCAAGAGCTGGAATGGCATTTCCACGCCACGATCTTCTCGCTGTGGATGGGTTACTGCTACACGATCAACGCGCATCCACGGGTCGACTCCTTCACCGAGCGGATGACGTATCGCGGCAGGGCTTGGGTGGAACTGATCGGCTGCCTGGTGCTCGCGCTGCCCTACATGGCTCTCGTCTCGTACTACAGCATCGACTTCGTCGAGGCGTCCTACCGCATCGGCGAGCAGTCCGACAGCACGGTCGGCTTGACCCATCGCTGGATCATCAAGGGCATTTATGCCGCCGGTCTCTGGCTTGTGGTGTTCGGCATCCTGAGTGTGCTGTTGCGGGTGATCGTCTTCCTGTTCGGTCGGCTGCCCGCGAAGGAAGTCAATCTGCAGATCGGCGGCGTGATCACGGAGGTCTAAAGCGCGCCCCGTTCCTGCAGAATCGCTACGCGCTCTAGAACTATTGAGCGGCGCATGTCCTTGACGGCGAACCTGTGCCCACTTTGCCGGGACATGCGCTAGTCCAGACCGAGAGGAGGTCCATCTCGTGCTCGACTGGCTGGCCGATCACCTCGCCATGATCATGTTCGTGTCGATGTTTTTCGTCATTTTCCTGGGCTACCCGGTGGCCTTCATCATGGGGGGGCTGGCGCTCATCTTCGCGCTCTTGGGTGCGTGGCTCGGGATTTTCAAGTTGATAGGCCTCTCCGACATCGTGCTGCGCATGTGGGGAGGGGTTGCCAACGACCCGGTGCTGGCATCGATCCCCATGTTCATCTTCATGGGCGCGATCCTGGAGCGATCGGGATCGGCTAAAGACATGCTCAACGCCACCGAGGTCTTGCTAAAATGGTGCCCGGGCGCGCTTGCGGTCGCCGTAATGGTCATGGGCACGATCCTCGCCGCGCCGATCGGCGTAGTCGGCGCGGCCGTGATTACGCTGTCGGTGATTGCTCTGCCGCAAATGCTCGCAGCAGGCTACGACAAACGGCTTGCCATCGGCACGATCGCCTCGGCCGGAACCCTCGGCATCCTCATTCCGCCAGCGATCATGCTGGTGGTGATGGCGGAGATGCTGGCGACCTCGGCAGGCAATCTGTTTCTCTCCGCGATCATGCCGGGCCTTCTGCTCTCAGGCCTCTACCTCGTCTATATCGTGCTCGTCGCGATCTTCAGGCCGGGCGCGGCGCCCCAGCTGCCGCAGGGTTACGGACCGCAGACGCGCCTTGAGTTTTGGATCGCTGTCTGGCGCGGCCTGTTTCCCATGACGCTGCTGATGGTGGTTGTGCTGGGATCAATTTTTGCCGGCTGGGCCACCCCCACCGAGAGCGGCGCCGTGGGCGTGCTCGGCTCCATGCTGATCGCCGCGTTGAACAACCGCCTGACGCTCAAGATGTTGAACGAGGCGATCTATTCCTCCTGCCGCGCCAATGGCCTGGTCTTTCTCCTCTTCCTCGGCGCGACCGGTTTCTCCTACGTGTTCCGTGTGCTCGGCGGCGACGACCTGATGGTGTCGACGCTGACGCATATCGGCATCACCACGAAGTGGGAGATGCTCACCTTTGTCATGGTGCTGATCTTCCTGCTCGGCTTCCCGTTCGAGTGGATCGAGATTTGCCTGATCGTGCTGCCGATCTTCGGGCCGATCCTGGCGAAGTATGATTTCTCCGACCACATCGGCAACAACACCGCCCTGATGACATGGTTCGGCACGCTGGTAGCGGTCAATTTGCAGACCGCGTTCATGACGCCGCCGTTCGGAGCGACGCTGTTCTACATGAAGGGGACCGCCCCGCCGGGGGTGATGATGACCGACGTGTTCCGTGCCATGTATCCATTCGTCGCCCTCCAGGTGCTTGGGCTTCTGCTGTGCATCTACTTCCCGAGCATCAGTCTCTGGCTGCCTCGGCTGGCAGGGTTCCTCGAGTAGCGAGCATTCTCTGCATGGCTTTCGAAGGGAATAACGAAGCTGGTGCCTTGCGCACCAAGCTGGCACAGCGGCACTCATTCGATCTTCACTTTCGCCGCCTTGATGACCTCGCCCCATTTGGCCGAGTCCTTGCGCAAATATTCGGCAAAGGCGTCGAGCGGGCCAGGTACCGGCTGCACCGCAAAGCGTTCGAGATACTTTTTCTGGAATTCGGGATCGCTGACGATCTTTTGCACGTCGGCGTTGACCTTCTTGATGATGTCCGCGGGCGTGCCCGCCGCGGCAAACAGCCCGAACGATACGCTCGCCTCGTATCCCGGAACGGTCTCGGCGATGGTCGGCACATCGGGAAACTGCGGCACCCGCTTCTCGCTGCCGAAAGCGAGCATCTTGAGTTTTCCGTCCTTCACTGAACTCAGCGCCACGGATGGGCCCATAATCACCGCGTCGACGTGTCCAGCGATCACATCAGTCAGTGCGGGTGCCGCGCCGCGGTAGTGCACCGCCGTCATCTTGATACCGGCGAGATTCTCCAACTCCAGTCCGGCGATGTGCAGCGCGGTGCCGATGCCGGCCGTGCCGAAAGTCACGACCCCGGGCTTCGTCTTGGCGAGCGCGATCAGGTCGCTCACCGAATTGACCGGCACCGACGGATTCACCAGCAGCGCTGTCGGAATGGTGCCGTAGCCGGCGACCGGAACGAAGTCCTTCCCCGCATCGTAGGCCAGCTTCCCTTCAGCGTAGAGATGCGGTTGGGTCGTGTAGAAGCCGGTCTCCGAAGCGAGCAGCGTGTAACCGTCGTGCTCGGCCCGCATCACGGACTGCGCCGCGATCGAATATCCGGCACCGCCCCGGTTTTCCACGATGACGCTCTGCTTCCACATCTCCGACAGCCGCTGTGCAACGGCGCGCGTAAGCACGTCGGTCAACGCGCCGGCTGCCGAGGTCACCACGATGGTCACGTTGCGGTCCGGGTAGGTCTGTCCCAGGGCGGCGGGGCTCGCGAACAGGCAGGCAAGCAGAAACAAGCGGCTGAGCATGGCGGTCATCGCTCCCTGCGATTTCCGAGTTCTTGTCGTTTCGTTGCGCCCCGGACGCAGCCTAGCACGGCAAAGCGGCCGCCTCACATCAGCTTCAGCGCCTTCAGGCTGGCGTGGCCGTCCTTGCCGACGATGAGGTGGTCGTGCACGGCGATGCCGAGCGGACGCGCGACGTCAGCGATCGCCCGCGTCATCTCTATGTCCGCGCGAAGCCTATCCGCTCATTGTTGTGATTTTCCAAGCACCTGAGAAATCTCTTGAGCTTCGCGCAGCAGGAGCTTTCCGAATTTAGCGATCTGCGAAGGTCCAAGGCGCGCGCTCGGGCCAAAGACGCTCAGCGAGCCTGCGACCCGCCCCGCCCCGTCGAAGAACGGCGCCGATACTGCCACCGCGCCCTGGATCAGCTCTTCCTTGCTGATCGCGAATCCGCGCTCTTTGATCAGGGCGAGTTCGCGCACGTATTTCCTGGGGTCGAAATCGACCTTGGGCAGGGGAGGGGGCATGTATGCCAGGATCACCTTCCCGCTGGCACCCACTGTGAGCCGTTCGCGATAGCCTACGCCGCGCCGGAAGCTGAGAGCCTGGTTGCTCGGCATCTCAGCGATGCACAGCCGAAACGCACCTTCGGGGATGAACAACGCGACCGTCTCGCCGGTCTCGTCCCAGAGTCTCCGCATCATCGGCTCCGCTGCCGTGCCCAGGTCGAGGCCTGCAGTCCACACGTGGGAGAGCTGTGCGACGGCCGGCCCGAGCCGAAATCGCTGCGGATCGCCTGAAGCAATCAGGAACTGCTTTCGCTGCAGCGTGCGCAGCAGCCGGTAGAGCGTCGGCCGGCTGAGGTCGACGCGGCGGAGCAGCTCGCTCACCGTCAACGCGTCGTCCTGCGGCCTGAAGGCGAGCATGATGTCGAGCGCGCGGTCGACGGCGCGGACGCTGTCGCCCGCCGTGTCGTCCTCCGGCCTGTCTGCGTTGGAATCGTTGCGCGCGCGCAAAAGCCAAGCCTCCGGCAGGAAGTTGACAGCCGTCTCGTAGTCCGTATAATGGATCAA
>WNGP01010062.1_pt1 | contig 10953 bp, 12 predicted proteins | sample 5407671 | NCBI WGS metagenome assembly WNGP01 (sample SAMN13153381, study PRJNA577476) | soil metagenome | isolation source: 40 cm soil or saprolite under Garry oak tree replicate 2 | place: USA:California | collected 2016-06-15
CGCGCGGCCTCAAAATGCGCTCGCAGGCGTTTGGCCTGACCTGGGTCGACAGAGAGCGGCAATTCTAGCAGGAACGTCGGCGTCGTGCTCTTCTTCATGCGGCTACTCCTCTGATTCCTGCTCCACAGCAGTTGCGCCGCCCGCGCGCTGTTGCTGCAAAAACGCCCCAGAGGCATCGGTGCTGACCCTCGCCACCGGCCGCAAGCGCGCTCTGGTGATCGGCTCGCCCTGCGCCACGAGTTGCGCGAACGCCGTGCTCAGCCGTTCCTGTATGTTTTAGCAGACGAGCAGAGCAACGGTTGGACCTTGCTGGCCGCAGAACTTGTTTGCGAGACGAGGGTACGGCCTGCTTTGACTCTGGAAACGCGCTACAAGATATTGAGTCCTTCTATCTCACTCGGCTTCACGTCATAACCGAGCGCACGGCTGAGGGCATCCGCGATCGCCTTCGCTGTACTCGCCTGTATCGGTTCACCATCTTCCGCGCGCCGAACATTTTGATGCGGGAGACCCGCCTCTTGTGCTAGCCTGTTGATAGACCAACCCAAGTCAATACGATACGTACGCAATGTTGCCACCTACTCAAAACCATCCTTAAAAAATAAGACTACCTGTATTATATTACATCTATTTTAATCAAATTGCAATAGCCAAAACTGGTTAGGATCAAATTATCTCTATCTGCACTCTGGTAGTGAGTATGAGGAGGAGGAACTGGAACATGTTAATTGAGTACAGTTGTGGTTAACCGGAAATCAGGAAAACTGAGTCAACACCATTTTTGTTTTAAAGCTTCCTGAAGCATCTCTAACAATATACTTTCCCGGTCTAATATTCGGGGAGATATCGGAAAATATGGGTTTTATTATTGCTATTTCTCCGAACTATACTTGACTAACAATGTCAGCTTGAGAAACCTTAAACGGACGGCTGTAAAGTAGCTTGAGAATTCAGAGCTTATTCACATACTAGAAAAAGTATGATAGACTAAGAGAGATCAGAACTGTAAGTGGTTTTCGAAATATCCTCAGAGGAGATTTGCTCATGAATATCATTGATAAGGTTGAACAGAGCAAATATAGCAGCATTGCATGGGACAATTTGATCAATATTGGTCCAGAGGAAGATGAGGAGGAGGAGGAGGAGTCGCATTCTTCTTAATTTTAGGAATATTCGTCAAAAGGATTTTGTAATCTCTTTACATGTGTTTATAGCCAGAGATTACCATTGTTGTGCTGACAAATCTGTCAGTAGTAAATAATACACGCTGCTATGTTATTCTTCTTTTTGCATCCTTTGTAACAAAGACATGTAATTCTTTGTGATTATGGCTGCGTCAGGATGGTCTAGACCGAGGGTTCGTTTATATATTGCTAAAGCTCGCTGATAGAGCGACTTGGCCTCGGCTTGCTTTCCCTGTACACCATAAAGATGTGCCAGACCGTTGAGACTCTGAGCGACTTGAGGGTGTTCTGGGCCAAGAGTTTGCTCGCGGATTGCCAGAGCCCGCTGATAAAGCGGCTCAGCCTCGGCGTGTCGGTTCTGTGCGCCATAAAGTTCTGCCAGGTTGTTGAGAACAAAAGCCGTTTGGGGATATTCTGGGCCAAGAGTTTGTTCGCGGATTGCCAGAGCCCGCTGATCCACACTGTAACAATATTCTGATGCAATAAAATCGGGACTAATTAGCAGTACGATGATATCCGAGGTGCTTAGGTATGTTTGAGTAATCTGTTTCCATTCGCTTCCTGCACTAATGTCACAGTCATACCACTGAGTGATAATACCCTGTCGCCTTAAAGGACTCAATTGTTTTACCAGTACGTCCTGTAATGCAGCATCTTCACGAGAGTAAGAGAGAAAAATGCTGACGGATCTGAAAGGTTCTGATATCAAAGGCATCCGATTGCCTCCCAACCATGGGGCTTTTATTGACAAAGTGCATGGTAGTTTTAGTACTGAATTTTAGTATATTATACAACTTTTTAGTATAGTGACATATTCTCTACTCCAAGCTTACAGTTCCTGCTGTTTTTCTTCTAGCGTGGTGATGGCCAGCCGTATGCAGGCCCCGATTCTGAAGTCATTGAACTTCTCCTCGCCCGTTACTCACCGGTGCTTGAAACCGCGCGATTGTACCAGCAGGCCAGTCGTCATGCCGCTACTCTTACTACATTGTACAGCGCCAATCTGGCATTGGAGAAAGCGTACCACAGTGTAGAAGAGGTTGCCGCAGCTTACGCTGCAGTCGCTGCCGAGGCGGTGAAAGTGAGAGTGGAAGTGTGGCTCTGTGATGAAGATCATCGTTCGCTCAGGCATGTTTCTCATATAGGCGACGGGCCACGCCTGATAGACCGGGACACCCTGACTTTGCTCCGGGAAGCTGATTGGAGTGCCTAGTTCTATGAAGGCTCCAGTTTTCAAGCATGGAGTGGCCTTTCCGCGGATGTTCCACCATGCTTGCCCCAGACGCCCTGTTTCCCATTCGCCTGGCTGCCGCTCACGAACGGGGAGCAACAATTTGGTATCCTGGCGTTGACCTATCCTCACCTGCATCATTTCTCAGAAGAAGAGAAGCGCATAGTAAATATGTTTGCTAGCCAGTGTGCGGCAGCGGTGGACAATGCGCAGACTACTGTAGCTCTGCGTATGGCTTATGAAAGGAGTCAAGAAGAATTACGGATTGTACAGACTGAATATGAGAGGACTAGTACAGCAACATCTCAAGCTATAAAGATTTTCTACAGCTATGCTCATGAGGATAAGGAGTTAAGAGATGAGTTGGATAGGCGCCTGGGTACATTAAAATGTTTAGGGTGGATCACAACATGGAATGACGGTAATATCCAGCCTGGAACACATTGGAAGCGTGAGATTGAATTGCAGTCGGACACTGCTGACCTCGTATTACTACTTGTTAGCCCTAACTTTATCAATTCAGATTATTGTTGGGATGTAGAGATGCCTAGAGCGCTAGAGAGACTCAGAGCAGGTGAAGTTCACGTCGTTCCGATCAGCCTTCGTCTTGTGGACTGGATAGGAACACAAATTAGTGAACTTCGGGCCTTGCCCGCTGGTGGAAAACCTATCGATAAATGGGACAATCGTGATGATGCATTTCATAATGTCGTGATGGGAATACGAGGAGTGGTCGAACTCATGCGATCACAGCCTTAAAAGCTTCTTGATAGCCCTGGGATAGGATTTGTACGGCTTGTGTTTGCAGTGTTGTGAGGAGTATTATTGTAGAGGAGCTATTCATCCCCTGACTGAAGGCAACCAGTAGTGAAGGGAATCCAATGGACTTCGATCTGACCCCTGCTCAACAACGCATTCAGGCCCAGGCTCGCGTATTTGCCGAGCAAGAGGTCGCACCCATCGCGCGCGAATCCGACGAGAAAGGCGAATTTCCCCTACATCTGGTGAAACGTATGGGAGAACTCGGCTTTCTGGCGGGGCCAGTCGATCCGGCATATGGCGGTTCGGGCATGGACTATGTAAGCTACGCGTTGCTGTGCGAGGAACTGGGGCGCGCTGACTCCTCGGTGCGTGGATTTCTCACCGTCCATGCCAGCCTGGTTTCCCTCTGTATTCAGGACTGGGGGAGTGAGGAACAGAAACGCCGCTACCTGCCTCGCCTTGCCAGAGGTGAATGGATCGGCTGCTACGCGCTCACCGAACCTGACGCCGGTTCCGACGCTGCCAGCATGGAGACAACTGCGAGGGAAGAAGGTGACTTCTATATCCTGAATGGCGAGAAAATCTGGATAACCAATGGTATCAGCGCGAAGGTAGCTATCGTGTTCGCCAGCATGGACAGGGCGCTCAAACATAAAGGTATCTGCGCGTTCATCGTTGAGACCGATACACCTGGCTTCGGGCGCGCACCGATGCCCGGCAAAGAATTAGGACACCGCGCATCCGAGCATGTCCATATCACCTTTCAGGATTGCCGTGTCCCCAAAAGCGCGCTGCTGGGTGCGCCGGGTGAAGGATTCAAGGTCGCTATGTCCGCGCTTGATAGGGGACGGCTGGGTGTCGCGGCAGGAGCGCTCGGTGTCGCACAGGCTTGTCTCGATGCCTGTATCGCTTACACTACGCAGCGCCGCCAGTTCGGTCAGCGTGTGGCTGATTTCCAGATGATCCAGGCCACGTTGGCCGATATGGCAGCCGACGTGGAGGCTGCCCGCCTATTGGTTTATCGCGCGGCCTGGGTCAAAGACCAGGGATTATCGGCAACAAAGGCGACCTCCATTGCCAAACTTTTCGCAACCGAGGCCGCGATGAAGGCTGCGTCCCAGGCCGTACTCTTGCACGGTAATCGTGGCTACTCCAACGAGTATCCGGTTGAACGCTATTATCGCGATATCAAGGGATTGCAGATTTACGAGGGAACCAGCCATATCCAGCGCCTCATTATTGCCCGCGAGCTTGTGGGACGCGATAGAAAATAGTTGTTAGCCTGAACGTACAATGAACGTACAAAAGGAGGGAACACAATGAGTGTGTATTCGGCCCATATCGATACCTTTGCCCGCGACAATTTGCCGCCGCGCGACCAGTGGCCCGACCTGATCTTTACACTCCCCGAATTACAGTATCCTGAACGCCTTAATTGCATTGTCGAGCTGCTGGATACGCATGTGCGCGAAGGAGATGGCGACCGCCCGGCCATTTTCGGCGCTGACAGCGTCCTGACCTACGCGCAGATGCAGGCGCAGGTGGACAGGGTAGCCCATGTGTTAACGCATGATATGGGGCTGGTACCCGGCAACCGCGTGCTGCTGCGCAGCGCCAACAACGCCATGTTGGCCATCTGCTGGTGTGCCGTTGCTAAAGCCGGGCTAATCGTGGTGGCAACCATGCCTCTGTTGCGCGAAAAAGAACTGGTGGATATTATTGAGAAAGCGCAGATCAGCGCTGCCATCTGCGACCGCCGACTGGACGCCGAACTGCAAGCCGCGCAGCAGCGTTGCCCGGTGCTACAACAGATCGTGTATTTCAGCGATCCTTCTGCAGAGGGGCTTGAGGCGCGCATGTCAGCCTGGAATGAACCCTTTAGCGCGGTGGACACTGCCGCCGATGATACAGTGCTGATCGCCTTCACCTCCGGCTCGACGGGCCAGCCTAAGGCAACCATGCACTTTCATCGCGATATTCTCGCGGCCTGCGATTGTTTCCCGAAGTCGATTCTCCACATGGCACCGGATGATATCTGCATTGGGACGCCTCCACTTGCCTTTACCTTTGGGCTTGGTGCACTGCTTATCTTCTCGATGCGTGTGGGAGCAGCAACGGTTTTACTGGAGAAACTGACGCCTGAGAGCTTGCTCTCGGCCATCGGAGACTACCGCGCGACCATCGTCTGGTCCAGCCCGGTCTTCTATCGACAGATGGCGGCTATTGCCAGCAAGTTTGATATCTCAATACTGCAACAGTGCGTTTCCGCGGGTGAGTCGCTGCCGGTTTCGACACGTACAATGTGGCGAGAAGCCACTGGCATCGAGATAGTCGATGGTATCGGATCCACCGAAATACTGCATATCTTCATCGCCTCCGCCGGTGCCGAAGTACGCCCTGGAGCCACGGGCAAGGTGGTGCTGGGCTACGAAGCATGCATCCTGGACGAGCAAGGTCAGCAGTTGCCACCCGACACGGTTGGGAGGCTGGGCGTGAAAGGACCAACCGGGTGTCGCTACCTCGCTGACGAGCGCCAGCGCACCTATGTACAGCATGGTTGGAACCTCACCGGTGATGCGTATCTGATGGATAAGGATGGTTACTTCTGGTTCCAGGCGCGCACGGACGACATGATCATCACGGCGGGCTACAACGTCGCCGGGCCGGAGGTCGAGGGAGCATTGCTCATGCATCCCGCCGTGGCGGAGTGCGCCGTTGTTGGTGCGCCCGATCCAGAGCGCGGTACGATCATCAAGGCTTTCGTGGTACTCAAGCCTGGCTATGCCGGCAATGCCGCTCTGGCGGGGACGTTGCAGGACTTCGTCAAGCAAAGTATTGCACCGTATAAGTATCCACGTGCCATTGAGTTCTGTGATGCGTTGCCGCGTGCTGGCACTGGTAAAGTGCAGCGATACAGATTGCGCCAGCAGGGGTAGGCGGGATCGATTTCTGGGCTTGGTAGTTGTATTCGATGGCTATAAGAAGAAATGTGATCGTTCTGTGATTATCCAAGGGGTTGTTGTGACCCATTCGTGAGGTCAATACACGATACTTCATCTAGAAACAGAAACATGCTCCATCTGTAAGATGTTGTTCGGAATGAACGCTCCATTCCACTAGAAGAAGGAACGAGAATATGAACCATCCCGCTGTACTTATCGCCTCCGGGGAGTTCACCTGGTTTCGTGTCAAGATCACCGAGATCGAATACAACCAATCGGGGAGGGTGACGAGGTTTTAAAGGACGTCATAACCAGGACCCGCTTCCACCGGGTCGTCGTGTGAAAGGAAAGCATGAGAATCTCGAAGACTGCTCTTTGGTTATCAGTGATCGATGCCCTCCTGGTGCTTCTCGCAAGTGTTTCAGGCATCTTTCTCACGAGTATCTACGCCAGGGAAGCCCCTTCCTGGGCTGTCCAGGGAATTGGCCAGGACATCGTCAATCTTGTTGCTGTCGTGGTGCTGTTCATTGCGGCCTATTTTGTCAACAAAGGATCAGTCAAGGCGTTCTTGGTATGGAGCGGGGTGCTGCTCTATCTGATATACGCCTACGTCATCTATGCGTTTGATATCCACTTTAACAGTCTGTTTTTGGTGTACGTGGCGAGTGTGGGCTTGTCTTTTTATGCGCTTGTTGGTAGCGTGATCCACATGCATCTGGACCAACTCCAGGCCTCTTTTTCTGCCAATACCAAAGCGAGAGCAGTGAGTGTGTTCTTACTGGTGTTGGGCATTGTGTTTTACCTGCTCTGGTTAAGCGAGGAGATACCAGCCATATTGACAAGGAAGATTCCGCCAAGTGTAACGGCGGCCAACTTGCCGACCAATCCGGTGCATGTCTTGGATGTAGGACTCTACCTCCCTGCCATGATTATCACAGCACTATTGCTGTGGAGAAGAAAGCTCGTAGGCTATCTCCTTGCGGGTCCTTTGCTAATGTTCAGCATCCTCACGGGAACTGCGATACTGGTCATCTTTCTTGTCATGAGTATGAAGGGAATGCCGACGAGCGTTGGTGTCGAGGCGTTTATTGCGATCATTATCGTGGTGAGCCTTGTCCTGAGCGTGCTCTATTTACGAGAAGTGAACGAACAGAGGAGAGAAGGTCTTCTCAACGAGAGGAGGGAACAAATATGACAGTACTCGTTGCCTATGCAAGCAAACATGGATCGACCCAGGAAATCGCCCAGCGCATCGCCGAGCACCTCCGGCAGCTGGGTATCCAAGCCGAGGCCCGACCGCTGGAAGAAGTCTCGGACCCCGGCAGCTACGAGGCCCTCGTGATCGGCAGCGCTATCTACTACGGGTCCTGGATGAAGGAGGCCACGGAGTGGGTGCATCGCAATCAGGCCGTTTTAGCGAAGCTGCCGGTGTGGCTATTCAGCGTCGGCCCCCTCGGCGCCGAAGTCAAGGATGCCGAGCAGCAACCCAAGGAGTTGGCGGAGTTCCAGCAGGCCATCAGGCCCCGGGAACAGCGGGTCTTTTTCGGAGCACTCGACCACCAGAGACTGTCTTTCGCTGAACGGATGGTGGTGAGTCGCAAGGGGGTCCGCGCTCTTGATCTGCCTGAGTATTGTGGACCGGCCGATGGGGAACGTGCGTTCGACTTGTCACCATAACCAGCACCGGAGGGACGCGGTCACGGCTAGCGGCAGATGGCTGGCAGGAGGACGAGAGGGACCGTGCATGGTCGGGAGAAGGGGGTACGGGGACTGCTTGGGCGGCTCCAACTGGCAGGCATCGCTACGTCCTCACTAACCACAGCACGGCATTGAAAAGGGTCGGAATTCAGCTAGTCGCAAGCAAGTTAGGAACGACTATGGTCAATATGCCAGGTTCATCCTCCCAGGTACGAGCATACCAACTTTGTCAGCTTCACGCATTGTAAGGCCTCTTCATCGAGGATCCAGACACCTGTGACGGTGTGAGTCGAGCGCACGCGCCATCACGAAGCCACCGCTTGCCGGAACAGTGGGTACACAGCGCGAAAGAACTTGCCGAGCTGCCGAACCAGGCGAAACAGTGGCAGCTTGCCTTTGACCGGATCCAGATGCTGGAACAGCATCTCGGTGTAATGCACCCCGGCATGTCCGGTGAGAGCGGAGTGTAGACGCCTCGACTCGCCAACGGGGACCACCTGATCCCCGCGATCGTGCAACAGCACGATGAGTGGAGCATGAACATCCTTCAGGTAATTCAGCGGAGACAGAGCGGCGAGGCGCTCTTGCATGATGGGAGGCAAGCGATGCAGCGCTGTCTCCGCATCGTCTCCGTCGGGCGCAGTGAGCAGTGAATACACTGCTCGGCCATCCGCTGACAGGCCGCGGCCGTCGAGGTGTCCCCTCTCATTGGCGAACGCGCTTTGCAACCGTTCTGCTTCGCCTGGTTCCAGCCAAGCGGTCAAGGAATGGACGAAGACCTTGCGGGTCAGCGGATCGACCCGCCACGGCTCACGCCCATCTCCGCAGGAGCGTGTGGCACTGGCGATGTCACGCGCGAACGTCCACATTGAGGAATAGGGAGCGTAGGCACCAATGAAGGCGACGCGGTCTCGTATGAGGGGACTGGCAGCCGCCATCAGGGCGAAGGAGCCTCCCACACATGTGCCGAGCAGGCCGGATCTCCCAGGATCAACATATGGTTGCTCAATGAACCAGCGGTATGCCAAAGCGATATCCTCGACATCCTCGGGATCGAGCCGGAAGTCCCGCATCGCGGGCGACCAGTAGAGGAGCGCTACGAAACCTGCACGAGCCAGCGCTTTCCCCAGGCGCGGGACCTGGGGGTGATCGACGCCGAAAGGAACGACACCGAGGCACACCACGATGCCAGGGTGTGGACCGCCTGACGAGGGCCGATAGAGATCGCCTTCGGCGTGGCCAAAACGTGTCGGATACCTCACCTTCTCCATCACCGGTGGCTTCGTCACCCAATCAACCGGTCGGGAGGGCAGCATCGGAAAGACTTTGAGGAAGAAGATCGCGGCCCTGGTCACTGCGCGGATCGGCCGCATCGCACGGGTGAAGACATGAAGCATGTTTGGCATCCGGTGAGCAACGCTGGCGGATGAAACTTTCGGTTGTAATGTAGACGTAGCCATAGGTGGCCTCCTTGTTCTAAGTGGTGGACAGGTTCCTCCCCCACCGGTGAGCGTTCGCGCACCTGCCTGGTGAGAGGTAACGGGAGGATGGATATCTTGTTGTATCAGCATGGTGCATCTCCTTTTGAGCAGGAGGGAGAAGGCGCTCTCCTTCCAACTGCTACAGTTCACGAGCGGTCAGAGTCGGAGCCCACCTGAATAGCTGGGCTACCCGCCCGCATTTGATCGACCAATGTACTTTCTATCTATAAGAAAGATAGCATCTTCGCCTCACAGAATAATCACAGCATGACGCTTCCCCCTCACACCGGTATCTCAATTCAGGGAAGGTTTCAGATACAGAAAAAGAGCGGAGTGAGAGGAACGATACTCATCTCACTCCGCTCTTTCACGGCGCTCACAGTCTTGTATTAACTTACGACGGGGACCGGAGGAGGCGTTGCTGTGATCTGGGGCTTGGGCTGCCCGGTGAGCCTGCCCGTCCAGGGAGTGCCCAGCAGCGGGAGCAGGTAGCGGTCGCCACCGTAGTAGCCCGCGACGCGCCAGGCCAGCATAATGAACAGAGCCAGTCCACCGATAATCGGGTTGATGCTGACTGCGCCTGCCAGCAGGAAGTTCATGTTCATGAACAATCCGAAGAAGGCTGCGATCCCTGTCAAGACCCCAAAGATCAGGCCAAGACCGACCAGGATTTCCCCAAAGGTGACGACATACGAGAGGAAAGGAGCACCTGGCAGTGCAAAGTTCTGTACGAACCAGCCGTACCAGCCTTGCACCGCTGGATGCGCGCCTGTGGTCTGAGCGAGCGCGCCATTGAGGAAACCTGTAAGCGCGGCTCCAGGATGGCTCGTGAAAATCCAGGAATTGCCTACATGCTGTCCAAACGTTCCAACGTCAATGGAGTAGCCTGTCAGCTTATCAATGCCGGCTACCAGCCATTGCCAGCCAACATATACTCGAACGATCAACCAGAACCAGGCCATACGAGTGTCGGCGAACAGGAACCGCGCGATGGGCGGTTCGGGGACGTGCGTTGCCACTCTGGGCTGCACGTTTTTCATAATACTCATGATTTTTACCTCTGTGAAGGATGAACCTTCTCGAAAAGATACGTACGTTGAGTGCCCTGCGAAGCTGCGCCTCGTTCAGGGCTTGTCCTTTGACACTCTTAGCATACCCCTTTCATCTCACGGAAAAATCACAGCAACACCCAAATATATCACCATCACATCACAATGATCTTATGCAGCCTGTCAACGAACTGCGTTCTACCTCCGTTCAGGCAGGCTGCAAGGAGTGTATTGTGGAGACGTCGCTCCCATGATCACTTCTAAAGAAGCACGGGAAGACCAGCCCGAAGGAGTACCGGAGAGTGCGCGTAGACTTGCCGATTTGCTTGCTCTACCTTGAAATAAGACGAGCGATCAAGAAGGCCGCTGCTGCTGCAAGTCCACCGATAAATGCTGTTTGGAGCGCGCTCCTCAAAGGTCTTGTGCCCGTAAATCGACCTTTGATATAGCCAAACACCAGTAATGCCAGCAGAGTGGCCATGACTGAAATGAACAGCGCTTTTGTTGCCGGGGTAAAAAAGAAGTAGGGACTCAAGGGGATCAGCCCACCAACAATGTAAGCTCCCGCAATGGTCAATGCACTTGTCAGGGCACGTTTTGGGTCTG
>WNGP01011250.1_pt1 | contig 10952 bp, 10 predicted proteins | sample 5407671 | NCBI WGS metagenome assembly WNGP01 (sample SAMN13153381, study PRJNA577476) | soil metagenome | isolation source: 40 cm soil or saprolite under Garry oak tree replicate 2 | place: USA:California | collected 2016-06-15
GGGAGTCTGCTGCGGTCGAGAAGACTTGGCTGCGCTTCGTGGGAATCGTCGTATTACGTTCCAGAATCTTGGTCGCGACACCACCAAGTGTTTCGACTCCTAGGGATAATGGTGTCACGTCTAGAAGGAGTATGTCCTTGACCTCACCAGCTAATACTGCTCCCTGAATTGCGGCTCCGACCGCGACGCACTCCATTGGGTCGACGCCTCTCTCAGCCGGTTTTCCGATCATGTCTTCGACGAACTTGCGGACCATCGGCATACGGGTCTGGCCTCCAATCAGGATTATTCTGTTCACATCCTTCGGCTGGAGCTTTGCATCATCCAGCGTTCGTTTTATCGGGGTCTCGACTTTGCGAACTATCGGGTACGCCAGTTCCTCAAGCTTCGAGCGAGTGAGGGTGATATGGAGATGTTTTGGTCCGGAGTTGTCTGAAGATATGAAGGGCAGGTCGATGTCAGTTGTGAGGAGTGTTGAGAGTTCGATCTTCGCTTTTTCCGCTGCCTCCTTTAGCCTGGTCATTGCTGACTGATCGTTTCGGAGGTTAAGGCCGGTCTGGCGTTGGAATTCGGTGAGGAGATGATCGACGATCGCATTGTCAATGTCAGTGCCGCCTGTCTGCGTGTCGCCACTCGTAGATAGGACTTGGAAGACTCCGCCCCCAAAATCCATCAACGTAACATCGTGGGTTCCTCCTCCGAAGCTGAAGACCATGATTTTCATCTCTTTGTCCGTCTTGTCCAAGCCATAGGCAAGGCACGCCGCGGTTGGCTCGTTGATTATCCGGTCTACTTCGAAGCCTGCGATCTCCCCCGCATCCTTCGTTGCTTGGCGCTGGTTGTCGTTGAAGTGTGCTGGAACAGTGATGACAACCTTCTTTATCGGTCGTCCGAGAAATGTTTCGGTGTCCCGTTTGATCTTCTGTAGTATGAAGGCGGATATTTGCTGGGGAGTGTATTCTTTCCCGTAGATGCGGACCTTGTAGTCGCTGCCCATCTTCCGCTTGATTTCTTGAATCGTTCCCTCGGCGTTGGTCGCGGCCTGTCGTTTTGCAGGCTCTCCAACAATCATCTGACCATCCTTTGTGAACGCAACAACTGACGGGAACATCTTACCTGACGCCGTCTGGCCCTCACCGCTCGGAATCACCAGAGGGCGTCCGGCCTCCATTATCGCGGCAGCACTGTTTGTAGTTCCTAGGTCTATGCCTAGGATTTTCTCAGTTTCATGCTTGCTCATTCGCTATCAGCCTCACCCGTTTCGGATTGCTCATTTTCCTCCACTAGGTTCTTCCCTGCCACTTTAACTATGCTCGGACGGAGAACCCTTCCTTTCAACATGTACCCTGCCCTAACCTCTTCTAACACTGTTCCCTCCTCCTCGTCAGACACGACTCTGAGGGCGGCTTCATGATACTCCGGATTGAACTTAGACCCCGCCCCAGGAATTCTTTCTACGCCCTCCTTGGACAGGATGTTTTGAACCCTTTTCTGAATCATGCCCACTCCTTCCAACAAAACTGGACTCTGCTTTGTCTCCCGGATTTTTGCAAATGCCAAGTCAAGTTCGTCCTTAACAGTCAACAGATCTGAGAGGAGACGTTCGTTACTGAACCTCTTCACTTCCCCGACCTCCTTCTCTACCCTCTTTCTATAGTTCTCAAAATCAGCTTGAAGATATTGGAGACGCCGAAGCAGATCGTCAGATTTCTCCCTCTCATGGTCTAGAGCGTCCTCTAGCTGGGAAATTTGGCTAAGAGTATCAGGGGGCGACTCTTGTTGCTCCTGCTTCTCTTGGGCGACAGAGGTCTTGGACGGTTGATGGGCTACGGTTTCCGGAACAGGTCCATTTTCTTTCTCATCCAAGATGTAGCTCACCAGGGATCAAACTCTTCCCAGCACCGTTTTAGTTCAACGTGATCTGGGCAGGAGTCTAGCCTCTCGGGGAAAAATTAAACCTTCTGACACAGTCGCGCCCTTCGCCTCTTCTCCAATACCGATTCCCTCGATTTCATTGTCCGAGTTACGCTTTCTTGATAGGTTACGCATTTGGCATGTAAGAAACAGTTGGGTGGAACGCGTAAAGTGGGCTTATTCGATCATTTGAGAGCGCCAAAGGGCAAGGTCTGGATCAGTTTTGACAAGCCGACATTCGTTGAGGGAGAAGGCGTAGTCGGCAAAGTCAACGTGCAAGCTCAAGAATACATCCAATCTCTAGGGGTTAGAGTGGAAGCTCGGGTGTTTGAGAACTACGAAGAGATGGTCTGGGTAACTCTTCCGAACAATCAGCGGATTCAAGAAAGACAGCGGAGGCAGAACGTTCTTTTCTCGCGAGACGTCCAGGTGACCGGGCCGAACGACTTTGGCAGCGGCCCAACTCAGACTTTTCCTTTTAGCGTAGGTATTCCTCCCTGCCGGGCGACTAGGGGCGGGGCTACAGTGGAGAACAGCATCAAAGCTGTTGTCCAAGTCAAAGGCCGCCCTGATCTCACCGGCCAGACACAAGTGGCATTTGTCCCACCAAGTAGCATGCCACAGCCAATGCAAGGCTACATGCCCGGTGGGTATCCCGTGCAACAGGGTTATGGCCCGCCCGGATATAATCCGGGATACAATCCCAACCCAGCCTACGGAGTCCCTACAGGTCCAGGCTACAGTCAACCCATGCCAGGATACGGGATGCCCCCACAAGGTCAGATGCCTCAGCAACAGGTCGCACAGGTCCGGTGCAAGTATTGCCAGAGCCTCATGAATCAGAATTCGAGCAATTGTCCCAACTGCGGGGCCCACCAGTAGACAAAGTCACGGGATTCTTCGCAGCTTACGCGGTACTGCTGACTAGGACTACGCCCGCCATTATCAGGAATGCGCCCGTTCCCGAGTAGAGGTTGAAGGGATCACCGAAAATAGTCACGGACAACGTGACGGCAACTACAACTTCAATCGGCAGAATTATTGAGGAAATTGTTGGAGAGACGGATTCTAATCCCTTCATGAAGAAATAGTACGCTCCAACCGTTGCGAAGATGGCTAGGAAAGCGACGTAGAACAAGGCTATCGGAGCGAGATTGATCGAAGAGCTCAGGTCGAAGGCGACGGTTGGAAGCAGAAGCATAGCCGTCACCAAAATTATTCCTCCTGTCACTGGTCTTCCTCCCCTCTTTTCGACAAGATCCTTTGACAGGACGAAGACCAGCGCAATGGTTACGGCCGTTCCTAGAATCAGGAAATCACCCAGCACTTCGGAGCTTCCGGGGTTTACAGCCTGGCCTCTGGTGACAAGCAGCACGATTCCGATAAATCCCAACAAGACTCCAGACATTTTTCTCATGCCCATCTTCTCGTGCACGTACGCCAAAGATAGCACCGGGATCATCAGAGCAGCAGTACTGATCATGAGAGCGACATTCGACGAAGAAGTAATGAGTTGTCCTTGAAACTGAAGGACATAGCCAAGAGCGTTGATGAATCCAATAACCCAGATCTGTCTTGACTTGAAAAGATCCCGTTGCACCCAACCTTGTCTACGTAACAGTAGAGCGATGACCGCAGAAGCAAACGAGAAGCGCAGGGCGACGAATGTATTAGGTGGGATGAAGTTTAGTCCCAGCTTTATCACCGGGACACTGGTTCCGAACAGGAGCCCCGCAAGCATTGTTGCCGCGAGCCCTATTCGGTCAACCATTCATGCGTGCCTGCTAAACAGTCAATAATGGACCTGGGAAGAGCTCAAGTTCATAATCCCTACTTGACTCTGTTCTTGGCACAATGATTATGATTCAAACAATCACTCACACGCTCATCATACATAATCTTGAGACCGCATGGTCGTGAAATATTGTGTACGCTAGGCTTATCTTTCGCCACTCCGACCGTTCTAAACAGCATGAGTGAGCTCACTCTTCTCCCCGGCAACACGGTTGAGTGTGCCTGGTGCAAGGATCCTAAGCCGATAACTGAGACTACTTGGTTCATGCCACTTGCAGCCTTAGGAGACCATCCGGTCCCGAACGTGGACACTGCTCAGGTGGCAGTAGGTCTCTGAGAACTTCTCATCTGCGGAGTCGAATTGCAAAACGTTATGCTGTCGAAAAGAGCAGGGCCCTCGAGTCTGGGAAGCCCTTGCCTTCAGAACCAAACGTAGTCGTTCTCGGTTGTGGAATGGGCGGTTTCACTCTGTCCAATCTTGTCTCTAAACGAGTTGGCAACTCAGCCGTAGTCACCGTTGTAGAGCCTCGGTCCCGGCTCCCTTTCGCTCCAGCATTTCAATGGTTAGTCTTTGGCTGGCGCCAGCCTGAGAAAATACAACGGGCTCCAACAAGTCTTGTTAAGAGAAAGAATGTTAGGATGGTCAGTGACAGGGTGGAGAAGATCGATGTCAACGAACGCACGGTGAAGACCCAGTCCCAGACGATAAGATACGACAAGCTAGTAATCTCCCTAGGAACAGAATTCGCCTTCGACCAAGTTCCTGGTCTTGAAGCGTACAGTCATAACGCCTACTCGATTGAAGGAGCTCTGAAACTCCGCGAGGCCATTGACAACTTCGATGGTGGCACGATCGCGATAGGAATATCACGACTTCCAATAAAATGCCCACCTGCGCCCTACGAGCTGGCCCTACTACTGGAGGAACACTTTCGAAGAGCAAAGAAGAGAGCTGAGATTCACTTCTTCACACCTGAGCCCCATCCAGTTCCTGCGGCGGGCACCGTCATTGGCAAACAGGTCGAGCGACTCTTAAACCGTCGTGGGATCAAATATTTGTCGAAGATGAAACTGGCTAGGGTTGACAAGGATAAAGTCCTCTTCGATAACGGTTCCGAGCTGAAGTATGATATTCTCGTCACAACTCCACCACATCGCTCATCTCAAGTCGTAAGAGATGCAGGTCTGACAGACGATTCCGGTTGGATTCCCGTGAATCCCCACAACCTCGCAACCCGACACGACGACGTGTTCGCCATAGGCGATATTACCTCGATTGAGACCCCCCATGGGCATGCGCCCTACTTGCCGAAAGCGGGGGTCTTCGCACAAGGCCAGGCCGAGGTCGTCGCCAACAATTTGGCAGCATCAATAACCAAGAAGGGAGAGATGAAGCAGTGGGGCGGTGAAGGCTCCTGCTACCTCCAAGTCGCAAGATCCGAAAGCGCTTTTCTCAAGGGAGCCTTTCTTTCTAATCCTCCCCGACTGGAGTTTCACCCTCCTCGCAGGAAATGGTTCCTTGAGAAGTTGAGACTTGAAAAGGAGTGGTTGAAGCTAAAGTGAGACTCTCAGCGATTAGCCTCTCTGATTACCCCTTTTGAACTTGCTCAATCTGGAGGCTGCCATTTCGATAGTGTGAGGCATCTTGGAAAAGGAGAAGCGTAGCTTGAGTCTCCCTTTTGATGGGATATGGTAGAAGCTCGAACCTGGTACCGCGCCGACTCCTGTCTCTTTTATTAGATGCTCCGCAAGCTTCCTGTCGTTTTTGAAACCGGTTCGCCTGATGTCCGTCCAGACATAGTATGCGCCTTCAGGGACTGTGCAGATGAAAGAAGCATTCTCTAGTGTCTGCAATAGCAATTTTCTGCTCTTATCATACAGGGTTCGGAGGTCCCGATAATAGGAGAGTGGAAGTTTCAGAGCGGTTATGCACGCTTCCTGCAGAGGTGTGGGGGCGCAGACTGTTAGAAAATCGTGGACCTTTCTCACTGCAAGCGTAAGTTTCTTCGGCGCGATCACGTATCCTACCCGCCAGCCAGTAGCGCTGTAGGTTTTTGAAAATCCAGAAATCGTCATTGTGTGATTGTCCATGCCGTCTAAGCTTGCGATGCTGATGTGTTTCCGGTCGTCGTAGAGGATGTGTTCGTAGATCTCATCAGTGATCGCGAAGGCATCGTAGTCAATGCAAAGGTCTCGAATGACTTTTAGCTCATGACGAGTGAAGACCCTGCCTGTCGGGTTGTGAGGAGTATTGATTATGACCGCTTTGGTCTTTCTGGAGAAGGCTTCCTTCACCTTCTCTTCCTCGATTTTGAAGCTAGGTTCTTCGAGTGGAACGTACCTGCACTTCGCTCCTGAGAGGATCGAGTCTGGTCCATAATTTTCGTAGAACGGTTCGAAGATTACGACCTCTTCGCCTGGGTCTAGAAGGGCAAGAAGAGATGCGATCATGCCCTCGGTGGTTCCGCATGTTACGGTAACATTTTCATCCGCATTGCACGGGACATGATTGTAAGTTGACATTTTGTGAGCGATAGCCTGTCTGAGGCGGGGGACACCGTGAGTGGTTGAGTATTGATTGTAGCCTCGTTGGATAGCTCGCGAAGCGGCGCTCTTCACTCTGACGGGAGGGTCAAAGTCGGGAAATCCTTGCGCGAGGTTTATCGCGTTGTAAGCTTGGCATAGCCTGGTCATTTCTCGTATTACTGATTCGGTGAATCCCTCTGCTCTTTGGGACGGTCCCTTTCCCATGGCTAAGAGGAGAATGCGATACCTAGTAAGGATTCTTCTATTCGTCCGATACAAAGTAGGTGGGGTCTAAATAACGCTCGTCAGGTCAGAGCATGGGTCAGTACCATGGCCTACTGTTCTGTCTTCTTGTACCGAGTCCCGAGAAGAAAGGCAGAGGCCTTTGTACAGGCGCTCAGACCAATCATGAAGCTGTTCGAGGATGCCGGATGTTTGTCCGACGAGCTTCTCCGTCCGAAAGATATGACAGCCAAGTTTGGTGGAGCCAGCCTCCCGTCTGCCGTTGAGCTTGCCAACGATGAAGAACTCTGGATCGAGATCGCCAAGTTCAAGGATGCTTCACACATGAAGGACGTTCATTCTCATGTGGCTAAGAATCCCGACCTCGAGAAGTTGCACTCCAGATTCGATCTCCTCATCTCTGGGAAGGAAGTCTATCACGCCGAGTTCGAATCACTACGCCCCCCGCCTTAGTCTCCTGATTGGACGAAAATGCACCCAGAACGGTTGCTGTTTTTCTGTTGTACTGGCAGTGTGGGTAACACTACTCTGAAAGTTCAGACTCCGAGAATGCTTGAATGACGTTCATGGCAATGACTGGAAAAAAGGGTCACGCCGCAAAGCGACAGACGAAGTCAAAGGATTCTACAGGGAAAGTGAAAACGAAGCGAGGAATCGATCATACGAAAGCCCCGTCAAAGGCCACGAGCAGAAAGACCACTTCGAGAACGCCTCGTCAACAAAATAGTGATGCTACTTACATTTTCGAGTGCACTCGGCCAGGATGCGGATATAGAATTCCACGTGAGGAAAGAGCCGAGCAAGGATCGATCCGCTTCGATCTCAAATGTCCCAAATGCCACAACAAGGAGTTCAAGTGCCTAGGAAAAGGCGATCTTCCAGAAGCCTTCGAACTGCCCGTGCCGACAACGAACATCGACTTCGACAGCATCAAACCAGTAGACCTTGGGTCAAACTAGAATCCCGGTCCGACAACCAGTCATTTCTCGCTGAGGAGAAACGAGTTTCTTCCTCCCACTCTGGAACCTGAAAATCTTCAAACGAAGACTTAACAGAACCATTCATTCGTCGGCCGCTCAATGACTGTCAACGAACTTTCTCCTGAAAAACTGAGGTTGGAGTGTCCGCCCGACCAGGTTGGATGTGAGACTAGTGCGGAACTCGGTCCTGTAGACGGTATCATTGGACAAGACCGTGCTCTGAAGGCGCTGAAGTTCGGAGTCGAGATGAAGGGGAAGGGATTCAATGTTTACGTTGCGGGTCCGCCGATTACGGGGAAGAGGCCTGCCGCCCGAAGCTTCCTGGAAAATATTGCTAAGACCCGGCCTGTTCCTCCTGACTGGGTCTATGTGAACAACTTTCAGAACCCATACGAGCCGAAGACGTTGAAGCTTCCTCCCGGTAGAGCCAAGGTCTTCCAGAAAGACCTGAAGAATCTTGTCGATCAGGCAAAGCGCGCGGTTCCCGCCGCACTCCAGAACGAAGAGTTCGTCTCGAGAGGAAATAGCATTACCAAGAAGGCTGTGGCGGAGCGCAACAAGATCCTCAGCGATCTCAACAAACAAGCAGAGGTCCACGGCTACACAGTGCGAATGACCCAGCTGGGAATCACAATAATCCCCGTCGTTGATGGTAAGACGGTGAGTCAAGAAGAATTCGATTCTCTTCCAGCCCGCGTAAAGAAAAAGTACGATCAGAGCAGAGACACAGTCAGAGCCGCGCTTGACAAGGCAGGGAAACAAGTCAACGATCTGGATGCTAGGACTCTCGAGGAGCTGAAAAAGCTCAGAGATGATTCGGTGCATTACGCTATCGGGGGTCTTATGACCAATCTCGTTGCCCGCTACGAGGGTCTACCGAATGTTGTCCAGCATCTCAACGAACTCAGAGACGACATCATGGAGAATACTGAACTCTTCACTCCAGGAGGCACTGAAGAGAAGCCGGACTCGGAACAACAGAATCCCCTGGAGAAGAACCTACCCGATTTCCTGTTTCGTAGATATGATGTGAACGTAATAGTGGATAATTCAGAATTGAAAGGGGCTCCCGTGATATCAGAAGATAATCCTACAGCGACAAATTTGCTGGGCAAGTTTGAGAACGAATCACGATTCGGAGCTCTCACTACGGATTTTACCCTAATCAAGGGAGGCTCGCTTCATCGTGCTAATGGAGGCTACCTTATCCTTGGAGCCATTGAGTTGCTCAAGAATCAGTTTTCTTACGATGGCTTGAAGAGAGTTCTGCAGAGCGGAAGTATCCTGATTGAGGAGACGGGACAAAGGCTTGGGGTTGCCAGCACTAAGACTCTCGTGCCTCAGCCAATACCGTTGAATGTTAAGGTGATACTTGTCGGAGACCATGAAATCTACCAAGCGTTGTACACACAGGACCCTGACTTTGGGATTCTGTTCAAGGTCAAAGCTCACTTTGATGATTCAATCGAAAGGAACGACCGGAACCAGAAAACATACGGCAGCTTTGTTCATTCTCTTTGTGAGCGAGAGGGACTCAACCACCTCGAAGCGCCGGCCCTGGCGAAGGTTGTGGAATACGGGTCTCGCTTAGCTGAAGACCAGACAAAGTTGTCGACTAAGTTCCCCGAGATCGCCGACCTCGTTAGAGAGGCGAATTTCTACGCATCAAAAGACGGAGCAAAAATAGTCAAAGATGTTCACATCAAGAAAGCTCTCGACGAGAAAGTCTACCGCTCCAATCTTCTAGACGAAAAAATAAAGGAAATGATTGAGCGAGGAATCATCCTCATAGACACTTCAGGAACTCAGGTAGGACAGGTAAACGGCCTATCCGTCATAAGCCTGGGAGATTTCGACTTTGGCCAACCATCCCGAATTACCGCCAGCCTAGGGTTAGGGAGGAGGGGAATAATCGATATTGAACGCGAATCCAGGATGGGGGGACAGACACATACAAAAGGCGTCATGATCATTTCCGGCTATCTAGAGAACAAGTACGCTCACGACAAGCCTCTGAGCCTTTCATGCAGACTTGTCTTCGAACAGAGCTACGGAGGTGTAGACGGTGATAGCGCTTCCAGCACCGAGCTTTACTCCATACTCTCAGCTTTATCGGAGCTGCCAATCAAACAGAATCTTGCGGTGACAGGTTCCGTGAATCAGAAAGGAGAGGTCCAAGCGATAGGAGGGGTCAACGAGAAGATAGAAGGTTTCTACAAGACTTGCAAGGCCAAAGGACTGAAAGGCGACGAGGGGGTCATGATCCCTAGAAGCAACGTCCAGCACTTGATGCTTAACGAGGAAATCGTCGAGGCAGTCAGGCAAGGCAGATTCCACATCTACCCCGTTAGTACAATTGACGAGGGCATAGAGATTCTGACTGGTGTCAATGCCGGTCAGTTGAAGAAGGATGGGTCGTACGATCCTAGCACCGTGAATTATAAGGTCAACAAGCGTCTCGCCGAGATGACGCAGAGAATGGCTGCATTGGTAAGTTCCTCAAGATTAGAGGAAGAGACCCCTCAATCTGAAATCGAGGCTCTAGCTCATCCCCCTTCCGAACCGTGATTCGACGGTCCATCAGGGTTTGACTGTTCTTCGCATCAATAGATGATGGGGCCCCATCAAACCCACCACCTTGAACTTCTCCCTCTCAAACATTGATTCAGTTCCAAACCAGAACCAGTTGGACCATTTCGACCACGCTTTCGCCGACTTGCGCGTCACAGGATACGCCTCGACCACCCCTCCACCCTTAGCCTTGATCGAACTCAGAGCCCCAGTCAGAGCAACCTTTGCGACGCCCCTCTTACGATAGTCCCTATCCACGAAGAAACACGTGATCCGCCACAGCTTCTCAGGGTCGTTCTCCAGGTTCATCCGTCGATAATTTCTTCCGCTGTCGATTCGCGGGAATTCTTGCTTCAATCCGTAGGCGCACCAGCCGATCGGATTCTCACGGTCGTAGAGAAGAACTCCGTGTGAGCGGCTATCGTCAACCAGCAGCTTCTTGTCAAGCTTGTTCTTAGCCCGCCTCCCTGCGGGCGTCAATCCCTTCATCGTTCCACCATGGGGACGCTGATAGTACATGCACCAGCAACCTCCCACTCCTCCATGCTTAGAGAACAATCTCTCGAAGTCTGGCCAAGTAGTGGGACTCAACTCTCTAGCTGTGTATCTGGGCTCGCGCGACAATGAAAGCTCGGATAGCGAGTTTGCTTTTGGCGAGAAATAACTTCTATGCCGGCAAGCGGCTGACTCGTCTATCGCAACGCCAATAGAGGTTCGAGCTGTGTTGTCACGTTTAAGAAGGGCGAACCCAGTCATCGCTTCGCTGGTTTCTAATGGAAGCAGCTACAACCACAACCCGACCTCAACCGCGAGAATCTACGCTAGTGCACTTCGAGATCCCTACCAACGAGCCGGAGAAAATAGCTCGCTTTTACGAGCAACTTTTCAGCTGGAAAATTGCCAAGGTCCCGATGGGACCAATGG
>WNGP01010667.1_pt1 | contig 10951 bp, 5 predicted proteins | sample 5407671 | NCBI WGS metagenome assembly WNGP01 (sample SAMN13153381, study PRJNA577476) | soil metagenome | isolation source: 40 cm soil or saprolite under Garry oak tree replicate 2 | place: USA:California | collected 2016-06-15
CGCATTTCTCCCCTCTCGCAACGCGGGCAAGAGCCAGGTATGGTTGCTCAACCGCCTCGGCGGGGAAGCCGTGCGCCTCACGGACACAGTTCAGGGCGTCACCGATTTCGAATGGTCCCCGGATAGCACGCGCCTCATCCTAGTCCTCCAGGATCCCAAGCCGGAGGACGCCGAAGCCGCGAAAGACAAGGACAAAGATACGCCAGCTCCAAAACCGAAGACACCGCCGCCCTTCGTGATCGACCGGCTCCAGTTTAAGGCAGACACCGTTGGCTATCTGGATCGGCGACGCACCCACCTCTACCTTTTTGACATCGCGTCCAAGAGGGTCACCCAAATTACTTCCGGCGACTTTGATGACAACGAACCAGCCTGGTCGCCGGACGGCAAATCTCTGGCCTTTACCAGTAACCGCAGCACACCCGACCCCGATCGCAATTTTAATTCGGACATCTGGGTCGTCGCCGCCGACAACACTGACAAAGGTGCGCATCTCGCGCAGGTCACCACCAATCTTGGAGCGGACCGCTCACCCACCTGGTCACCCGACGGAAAGTGGATCGCCTTCGTCAGCCAAACCGACGTCAAGGCCATCGACTACGCCACCGCTCACCTGGCCATCGCTCCTTCGACTGGCGGCCAGGAGAAAGTCCTGACGCTGGCGCTTGACCGTAGCGTCCACCGCCCGCGCTTCTCCCCGGATGGCCGCTCGATCTACTTCATCGCCGAAGATGACGGTGCGCAAAATCTCTTCCGCATTCAGGTCAGCGGTGGTGAGGCCGCGCGTCCCATCGCTGGCCGTCTCACGGTGTCCTCCTATTCGCTCGGCATGGACGGCAGCATCGGCGCACAAATCGCCACGCTCGATCGTCCCGACGAAATCTATCTCTCGAATGGAAACGATCTCACCCGCCTCACCAAAACAAATGACGCCTTGATCTCGCAACTCCATCTCGCCCAAGTCGACTACGTTCACTTCAAAAGCAAAGACGGCACGCCCGTCGCCGGTTATCTCTACAAACCCGTCGACTACACTCCCGGCAAAAAAGTGCCTACGCTGCTCAATCCACACGGTGGTCCTGTCGGTCAATATTCCGCTTCTTTCTATCACCTCGCGCAGCTCTACGCCGCCAACGGCTACGCCGTCCTCCTACCGAACCCGCGCGGCTCTTCCGGCTACGGCCAGAAATTCTGCGAAGCCATCTTTGCCGACTGGGGGAACAAGGACTACCAGGACGATATGGCCATGGTGGATTACGCCCTCGCGCAGGGCATCGCTGATCCCGAAAGACTTGGCGTTGGCGGCTGGTCCTACGGAGGAATCTCCACCAACTTCATCATCACCCAGACCACCCGCTTCAAGGCGGCGATCAGCGGTGCCAGCGAAGTTCTCTACGTCGCGAACTATGGCCACGACCACTATCAGAAACTCTGGGAACTCGAGCTAGGTCTTCCGTGGGAAAACCGCGCTCTCTACGAAAAGATCTCGCCGTTCAACAAGGTCACCAGCATCACCACCCCCACACTCATCATGGGCGGCGAAATTGATTGGAACGTCCCGATCATCAATTCCGAGCAACTCTACCAAGCGCTCAAGCGCCTCGGCCGCACCACCGAGCTCGTTGTCTATCCCGGCGAATATCACGGCTTCACCACTCCGTCGCATATCAAGGACCGTCTCGAGCGTTACCTCGCCTGGTACGCTCATTTTGTCAAAGGTGACGCCACCCCTGCGCGTCCTCCCGAGCCCAGGCTGGGAACTGCGCCCGCCGCCAAGCCTGCCAACTAGTGCTGTTTGCCCTTGGGGGGCGCGGCGCCGCTGCGCCCTCTCTGCTCCGCGACTTAGTGCCCTCTTCGCTGAGGCTTTGGGCTTTTCCATCTTTCGATTGCCTCCACTGTTTTGCCCGCGCTATCCTCACACTCTTCGCGGAGGTGCCTTATGCGGATTCGCCTTTGGATTGTCGCAACCTTACTGCTCACTCCTTTTCTGGCTCATGCCCAGTCCCCCTTCACTGTCGGCACCGCTTCTGCCGTCCCCAACGAGAAAGCCACCGGCATCCTCGAAGTTCCCGCCGGTGTCGACGCCGCCACCAGCATCCCCATCGTCGTCGTAAACGGGGCAAAGCCCGGCAAAATTCTCGCACTCGTCTCCGGTGCCCACGGCACCGAATACGTCTCCATCATCGCCATCCAAAAACTCATCGCCGATCTCGACCCCGCGCAAGTCACTGGCACTGTCATTCTCGTTCCGCTCATCAATATCCAATCCTTCGAGCAAAAAGTCCCGCACGTCAATCCCGTCGACAACAAAAGCATGAACCGTTTCTACCCCGGCAAACCCGATGGCACGCAAACCGAGCGCGCCTCTTTCCTCATCACCAGGGAAATCGTCGACCGCTGCGACTACCTCATCGACTACCACGGTGGCGACCTCGACGAAAGTCTCCGCCCCTACGCCTACTGGGGGCCCACCGGCCGCGAAGCTCAGGACCGCACCTCCAAGGAAATGGTCCTCGCCTTCGGTCTCGATCACATCATCATCTGGCGCGAACGCCCCACCGACCTCGTGGCCACCCGCTACCTCGACAATACCGCCTCGGTCCATGGAAAACCTTCCATCGTCGTCGAAGCCGGCCACGCTGGCACCGTCGACTCCGACGACGTCGCCCTCCTCGTCAACGGCACCCTCAGCACCATGCGCGCCTTGAAGATGCTCCCTGGCGACCCGCATCCCATCGAAAATCCCGTTTGGATTGAAAAACTGGTGGACGTCCTCGCCGATGGCCCTGGCATCTGGTATCCCCTCGTCAAACGCGGCACTTACGTCTCTGCCGGAATGAAACTGGGCATCATCACCGACTATGTCGGTAAAGTTATCGCCGCGCCCCGCGCTCCAGTCTCCGCCGTCGTCCTCCACATCAACGCGGTCCCCTCTCTAAAAAAGGGCGACAACATCGCCGACCTAGGCGTCCCCGCCGCCAAAGCCCCGTAACCTGGCGCTGACCCTCTAATATCGCTCTCCGCGGCCGCGCACCGCACCTTGTGCGCGATCTTTTTCTTGAAAGCCCCCCGCAAACGGCCCAAACGGCCGCCTCGCATTGCTCCGATTCCGCAGCCAGAGTATCCTCTCCCTGCTCACGGAGGACGCGGATGCGAATCGAGAAGTGGTTTGTCGTTGGAGTCGTCACCACAGCTATTTCTTGTACTTCTCTATGCACTTCGGCGAACGCGCAGCAGTTCGAGCAGAAGCTTTATTCCGAGATGCGCTGGCGTTGCATTGGGCCGTTTCGCGGAGGCCGCACTGTTGCCATCTCCGGCGTGCCGCACCAACCCAACGTGTTCTACATGGCCGCCGTCAACGGCGGTGTCTGGAAGACCACCGATTTCGGAAACACCTGGAATCCGATTTTCGACGACCAGCCAACCGGCTCCGTCGGCGCGCTTGCCGTTGCTCCGTCCGATCCGAATATCATCTACGTCGGTAGTGGCGAAGGATTGCAACGCCCCGATCTGGCCACCGGAGATGGCGTGTACAAATCAACCGACGCAGGAAAGTCCTGGACGCACCTCGGCCTCCGCGACGCCCAGCAAATCACGGCGATACTTATCGACCCGAAAGATCCCCAACGTGTTTTCGTCGCCGCTGAAGGACATCCCTACGGTCCCAACGCCGAACGGGGCGTTTTCCGTTCCACCGACGGCGGCCAGTCCTTCCAACAGGTTCTTTACAAGGGCGAAAACACCGGCGCCGCCGACCTTGCTTTCGATCCCACGAATCCGCAAACGATTTACGCAGTGTTGTGGGCCGCACGCGTTGCACCGTGGGAGATTCGCAGTGGCGAATCATTCATCAGCGCGGGAAGCGGCCTCTTCAAATCCACCGATGGCGGAAGCAATTGGCGCCAGCTCACGAAAGGCCTTCCGGCGGCGGATGATGGTCTGGGCCGCATCGGCATTGCCGTTTCGCACAGCCTGGCGAACCGCGTTTATGCGACCGTGGAGGCAAAGAAAAATGCTGGCGTCTACCGCTCCGATGATTCCGGCGAATCGTGGAGACAGGTAAACGCCGACCGCCGCATCGGTGGCCGCGGCCCGGGTGCAGCGGGAATCGCCGTTGCGCCGGACAATCCGGAGGTCATCTACGTTGCAAACACCACGACGTGGAAGTCGACCGACGGCGGAAAAACATTTCTGGGATTCAAAGGCGCGCCCGGCGGCGACGATTACCAGCGCATTTGGATCAGCGCGGAAAATCCTCAGATTATCGCGCTCAGCTCCGATCAGGGTGCGGTCATCAGCGTAAACGGCGGTGCTACGTGGAGCAGTTGGTACAATCAGCCAACTGCCCAGTTCTATCACGTTACGACCGACAATCGTTTTCCCTATGGGGTTTACGGCGCGCAGCAGGAAAGCGGATCCGTCGCGACGCAAAGCCGCAGCGATTATGGCGAAATTACTTTTCGCGATTGGCATCTCATTGGGATCTTTGAGTACGGATATATCGCGGTCGACCCGCTCGATCCGAACATTCTTTATGGCGACTGGCTCACGCGCACGAAGCAGGATATCGGCGAGTACGCCAAGGTTACACCGGAGCCAATTCGCCGCGGCGAGTATCGCTATACGCGCACGCTGCCGGTGGTGTTCTCGCCGCTCGAACCGCATACGCTCTACTTCGCTGCCAACGTGCTTTTCAAAACGACCGATGCGGGAAATAGCTGGCAAGTGATCAGTCCCGATCTCACGCGCGAATTCTATGAGATTCCCGCGAATCTCGGGGTTTTCGCCGCGAGTGATCCGGAGAAAGGAAAGCACCGCGGCGTTATCTACGCTGTCGCTCCTTCTTTCAAAGAGTTTGACACAATTTGGGCGGGCACCGATGACGGGTTAATTCACATCACGCGCGATGGTGGCAAGAACTGGCAGAATGTCACGCCGCCCCAGCTCAAGCCGTGGAGCAAAGTCTCCATTATCGAAGCCTCGCACTTCGATGCGGGGACGGCGTACGCTGCGATTAACTCGTTCCGGCTCGACGATCTGCGCGCGCACATTTATCGCACGCGCGATTTCGGCAAGACGTGGACGGAAATCACAAAAAATATTCCCGATGGCGGCGCCAGCAACGTAGTGCGTGAAGATCCGGTTCGAAAAGGTTTGTTGTTCGCCGGAACGGAAGGCTCCGTCTACGTTTCCTTCAACGACGGAGACGATTGGCAGCCGCTACAGCTCAATCTGCCGCACACTTCCATGCGCGATCTCGCGATTCATGGCGACGATCTGATCGTCGCCACGCACGGACGGTCGTTCTGGATTCTTGATGACATCACGCCGATTCGGCAAATGAACACTGACATTTCCAAGGAAAGTGTGCATCTGTTCGCACCGCAAGAAGCGATTCGGTTCCGCTGGAATCGAAATCCGGACACGCCGCTGCCGCCGGAAGTTCCGGCGGGAAAAAATCCTCCAGACGGCGCCATCATCGATTACTACTTGACAAGCGCAGCAAAAGCGCCGGTCAAGCTCGAGATCTTTGATGCGCAGGATCATCTCGTGCGGCGCTATTCCAGCTCGGATAAGCCCGAGCCTCTGGAAAAAACCGCCAGCGAGCATCCCATTCCGATGTATTGGGTTCGCCCGGCGCCGCTTCTTCTCGCGGGCGAGGGGATGCACCGTTTTGTCTGGGACCTTCACTACGCGCCGCCGGATTCTCTTGAGCATGAATTTCCGATCTCGGCGATCGTGCATGACACGCCAAAATATCCGCTGGGAGCGTGGGCACTACCCGGCAACTACACAGCGAAGCTCACGGTTGATGGAAAGAGCTTTTCTCAGCAGTTCGTCGTGAAAATGGACCCGCGCATCAAAGCTTCGTTGAGCGATCTGCGCAAGCAGTTTGAAATGCAGAGCGGTGCCGTCGAAGGAATGAACAAGAGTTTCGGAGCGCTTTTGCAGGTCCGATCGGTGCGCACTCAATTGAAGGAGCGCTCCGCGAAAGCAGGGAAAGGGACTCTTGTCGATGCGATGGCCGCTCTTGACAAGCAAGCTGCGGAACTGGAAGGCGCGGCGCAGAGCAATTTCTTCGGCCTGCCGCCCGGCGCGAAGCGAGCGGAGGACTTTTCCAGCTTGAACCAGCATTTCGGCGGCATTCTGGCGGTTGCAGACAGCGCCGATGCCGTACCCACAACGCAAGCCACGGCCGTCTTCAAGGAACTCCAAGAGGATCTTGAGAGACTCGCCGAGCGCTGGACAAGAATCCGGCAGCAGGATATTCCAGCGCTAAACGCCGATCTCAAGAAGGCCGGACTTGCTCCGGTCGATCCGAACAAGTCGCCCGATGCCGCTCCTTTCGCCGACGCAGATGGAGACGACGAACCATGAACGGCATCGCACTGGAAATTCGAAAGGCGAGTTTACCTATGTTTCGAATCCTCTTTTTCGCTTTTACGATCCTGTGGTCCGCGGGATTTGCGATGGCTGTAATCGACCGCGCACAGCAGATTCCAGAATCGCTCTATTCCGAAATGAAATGGCGAATGATCGGGCCATTTCGCGCCGGAAAGGTGAACGCCGTGGCCGGTGTGCCGGGAAATCCCGGTGTCTATTATTTCGGGGCGAATGGCGGAGGCGTCTGGAAGACGACTGACGGCGGCACGGTGTGGAAGCCAATTTTCGATGAAGAACCGGTCGCGTCCATTGGGGCGCTGGCACTTGCTCCTTCGAATCCCAACATCATTTACGTGGGAAGCGGAGAAAACAATCTCTATGCCGACATCACGTACGGAAATGGCATCTACAACTCCATTGATGCGGGAGCGACGTGGCAACATCTCGGACTTGAGGACACACGTCATATCGCACGCATCCTGGTAGATCCTCGAAACCCGGATATCGTGCTGGTGGCAGCCATGGGCCACAGCTTTGGGCCGAACAAAGAGCGCGGCGTTTTCCGTTCAGCCGATGGTGGACGGACCTGGAAGAAGGTTTTGTACAAGGACGACGTTACAGGTGCAGTGGACCTTAGTTTCGAACCGGGGAATCCACGCGTGGTTTACGCGACGCTGTGGCATGGCATCCGCAAGCCGGGACAGAAGGGAACTTCGTTTGGTCCCGGAAGTGGGCTCTACAAGTCGGCAGACGAAGGCATGACGTGGACACAGATCACGGGACACGGTCTACCGACGGGAGACTGGGGCCGGTCTGGCGTTGCGGTGGCCCCCGGAAATCATGGGCAGCGTGTTTACCTGATTCTGGAAGCCAAAGAAAAAGACGGGGGCCTCTATCGTTCCGACGATACGGGAGCAACCTGGAAGAAAGCCACAGAGGATCGCCGCATCCAAGGGTATTGGTACATGAGCGAGATTTTTGCAGACCCCAAAAACCCCGATGTCGTGTATGTGCCTTCGCAAAATCTATACCGTTCGACGAACGGCGGGCATACCTTTACTGCCATCAAGGGCGCACCTGGCGGCGACGACTACCACACCGTACCAGCCAACGGGGCAATTTTATCGGCTCGCGACAGATCACCGGTTTCCTTACTGGGTGTATGGGCCGCAACAGGACAGCGGCACAGCGGGCATCGCCAGCCGCGGAAACAATGGACAGATCACGGAGCGTGATTGGCTCCCAGTCGGCCCAGGAGAGAGCGGTTACACAATCCCCGACCCGCTAGACGCGGATGTGATCTATAACGCGGGTCCGGGTGGCAGCGTCGTGCGTTTGTCAAAAATTACAGGGCAGGTGCGGGATATTTCCCCAGCGCCGGTCTCGTTTGGCAGCAAGTACCGTTTCAACTGGACGATTCCGCTGGTTTTTTCGCCGCAAGATCCACATCTGCTTTATCTCGGGACGCAGTTTCTCTTGAAAACGACGGACGCAGGAACTAGCTGGCAGGGCGTGAGTCCCGATCTGACGCGTACGCGCGCCGCGGAAAAGGATTCGAAACAGGTGCTTGGCACGGTCCTGACGATTGCGCCTTCAGAGATCAAGGAAGGTCTCATTTGGGTTGGAACAGATGACGGGAATGTCCAACTCACGAAGGACGGCGGAGCGACGTGGCAGAACGTCACGCCGACGGGCGTATCGGAGTGGAGCACAGTGAGCATTATTGAATCGTCACACTTCGATCCCGGTACGGCCTATGCGGCGGTGAATCGAAACAGTCTCGACGATTTGCACCCGCACATTTTTCGGACGGGCGACTTTGGAAAGACGTGGCAGGAAACGGTTAACGGCATTCGCGACGACGATTTTGTCCGCGTGGTGCGCGAGGATCCGGCGCGCCAGGGGTTGATGTACGCGGGGACGGAACGAGGAGTTTACGTTTCGTTTGATGGCGGAGATCATTGGCAATCGCTCCGGCTGAACATGCCGGTAGTGGCCATCCACGATCTGGCCATCGAGCAGGATGACCTCGTGGCCGCGACGTATGGCCGTTCGTTTTGGATTCTCGACGATGTCACGCCGCTTCGCCAGGCGGATGCGCGGATAGCATCTTCTGGCGCGCATCTCTTTGCGCCACGAACCGCCGTCCGTGTGCGCCGCGATGAGAATCAGGACACGCCGCTGCCGCCGGAAGTTCCTGCTGGGAAAAATCCTCCCGAAGGCGCCATTCTGAATTACGTTTTGCCGGCGAATACTGCCGGAGACATTCAACTGGAAATTTATGACGCGGATGAAAAGCTGGTGCGGAGTTTTTCCAGCGTGCCTGGGCCAGAAGAGCCAGAGGAAACTCCCTTCGTGGCGGAGTACTGGATCGGCCATCCGCAAGCGCTTTCGAAAGCAGCCGGAATGCACCGTTTTGTTTGGAATCTGCGCGATCCCGATCCGCGCGCCATGCACGTGCAGTCTCCTTACAACTATCCGATCGCGGCGATTGTGGGCTCGACGCCGCTGCCGCCACAGGGTCCACTGGTGCTGCCAGGGAAGTATGAGGTGCGGCTGAAAGCGGGGGGACAGGTTTTTCGCCAACCGCTGGAAGTCAAGATGGATCCGCGCGTGGAGGCGGCGCGCAACGAATTGCAGAGTTCACTGGCGCTGCAACTGAAAATCTCCTCGTTGCTCGAGAAAAACTTTGTAGGCTACCAGCAAACGAAGGTATTGCGCGGGCGGCTGACCGAGTTGATGAAGCGTCCCGAGGAAGATCCGATTGCCGTTGCGGCCGGCGCGCTGGATGCGAAAATCGCCGCGCTCGAAGGGGAAGCGACACCGATCCTGGAGACACCGAAGACGTCCAGTCTGATGGTGGTGAACGATACCTTGACGGCGCTGATGGCGCTGGTGGATGGAGCGGACTCCGCGCCATCAGAAGAATCATTTGCGGCGTATCGTCGGATCTGCAAGGGTTCGAACGAAGCTCTTGCGGCCTGGCAGGAACTGGAGAACAAAGACGCCGCCGCGCTGAACAGCATGCTGGACAAGAGCAATCTCGCGGCACTGCCCGAGGCACCCGATCCAGTTGCCGATACGGCTTGCGGAAACTGAGGCTAATTTCTCCCTATCTCATCTCCTTGGACGCTTCCAACTCTCGCCAATAGGATGGTCCTCCTGAGAATACGGCATAGTCGAACCGGCAGGATCTTAGCCGAATCTCTGCAACCAAATGTGGAGCACATGAGACCTTTCGCTCAGGATGACAATGGCCGGGGATTAGCCTTAAGAGCCGGCGCTTTCGTGGTGAGAAAGCCGGGCGAGGAGGATCACCACCGGAGCTGTTCGCTTTCGCCCGGGCGCCGGAAAATGACGCACCTACTTTACCTCTGGAGGCTGCTGGAGTTGCGACAGATCCGCCAGGACCTCGGCGCTGTGCTTTTCGGGGTTCACGTTGAGATAGGTCTTGCGAACGACGCTATGGGGATCGATGAGGAAGGTATGACGCGCGGAAAGTTTGGCGACCCCTAGGTTCACCAACGAGTCGTACGAGGAAGAGGCCTGATAGTTGGTATCCGCGAGCAGCCTGAAGCCGAGACCTTCCTTGGCGCAGAACTTCTGATGAGTAGTTTCATCCTGAACACTCACACCGAGGATGATCGCGTTTTTCTCCTCATATTGCCGGAGGTCGCGCTGGAAATTGTGTGCTTCTTTGGTGCACCCGCTGGTGAAGTCTTTGGGATAGAAATAGAGCACCACCCATTTGCCGCGGAGGTCGTGCAGACGGAGAGCTGTTCCATCCTGCGAATTCAGCGTAAAGTCCGGCGCGGGCGTCCCTGAGGAGGGCGCTTTCTCTCCGGTGCGCATGGCGCGGACGACGACGATTCCGACGAGCAGAACGATGATAGCTGCGAAGATTCCAATCATTTTCATCTCGCACACTCACCACTGATGTTGCACTGGACACGCCGTGCAGCGGGCTATTCTTTTTGGCTGAACAGACCGAAGCCTAAGCGAAACTGAATGGTATTAATACCTGGATTTGGTGTTGACAGCCCGGCGTTCGAAATATGCATGTAACGGACTTCGGCGCTGAGGTTGTGCTTGCTGCGCAGGAAGTGGAGGCCGGCAGCGCCGCTGGTGGTGAAATTGATGCGGGATGTTCCTTCGGGCACCTTGGTATTGGTAAAGAGAGTGCCGCCGCCAAGCTCGAGATACGGAACAACGCTGCTGTGCATGTCCAGCGCCCATTTGAACGCGAAAGGGTTTATGCCAACGCCGTAGGCGGTGTTCGTTTTCTGAGCAACCATGAAGACCGGGACGGCATCCACAGCATATTCCAGGCGGCCGCGCAGGAAACCAGGTCCGTGCGGCGCAGTGAGGATCAATCCGTAGCGGAAGCCCGCGTTCCATACTCCGTCGCCGGATTGGCTGCCATTGATTCCGCGGCCCCCGCCCGTCCACACCTGCAACTCATGCCCGCCCTCGACGGGGCCGGCTTGCGCGCGAACTGCGGGCGCGTTCAGGAACATGGCAAAGACGACGGCTGTTAATACTCTTCTCACGGAGGGCGCTCCTTCCA
>WNGP01005096.1_pt1 | contig 10950 bp, 7 predicted proteins | sample 5407671 | NCBI WGS metagenome assembly WNGP01 (sample SAMN13153381, study PRJNA577476) | soil metagenome | isolation source: 40 cm soil or saprolite under Garry oak tree replicate 2 | place: USA:California | collected 2016-06-15
CGTCTACTCGGGCGGATACCCAGGGCTTGTTTGCGGCCCTTATGGATGCTGGGAGTCGTGGGGCTGGGGAACGCCGGAAGTCGGCTACGAAAATATTCGCTTCCGCGAAGGCACAGTCGTGTTTGACTTCGTGAAGCAATCGACGAAGCGGCTGGTATATCGAGCGATCGGCCGGAAGCCGGTGCGCCGCGACACGTTTAACCAGGATGAGATTTCAGAATTCGTTCACCACATACTCGGGAAGTTGAAGACCAACGGATAGGTTGATCCGCTTTCACCGGACAACGCTTGGTTGGGTGCGCTTGTGGGCGTAGTCGTCATCCGGAGGGAAGCAGCCGAGAGTTCCGGTCGCACCGGAGAGGATCTCACGTCGCCACAGACTCCCATGACAGGTCGGCGGAGATCACGCTTCATTTCTTTTTTTGCTTCCTTGCTCTTTGTTCTTCTTGATTGCGCCAGCTCGGAAGGAATCAGATCTATTTACGTCCGCTGGCTTCCCTTCTATCCTCTTATTTCATGCCCACACCACAACAAGTTGTTCTCATCACCGGCGCGAGCAGCGGATTTGGCCGGCTGATCGCCGAAACGCTGGCCCGCAAGAATTATCAGGTCTTGGCCACGATGCGCAACTTGAACGGCCGCAATGCGGCAGCGGCGCGTGAAATCCGGGAGCTTGCCAAGCGCGAATCCCTCTCCCTCGAAGTCCTGGAACTCGACGTTACCGATGACTTCTCGGTAGATCGTGCGGTGGGCGAAGCAGTGGCCAAGTGCGGCCGGATCGACGTGCTGGTGAACAACGCGGGTCACGGGATCATGGACCTGGCGGAGTCTGTGACGCTGGCGCAGGCGCAGCGGCAGTTTGACACGAATTTTTTCGGCGTCCTGCGGATGAATCGAGCGGTTCTCCCGGCCATGAAACGCCAAGGAAGCGGATTGCTGCTGCATGTAAGCAGCGGAGCGGGACGCCTGGTGATTCCCGGCATGGGCTTGTACTGCGCGAGCAAGTTTGCGATGGAAGCGCTTGCGGAGGTCTATCGCTACGAATTGGCCTCGCAGGGAATCGACTCCGTAGTGATCGAGCCGGGCGCGTATGCCACGCCCATCATGGAGAAGCTCGAGCGGGGAGAAGACCCCGGCCGCAAGACCGCATACGGTGATATGGCCAGGGTTCCCGAAATGGTGCAGGCCAGGATTGGAAGCTCGCGGGCCAACCCGCAGGAAATCGCCGATGTCGTGCTACAAATCATCGAAACACCCGCTGGCCAGCGGTCAATTCGCTATCGCCTGGGACCTGGCGGGCCAGGAGTCGAGAGGATCAACGCGCTCACGGCCGAGATTCAAGGTCAGATGCTCGCAGCATTTGGGATCACCGCCCTGGCGAAATTCAAGACCCCCACCAGCGGGGTCGACGAGATCCCGTGCCGGCGGTCGGAGCCAACGTCGAATCGCTAAGGCAAGAGACCGAAGACGGCTACGCTAGTCGGGGTGCCCACGTAGACTTTTCCGTTCACCACCACGGGCGTGATGAACTTGTTGCCGCTGAAGTGGTCGCGGTTACCGGCGGCCTGATTGGAGTCGTAGAGCTCCTTGGTGAGGTCGGCGGCGTCGTAGGCGAAGAGCATCGCTCCGCTATTCTCGATGGCCCAGACGATTCCGTTGGCGGAGCCGTTTGCAGAGACGCTCGGCGTCGTCCCCGGAAATCCGAACTGATGGGTGGACTGTGACGAAGGGGCGCTCGCGAGTTTCGCGTTAGCAACTGGAAATGCCTTCAGAGCGTCGCCCACCGCGCCATAGTAAACCGTGCCATTGAAAAAGGCGGGCATGGAGAAGACGCTGCCGCCGAGCTGGCCGGAAATCTCCTGATAGATCTGATCCGTGCTGGCATTGAACTTGCCCATGGCATCACGATCCACGACATAAATGAGGGCATCCTTGCCGGCCCCCACCGAGAGATGGCGTGTCGTTCCGCCGGAATCCGTGAGGTCCATCAGCAGGATTCCTCCGCCTGAACCGAAATCCTGGTCGGCGTTCGATTCGGCGACGGTGTTGTGCGGCGTGAAGTAATCGGCGAGCTTGAGGCCACCGGACGTGGAAAGTTTGACGAAGCAGTTGCCGCAATTGCCGTTCGCGGGAAAGCCGCCTGGGTTCAGGGTGGTGTCGAAATCACCGTTGCCCATGATAAAGAACACATTGCCGGCGGAGTCGGCCGCGGGCGCGGTGCCCGCCATCCAGATGCCGCCTTCAGTTCCATTCGGCACCAGATTGAGGACGCTGGTTGGCGCGAGCGTGTCCGCATTGAAGGCCATGACCCACGAGGTGTAGGGACGAATGTCGCAATGGGAAGACCACGTGGTGTAAATCGTTCCGTTGATCTGCAGTAGCCCAGGGCGCTCCTTGTATTGTTTCGGATCAAAGACAACGTTTCCGCCAGAGCTGTTGTCGCCCGTGCCGGGATAGGTCGCCGTGATGGTTTGAGGTCCGCTGAAAAGCTCTGCGCCGGTGGACAAGTTCAACGCATGTAAGCGCTGGAAATAACTTCCACTGACGTCTTTCGACATGGCGACGACGTAAATGGCATTGCGGGCGCGATCGATGACCGGCGTCGCAGTGATGCCAATCTCCGGTGAGACCTGGCCACAGCCGCGATTATCGCTGGTCGTTTCGCCGCTGCCGAGCGTGGTGGTCTTCCACAGGAACGTGGAAGTCGTTCCGCTGATGGAGTCGGCGTCAAAGGCATAGACGGAGCCGTGCTCGGTCGCAACATAAAGAACATTCTTCTTTTGCCCGCCGATGGTGACCTGCGAGAGATACAGCGGCTGGGCATCGACTTTGCCATCGACTGTGAATTCGCCCTTCTTCCCGAACTGCGTGGAATTCACATTGGCGAGAGTCAGCGCTGTTTCATTGAGGTTCTGGCCGGAGCGGCCGTTGTCGTAGTGATAGGTGATCACGTCGACGCTTGAATTGGCTGTGCCGACGTTGACCGTGAGCATGGCGGAATTGCTGGTCACATTCCCGGCAGCGTTGCTGACCATGACGCGAAACATTTCGCCATCGTCGGCCGCGGTGGTGACGGGAGTTGAGTAGCTCGATGACGTAGCGCCAGTGATGTCCGCGCCGTTTTTCTGCCACCGATAAGTGAGGGGTGGGGTTCCCGTAGCGGCCACGCTGAAGGTGGCGGTTTGCCCAGCGGTCACGGTTTGGTTGGCAGGCTGTGTCGTAATGTAGGGAGCCACGGGCCCGTTCCCATTTACGGTAGCGGTGCTGGAGTAGCCGCCACATCCCGCGAAAGAGAACGCCACCGGCATGACGGTGATTAACCACGGGAATGGGATCCGCCGCATGAGCATTACCCTCGATATTGAATTCAGCAGCCGGGCTAAGCAGAGATGGAGATGCCGGGATGGGTTTAACCAGTTTAGCGAATGCATAAAATACTGGATATGAAAAAAACACCTGAAATACAGCCTAGGAGAAAACCGCAGGACCATATTAGAGTCGCGCTCGGAGAATTGCACCTGAACTGAGGTACAGTTCTCAGGCCGGCGCGTGGGGAGCAAGCCGCGATGGGCGACTTGCCTCGGGGCTTCCTTCCCTCTATTCTCGTGGGCCTTATGCTGCTCAAAGATCAGGTCGCACTCATCACTGGCTCGGGCAGGGGAATCGGCCGCGCCATCGCTCATCTTTTTGCGAAAGAAGGCGCAGCCGTGTTTCTTACGGCGCGCACCAAGGAGCAGCTCGATTCCACCACGGCGGAGATCTTCAAGGGTGGGGGACGGGCGGGATACCTCGCGGCGGATCTATCGCGGGAGGCCGATTGCGCACAAGCTGTCGCCGCGGCGCGGGAAGAGTTCGGCAGGATCGACATTCTGGTGAACAATGCAGGGCATTATGGCCCAGTTGTTCCGGTGGAAGACTATCCGCTGGCGGATTTCGACAAAGTGCTAGCCGTCCATCTTCGCGCCGCGTTTGTGTTGTCGAAACTAGTGCTGCCGGAAATGTACGCGCGGCAGTCCGGCGTGATCTTGAATATCTCCAGCCTCTCGGCGAAGGCGGCCTACTCGTGGGGCTCGGCCTACGCGGCCGCCAAGGCGGGGATGCTGGGGCTGACGCGGGTCACAGCCGCGGAAGGAGCGCGCAAGGGCGTACGTGTAAATGCCATCTGCCCAGGCCCAGTCACGGAAACGCAAATGTCGAAAGATTTGGGCACCCTGCTCGCGAAGAAAATGGGGGTGAACCAAGATGAGCAATTGGCTGGCTTTCTGAACGGTCTACTGCAGGGCCGCGCACAGACGGCGCAAGAGATTGCCCGGGCTGTGCTGTTCTTGTGCTCGGGGCAGTCCAGCGCTGTGACCGGCCAGTCGATCAATGTCGACGGCGGGGCGGCGTTTTACTGAGTGGTTTTGAACTGCACGGAAGTCCAAATAGGCTTGATTGGGTTCTTGGCTGCGCCCTGCCGGGTTCGTTGACTTGCTTGGTTTGAACACCTAGAATAACTTCAGCTCCCCCCAGCCGTATGCTCGGTCAAACCATCTCGCATTACCAGATCACCGACAAATTAGGCGCCGGCGGCATGGGTGTGGTGTATAAGGCGCTCGACCTGAAGCTTGAGCGCGTGGTCGCCTTGAAATTCCTGCCGAACGACCTCACTGTCAGCGACCGGGACAAACAAGGCTTGCTCCGCGAGGCTCGCGCCGCCTCCGCGCTGGATCATCCAAACATTGGTGTCATCCACGGGATCGAAGAGTCCGAAGACCACCAACTCTTCATCGTCATGGGTTACTACGAAGGAGAAACTCTTGGGCAAAAGTTGTCGCGCGGGGTGATCCCGGTCCGCGAATCGCTGGACTTAGCGATCCAGATCGCCAGAGGGTTGAGCTCGGCTCATGCGCGCAACATCGTGCATCGCGACGTCAAGCCTTCGAACATCATTATTACCAATGATCAAGTGGCCAAGATCGTTGATTTCGGCCTCGCTCGGGTTGTCGCCACAGCTGGCTCTACGCAGAGCATCTCTTCCACCGGGACGCTCCCGTATATGGCTCCCGAGCAAATCCTTGGCGAAGCCATTGATCAGCGCTGCGATATCTGGGCTCTGGGCGTAATCCTCATTCAAATGATTACCGGCAGTCATCCGTTCGTCCGGCCGAATAAAGGTGCGATGACGTATGCCATTCTAAACCAGCCGCCGGTGGCGCTCGACGTGGTTCCACAGGCCGTGCAACCTGTCGCTTATCGCGCGCTCTCCAAGAAGGCCGAGGGCCGCTATCCCGGCGCCGATGAAATGCTCCGCGATCTGGAAGCCTCGCTCGCCGAAATCACCTCCAGCCCGGCCCCAGACGGGGAACCAACGCTCACGAGCTCCATCAATGCACGCGATCTCAAACAGTGCATTGAGAATGCTTCCACGCCGAGCTGGGCGGTGGGCAAACCCGGGAAAGCCCGGCGTCTCCTGCTGGCATCCGCTGGAGTGGTCTTGGCCGCTATCGCCGCATCTTTTCTTCCTCCGCTGCGCGAACGCCTCGCGGGACTCGCCTATGCTGGCGGCGAGAGGCATATCGCGGTACTGCCGTTCTCCAATTCCGGCAACGATCCCGAATACGGCCCGATCGCGGAAGGGCTGATGGACTCACTAACCAACGAACTGTCGAACCTGGAGGCCGCTCAGCAATCGCTTTGGGTGGTTCCCGCCAGTGTAGTCCGCAATCGCAAAGTTCACGATCCAACGTCCGCCTTCCGCGAACTCGGAGCTACGGTGGTGGTCGAAGGAAGTGTCCGGCGGAAAGGCCCGGGAGCGCATCTGACGGTGGTTCTGATTGACTCGAAACGCCTCCGCCAAGTCGGTTCGACCGAGCTCGACGATCCGAGTGGCGATCTGGCGGCACTGCAGAGACAAGCCGTTACCGACCTGGCTCGCCTGCTAAAAATCAAAGTGACCCAGGCGGCCCATACTCCCGCCGGAAGCGTGGTGCCCAGCGCCTACGAGTCCTACCTCAAAGCGTTAGCCTATCTGCAGCGTTACGACAAGCCCGGCAACGCTGATCTGGCCATTTCCGCGCTGAACTCCGCCATCGAGAAGGACCCCCGCTTTGCCTTGGGCTATGCGACCCTGGGGGAAGCCTATCGCTTAAAATTCCTAATGGATCATCATCCGGCGTGGGTGGATCAAGCGCTGGCAAATTGCCGGCGGGCCCTCGAGATAGACGACCGTTTCCCTGCTGTCCGCGTTACTTTGGGTCAACTCCAGTTGACCCTGGGCAAGAACGATCTCGCTCTTCAGGAATTTCAAAAAGCCCTGGATATCAATCCGCGCGATTCTGGCGCCTTGATCGGCCTGGCCGGTGTTTACGAGCAGATGGGTCATATCCCGGACGCCGAAGCCAACTTCAAGCGCTCCATCGCTCTTCGGCCAGATTACTGGGAGGGATACAGCGCTCTCGGAGCGTTCTACGCCCGGCAAAAACGCGTGCAGGACGCCCTTCGGCAATACCGTCGGGTCATCGAACTCACGCCCGATAATCCCGAGGGGTACAGCGATCTCGGCGCCGAATATATGGAGCTCAAGGATTCTGATTCCTATGCCGCCGCGGAGGCAGCTCTTCAGAAATCCATTCAACTCGCGCCCAACTATCAGGCCTACGCCAACCTCGGCTGGTTGTACTTGGACCAGAAGCGTTATGCCCAAGCCGCCGCAGCCACCCGCCAGGCTCTCGAACTCAACGACAAGGATTGGCGGGTTTGGGCCAACCTGCTGCTCGCTTACACCTGGCTGAAGGATGGCGAAAAGATGCGTCCCGCGAGAGCCAAGACGCTGAGCCTGCTGGAGCAATACGCCTTACTGAATTCCCAGGAGGCCCCGGTACAGTCCATGCTCAGCATGTTCTATGCCGAAGACCAGCTTCGAGAAAAGGCCCTCGCCCACGCAAATACTGCCTTCGTCCTGGCGCCCAAGAACCCGTCGGTGTTGGCCGATATCGCTGAGACCTATGACGACCTTGGCGACCGTAAGCGCGCCATCCAATACGCTCGGGACAGCCTCAAGAACGGCTACACTTTGACGGACCTTCAGCAACGGCCAGCCCTGCTCGGGCTCCTCGCTGACCCAAGTTTCCGGCCCCGCGGAAAGCAGTAAGCTTTGAAAGGAGAATCACGTGGCTACACCTGGAGTAGCAAGAGCAAAACAGACTACTTTGCCCCGATCGGCAACGATCACCATCCGCGACCAAAAACCCAGTCCCGACGGCAAAGTAGAGGTGGCGCCGTGGACCGGCAGGGTCCACTTCGCGAATAAGGATAACAAGGAATATCGCCTTCGCTTTTGGAAGACGAACACCGAGCCCCTTGCGGGCATCGACATCTTACTTCCCGCAAGAGGTCGCGTCACCGTGCTCATCAAGAAAAACGATGAATATCACTACGGCATATTCCACGTTAAGGGCGATGAAGCTGCTACCGGTAGAGGCGGTGGCCCCATCGTAAATTGATTCACGGTTCTTCGGAGCGACAGCCCTACGCTCGGCGCGCGCGGCCGCATCGAACCGAGGGCTCGCCGCCGCGCATTATGCGTTTGCTCGCATGGAAGGGTGATTACGGGGTTTGCCATCCTCGAGACGCAAAGTCATCCATAGTCATCCAAAGAGAATATCGACAATGGAGCAAGCTTCGGCTACCATTTGCCGCACAGGACTCCGCAGCGGGAACACAGCCTACACATATGCCGGAGGCAGGTTTATGCTCAAACCGAGTTTGCCTCCCTGCGGAAAAGATGTCTCTGCCTAGAGAAAATCTCGCTACTAGGAACAGGAACGGTAGCTATCTGGAGCAACCGTGAGCCAATCGTCTCTGATTGATACTCCTCGCAATTCCGCGGACCATGACGCGCGGCGCAGCATGCGGATCGAGCGGTCCGTCCCGCTGATCGTCTTCGGTCAGAACAGCTTGGGCGAGCCTTTTGTAGAAAGAACGCTCTCGACGAGCCTCAACCTGCATGGTTGCCGGTATCCCTCGCGACACGATTACGGCATTGGATCGTGGGTTGCCTTGCAGGTGGTGGGATTGGAACTCGAGCCGAAGCCCCCGGTAGTGCGGGCCAGAGTCCGCTCGGTCCATACCAACCCCAGCTCGCGGGATTTGCAGCAAGTCGGTGTGGAACTGGAAAACCCAGGGAATGTTTGGGGAATTGTTAGCCCGCCCCAGGATTGGATGAAGCTGGCAGGAACGCATCCCGCCGTTGCGCAATTTGCAACGGCAGTCGCGCCTGCGCTGGATCCCGCGCCCGTCTCTTCACAGCTCGACGAGGTGGCGGTGAATGCGGACCACAAAATGGCCGAGGTCGCCACATTTCCTTCTCCGTCGCCGGCGGCCTCAAAGCCGCAGGCCCCGAGGGCGGCCGAGGCCCCCAAACCGAAACGCGCGCTCATCACGCCGGACGAACTCATCGCCGCATTGCAAGGAAAACTGCAGCGAGCGGCAGAGAAGGCAGCGGAAGCAGCGGTAACGCGGCAAGTGGACGAAGCCGTGCGCGAGGCGCTCAGCTCGATTGATGACGTACGCAACTCGAGCATGCGCGAGATTCAGGAACTCTTTCCCACACGGGTGGAGGCGATGCGACTTTCCTCGAAGGAGGAATTTACCGGCGATGTCGCCTCGCACTGGAAAGAGCAAATGGAAGAGTACCGCGGTCAAGCCGAGGAAATGGCCCAGCGGCTGGAGAAACAAGCGGTAGAGTTGCGGCACGAACTGGTGAGGTCGCAGGAATTTGTGGAACGAATGACGCGCGAGAGTGGGCCTCAGATCCAGGCGCGCCTCAGCGAAGCGGTGGGCCAGGCGACCTCCCAATTCGAAACGGCGACTGCCCGCTCCGCTGACCGCCGCTATCAACTGATGCTGGAGAATACCCAGGCCGCCACGCAGGAGGCGCTCTTGAAGCTCGATGCGCGCTCCGCGGAAGTGCAGGCGTTGGTGCAGAACGTGCTGAATTCCGCTTTGGCCGCCTTCCAGAGACAGACGGGCCAACATGTGGATGCCGTCCTCTCCGAGACCAGGGAGCGAGCGGTGTCCGCCCTCACGTCACTCGACGCGGAGAGCCGCGCCAGGTGTGAGACCCGCCGCCAGGAGTTGGAGACCGAAGTTGCCCACGCCGCGGAGCGTTCCACGGACCAATTCCGCAAGGGCATGAAGGCTTTCCTGTACTCCTGCCTGGTAGCGGCCGTCAGTGCCGTGGATGAACATTCGAAATCCACTCTGGACGGGCTCGTCAAGGACAACGGGAAGACTCTGTTCGAATCAAGTAGCGATTCCGGCACTGAAAATGACAGAGTTATTATTCCTGATACCGACAACGGTCCCCTGACCCATTGAAAGACAATGGCCGGCGAAGCCGGCCCCTGCCAGCCCCCCGAACCGGTACAATCCTCAACCAGTTGAGGGGCGGATTGATTCACCATGCACTGCCGAGGCACGACGAAGCGGCTGCGCTAGAAGATCTGACAGTCCCGCAAAAGAAAAAAGGCCAACCGCTCTCTCAGGACGGTTGGCCTTTTTTCTTCGTTCCAATTGTGGCAGAGACTTTGTCAGTCCTGAAGGAGGCAGGGTGACAAGCTCTGCGTGTGCTCTGGCCAAGGCCAGAAAGTCATAAAATCAATCAGCGGGCTGGCGCGGAACCCGGACGCCGAAAAGGCCTGCGCACCATGTCTTCGATCGTGTCGAGGCCCTGCCGCGTGGCCACCATGACCGGGTGTTGGCTGTCCGCGACGCGCTCCACGGCCAGTGCCCACCCGCGATGCAGCATGTACAAGCTTCCCGTCACAAAAGCGATGGCTGCAAATCCTACGGCAAACAGTAGGAACACCGCCAGCAGTTCCCACACGAAATACATTTGCAACAAAACCAGCGTTGCCAGGAACATCCACATCCACTTTCGGCTCTCATCCTCGGTCTTCATCTTTCCTCTGTCCCGATCTCCGCGGCGTTTAGCGCTGGCTTGCAATGCGCGTTTCATTCCTTGGCCAGCTCTTAGATGCTCGACCCTGTCCAGAGGTTCTAATCGAACCCCTCATACCTGTCCCATTTGACAGCTTCTGGGCCCAAAAGGCGATGGTACACAAGACACATTTTTAGGCCCAAACGAGTCTCCTAGTACCGCATTCCCACGGACCAAGATCCCCTAAGCAACACAAAATAAATATGTTACATACAGTTCGACTTTCGCCCCAGTTTTCGCCTCGTTTTCCCTGTACTAGCTGTGGAAAACCTGTACCTATGTACAGGGGTTTGCTGACTCCTTCAGTTGTGATCCGCCGTTCGCATTCGTTTCCTCCCCTGCCAGGTTTTTCGGCTCTGTACCGCTCGATCGGCTCTGTTCAGCTGTCTGAATCGAGCTGTTTAGGAGTCGCAGACCTTGGCCATGTCACGTTTCGTTCCCCCAAGAGAAAATGCAACATGGGTGCCTGAAACGGCTCACATCAAAGGGAGTACCATTCTGCATTAATTAACTAATGATGTCCAGATCTGGTTATCGAAAGAGAGGCTTGCTGACCGGTTCCGGTAGGTTTTAGGCGACGGACGGGAAAGGGCTTCGAGGGCCGCCCTACAGGAGTCTCAATAATTTCCTCTTAGGGCGTAGCCCACGTCAAAGGGCAGCTTGCCATCCACGCGGAGGACTTTCACCGAACTGTTGATGGAATAGACGTCGAGAATTCCCACTGCCCCTGGTGTGGTTTCCACCAGGTGCAGCAGATCTTCGTCGCTGGCCACGATCTTTACTGTCACGTGAGACTCGTTCAGCTTGGCAATCGCGGCCTTGGGGTCGCCGCTGGAGTCGCCGAAAAGCTTCTGCACCGCCACGCGCATCTCGGGAGACTCGGGATTCCTGACAACGAGAGTGAAACTCTTTCCGTCCGGCCAAGCCTTCTGGATGCCCTTGCACAATTTGATGAGATCGGCCAGTGT
>WNGP01005097.1_pt1 | contig 10949 bp, 6 predicted proteins | sample 5407671 | NCBI WGS metagenome assembly WNGP01 (sample SAMN13153381, study PRJNA577476) | soil metagenome | isolation source: 40 cm soil or saprolite under Garry oak tree replicate 2 | place: USA:California | collected 2016-06-15
CGGCGGCGATCTGCCTGAGCCGGTCGAGCGCGTCCCAGACATCGGTGAACCTGGTCGCGATCGGGACCGGGCCGAGCCGCAGCCGGTCGGGCGTGCGGAAGTCGCCGATCACCCCGGCGGCGATCAGCGCCCGGTTGATCGGCCAGGCGTCGGGGTGGTGCAGGGTGACGTGGCTGCCCCGCCGGGCGTCGGCGCGCGGCGAGGCGAGCCTGAACCCGTGCGGTTCGAGCCACTCATCGGCCAGGTGAATCAGGTAGCTGGTCAGCGCGATGCCCTTGTCGCGCAGGCGGTCGATTCCGGCCTCGGCGAGCAGTTTCGTGCCCTCGGCGACCGCGACAGCCCCGATGATATGAGGAGTTCCGGTGGCGAACCGCTCGATCCCGGGCACCGGGTCGTAGGCCGGGCCCATGCCAAACTGGTCGGCCTGCCCGAACCAGCCCCAGATCGGCTGTCGCAGCCGGTCCTGGAGGTCGGACCGCACGTAGAGTACCGCCGGCGCACCCGGCCCGGCGTTGACGTACTTGTAGGTGCATCCGATCGCCAGGTCGGCGCCGCACTCGTCGAGCCTGACCGGCACCGCGCCCAGCGAGTGGCACAGGTCCCACAGGACGAGCGCGCCCGCGTCGTGCACCAGGCTGGTGATCCGCGCCATGTCGGCGAGCGCGCCGCTCCTGTACGCCACGTGCGACAGGCTGACCAGGGCGACGTCGGGTCCGAGCGCCGCGACCAGCGCGTCGGTGGCCAGGCCCTGGTCCACGTCGGTGTGGATCATCCTTAGCTCGCACCCGCGCTGAGCGGCGACGCCCTGCAGCACGTACCGGTCGGTCGGGAAGTTGTCGTCGTCGGTGATCAGCACGCTCCGGCCGGGCCGCGCGTCCAGGGCCGCGTTGACCAGCTTGAACAAATTCACCGTGGTCGAGTCGCTCACCAGCACCTGGCCGGGCGCGGCGCCGGTCAGGTGCTCGCCGACCAGGTCACCGACCTCGCGCGGCAGTTCGATCCAGCGGTCCCAGGAGCGGACCAGCCCGGCGCCCCACTCGGTGCCGACGACCTCGGCGATCCTGGCCTGGGTCGCCTTCGGCAGCGGGCCGAGCGAGTTCCCGTCCAGGTAGATCGGCGCGTCGTCGGGGCGCACGAAGCGGTCCCTGAACCTGGCCAGCGGGTCGGCGGCATCGAGTTGCTCGGCCTGGGCCCGGTTCGACGGCAGCATGGTCACGCCTCCAACAGTAGCTACCTGGCCACCGAGCGCCCGCAGGTGCCGGGATTGGGAATATTCGCTGCGAAAATGCGCGCTATATAGTTAGTGTCCGAGCCCGCGTGCATTGGGGGGGCAACGACAGCCGGGGGGAGCCAGGGACCGGCGGCGCGCCGGGCGGTCGGGATCTCCTCCGCCAATGATCCGCGGAGCTTATGTGCGGCATTTCGGATACCTGACGCCAGGCCAGGACGAGTCGTTGTTCAGCCATGTCCCGCAGCCTTTCGGGCGGGAGAGCGACCGGCGGACGCTCGCCATGGCGCTCGGCGCCACGCTCTACTCGCCGGGGACGACCACGGACTACCCGGAACGGATCGGTGCGCTGGTCGGGCGGGGAGTCACCTCGGCGGTGCTGTGCCTGGAGGACGCGATCCGCGACGTCGACGTGGCGTCGGCCGAGCGCAATGTCGTGGCCCAGCTCACCGAGTTGCACCGGCGGAAGGCGACGGCACCGCTGCTTTTCGTCCGGGTCAGGCATCCCGGCCAGATCCGCCTGCTGATCAAGGAACTTGGCCCGGCCGCCACCGTGCTGACCGGATTTGTGTTCCCGAAATTCACCGCCGCCAACGGCCGGGATTTTCTCGACGTTCTCGCCGAAACGCGCGCCGAGACCGGCCTGCCGCTGTACGGGATGCCGGTGCTGGAGTCGCCGCAGACAATTTACGCCGAGACGCGGGTCGGCGAGTTGCTGGCCGTCAGGGACCTGCTGGCGGGCCATGTCGACGCCGTCCTCGCGGTCAGGATCGGCGCGACCGACCTGTGCGGGCTGTTCGGGCTGCGGCGCAGCAACGACCAGACCGTCTACGACCTGACCGTGGTGAGCGACACCATCTCCGACATACTCAACATCTTCGGCCGGGATCGCCAGTTCGTGGTCTCCGGTCCAGTATGGGAGTATTTCGAGCGTGGTGAGCGGATTTTCAAGCCTCAGCTTCGCGAGTCGCCGTTCCGGGCCCGCGACGACCTGCCCAACGCCGTCCGGGTCCGCCGTCAGCTCGTCAGCAGCGACCTGGACGGGCTGCTCAGGGAGGTCGTGCTGGACAAGGCGACCGGCATCCTGGGCAAGACCGTGATCCATCCCTCGCACGTCAGGCCGGTCCACGCGATGCTCGTCGTGACCGCCGAGGAGCACTGCGACGCGCTGGCCACGCTGCGGGACACCGACGGCGGGGTGCGCTCGAGTGAGTACGCGAACAAGATGATCGAGTGCAAGCCGCACGCCCGCTGGGCGGCCGGGATCCTGCGCCGCGCCCAGGTCTTCGGCGTGCTGCGGCCCGACCGCACCTTCGTCGACCTGCTCGACATCGAAGACGTCGGCCCATGACGGGCCATCGGATGGATCCCGGCATCGATCCGATTCACCCGGATGGATCCCGGCATCGATCCGATCCATCCCGGGAGCGGCGGGACCGCTCGGTGGCGGGGGAGCGGTGGGACCGCTCGGTGGCGGGGCGGCTCGGCATCGCGGTGCGGGTGACGCCGTCCTTCCCGGACGCGGCCAGGTTCGCCGGCGCGGTCGAGGTCGGGCTGCGGCGCAACCCGAACCGGGCGCAGCTTCTCGTCTCCCGCGTGCTCGGCAAGCACATCGGTGTCCCGGTCGGCGAGGTCCGCGCCGCCGCGGACGCGCTCGGCTCGGTCGTCAGGTCGGCCTGCGCCGGGCAGACCCCGGTCGTCGTCGGCTTCGCCGAGACCGCGACCGGGCTGGGCCACGGCGTCGCCGCGGTCAGCGCCGCCGACGGCGGTCCGGCGCCCTGCCTGCATACCACCAGGCGCCCCGCGCCGGCCGGGGCCCGGGTCGTCAGGTTCAGCGAGGAACACAGCCACGCCACAGACCAGGCCCTCGTCCTGCTCGACGACGCCGGCCTGCGCGGCAACCGCCCGCTCGTGCTGGTCGACGACGAGCTCACGACGGGCAGCACGGCGGTGAACGCGATCGCGGCGATCCAGTCGGCCTGGCCCCGCGACAGCTACGTGCTCGCGTCGCTGATCGACTGCCGCGACGACGACCGGCGGGCCGAGGTGGTCAGGTCCGTGCGCGCGCTCGGAGCCGAGGTCACCAGCGTCTCGCTGCTCGACGGCCGCGTCACGGTCCCCGCCGGTGCCGTCGCCGCGGTGCGCGAGTTCGTCCGGGCTTGGCCGGGTTCGCCGGCCTGGTCACGGCCGGCCGCGCGGGTGCAGGTGACGTGGGCCGACATCAGGCTGCCCGACGGGGTGCCGTCGATCGGCACGCATGGCTGGGGGCCAGACCAGGAGCGGGCCGCCGGCGCGGCCATGTACGCGGCGGCCGCGTCGCTGCCGGTCGCCGGGGACGGTAGCACGCTGGTCCTGGGCGACGAGGAACTGATGTACCTCCCGCAACTCCTCGCGCGGGCGCTCGGCGACCAGGTCAGGACCTCGACTACCACGCGCACCCCGGCCGTCACCATCGACCGGCCGGGATACCCGTTGCGGACCACGCTCAGCTTCCCGTCCACCCAGGACGGCCGCCGCCCGGCGTACGCCTACAACGTGGCCGCGAGCGGCCACGCCGAGCCGGGTAACGCGCCGGGGTTCGACCACATCGTGTTCGTGACCGACGCGGCGCGTGGCCCGCGCACCAGCGGGCTCGTCGGCGAGCTGGCCGCTGCCGCGCGCCGCAGCGTCCACGTGATCACCGTGGTCCAGGCCAATGGGGGACAGCGCGGTGTTTCGCGGTAGCTACCACCCGGACGAGGTGACCTTCCTGCTCACCGACCTGTCCGGGCACCGGCTCGAGCTCGGGCTGCGCGAGCGCGAGCGGGCCATCCAGGGCGGCCGCAACTACGCCGAGATGCTGCCGATCGAGTTCGCGCCGAGCGCGCAGTACCTGGCGCTGTTCGACGCGCTCGTCGAGCAGTTCTCCGGGCCGGTCGCCGAGCACGTCGGGGTGGTGACCGAGATGGCGCTGGCGGCGCGGGACGGGCACCCGGTGCTGGTCTCGCTGGCCAGGGCCGGCACCCCGGTCGGCATCCTGATGCGCCGGTGGGCCTTGTTCAGCAAAAAAGTCGAGCTGCCGCACTACTCGGTCTCGATCGTGCGCGGCCGCGGCATCGATACCGTGGCCCTGGACCACATCGTCGCCCGGCACGACCCGCGCGCCGTGCTGTTCGTCGACGGGTGGACGGGCAAGGGGGCGATCGCCACCGAGCTGACCGCGGCGCTGGCGGCCTACGCCGACGCCGGGGGCCCGGTTCTGGCCGACGACCTGGCCGTGCTCGCCGACCCTGGCCGCTGCGCCGGGCTGTTCGGCACCAGGCAGGACATCCTCGTGCCGTCCGCGTGCCTGAACTCCACCGTGAGCGGCCTGGTCAGCCGGACCGTGCTGAACGACGAGCTGATCAAGCCGGGGATGTTCCACGGCGCCAAGGTGTACGCCGAGCTGGCCGGCGCGGACCGGTCGGCCCAGTTCCTCGACGCGGTCAGCGGGCACTTCCCGCGGGTCGCCCGCGCGGTCGCCGAGCGCTGGCCGGCCGCGTACGCCGCCGACCGGTCGGTGACGTTCGCCGGGCGGGCCGTGACCAGCCGGGTCCAGGCCGAGTTCGGCCTGCCGAGCGAGCACCTGGTCAAGCCGGGTGCCGGCGAGGCGACCCGGGTGCTGCTGCGCCGCCTTCCGTGGCTCGTGCTGGTCCGCCCGGACTGCCGCGACATGCTCGAGCATCTGCTGCTGCTGGCCAAGGAGCGCGGCGTGGACGTGGTCGACTACCCGGACATGCCGTATAGCTGCATCGGGCTGGTCCGGCCGCAGGCCGGGGGTGACTAGGGTGTGTCCGGTTGGTCCGGCCCGCCCCGTCCTGATCACCACCGACCTGGACAGAACGCTGATCTTCAGCCCGCGTGCGACCGGTCAGCTCGGCGGCGCGCTGCCCGCCGACCCCGTCGAGCACGCGGACGGCCAGACGGCGGGCGAGCTCTGCCACGCGGCGCGGGACGCGCTCGCCGCGCTGCCCGAGTTCGCCTGGACGTGCGTGGCCACCAGCCGCAGCGTCCGCAGGCTGGGCCGGCTGCGGCTGCCGTTCGCGGTGCACTACGCGATCGCGGCCAACGGCGGGGTGGTGCTGGCCGGCGGGGTGCCTGACCCCGGCTGGGCGGCACGGACCGCGCTGCTACTCGCCAGGGCCGCTCCGGCCGCCGAGGTCAGGTGTGCCTTCGCGGCCCTCGCGGGCTGCGCCGCCACGGGCGCCGGCCTCGCAGGTGCCAGCCCGGCGGGCACCCGCCCGTCGGGGGCGAGCTGGCTGGAGCGGATGGGCGACGAGGACGACATGTGCTGCCTGGCCATCGTCGACCCGGCGCGGCTCGGGACCGAGCAGTTCGCCGCCGTGGCCGGGCGGTGCGTGGATCTCGGCTGGCGGGCCTCGCTGGTCGGCCGCAAGCTGTACGCGTTCCCGGCCGGGTTCGGCAAGGAGCACGCGGCGGCGTTCGTGGCCGGGAAGGTCGCGGAGCGGGCCGGGGCCGCGCCGCTGCGGCTCGCCGCCGGCGACACCGAGCACGACCGGCCGATGCTGGCCGGCGCCAACCTGGCGTGGGTTCCGGCCGGGTCCGAGCTCGCGGCCGCCTGGCCGGACCGCGGCCGGGCGGTGACCGTGACCCGGCGGCCTGGTCACGCCGCCGCGGCCCAGATCACGAGGGAGTGGCTGGCGGTGACAGGGGATCAGCCCGGTGACCTGGTAAGGCGGCGCGGACGGGTCGAACCTCGCGATACCGCCCGAGCGCAGGTGCCGTCGCGCAAGCTCGGCCTAACCAGGGGTTCCTAGCTCGCGCCGCGGGCGGTGAGCCGGACGCCGGCCGGGGCGGCCATCCTGATCTGGCCGTCTCGCAGCACCGAGTGGATGGAGAAGTACCAGCCGAGCCCGTCAGGCGGCGCCGGAATGTGCAGGCCGCCGTCGATCTCCAGCTTGGTGTTGGTCGTGCTCCAGGTCTGGGCGGCCGGGTCGCGCGGTCCGGCCGGCGGCGCGTCACGGCGGGCCGCCACGACCGCCTCGGTGACGCCGGGCGGGAGAGTGAACGTGAGCACGAGCTCGGACCCGGTGTCGGTCACGGCGGCGTGGGCGGGCGCCGCGACGGGCAGGTGCGCGACCGACGGCCCGGCCACCGCGTGGCCGCCGTCGACGGTGACCGGCGTGTACGTGGTCAGGCCGCGGATGCCCGCGTCCACGACCCGGCGCTGGCTCGTGCCGACATACCGGCCCCGGCGGGCCAGTTCGGCGAGGTCCACGTCGGCGCCCGGCGCGGCCAGCGGGGCGTCGGCGGCGTAGATCCGCACCTCGCCGCTCGGCGGCCTGGTCCACCCGACCGTCGTCTGACCCCCGCTCGTTGTGGCCCACAACTCGCCGACCGGATGGGGCCGCGGCGTCACCCGCGCCGTGACCGTCGCGCCCGGCGTCCGGACCAGCGCGCCGCCTGCGTCCCAGTACTCGGCGTAGACGTGGTAGGTGAACGGGACGCCGGCCGGCGGGCCGGCGTCCCGCCACGACTGGCCATCGGCGCGGCCCCGGCGCGGCGGCAGCTTCATCCCGGCCGCGGCCGCGGCGTCCGGGTCGGCCTCGCGCTCGACCACGACGCTGCCCGCGCTGATCGGCAGGTTCCAGGTGAGCGTGATGCCCGACCGGTCGGCTCGGGCCGTCAGGCGAGCGACGTCACGCGCCATCAGCGCCGGAGCGGTCCTGACCGGCACCGACGTCCGCCGGCCGGATACCGCGCGGACCTCGTGGGCGACCACCACGCCGCCCGGGACGCCGGCGTCCTCGAACTCGGTCGAGCCGGTAGTTCCGAGCACCCGGGCCTCCTCCGCCGCGCCGCCGGCGGTCGCGCCGCGGGCCGCGGCGACGATGCGCGTGACCCTGTAGGCCACCGGCCCGGGCGAGGACGACGGGTCCCAGCGCAGCGCCACCGTGTCGGCGGTGACCTCCGCCTGCGGCCGGCCGGGCGGCGCCAGCGGCAGGGCGGCGAGCAGGTCGATCGCCTCGTCGCAGTCGGCCGCGACCGCGAGTAGCCGTCCGAGCGCGGCTTCGCGCTGGCCGTCCGGCAGCTTCCGCGCGGCCGCGATGTCGGCCTGCACCGACGCCTTGAGCGCGGCGAGCTCGGCAAGCTGGTCGGCGGCCGACTCCCCGGCCGGCCCCGGCACGTCCGCGGCGACCCGGGCGATCCGGGCGAGCCTGTCCAGGGCCGAGTAGAGCCGGGCGGCATCCAGATCCCGTTGCGCGGCGCGCCAGTCCGACTCCGCGGCCCTGATCACCCGGTCGAGCTCGGCGCTCAGCGCTCCGATCTCGGCGGCCAGCACCGGAGCGTTGAGCGCCGCTTGCCTGGCCGGCGTCAGCTTCGCGCGGGCGGCCACCGGGCGGCCCTGCCCGAGTTCGGCCCGTGCCGCCGCGACCTGCTCGGCCGCCGCGTGGATCGCGCGGAAGCTCGACCCGCAGCGCGGGCAGGCGACCGCGGCCGCCTCGACCCGCTGGCCGCAGGCCGGGCAATCCGCGTACAGGTCGGCGCCGCAGTACCGGCAGGCCGGCTGGCCGGTGGCCGGCTGCGGCTCACGGCAGTTCTGGCACAGCACGTAGTCGACGGCGGGGGCGACCGCCAGCGTCGCGCCGAGGTCGGTGGCGACGTTCCTGACCGCCAGCCTGGCCTGCTCGCTGGACAGGCCGAAGCCGAACCCTACCGCCCTGCGGACGCACGCCTCGAAGTCGGCCGCGGTCAGCTCGCCGTCCACGATGACCTTCTCCGCGACCGTGTCGCGCAGCCGGTCCTTCGCGTCCTCGATCAGGCTCGCCGCGTACCTGGCCGGGTCGCCGGCGATCAGGTGCTGCTTGACGTAGGTGAGCAGGTTGGCGACGACCGTCATCTGGTGGTCGTGCTGCCTGCGCTCGTTCTCCGCCGTCAGTTCCGCGTGCCTGGCCGAGACCTCCTGCGCGGCCGCGCCAGGCGCGATGCCGAGGAAGGTCCACAGCGTCGCCGACCGGCTCGGGTCACCGGTCAGCCTGCCGAACTCGTCGAGGTCGCCGCGGATCTGAGCGCGCACCGCGGGCGCGAGCGGTTCGGCCTGCGCGCCCTCGTCGATGACGTGCTGCCTGGCGGCCCACGCGGCGAACGCGGCGTCATCCAGGCCGCGGCTCTTGGCCAGCCGCGCGAGACTGGGCATCCTGGAGCGGGGCAGTCCCTGGTAGCGGGCGACCAGCTTCTCGGCGAGCGAGTCGAGCGCGGCGTGCCGGTCGGCGTTGGCGGCGGCCCTGGCGGCCCTGACCCGCGCCGCGCAGTCGGCCCGCCTGACCGGGTCGAGCAGCACGGACTCCAGGTCGGTTCGGTGCTTGGCGAGCTCGGCGGTGAGCGCCTTGTAGTTCGGGCTCCGCTCCTTGTTCCAGAAGCCGACCAGCGCCGTGATGCGGGCCCTGATCAGCTCGGTGTCGTCGACGTCCACGGGCAGGTCGACGATGAAGAAGGGGTCGGACAGGTCCAGCCGGGAGGCGCCGCGCAGTGCCGACAGCACACGCTGCCGGTAGCCGGTCGCGTCGAACGCGCCGACCTGCGTGCCGCTCATGGCCGTGCTCCCCGTGTTCCGCCGATCTCCGGTCTCAGGTCTTCTGCTTGAGCAAGTTGACCTTCGCGTGCTCCTCATCGCGCATGGCGCTGGACGACACGCCGACGTCGATCCGCAGCACCAGCGGCTCCGCGACCGCGGCGTGCCGTGCGGTCACCTCGATGGTCTGGTCCCGGCCCATCGCGAACGTGACCTCGACCGGCGTACCGCGCGGGAAGCCGACCGGGATGTTGTCGATCGAGCCCTCGATGATGACCTTGTTGTCGGTCGGCCTGGGCGACTCCACGCTGGTGGCCTGCTCGACCACCTGCACCTGCACCACGCGCTGGTCGTCCACGTTGGTGTAGTAGAGCTCGGTGACCGTGATCGGCAGCGAGTCGTTAGCATGCGCGAGAAAGTCGACGTACTCGCTGTCGGTCTCCCTGTCCATGACGATCACGCCGAACCCGTGGCTGGTCACGTTGCTGACCTGCGTCTGCACCAGATCGGCGACGGCGGCGCTGGCCAGCCCGTACTCGCTGGCCGTGTTCGCGACGGCGCTGTTCAGGTCGGCCGGATTCGCGTCGGCGATCGTCTGGCCCTCGGCCAGCTTGCCGCGCGCAACCAGGTCGGAGATTACGTAGTTCTCGAGTTCCTTCTTCTGGCCGTAGATCGCCGCGCCCTTGGCGACGGCCAGGTCGGGATCGGTCAGCTCGGCGGGCGGCAGGTCGGGGAACGACTCGGCGAGCCGCCGCGCCACCGCCGGCATCTTGCTCATGCCGCCGACGAGCAGCACCTTGTCGATCGAGGTGATCCCCTTCTCCAGCGCCGCGGCGAGTACCTTCTGGGTCAGCGTGATCGTCCGCTCCAGCAGCGCGCTGGTGAGTTCCTCGAAGGCCTGCCTGGTGACCGTCACGCTGGCCCGGTCGGCGCCGAAGACGACCAGGGCGTCGACAGACTCGCGCGCGGTCAGTGCCTGCTTCACGTCCTCGGCCGAGGTGATCAGGTCCTGAGCCCCGTAGGTGTCGTCGAGCGGGTCGCCCGCGGCCGGTGCCGCCTCGCCGAACTTCTGGGACAGGTACTGGGCCAGCCGGTCGTCCCAGTCCGCGCCGCCGAGCGCGTGGTCGCCGTCCGTCGCGACCACGCTGATGTTCTTCTCGGCCAGCGTGATCACCGTCGAGTCGAAGGTGCCGCCGCCCAGGTCGTAGACCAGGACCGTGTGGGCGGCCGAACCCTCCTGCGCGAACCCGTAGCTGAACGCGGCGGCCGTCGGCTCGTTGATGATGTCGACGACGTTCAGCCCGGCCAGTTCGCCGGCCAGCTTGGTCGCCTTGCGCTCCTCGTCGCCGAAGTAGGCGGGCACCGTGACGACGACGTCGCTGACCGGCTGGCCCAGCGCGCGCGCGGCGTCGTTGGCGAGGCTGCGCAGTATCTGGCTGGAGACGGCCGGCGCCGAGTACTCCTGGCCGTGGGCGGCGAAGCGCCAGTCGGCGTCGCCCATGTGCCGCTTGACCAGCGAGGCGACGTCGTCGGGCCGGATCCTGGCCTGCCGCTTGGCCTGGACGCCCACGACGACGTCGGTCGGCGAGTCGAACAGCACCACCGACGGCGTGGTCGACTGGGAGTCCGCGTTGATGAGCACCACCGGGCGGCCGTACTCGTCGACGTGCGCGATGCACGAGTACGTCGTCCCCAGGTCGATGCCGAAGACCTTGTTAGCCACGGGAAACCTCCATGCTTGGACGCATCATGCCGACCATGGTCAGCCCGACAGCCGGTGCACTTCGACCTCGGCGACGCGGACAACCGAGCCGTCGGCGCGGACGAACCCGGCCTTGATGGTGCTCGCGACCGTGCCGTCCGCTGCCGGGTCGGCGGTCGGCTTGCGCCGCGTGCCGGTATGGCGAGACGCGTCGAACCGCTCGCCGGCGGACGGCGTGAACGGCTTCACGGCGCAGGTCAGCTCCATGACCTGGAGCAGTTGCGTGTGCAGCATGCCGACCGGGCTGGCTGGGTCGTCCAGCGCCCCGAGGCTGACCATCTGGTCGTGCAGTTTGATCATGCCGGTGACGACCGGGTTCAGCGCGGCGGCGACCTCGCCCGAGCGCAGCCTGGTGACGTCGTCGTGCAGCCGGGCGATCAGGTCGGTGTCGCGCGACCGCAGCCTCG
>WNGP01005102.1_pt1 | contig 10943 bp, 6 predicted proteins | sample 5407671 | NCBI WGS metagenome assembly WNGP01 (sample SAMN13153381, study PRJNA577476) | soil metagenome | isolation source: 40 cm soil or saprolite under Garry oak tree replicate 2 | place: USA:California | collected 2016-06-15
CCCGGGTCATGTCGGTGTCCACGAAGCCGGTCAGGACGGCATGAACGCTCACGCCCCGCCCGGCCAAAAGGGTGCGCAGCGATTGCGTCAGGTTGAACGCGGCCGCCTTCGAGATCGAGTAGGCCGGGATGAGCGGCAAGGGGGCGAAGGCATTCACCGACAGATTGTTGACGACCGCTCCGTGGGAACGAGTCAGCAGTGGCAGGAAGGCCTGGGTCACGCCGTAGGTGCCGAAGAGGTTGACGGCGAGGTGCCGTTCGAGCACGGCACGATCGCTCAAGTCGTCGTACAGCGCGATGCCGGCGTTGTTGATGAGGACATCGAGAGTTTCGACCTGATCGGCGGCTGCCTGGATCTGGGCGGCGCTGGTCACGTCCAGGGTCAGGGGCGTGACGCGCCCGTCGGGATGGGCCAGGGGCTGGCGCGTGCCGGCATACACCCGCTTCGCGCCTCTGGTGAGGGCTTCGGCGACCAGCGCCTGCCCGATGCCGCGATTGGCCCCGGTCACCAGAACTGCTTTCCCTGCGATTGTCATTACATCCTCCTACCTAATAAATGCGGACCGTCCGCGTACCGCGGAAGCCCGTAGTGCTGATCGCCGTGAACTCGCACGAGATGCCGGCCGTGGTAGCGGGCCTTGACCAGAGTTCGCCGCGCCCATCACTTGCCGGTCACCTTCTGACTCGGATGGGCGGTGCGGGCGAGCGTTTTGGCCCGGACTACATCTGGGTCTTGTGGGTCGGCGGGAAGGACCTCGCGCCAGGGGCGCTCACGTCGGGCCCTTGGCCTGTCGATGCGGATGCGCTTCACCGCTATCTCCTCGATCACTCGCCATGTGCCGGCCCGGTTAAGAACGAGACCGGTCGTCGTCATAGCTGGGTTCTTCGAGGGACAGTACGAGGCGGCGTCGCCGTCGGGCGTCACCCGATGGTGCATATGCCGGTGCAATCTTCCCCAGCCGCCCGGAGTACGGCCGTGCCGCCGGGCCCGCGCTGGGGGCACGATGGTGCCGCCGGGACAGTCTGCGGTGCGAGGGCTAGGGGATCAGGCCGAGCTCGCGTGCCCGGGTGACGGCCTCGGTGCGGTTGGCCGCCCCCAGCTTGCCCAGCAGGTGGCTGACGTGCTTCTTGGCGGTATCGAGGCTGACCACCAGCTGCTCGGCGATCCGCGAATTCGGCGCGCCCGCGGCCAGCAGCCGCAGCACGTCGAGCTCGCGGGCGGTCAGCTGGTCGACCAGGCCCGGCACCGCCGCGGCGCCGCCCCGCCGGGCGCCCGGCCCGGCTTCCTTTTCGGCGAAGGCCCGCAGCACCCTGGCCAGGCAGCCGACCGGGACGCCGCTGGCGGCGCCCTGGCCTGCCTTCTGGGCCGCGACCAGCCGGGCCAGCAGCGCGGCCATCGGCGCGCCCTCATCGGCGAAGACCCGCACATAGCCCTCCGGGCAAGCCAGCATCAGCGCCTGGGCCAGCTCGTCCACCGCGGCGTCCTCGTCGCCTGTGGCCGCCAGGGCCAACGCCTGCAACGCCTGGATCTCGATGATGCTGCCGGTCCGGCCCTGGGTGGCTGCTACCGCGTGCAGCCGCTCCAGCAGCCCGAGTGCCGGGTCGGGGCGGTCTTGCGCGAGCAGCACCCGGGCCAGCACCAGATACTCCCGCTCCCGTGGGTAGCCCGGGTCGTCGTCGGGGCCGAGGCCGCGTTCCCTTGCCCAGCGGGCGGCCGCGGCGAGGTTGCCCTGGGCCAGCTGCAGCCGCGCCTGCTGCGCGGGGACGGGGTTGAGCAGGACGGTCACGCCCGGGCCGGGCCCGACTTCCTCGGCCTCGCTCATCGCCTCCAGCGCCCCGGCCGGATCACCGTTGGCTTGGCGGATCCACGCCAGCGTCGCCAGGCCCTCAGCCAGCGGCTGGGTGAAATTGAGCTGCCGGCATAGCGCGATGCCCTCGGTGAGATGCCGCAGGGCCGTGCCCAGCTCATTCCGCTGGTAGGCCACCTCGGCCAGCCCCACATGCACGGCGCCCGCTCCGGGCAGCCCCGGGCGGCCTGGTGGTTCGGTCATCTCGAGCACCTGCTGGTAGGTGCCGGCCGCGGCGTCCAGGTCGCCGCGGGCGCGCTGGACCTGGCCGAGGAGATGGCTGCCCCAGGCGGTCATGGTGGGCTGGCCGGCCGCCCGCCATTGATCGATGCTCGACGACAGCGCGAGTTCGGCCTCCGCGAGCCGACCGCGCAGCCACTCGGCCAGGCCCCGGTACCCGTTGGCGTGGGATGCCAGCATCCACTCGTCCCCGCCGAGGTTGGCCAGGGCCTGCGAGGCGAACATGATCGCGCGCTCGGCGTCGCCGCGGAGCACGGCGAGCATGGCGTGTTCGTGCGCGATGATGGCGGGGAGGTTCGCGAACAGGCTCGTGGCTCTGCCGAGGACAGGCTCGTACGGCTCGTCGGCCCCCCCGGCGGTGTCTGCCACGGCGCGGTCGGCGGCATCGAGCAGGCCTTCGCCCTCCTCCAGGCGGCCGCTGAGCAGGGCCAAGACCACCTGCGGGAGCAGCAGCCGCGGCCGGGATTGGATAAGGCCAGCGGGCAGCGCCGCCAGCCACCGCTGAATGGTCGCACCTTGGCTGCTCAGCAGAAACGCGTCGACGTGCCGCTCGACCAGTCGCACAGACCAGGCGGCGTCCCCGGCGGCCAGAGCGTGCCGCACCGCGTCGTCGGCGAGACCATGCTGCTCGTGCCAGGCGGCCGCGGCCCGGTGAAGGCCCGCAACCCGGCCGGGCCGTTCCTGCTGCAGGCGGGCGCGGAGTAGGTCGGCGAACAGGTGGTGGTAGCGCCACCAGCCGCGCACCTCATCCAGCGGCACCAGGAACAGGCCGGCGTGTTCCACCTGCTCCAGCATCGCCTGGCTATCGGTGCGGCCGGTGACCGCATCACACAGCCCGCCGGACAGCCGTTCCAGTACCGAGGTCTCCAGCAGGAAGGCGCGCAGTTCCTCCGGCTGGCGGTCGAGCACCTCCCCGGCCAGGTAATCCAAGACGTAGCGGTGGCTGCCGCTGAAGGCGGCCACGAACCCGGCGGGATCCGCCTGCCCGCGCAATGAAAGGGCGGCCAGCTGCAGGCCCGCAGCCCATCCCTCGGTGCGGGCCGCCAGCGCCGCCACCGCGGCGCCGGGCAGCTCAGTGTCAGTCGCATCGCGCAGCAGGGCCGCCGCTTCGTCCGCGCTAAAACGCAGATCATCGGCGCGCAGCTCGGCGAGCTGCCCGCCGGCGCGCAGCCGCGGCAGCCGCAGCGGCGGGTCGGACCGGCTGGCCAGCGCCAGGCGCAGGCCCGGCGGCAGGTGCTCCACCAGGAACTCAAGCGCCCCGTGCACCGGCTGGGCATCGATCAGGTGGTAGTCGTCGAGGACCAGCAGCACCTCGCCGTCACCGGACTGGGCGGCCAGCTCGTTGATCAGCGCCGTGACCAGCCCCTCAAACGACAGCGGCGCGGGCGGCCCGAGCAGCGGGCCGGCCCGCTCGCCGATCCCTGGCCGTGCCCGGTCCAGCGCCGCGATCACATGACGCCAAAACCGCGCCGGGTCGTTGTCGGCTGCGTCCAGCGACAGCCACGCCACACGATGATCGCCAGACCGGACCCAGTCGGCCAGCAGCGCCGTCTTGCCGAACCCGGCCGGGGCACATACCACGACCAGCCCTCGGGCCAGCCCCTCGCCGAGCGCCCGTGCCAGCCGCGGCCGCGCTACGAACCCCGGCCGCGGACCGGGCACATGCAGCTTCGTGGCCAGCAGCACATCCCGCTCGGCCGCGGCAACCCCAGCCGAGGCCACCGCAAACGGCTCAGCCATCGGGCGACCTACCACTCAGCGCATCCAGCGATGACCAGCATCGCTGTCAGATCCGGTCATTGTATCCGTCGGCCCGAAGGCCGCGCCGCGACCGACCCCGGCGGCCGCCAGGCTGACGCGCCCATCGCAGGCTGCCTGCGCCCCCTTTGCCGGCCCTCTGCGCGATCGTACCTGGCCAGATATGGCAGCGGGCCACCAGCAACCAGTCTAACCGACGGTGCGGAGGCGGTGATCACCGCCGCAGAAGCGCGCACTCCCCGGTGGACTGGCCCGCCCTCGCGGGCCAGGGCATGGCGCGTCCCTGGGCGGCACCATCGTGCCCGGCGCCTCGCCGGAAGATTCCACCCAAATGGGCACCTTCGGGTGACGCCCACCTCTGGAGGCGTTCGTAACGTGCGGGTGAACCAGACATGCACCGGCAGGAGGGATAGCAATGGCCAATTCTCAGGCTTGGCCGCTTCAGGGCCGGCCCGGCCGGCACCCGGAAATGCTCACCAGTCACGCCACCCTGGGCGCCGCGGTCGAGGATGCCTTTCCCGGGCTCACCGGCATGCAGCTGGCAAAGGCCGGCGACCGGAGGGGGACCGGTGCGGCGCTGGGACTCACTCGCCGGCGTGCAACCGGCGTTGCCGGCGCGCCCGGCATCCCGCAGGCCGGGGCCGCATTCTCGCCCGCCCAAGACATCGCAAACCAGGTACGCAGAGGTCGTCGATGCGTAATCGCACGCGACCGGTTCACGGCAAGAACATGGCAGATCCTTGCGGCAGGCGCCACGCGCGCCGCCGGGCCTGGCCTGCCCCGCCGCCGCGGCACGGCAGTGTCCGGGTGCTGGCGACCAGGCGAGGAGGCGAACAGGCATGAACGGCCCGGCGTGGCCCGCCGGCTACGAGATCCGCGTCGACAGCGTCCTCGACGATCGGTGGGCGGACTGGTTCGGCGGCCTCCAGGTCAGCAGCGACGGCACCCAGACGGTCATCGTTGGTCTGCTCCCGGACCAGCCCGCACTGCACGGAGTGCTGACCAAGATCCGCGACCTCGGGTTGTGCCTGATCTCGGTACGCCGGCTCGACCCCGATAAGCCGGAAACGAAACCGCCGCAATGAAACGAGACGTCGCGCGCGAACCGTGCCTTGTCCACCGCGACCCTGAAATTGTGCAGCATCCCCTGGCAGGCGAGGAAGCCTGCTGTCTTCACCTGTTCTTCCCGCACCTGGACGACCTGCATGTCGACAAGGTCGAGGACGCTAAGAGCGCCGTGCTGATCACGGCCCGGTCCCGTGCTGCGGAGACCTCCTGCCATCGATGCGGCCTGTGGTCTGCGCGGGTCCACAGCCGGTACCGGCGGCGGCTCCATGACCTCGCGGCGGGCGGCCGGGCCGTGACGATCAGCCTGGAGGTGCGGCGGTTCTTCTGCGGTAACCCGGCGTGTGAGCTGCGGACCTTCACCGAGCAGGTGCCCGCGGTGGCGCTGCTGCACCAGCGCCGGACACCGCTGCTGCGCAGCCTGCTAGAAGCGGTCGGGCTGGCCCTGGCCGGGCGGGCCGGGGCGCGGCTGGCCCGCGCGCTTGGCATCGCGGTCTCCCGGACAACGCTGACCCGGCTGATCCGTGACCTGCCCGATCCCGTGATCGGCCAGGTCACGGTCCTTGGCGTGGACGACTTCGCGAAACGGCGCGGCCATTCCTATGCCACGATCCTGATCGACATGGACACGCACCGGCCCGTCGACGTGCTGGAGGACCGCCAGGCCGAGACTCTCGCCCAGTGGCTGAAAGAACATCCTGGCGTGCAGGTCATCTGCCGGGACCGGGCCGGCGCGTACGCCGAGGGCTCCCGCGAGGGAGCGCCGGACACCATCCAGGTGGCCGACCGCTTCCACCTGTGGCAGAACCTGTGCGACGCGGTGGAGAAGACCGTCATCTCCTGCCGCGCTGACCTGAAGGAGCCAGCCCCCGAGCCCGGTGTTCCCGGACCTGGCGGATCCGGCGGCGCTCCCGCCGGGACGGCCGGGCCCGCCGCGGACCAGGATCCCGGCGGGGGCCGCCTGGCGATCCGGGCCCGCGAGCGCCACGCCGCGGTCCACGACCTGGTGGACCAGGGCAGGACGCACAGCCAGATCTGCGCGATCCTGGGCCTGTCACCCAAGACCGTCCGCAAGTTCATGCATGCCGCCGCCCCCGAGCAGGTCACCGCCGGGCCCCGGCCGCACTCCAGCGGCATCGACCGGTTCGCCTCCTACCTGCAGGAGCGCTGGAACCAGGGGTGCACCGACGCCGTCCGGCTGCACGCCGAGATCCAGGCGCAGGGCTACCACGGCAGCAGCCGGTCCGTACGCCGCTACCTGCAGCCGCTGCGCGCCACGCTCACCGCTCCCGTGCTCCCGCCGCCCCCGCCGACCGTCCGGGAGGTGACCCGGTGGATCACCAGCCACCCCGACCACCTCACCGACGACGAGACAGCCAGGCTCAGCCAGGTCAAGGCCCGCAGCGCCCGGCTGAGCACCACCGCCGGCCACGTCACCGCATTCGCCGAGATGATGACCGGCCGCCACGGCGAGCGCCTGCCCGCGTGGATCGCCGCAGTCGACCACGACGACCTGCCCAGCCTGCACTCCTTCACCCGCGGCATCCGCCGCGACCAGCCCGCCGTCGTCAACGGGCTCACCCTGGCCCGCAGCAGCGGCGCGGTCGAAGGCAACGTCTGCCGCGTCAAGGCCCTCAAACGCCAGATGTTCGGCCGCGCCAATCTCGACCTACTGCGAAAGAGAATCCTGCTCAGCACATAACCACGCAGAGTCACCACTTCACGATCTTTGTGCCAGAGCCACCTAGACCTGGCCACATACGGGGACTTTCTCTCTCATGGCCATGGACACCCGCCATGCGGCACAGTTCCGCGGCGAGCCTTCGACTTCGGCTCGTCAAGCTCGCCTCGCTTGTCACGAGCAGGACTCCCCGCCGTCCCGGCGTTAGGGCTCGGCGGCAAGTCGGCAGAACTCCCCAGTGATCCTTTCGGTGGTGACGCCGACCCTGGTATCGCCGATTGCCAACAGCGCGAAAGACTCCACCGCCACGTTCTCGCCAGTGGAATCCCGGCGGCCTCTGCGGCACCGTACGCGGCGGTCCAGCCGCCGCGCGCCGAGCGGCGCCAGGATCTTGTCGATCGGGATGCGCGTGTCAGCCAGTGCGACGCGGGCATCGGATGGCAGCCGCTGCGGCAGGATGACCAGTTCCGTTTTCGCCGCCACCAGGCCTCCCGTCGTGCGCAGAAGCCCGGCGTGATGCTGCCCGGAAGTGATCGGGTCGGCGTCGAGCTGGTAATGCTCGGATGCCGTCAGGTTGCGGTCGGTGCGGCTGATCACCTCGATGTGTATCTCGGTGTGAGCGAGTTCTTCAAGCAGCAGCGTTGCCGGGCGCTCGCTCACTGCCAGGACGGTAGCGAGCAGGCTGGCCACCCCATCGGCGGAGGCGACGGCACACACGTTAAGCGGCATGGGCCCACCAGAACCGGTGCGTGTCGTCATTTGCTGCATGTTCGCCCGCCGCGCCAGGTACCGGGAATCGTCGGCGCTCAAGTCCGGCGCAGGCCCGCGATCGTCGCGAGTGGACGGATACCGGCGGCGGGCCATCATGCGAGCCAGCCTGGCGGGGTCCTGGCCGCGGAGTTGTGACGCCGTAGCCCGCATGCCCGGTGCCGATTGCCCGCTGTGTGAGCGGGTCGAGATGGAGGCCGTCTGATGGTTCCACGTGCGTCCTTTCCGGTGGCGCGGCCTGGCGGACCCTCCGCCCCGTTCCTCGGTGATGGGATGCCGATGACATTTGCGCGGGCCGCCAGGCCCGCAGCCCGGCCCGGCCGGTCACCGGGCCGGCCCCGGGTCGGCCCGGGCCGGGCCGGCCCGGGGCCGACGTACGGAGCTGGGCCGCCTGGCCCGGCCGGGGCCGCTAGTCGGGGCCGCAGGCCGGAAGGGGGCCGCGGGCAGGGGGAAGTCCACCGAGGCGAGCCAGGGCGGAGCCTCAGGGCTGTCGGCGGCTGCGGCGCTGGCCAGGGCCGCAGCGGCGCTATGGGCCGCGGCAGCCTGCAGCAGCCGGTTCTGCGCCTCGCGGACCGCCGCCACTGCGCCGGCCAGCCCGGCCAGGGCGCTGATCAGCGCGAAACGGTCGATCCTCCGGCGTGTCCCCGGGGGAGCGCACGCGGCCAGCAGGTAGGCGGCAGTGCGCAGCGCGGCGCCGCCGGGGGACGGCGGAGGGATGCGCCCCCAGGAGGCGCGGGCGGCGCGGCTGAAACCGTCGGCGGCCTGCTGCAGTTCAGGGCTGCCGGTTGCCTGCGCGGCGGCGGTGAGAACATCCGCAGCAGCCCAGGCAATATCGGCGGACTGCGCTGCGGCGGGGGAGACGCGGAGCTGGCGGGCCGCCTCGGCGGCTACCGTCGTGGCGTATCCGAAGATGTCCCGGGTGTCGGCGGCAGCGAAGGCCTCGGGAGTGGGCGGGGAGCCGGGACGGCCGGCCTGCCAGCGGCGGCGCAGCGCCCCGAGGCTCAGTTGCCCGTCCAGGGTCTGGCCTCCGTACCAGACCTGCTGGCCATCCCAGTGGGTCATGCCGGGCAAGCTGACCGAGTAGCCGGTCACCTGGGCTGGCTGGGTCGGGCTGTGCCGCAGCCGGACCAGCAGCCCGGCCGTGTCAAGCCCGGCGAAGAACTCTCGCTCGGACCGTGCGGCGGCCGCGCACATGCTCACTTCACGACGCAGCACTACGCGGGACGATCTGGAGGTCATCCCGTGCCCGTCGAGCCGCGGCCGCGCACTGCCGGCGGCGCTGTGCTGCCGGTGCGCCCGCTCGCCGTGCTCTGGCCACCGGCGTCGCAGCTTCGGCAAGCTGAGGTCGGGTGCTAGTTTCCCGCCTCCGTACCAGATTTGCTCTCCGGTGGCGGTGGCGTCGCCGGGCAGGCCCACCGCGTACCCGGTCACCTCATCCGGGTTGTGCGTGCTGTGCCGCAGCCGGACCAGCACGCCGCGCTTGTCCAGGGCGGCCCAGAATTCCGGCTCGGACCGGACCCCGGCCGCGGCCGCGGCTACCTGGCGCTGCAGCGTCACCCGGGCCGGCTCGGCCCGGTCGGCCCGGGCCGCCTTCTCCTGCTCGGCCCGGGTCGGCCTGTCCGCGGCGGTCCGGTCGGCCCGGGCCACCACCTGCAGGCCGTATTCCTTCTCGATATCCCGGCACACCTCGCCGATCCGGTAAAAATCGTTGTCCAGCCGGGCCCGGCGGCCGTCCTGCCGTGCCAGCACCGCGACGATGTGGATGTGGTTCTCCCCGTGGTGCACGGCAACCCACCGGACCCCCTCGTCTTCCTCGCCGTAGCGGGACAGGCCGGTGCGGTCCATGATCTCCCCGGCGATCCGCATCCACGCGCCGTCGCCCAGGTCCGGGTCATCGGGGGCGGCGCGTACCGTGCTATGCCACACCGGCTTGGCCGGGGCGTGATCGCCCAGCAATGCCAGCGGCTGTTCCAGCAGGCCGGTCAGCCTGCGGAAATCCGGTTTCCCGTTGTCCCGCAGCGGCGGCTCCAGCTCGGCCGGATGCCGCCAGCCCGACACCAGGTGCGGGTTGGAATGCGTACATTTCTTGCCCGGCCCGTACAAATACCACAGCACGCCGTACACCCGGCTGCCGCGCTTGAGTACCCGGCCGATCATGGCAGCCTCCGGCGGACGAGCTGGGCGGCCTCGTCGACACGCTGCACCACCCGCATGCAGTACGCCGCGGCCCGCTCGAGATCGGGCCCGGCCGCGCCGCCGGAGTCGGGCCCCGACACCGCCTGGCCGAGGTGAGTCCTGACGCGGTTGACCTCGCCGATGAGCCGGTACAGGTCGGCGAGCATCTCCTGGTGCACCGCCCCGACAGGGGCGGCGCGGTGCTCGGCGACATCCATCCCGGCCTGGACGATGTACGAGGCAAGCGTCTGGCCGGCCCGGTGTGCGGCTGCCGCTAGCACCGTGCGTTCGGCAGCCGACAGTTTCAGCTCGAAGCGCTTATCGCGCCGCTCTTGCCCGCGTTCGCGGTAGCGAACACCGGCAGTGGCCGAGGAACTCGGCACTGGGACACCGATCCTGTCCCGTCCCAGCAGAAGGAGGACAGTTCTTAGGATATGCGTGGACCGCGCTCGGTCCACGCATTCATACGTATCTTTGGATATCTTGCTCGAATGAAATTAAGTAGCCTCCTACCTGCGGAAACGTACCTGCCGTTCCCCGGCTGTGTCCGGCGTTTTCCGGTCTCGGCAGGTGTTGAGCGTCACTATTAGGATCAGGGCGCCGAAACCATCTTCGGTCCTACGAGACTGACATCACCGCGACGGCGCCGCGCCGCCAAAGCAGCAACAGGTCCGGCGGCTGATCCTGACAGCCACTCAGGTTCCTGGCCCGTAGCGGCTCGCCGGGGGCCGCGTTCATGGTGCCCGGCTGCCGTACCGGCCGGGCTCCGTGGTAATGGGCCCTCGACCGACCCTGGGACCGGCCCGGGCCGGGCCTATGTGAGCCTCCGGCCCTCGACGGCCACGGCTCGGCGGCCCGAACCCGGCCCGGCCCGAACCCGGCCCGGCCCGAACCCGGCCCGGGCCCGGGCCGGAGAGTGGCTACCGGGCCCCGCCCGGGTGCTCACTCGCGGGTACCCGGCCTGGCCTCGGCACCTCGGGCCGGATATGTTGTGGGCTGGTCCAGCGGAGGGGGGCTCGCCGAGCTCGCGGGCGATGTGGCCGTCGTCGCTGTAGCGGAGGCTGAATTTTGTCGTCGTCGCCGACGTGGACTTCGTCCGGGCCGTTGATGCTGTAGGACAGGCCGGTTTCCTGGAGTTCGGTTTCGGCGGCGGCCCAGCCGGGCTGTGCCCGCAGATCGGCGTAGGTGCCGCTTTGCCCGGCAGCCGGGACGCGGGCAGGTCGTCGTCGAGGATGGCGGCGCCGGTGAGATGGCGCAGGGCGCGGCGCTGCGCCTGGGTGAGGATGTCCAGGCGGGGTGTGACGGTCCAGGTTCCGGGCGGGATGCGGCGCAGCGCCAGCGGGCCGCCGGGGCCGGGTTGTCCTGGGCGGCGGCATTGGCGGCTGTGGTGCGCGGCAGCCGCCATTCCAG
>WNGP01005105.1_pt1 | contig 10940 bp, 11 predicted proteins | sample 5407671 | NCBI WGS metagenome assembly WNGP01 (sample SAMN13153381, study PRJNA577476) | soil metagenome | isolation source: 40 cm soil or saprolite under Garry oak tree replicate 2 | place: USA:California | collected 2016-06-15
AGCAGAGACATATGCACCCCGCATGCTCAGCTCAGGTTCGACACAGCCTACATTTTTGGACATGATTTCCTCCTTTATGTTCGCGTACATACCGGGTACGATGTTTGTCCAACAAAGGGCCTATGCGAGCCGCGCCGCGAACCTTTCACGCAGCCAGGCAGTAGCGAGAGCGATCGCTCCCCGCGCCGCCGCGCTCGTGGCCAGGGGGTTCAACATCACGAAGTCATGGATGGTCCCCGGGAAGCGCACAGCCGTGACGCGCACCCCCGCCTCCCGCAGCTTGTTGGCATACGCCTCCCCCTCATCGCGCAACACATCGGCCTCGGCCGTAATGATGAGCGCACGTCATGTGCCTGGCAAAATGGCCTCCATGCACCTCACGACTCCGCGGCCTGATGGCAGACCAGGGCACCGGGCCTTACGTTTGCGGTCGGGTGCCGACAGGCTGCTCACCACCACCCTGCGCCTCAGTGCGAGAAGCGACTCTGCTTTGTAGTATACTAAGCAGCGTACTCGAAGTCACCGGACATCGCGTCACTTTAGCACCGCACATTACTTCACATCACTGCGTCTGTGTGAGGGAGACGAAAAGGGAATGTCTATGAAGGGATCCTCGTATGCGCACACTGCGGCGAGCATTGGGGGCAATTGAGGGTACTCCCTCATGTCAATAGAATTCTAAACCGGCGTTAATACAAGAGAACTGAATCCCAGACGAGTAAAGACAGTTCAAAGGGAAAACTCCTGCCGCCGCAATTTGCGAACGCAAACACCAGTACGCTCTGGCGTGACCAGTAGACCCGCGTATCTGGCTGATCCCAAACGACTCCTCACATTGACGTGCGTGTCATTGGGGCAGTGAGTATGGGCTGCATCATCGACGTGATGTCACGAGTGCCGCGAAGACCACGCTCAGATTCGTCTGGGCCATGCGCCGGAAATGCTGGCGGTCCTCAACACTATCGTGCTTGGACTCTTTGCTCGACAAGGTGAGACCAATGTCGCTCATGCCAGGCGCGATGCGCGCCTCTCATCTCGATAAAGCGCTCGTCCGGCAGGGTGGCTTGAGAGAAACCGACTTTAGGGAGTGGGTCACTTTCACTTTCGGCTTGCGGTCCCAAACGTCTCTAGTTGGCTCTCTACTCGACATAGCGAGCCAGCTTCTCGAGAGTCGACCGCGTGCCAGCCTCATTGTCCTCGGGTCGAATGCCCGACGGAATGTCCTTGAATAAGATAGAGACTGTTGTTCCGCCGTCTTCAGCCTCAAAGGTGACCACCATGATCATCTCTCCTGAGAAGGCCGGATCGACCGCATCAAAGGTGATCGCTTCGACGATTCTTCTCGGTGGCGTCAGTTCCACAAAGCGTGCAGTATATCTATCTTCCCTTTCTGAAGTCTTGCCGCGGAAGGTTTTTTCGGATGAAGGATAATACAGCGACATCTGATACCCTCCACCAACTCTGTCGTCGAAACTATGGACTTCGCCGGTCATGTCTCCAGGTGCAAGCCAGACAGCCAGGGCTGCGGGATCGGTAAAGGCTCGATAGAGAGCTTCAGGCGTCGCTTTGATAAATTTCGAGTTTCGCGTGCTGGCACGTGAGTGCGCATCTGTCATGGGCATCTCCTTTCGCAATCGAGTCGGGAATGGTCCTCCATCATCATACGGGCGTTTCCATCAGCTGTCAACCTGAAGTGGGATTTCAATCTGACCCACTACCCGACTTTTCCCAGATGGTCCGAGACACGATGGATGACCTGCTTGAGAAGAAGGCTATTCAAGCGAAGGGAAAGTAAACAGGCGTTGTGTGTTATACTCCTGGTATCGAGAAATTGGGGGATACCATACCCAATAGCGCAGGGAGGACGCTACTATGCCCAAACTATCACACTATACCCTCATCTGGTCCGAAGTGCATCAGCACTACGACCTCCATAGCGACGGGCAACTCGAGCAGTGTTTCCGTCCAGGAGACGAGCCAGCCTTCTCTGGCTGGTTGGCAGGGCACTCCTCGTTTGCTTTTTGGGGGCGAGCTGGACGCATCTTCGTCCTCAAAGAAGCCCGGCCACACGGGGCAGGCTATTGGTATGCCTATAGCACGCGTGCTCGACACACCCGCAAACGCTATCTTGGACGCACGGCCAATGTGTCGTTCGCACGCTTAGAGGAGGAGGCGAAGGTGCTGGTAAGTTCGCCCTCACCTGCCACTTCGCCTCCACAGCAAAAGATCGCAGCTTCCTCAGCCCGACAAGCAGAGACAGGGCGAGAGGAGTCCAGGCCACATATTTCGCATCACGACAAGCAGAGGGAAGTGTTGCTCGCGACCAAGCTCTCTCCTCCCCGTCTGCCCATCTCGCTGGTGGAGCGAGAACGCTTGCTCAGAGAACTGGATATGGTTCATGCTCACCCTTTGACGCTCGTCTCTGCTTCTGCTGGCAGTGGCAAGACCACACTGCTGTCTGCATGGGTGGCTGCGTCCTCGAAACCGCACGCACGCGAGGGAACGGTGCAGGGAGTCAAATCGGCTTTTGCCTGGCTTTCGCTGGACGCCCTGGACAATGAGCCGATCCGCTTTTGGGCCTCGGTGATAGCCGCATTGCGTACCTGCCTGCCCACGATTGGGGAGACGGCTCTCGCCATGCTCCACACTCCCCAGTCTCCCCCTCTTTCGACCATTCTAACAGCCCTGCTCAATGAGCTTCTGGGGGAGGGCAGAGCACTCACCCTCATCCTGGACGACTGTCACGTCATCACGCACCCGGTGATTCACGAGACCCTCCTCTTCTTCCTCGATCATCTGCCACCCACCCTGCACCTGGTGCTTGCCACGCGCACGGACCCCGAGCTTCCCCTCTCCCGCTTACGCGTGCGCGGTCAGCTCCTCGAAATCCGCGACCGTGATCTGCGTTTTACCGGAGCAGAAACAGCCAGCTTTTTGACTCAGGGCATGGGTCTGGCTCTCTCCAAAGAAGACGTGACCACCCTGGAACACCGCACGGAAGGCTGGATCGCGGGTCTGCAACTGGCGGCGCTTTCCCTGCGCAAGCACGAAGATCTCTCATCCTTTGTGAAAAACTTTGCCGGCAACCATCGCTTTGTGCTAGATTATTTGCAGCAGGACATTCTCGCGCCGTTGTCGGGTACACTCCAGGACTTTCTCCTCCAAACATCGATTCTCACCCACATGCACGCCGCTTTATGTCAGGCGGTCACCCTTCTTCCGACGCAATCGAAGTAGGCCAGGAGATGCTAGAGGCGTTGGAGCGGGCCAATCTCTTTGTTGTGCCGCTGGATGACCAGCGGCAGTGGTATCGCTTCCATGATCTCTTTCGAGAGGCGCTGCTCGCCCGGCTGCAAGCGAGCCAGCCAGACCGGGTGCCGCTCTTGCACCTCCGGGCAGCTCGCTGGTATGAGGCGGCGGGCAAACTGCGAGAGGCTATTGCGCACGCGCTGGCTGCCCTTGACTACCCATATGCTGCCACTCTCATGGAACAGGCTGCTCTTCCTCTCTGGCTCAGCGGGGAAGGCAGAACCATCCAGAACTGGGTGCTTGCCTTACCAGATATCGTCCTATCCGCGCATATGCGCCTGGCTCTCAATGCGGCTCTGCGCCTGATCAACACCATCAATCTGAGCAATGAAACACAGTATGCCAGCCTGCAGGCTCAGATGGAGTACACATTTACGCGCATGGAAGGAATCTTACAGAGAAAACGGGAATTGGCCCTCTCAGAGGCAGAGGCAGAGGTGATCGGGCGACGTCTACGCCTGCTGCGCGCATTGATCGAGGCGAGAGCCATCCTCAAGCGTGGCAACAAAGAGCACCTGTATCTGCTCTCTCAGGAAATAGAAGCACTGCCCCAGGATGAGGAGGTGAACTGGAGCATTATTCCGCTCACGCTTACCTTCTGGCTCCATGTGTACCTCCAGGGTGAGGGCGCTACTCTGATCCCTCGACTGCTTTCGATGAAACAGTCGATGATGGAGGCGGGAGACCACCTGGTGACGATTCGTATCAGGACTATGCTGGCTCATGCCTCTACCCAGGCCGCACAGTGGCACCGGGCTCAACAGGAATGTTTGGAGACACTCGCCCTGATCAAACAGAGCGGCATGCGCACCATCTGGTCAGGATATCTCTCGTATAACCTGCTCATCCCCTGGGTGGTCTCGCTTCGCGTGCAGGTATGGCTGGCAGAGGCAAACCTGGCTCGTGCGTCGGAGTGGGCCGGGCAAACAACGTTTTCCCCGCAGGCATGGGACCCCATGCGCAAAGAGGAATTCCTGGACAGTTGCTCCTTGTGGGCAGCGCAAGCAGCATATTGAATACGGAAGAGAGGAAAATCACATGCGAAAAATCATTGTTTCCGAGTACATCACCCTGGACGGCGTTATCGAAGATCCAGGTGGTGCTGAAGGGTTCAAACATGGCGGCTGGAGCTTTCACTTTGGGGGCCAGGAACAGCAGCAGTATAAATTCGATGAACTCTTCGCCAGCGATGCGCTTCTCCTGGGGCGCCGGACCTATGAGGGGTTTGCAGCCGCGTGGCCGAACATGGCTGCTCAAACAGGAGCGTATGGCGAGAGAATGAACAGCCTGCCCAAGTACGTTGTTTCAACCACCCTCTCTGAAACGACATGGAATGCCACCCTGCTCAAGGGCGATCTGGCAGAGGAACTGTCCAGGTTGAAGCAAGAGGACGGTCAGGACATACTGATTTTCGGCAGTGGTCAGCTGGTTCAGACACTTCACGAGCGGGGACTCATCGACGAGTATCGACTCATGGTCTTTCCTGTGGTGCTGGGGAGCGGGAAGCGTCTCTTCCAAGACATAGAAGAGAAGAGGGCGCTCAAACTGATCGAGGCCAGGACATTCAATTCAGGCGTCGTGGTGCTCTCTTACCAACCAGCTAAGGAATGAAAGAGCAATGAGGAAAGCGCCATGAGAACAGTCAATTCAAAAGACGGCACCGCTATTGCTTTCGATCTGTCGGGGACGGGGCCAGCGATCATCCTGGTGGCTGGTGCGTTCACTGATCGATCCCAACCGATCCTGGTGCAACTGGCGGAAAGCCTTTCGTCACAGTTTACCGTCTTCAACTATGATCGTCGTGGGCGAGGCGACAGTGGGGACACGGCCCCCTATGCGGTCGAGCGCGAGATCGAAGATCTCGACGCCCTCATCAAAGAAGCTGGTGGATCGGCGTTTGTGTGTGGTTTCTCCTCCGGTGCCGCTCTGGCCCTTGAGGCGGCGGCGAGCGGCCTCGCTATGAAGAAGCTGGCACTGTACGAGCCACCATTCAGAATCGCAGGCGGTTCAAGCCAACTACCGCAGGATTTCGCAAAGCATCTCAGCGAACTGATTTCGTCTGGGCACCGAGGCGACGCGGCTGAATACTATATGACACAGGCGGCGGAGATTCCTGCCGAATTCGCAGCCCAGATGCGCAACGAGCCATTCTGGCCGACGGTGGAGGCTGTGGCACACACGCTCATCTACGACACCGCGATCACGGTCCCTGCACTCGTGATCGACGGCGGGGCGAGTCCTGCGTGGATGCGCGACGCGGTGCGAGCGGTCGCGGAGGTCATACCTCATGCCCAGCGCCGCACCCTGGAAGGTCAAACACACCAGGTTTCTCCACAGGTCCTCGCTCCTGTCTTGATGGAGTTCTTCAAAGGCTGAGAGGGCACCCAGCGACTTTTCCATCGCCCTGTGCCACAGGATATTCACAGCTTTGGCCTGATTTGAATTGGACAGGTAGAGTTCGTTATGCTATCATAGCCCCAATATTCTTGACGTTCAATCAGGAGGCCGGTTTGTGGATAGTCTGATTGGCACATCCATCGGTGGATATAGGCTCGTTCAATTATTGGGCAGCGGGGGAATGGGAACGGTCTACCTGGCGGAAGACCCGGCCATCGGGCAACAGGTAGCCATTAAGGTGGTACGCACTGACTCTGATAGCCACACTGATCAAGCCACAGCGCGGGTAGCAGCGGAACGTTTCAAGCAGGAAGCGCGAGCGGTTGCCAGCCTGGATCACCTGCATATATTACCGCTTTATCGTTATGGTGAGGAAACGACGAGCGATGGTGCCCGGCGTGCCTATATCATCATGCAGTACCGGCCCGAAGGCTCCTTATGGGATTGGCTGCGGCGTAGAGCCGGGATTGGGCCTGGCTCATCATCCTCCCCGCTATCGCCTGTACCATCTCTATCCGCCATACCGGCGCAGGTGCATGGAACGTGGCCTATGGGACTCGACGAGGCGGGAGAGTACTTGCGGCAGGCAGCATCAGCCCTTCACTACGCGCATGAACACGGTATCATTCATCGCGATGTCAAGCCCGCCAATTTCTTGCTCCGTTTCGAGGGCGGCAATGCCGTCCACCTGCTGCTTTCTGACTTCGGGCTGGCGAAGCTCTACTCATCGAACTCCGGCACAAGCCACATTCTCGGCACTCCCGTTTATATGGCCCCTGAACAATTCGAGGGGGCAGCGGTGCCAGAAAGCGACCAGTACGGACTGGCGGTGATGATCTATTATTTCCTGGCCGGGCATCCGCCTTTCGAAGGGGAACCGATGCGCCTGATGCACCAGCACCTGACAGCCGCGCCGCCGTCGATTGCGATGTTTAATCCCTCACTGGCGCAAGGCGTAGACAACGTGCTCACTCGCGCCCTCGCGAAAATACCTGCTGATCGCTTTCCATCCACCGCCGACTTCGCCACTGCATTCGTCCAGGCTGCTCAGGAACAGCCAGCAACAAACTTCCGACGATTCATGACACTACCAACACTGGCACAATCGAATCGCGTTTCTCCTTATGCCCCAACCGTCTTTCCAGGTCAGAATGCGCGGCAGCCGTTCGTACCAACACAATCAGCGTATGCAGCGCAAACGACGCCTGCTTCAGCAAGCGGAGGCCGGACTCCATCAGGAAATTCGCAGCAAGCATTCTCCGCACCCCTTCCCGGCATTATAGTTCCTCCTCAATCATCACGACCATTGCCATCGCTGCCAGCGCAGCCACAAGGCATGCACAGACGCAGGGCGCTCGGCTGGATACTTGGTGGAGTCGCCGTTATCGCCGTCGGAGGTGGCACGGGCTTTTACTTCTATTCGAAATATCGTACTCCCGACCACGCGCTGCAGGTTCTGCGTGGACATAACGCCAGCGTCACAAGCGTATTCTGGTCGCCCGATGGCACACAACTTGTATCAGGCTCGCGCGACAATACCGCGAAACTCTGGCAGGCTGCCAATGGACAAAATACCTTCACGTATAGTGGACATACAGCCGCAATTCTGAGCGTAGCATGGAGTCCCAACGGGCGTACCCTGGTCTCCGGTGGAGAAGACCAGACCGTGCAGGTCTGGAACGCACTGCAGCCGAAAGGGCTTATTCTAGCCAACCTGGGCGCAGCCGTTAGCTCACTTGAATGGAATGTCGAAAGTACCGCTATTATCGCAGGTACGTTGGGCAATGGCGGATTTGCGCTTTCCCTGAACCAGACTATAAGAAGAAACCTGGTTAAGACAAAGCTCCACGCGCTGTCGCTTTCGCCAAATGGCAAGTACCTGGCAAGCGCGACCGATAACGGGGATGTGACAGTGTTTACAACGCAAGTGCCGCGTAAAACGGTGTTTCGTCACCGTTTCGCAGGCCCGGCGCTCTGCCTGGCCTGGTCGCCTGATAGCACAAAGCTGGCGGCGGGCAGCGCTAACAGTACCGCTCTCGCCTGGGAAATCCCTGGAGGACATCTCTTACACACCCTGCCGCATAACGGCGCCGTGAACGGCATCGCCTGGGACCCGGCCGGAACAAATCGCGTGGCAAGCGGAGCTAGCGATGGCACAGTGAATATCTGGGACATCGACAGCAGCGCGCGCACCATCTATAGCGGCTATGGTCCCGCGATGAACTCGGTAGCCTGGAGCAGCGCCGGGCTGGCATCAGGTGACGCCAACAACACAGTCATTATCTGGCAATCGTAAAGCGTTTTTGTAGGGCTAGTAGTACTTCCTGCTCGTACTATTGAGCCATGGGAATACACGAGCCTATAATACACTATTGTAAAGCCTGGTTTGAGCAATTCTTGCCTTAGACGAGCCAGCGCACCAGGCCTATACCCGAACTGCACAGAGCGTTGATTACGAAGCATATAGGGTATAGGAGCTACAAACTAGAATAAAGAGGATCATTACACAATGGAAATTTCTGGAACCCAGAAGGTAAAGGCATCTCGCCCCGAAGTATTCAATGCATTATTGAACCCCGAAGTACTCAAGAATAGCTTTCCCGGCTGTGATAGCGCCGAATTTGTAGATTTCCCGACGGGCCGCCAGCTCAAGCTGATCATCTCACCGAACGTCCCCGGCTTCAAAGGACCATACAACGTCTTTTTGCAGAATGGGACAGCGAGCGCAGCTGCTAGCCTGCCACCCGTAGCCGACCAATGGTCGCGCTTAGTATACATTGCCGAGCCGACCAGTTCCTTTGGCTCGATCAAAGCTACCTGTATCATCGACCTCACCGATGACCCGGTGGGAACGTTACTTACCTACAAGGCCGATGCGGAAGTGTCAGGCAAAGTCGCCGGTATTCCAGACATGGTTGTGAACGGCGCGGTGAAGATGGCGCTAGGGCAGTTCTTTAAGAACTTTGAGAAGCAGGTTAGCACAGCGAACGTGTAGGTTTTCAAGTTGAAGGAACTTTCCCATGCGTGACCTGCTTAAAGATGCCGCTGCCCGTGGAATCCGTTATCTCGAAGGACTGAATGCGCGCAGCGTCATTCCAACACCAGAAGCACTTGCCAATCTGACGGAACTGGATGGCCCGCTGCCAGAAGAGCCAACGGATCCTGCAACAGTGCTTGCGCTGCTGGACGACTTCGGCTCCCCGGCAACCGTCGCCACGGCAGGCCCACGTTTCTTCGGCTTCGTGATCGGCGGATCACTCCCAGTGACGGTCGCTGCAAACTGGCTGGCCGGGGCATGGGATCAGTCACCTTATGCGTACACGGATTCTCCCATTGCTGCCACATTGGAAGAGATTGCGCTGCGCTGGCTCCTGGATATCTTTGGACTATCATCCACAGGCGGCGGTGCATTTGTGACTGGCGCGACCATGGCTAACTTCTCTAGCCTGGCCGCTGCTCGCCACAGCGTGCTACAAAACGCAGGGTGGGACGTGGAGGCTGATGGCCTGTTCGGGGCGCCGCCCATCACGGTGATTGTGGGAGAAGAAGCTCACCCCTCGCTCTTCAAGGCGCTTGGGATGTTGGGGCTTGGACGGCAACGTGTCGTCAAGGTTCCTGTAGACGACCAGGGACGGATGCGCTCCGATGCCTTTCCGGTGATCAGTAGTCCCACCATCGTCTGCTTGCAAGCGGGCAATGTCAATACTGGAGCGTTCGACCCGGCGCGCGAGATCGTTCCGCGTGCTCGTGAGGCCGGGGCGTGGGTACACGTGGATGGTGCATTTGGTCTGTGGGCGGCAGCAGCTCCTGCACGCGCCCACCTGGTAGAGGGCTTTGCGGGTGCAGATTCCTGGGCAACCGACGCTCATAAATGGCTCAACGTTCCATATGATAGTGGTCTGGCTTTCGTGCGGGATCCTGCTCCACTACAAGCCGCCATGTCTACCTCGGCTGCCTACCTTCCCGCGCATAGTGAGAGGCGCAATCCCTCACAATTTACTCCCGAGTCCTCCCACCGCGGTCGAGGCATCGAGGTGTGGGCCGCTCTGCGCTCGCTAGGACGGTCGGGCCTGGCGAACCTCATTGAACGCACCTGTCGTTATGCGCAGCGCTTTGCCGAAGGGCTGCACGCGGCAGGCTACCCTATCCTCAACGATGTCGTCCTCAACCAGGTGCTGGTCTCATTCGGTGATGAGGCCAAGACACGCCGGGTGATCGAGGCCATTCAGCGCGATGGGACCTGCTGGTGCGGGCCAACTGTGTGGCAGGGGCACACCGCCATGCGCATCAGCGTTTCCTCGTGGGCGACGACTGAGGCGGATGTCGAGCGCAGCCTGAGCACTATGATTCGTATCGTCGGCGAACAAGGCTGATGCTCCCGGCATCATTGCTCGAAAAGCAGCACAAAGTATGTACTGATCTTGGCCATGAAACCTCTTGACTCTGACATTAATGTCATAGTTTATACTGAGGGTAAGCATTCAGGAAAGGAGAGGTGCTCATGCGAATTAGTGAAATATCGCGCCGCACAGGAGTGAGTGTACGCTCCTTGCGCTATTATGAACAGAAACGGCTCCTCTGCTCTCGTCGGTTGGAGAATGGCAAGCAGGGAGTGAGTCTTGAAGTCAATGTCGAAAAATTCTCCTTTGCCGAAATGCCCAGCCAGGTCGCAGTCATTTCCTGAGCCCTAACAGTCTCTCGCTATCATGGGAGAGGGATCGCCACCCCAGAGTGCGATCCCTCTCCCATGTCGCTCTGCCTCACGCATTTTCCGCCCGTCCAGGATTCTTCAACAGGAGAAAGGCTACCAGAGCCATCACGAACGACAGAGCAACACCGATAGCGAACGTGATCTGTGGCGTGATCCAAAGGCCAACGAGCGCCTGAGACAGCGGGCCGAGCATGACGGCGAGCGAGATGGCTGACCCACGCATGCCCATGACCTGGCCGCGATTTTCGTCGGTCGTGGCACCCAGGTAGATGCTGCCCATAGCTGGCTCGACGAAGGCACTGCCCAGTCCTGCCAGAGCCGCACCCGCTATCAAAAGCGGATAGAGGGGAGCCGCTAACATGAACACGATCAAGGCACTGAAGAGCAGACTGCCGATAACGATGAGCGGCTTTTTCGGCAGGGTCTCTGAGAGCCGTCCCAGCAAGAGCGGGAAGATGGCCAGAGCCATGCCATAGACACTGAACAACATGCCATATTGTGCTGTGCTGTAGTGAAGCACCTT
>WNGP01005106.1_pt1 | contig 10940 bp, 7 predicted proteins | sample 5407671 | NCBI WGS metagenome assembly WNGP01 (sample SAMN13153381, study PRJNA577476) | soil metagenome | isolation source: 40 cm soil or saprolite under Garry oak tree replicate 2 | place: USA:California | collected 2016-06-15
GTCTACTTCGACTCCAGCGCTTTCGTCAAGCTCCTGGCCGAGGAAACCGGAAGCGAACTCGCCGCCGAACTATGGGACGGCTGCGACGCCGCCGTCGCCAGCCGCCTCGCCTATCCCGAGGTGCGGGCCGCGCTCGCCGGCGCCGCCCGCAACCACGACCTCAGCGATCACGACCTCGACGCCGCCGAGCTAGCCTGGGAAACCTACTGGGCCGCCACCCGTCCGGTAGAGTTCACCCCTGCCGTAGAACGGCACGCCGGCCACCTCGCCCGCTCCCACGCGCTGCGCGGCGCGGACGCCGTCCACCTCGCCAGCGCCCTAGCCATCGGGGACCCCGACCTTGTCGTCGCCGTCTGGGACCGGCGGCTGCACGCAGGAACCCGGACAGCCGGCCTGCGCGCGGCCCCAGCCCGGCTCGACGCCTAGACAACCTTCATCACCGCACGTCACAACCTGCGGGGACGCCGCCCCGGGAACACATACCTGCCCTACCCGCGCCGTGCAGCTGACAGGCAGGGGCCTTCCCGCGGTCTCCATCGCCATCCCGGACGCGACCTACCTGCACGCCGGCACGATCACGCCCCGGGGGGCGCCGGCCGAGGTCGCGCGCACCCAGGTGCATCTGGTCGACGCACCCGGTCAGCTGGACAGCTAGCCCGGTTGCGCAGCCAGTTCCTCGCTGCTTCGGACCTGCACGGGACGGCCATAACTGGCCGTTCTGAAATGGGCGCGGTACAGGCGACGCCACCGAGGGCTGCGGCATTGGCATCCGTCGCCGGTTGCCCCAGGCGATCTACGCGGTGCGGGCCGCCAGGCCACGCCGCCGGTGGGGATCGCCGCTGCGGGCGTCTTCGGCTCGGCCGGCCGACGGCCGGAGCCACGGTCAAGCGTGATGCGCGGGTGATGACCCCAGCCATATAGGGAAACACCCGATTCCTCGCGGCCGCGCGGTCTCTAACGTGGGGACCGCAATTTCGGGGCTCGCGCGCGCGGCCGCAGGCGCCTGCACATCCGCCGCGCGCAGGTGCGGAGGGTGACCGGTCGTGAGGGCATGGAGTCGGCTGCGAGGGCACACGACCGCTGGCCGCACCGGCGGGCGGCCTCCTCGGCGGCTCCGGCGCCTGCGGGCGTCCGCGGTGGCGGTGGTCACGGCGGGCGCGCTGCTGGCTCTCGCGGCGCCCGCGGCGGCGCACGTCGAGAACCCGGGCTCCTTCACGTTCAATGAATCGGGCGCGGTGCTCAGGGTCGGGCTGTTCCAGATTCCGCTGCCTGCAGGTTCCATGGCCGGCCAGATCGACGCGGACGGGAACATCACGATCCCGGACAGCGCGCTCGCCATCACCGATCAGCCCTTCAGCCAGAACCTGAACGCCGTGTTCGGCGCCGTCAGCGTGTCAGGAACCGTGACGGTCGAGACCAGCGGGCTGGCCGGAACCCTCGATCCCGGCAGCGGCGCCGCGAGCCTGGGCACTTCGCTCTTCGCGAGTGCCACGTTCACCGCCACGGCCACGTTCTTCGACGGATCACATGCTGTCTATTCGGGGACCTGCTCCATCGGGGGCAGCGCGCCCGCTGATCAGTTCCCCTTGACGCTCACGACCGACCCGCCAGGAGTGCCGTATTCGGAGCAGACCGGAGCGGTCACGCTGGCCGCGGACCTGGGCAACCCGGTCGTGTGCGATCCGACCCTGCCAGACCTGTTCACGTTCCTCTTTACCACTTCGGACAGCGAGCTCACCGTTCCAGGCAGCACCACGCCGATCCTGCTGCAGGACGCGCGCCTTTCCGCGTCGCCGGACTCGCTGAAATACGGCGGCGTGCAGACCGGCTCGTCCAAGACGCTCAGCGTGACGTTCTCCAACTCCGGCAGCGACCCGACCATCATCACCAACCTGTCGATCTCAGGCGACTCCGAGTTCTTCCTCGGGCCGGGGCTCACCTGCCAGCAGGGCACGAATGGCCTCATCGTGCCGGCCGGCGGCTCCTGCTCGGCCGACGTGACGTTCGCCCCGACCGGGATCGGCGATCAGTCGGCTACCCTCGCGGTCGAGAACACCTCGAGCGACGGCACCCAGTTCGTCCCGCTCACAGCGACCGGCATCGACCCCGGCCTGAGCGCGAGCCCGCCCAGCCTGAACTTCGGCCAGCAGGTGGTGGGGACGACCAGCGCGGCGATACCGGTCACGATCGCGAGTACCGGGTCGACCGACCTCACGGTGACGGGGGCGACCGCGAGCGGCGACTTCGCGGCCGACGACAGCGGCTGCACCGCTCAGCCGATCGCGCCCGGCCAGGCGTGCGTCATCCTGGTTTCGTTCTCGCCTGCCGCCACCGGCGACCGGTCAGGCACGCTCACCATCAAGAGCAATGCCCTGTCCAGCCCGGACACCGTGGCCCTGTCGGGCACCGGCATCGCCCCGGTGATCACGGTCACGCCGAGCACGCTCAAGTTCGGGTCCGTGCTCGTCGGGTCCACCAGCGCGCCCCAGAACGTGACCGTCGGCAACGCCGGCGACAGCCCGCTGAGCGTCAAGTCGGCCGTCACGAGCGGGCCCTTTGCCGTCTCCGATGACGCCTGCTCGGGGGCTGGCGCGATCGCGCCGGGCGGAACCTGCCAGATCGCGGTCGTCTTCGCGCCTTCCGACAGCGGGTCAGTCTCGGGAACCCTCACGATTTCCAGTGACGGGGGGACCGCGACGGTCGCATTGTCCGGCACCGGCAGCCCGGTCGCGGACCTGAACGTCTCGATCGGCGCGTCGCCGAACCCGGTCAAGCGCAAGAACAACCTGACCTACGCGATAACAGTCCAGAACGCGGGGCCCTCGGCCGCTTCCGGCACGCTGGTCACGGACGGCTTGCCGTCGAACGTCCAGTTCCAGTCCCTGGCGGCGCCAAGCGGGTCGAGCTGCACCGTCCCGGCGATCGGGACGACGGGAACGGTCAAGTGCAACATCGGATCGCTGTCGCCAGGCGCGACCGCGCAGCTGACAATTGTCGTGATGGTCGTTGCGCCCAAGGCCACGACGATCACGGACACGGTGAAGGTGACCAGCTCGGCGACTGACCCAGACCTCACGGACAACCAGGCGACGGTCTCGACTGCCGTGAAGTAGGTCCATTAGAGAGTATTGGTCGGCAAATTCGGCTTTACGGGTGACCGGGCCGATGCGACAGTTCAATCATGTCCGGAAAGATCGTCGGCCGCGACCGGGAGCTGGAGGCCGCCTCGGCATTCATGGCGGCGATGAAGCGCGGCCCGGCCGGACTCGTATTCGCGGGCGAGCCGGGGATCGGCAAGACGACGCTGTGGCTGGAGGTCTGCGAGCGAGCCCGCGAGCGCTCCATGATGGTCTTTGCGGCACGGCCCGTCGCCGCGGAGGCGAGGCTCGCGTTCGCGGCGCTCGCCGATCTGCTCGAGCCGGTGGCCGATGATGTCCTGCGCGGCCTGCCCGAGCCGCAGCGACGCGCGCTCGCGGTGGCCCTGCTGCGCGAGGATCCGGGTGGTGCGCGCCTCGATCAGCGGGCCGTGGGAGCCGCGACGATCAGCGTCCTGGCGGCGCTGGCACGGACCGCGCCCGTGCTGGTCGCGATCGATGACCTGCACTGGCTCGACCGCTCGTCCGCGCGGGTGCTGGCGTTCGCAGCGCGCCGGCTCGGGCGGCTGCCGGTTGGCCTGCTCGCCTGCGAGCGCATCGGGGCCGACCGCAAGCCCGGGCTGGAGATCGAGCAGGCGCTGGCCGACGGTCAGGTGGCGCGTGTCGTGCTGGGGCCTCTCGGCACGGCCGCGCTGCACGAGGTCGTCAAGATTAGGCTGGGACGCCCGCTCACCCGGCGGGCGCTCGGCCGGATCGGGCAGGCGGCGGGAGGTAACCCGTTCTTCGCGGTCGAGATCGCTCGCTCGCTGCCCGATGACCACGACGCCGGGCAGGCCGTTCTGCCGCTTCCCGACAGCCTGCGCGCGCTGATCGGCGCCCGGGTGGCGGCGCTGCCGGAGCGGGCGCGGCACGCGCTGCTCCCGGCGGCCGCACTCCGCTCGCCCACCGTCGAGCTGGTGACAGCCGGGATGGACGGGTCGCGGGACGGGTCGCGGGAGGGGTCGCGGCGGGCACTCGAGCAGGCCGCGGCCGCGGGGATCATCGAGGTGGACGAGGCCCGCGTTCGCTTCACTCATCCCCTGTTCGCGGCGGTGGTGTACACCTCAGCAGAGCACCGCGACCGCCGCCAGGCTCACCGCCGCCTGGCGGCGGTGCTCGACGACGCCGAAGAGCGGGCCTGGCACCTCGCGCTCGCTGCGGACGGCGCCGACGCGGACCTGGCGAATACGCTCGATGCCGCGGCCGAGCACGCCCGCGCCAGGGGCGCACCGGACGCCGCGTTCGAGCTGACCGAGCAGGCGCTGAGGCTGACGCCTCCCGGCCGGGCTGCGGATGTGCAGCGGCGCAGGGTTCAGGCGGCCGAGTACCACTACCACGCCGGTGAGCCGCGCCGCGCCCGCGAGCTGCTCGACACCGTCCTGAGCCAGGTTTCCTCGGGCTGGGTGCGCGCCAACGCGCTCCGCCTGCTAGGGGAGATCCTCTATCACGAGCAGAGCTTCCCCGAAGCGGTCCGGCTGTTCGAGCAGGCCCTCGAGCACGGCAGCGGTGACGCCTCCCTGGTAGCGATGGTCGAGCTGCACCTCACCTACGCGATAAACGCGGCCGGTAACTTCACCGGCTCCGAGCCGCACGCTCGGCGGGCGCTCACGCTGAGCGAGCAGGCCGGTGACGAGTCGCGCCTGGCCGAGGCGATCGCGGTGTCCGTCATGACCGGCCATTTGCTGGGACGGGGCCTCGACGAAGCAGCGCTTGACCGCGCGCTCGCACTGGAGGACCAGCAACGGCAGACCAGCATGGAGATGCGGCCGAGCCTGATCGCGGGGCTTCTGATGCTGTACGAGGACCGCGCGGAACGCGCGTGCCAGCTGCTCGCGGACCTGCGGCAGCGAACACTCGACCGCGGTGAGGAGAGCGACCTCGCCTACGTCGCCAGCTGCCTCGCCTGGGCGGAGGGCTGGCGCGGCCGGCTTGACGTCGCCGTGGCCTACGCGGACGAGGCGGTGGAGTACGCGTCCCGCACGGGGATGGAGTCGGTGCGCTGCACCGCACTGGCGCTCGGGTCCGTTCCGGTCGCGTATGCCGGTGAAGCCGAGGCGGCGCGGAGCATGGCCGAGGAGGCTCTCCGGCTCGCCGCCGCGACGGGCTACGGGATCGGGGCCATCTGGGCGAGATGGGCGCTCGCGGTGCTGGCGCTCTCGCTCCGCGAGCCCGCGGCCGCCCTCACCGCGCTGGCTCCGCTGCTCGCGGAGGTTGAGCGGGAGGGCGTGGCCGAGCCGGTCCGGGTGATGTTCCTCGCGGACGGGATCGAGGCGCTCGCGGCGCTCGGCCAGCTCGACCGGGCGGAACGGCTGACCGCCATGTTCGAGCAGGCGGGGACGCGGCTGCAGCGAGGCTGGGCGCTCGCCCAGGCGGACCGCTGCCGTGCGCTGCTGCTGGCAGCCCGCGGTGACCTCGCCGCCGCCGCGGCCGCGGCCGCCAGCGCGGTGCGCCGCGCCGAGCGGCTCGAGCTGCGGCTGGAACTCGCGCGCACGCTCCTGGTCGCCGGCGAGATCGAGCGCCGCGGCAGAAAGAAGCGATCAGCCTGCGAGCTGCTTGCGCGGGCCGCTGAGATCTTCGAGTCCGCCGGCGCCAGCCTGTGGGCGCAGCGCACGCGTGCCGAGCTTGATCGCGCCGCCGGGCGGCGAACGGGCGGTGACCTGACCGAATCAGAGAAGCTCGTTGCTGACCTCGCCGCCTCCGGGCTGACGAACCGGCAGGTCGCCGCGCAGCTGTTCATGAGCCCGAAGACAGTCGAGGCGAATCTCGCCCGCGTCTACAGTAAGCTCGGCATCCGCTCCCGGGCGGAGCTTGGCGCCGCCTGGCGGGGCCAGAACCTGCGCCCCGGCAGCCCAGGGAATTCCCGGGAGGCGGAGCCCGCCGCGCATACATAGGGAATCACCCGCTTTCAATCCCTCGTCACGGCGGCGTACTGAGCCTTTTCACCCTGATTTACCGCCGGGTGGCGAGGTCGCAAGCCGTGGCGATGAGCGGCAGGCAGGTGGTGGCGGCTGCGATGGCGAGCGCTCCGATGCCGGCGGCCTTGGCAGGCAGCGCCCGGTGTGCGGGCGGAGCGAGCAGCCGGTCGATCCGGGCCAGGGCGGCGGGACCGCCGGCGGTGAGGGCCGTCGTGCGGGCGCTGGCCCGGCCGAGGATCACCAGCGCGGCGGCGAGGTCTTCCCGGTCGTGGCCGCGGGCCGCGGCGTCGTCGGCGGCCATCTCGGCGAGCACGGCGGCCTCCCCGGCCACCCGGGCCAGCAACGGGACCGCCGGAAACGCCCGGGCCAGGGCTCTGGCCGCGGTCAACGCGAGCTGGTGGTGGCCTCGCAGGTGAGCGCGCTCATGGGCGAGGACCGCCCGCAGCTGACCGGAGCTGAGCAAGGTCACGGTGGCGGCGGAGACCACTGTCCTGTGGCGCCCGCACGGCAGGCTGTAAGCGGCTGGCACGTCGTCGTCGAGGACAACCGCTTCGAGCGCGCGGTCCGGGTGTCCGGCGGCTGCCAGGAAGGCGGCATGGTCACGCTGCTGGCGCCACGCTGCGGCTAGGTCGCTGGCCAGGCACCAGCCTGTGCGCAGCATGACCACGGCTGCCAGCAGGACGCCCGCCACGAGGGCGCCCGGGATCTGGCTGACCGCGGGGATCGGGTGCCCGCCGGCGGCCCGCCAGGTCAGGAGGGATGGCACGGCAAGGGTCAGCGCGGCCAGCGTGGTCGCGACGACCCAGGAGGCTGCCAGCGTCAGCCACAGCGTTATCGCGATGGCGGGCACTCGCGCCAGCCAGCTCCGGCGCAGCACCGCGGGGCCACCGAACCCGGCTACCGCGGCATAGGCGGCGAGCAGCGCGGCGGTCATCCGCCGGCCTCGCTGGCCTTTTTTCCGGTATGCCGCCGGTACGCCTCGTCGAGCGCGTCAGCCTCCTCGGCGGAAAGCTCGCCGATGAAATGCGTCAGGGCCGCGGCGCGGTCGCCGGCGGCCGCGAGTGCCTGCCGCATGACACCGGCGCTGTACTGCTCGCCCGATACGGTCGGCTCATAGTGGTAGGCACGGCCCTGTGCGCGGCGGCGCAGCCAGCCCTTCTTGCGGAGGTTGTCCATCACCGTCATCACCGTGGTGTAGGCAACCGGCCGATCATGCTGGATGTCATCCACGATGTCCCGCACGGTCACGGCGCCGGCGCGCGCCCAGATCCGGTGCATGACCTGAGCCTCAAGCTCGCCTAGCACCCGCACAGTGTTCTCCCTCCCGGAGTTACCTACTATCAGCTTAGTACTAGATCTATAGTAGGACTATGGTCGAGGATGCCGGCCGGATCGTGGTGTCTGGCCTGACGAAGAGGTTCGACAGCGTCATCGCCGTGGACGACCTGAGCTTCGCCGCCGAGCCCGGGTCTGTCACCGGGTTCCTGGGACCGAACGGCGCGGGAAAGACGACGACGCTGCGCATGCTGGTCGGCCTGGTCGTCCCGGACGCCGGGGGTGCCACTATCGGCGGCCGCCGGTACACCACGTCTGCGGCGCCTGGGCGGGAAGCCGGCGTGGTACTCGAAGCGGCGGGGTTCCACCCAGGCCGGAGCGGCCGCAACCACCTGCGCGTCTGCTGCACAGCCTGCGGCTACCCACTCAGCCGGGCCGACGACGTGCTGGAACGGACCGGGCTGACCGAGGCGGGCGGGCGGCGGGTGCGCGGCTACTCGCTCGGGATGCGCCAGCGCCTGGCCCTGGCGACAGCGCTGCTCGGCGACCCGGCGGTGCTGATCCTGGACGAGCCCGCGAACGGCCTGGACCCGGAGGGGATCGCCTGGCTCAGGAACCTGCTGCAGGACTACGCACGGCGGGGCCGGACCGTGCTGTTCTCCAGCCACACGCTCCCGGAAGTCGAGCAACTGGCCGAGCGGGTGGTGATCATCAGCCGCGGCAAGCTGCTCCGGGCCGGGCCGCTCGCCGAGCTCACCGCGGGTCAGGGCGGGCTGGAGCGGGTCTTCCTCTCCCTCACGGCCACCGCCGGCGACTCGCCGCGCTCCGGGGGCGCGCGGTCATGACCCGGCTGATCGCGGCCGAGTTCCGCAAGCTGCTCACCACCCGCCTGTGGCTGTGGATCCTGCTGGTATCGGCCGCCTGGACGATCTTGTACACCGCGCTAGTCATCCTGCTCAACAACCGCGCTGGCGAACTGGTGCCTGCGCTGTCCACCACTGCCGGGCAGCATGCGCTGTTCGCCATCGCCGCCGGCGGCGCCGGCCCGCTGGTCGCCGTGCTGGCCGTGGCGGAAGTGGCCGGCGAGTACCGGCACCGCACCGCGGCCACGACGTTCCTGGCCACGCCGCACCGCCGGCTGGTGGTCGCCGCCGAGGTGATCACCTTCCTGCTGGCCGGCGTGGGCTACGCGGTGGCCTGCATCGTGATCAACCTCGTGGTCGCGCTGCCCTGGCTCGCGGGCAACGGGATCCACGTTTCCGTATTCGGTAACGGCAACGCCGGCGTGCTGGGAGCGGTCGTTATCTCGGTCGCGGTGTTCGGCATGATCGGGGCCGGGCTAGGCGCGGCGCTGCACAACCAGCTAGTCACCGTCACCGCCATGCTCCTGTACCTCTACGTGCTGGAGCCGCTGATCTCGCACATCGCCTCGCTGCACAGCTGGACACCATACCTGCCCGGCGTGGCCGCCGACGGGCTCACTCAGGCCATCCAGAGCGGGGTGCGGCTGCTTTCGCCATGGGCGGGTGGCCTGGTGTTCGCGGCATGGGCCCTCGCCTTCGCGGTCGCGGGCGCCGCCGTCACCGCACGCACAGACATAACCTGACGAAGTTCCTCTTGACGTCCATGGAAGATGGAGTCTTATCCAGACCCCGTCTGATTGGCCACATAACAGACGGCGTGTCGGCTTCTACGTGACGAAGCCGCTGCCAGATGAAGCGCGTCGACCAAGATCCGCTTCGGCCACCGAGGGGGCTTCCATGCTTTTCTACCCAGCCGCCGTTCCTCTGGCATGCCCCGGAGCGCACACAACCACCATGAGTCCGCTGCCCACGTAGTCGTCCGCTTTCTGGCGCTGCCGGTGGTTCAGGGCATCGCCTGGCGAGTTGTGCCTGGGTGTATCTGAATCACCGGTAGCTGCTCCGTAACTATGAGCGAAGGGATGCGGACGGCATGAATTCGTGGCTTGCCTGGGGCGGATTCGTCGTTGCGGTGGTCTTCCTCGGCTGGGTCGCCTATCACTTCAGCGTGCGCACCCTGCGTTACGTCACGCTGGCGCTGGTGGCAGCCGGGGTCGTGGTGGTCACCGGGTACGGCGTGACCCATCAGGCCCCGACCGCGCGGGCAGCGCCGGTCAACCTCGTGAGCGCGTTCGCGCGGGGGATGGACGGCCTCAGCGCCGCCTTCTGCCAGCCGCTGCTGCCCGGATCGGTCGCGCTCGCACCTGGGCGCGTCGGATGGATCGTCATAGTCGTGTTCCTTGCCTTCGCATACCGGGAACTCGAGGTCTGGGCGATGCGCTGGCAGCCGCCGACCGTGGACACCTCGGCTCTGGACGGCGGGCCGGGCGGGCCCGGCGACGGCGGGCCGGACGGGCAGCGTGACCACGACAATCTCGTCGCGCAGCTCAGATTCCGGCTGCCGGCGGTGGAAGTGCGAGCGCCGCCGCTGCTGCCCGGCGGCTCGACGCCGATCGCGCTCGCATCCATCGCCGAGAACAGCAGCGTGACGGGCAGCGACCTCGCCGGTGCCATCATCCGCGTGCTGGGACTCCTGTGGCCAAGCCCGCGCCGGTACCAGGTCCGGGTCTGGGTCAAGCCCGCCGATCCGCCGGCTGCCGGCGCTGGTCGCAGGTTCGGCCGGGGGCTAGGGCTCACGGGCCAGCGGTTCGCGAATGGCCGGCAGCAGGGCACGACCGACCGGCGAGTGACCGTCGACCTCGAGGACGCCAAGAACGGCGTGACCATCGCGACCACCACCCTGGCGTCCCGTGACCTCGACGATGCTGCCGCACGCGTCGCTGCCTACGTGGCCAGGCAGATCTTCCGGGCCGATCAGACCGCGCCGCCATGGTCGGTGGGCTCCTTCGACGGCAGCGACCTCGCCGCCCTGATTTCCGCGAAGCACCAGCCCGAACTCATCTACTGCCCGGACGATGCCAGGCGCACCCGGCTCAGCCAGATCAATGAGCTCGATAATGCGGTGCGCAATAGTCCCGGTGCCGGTGTCGCCAGATACGAGCTTGCATTGCTTCGCGATCTCCAAGGGCACTACGCGGAAGCGCTGTTGCTGCACGCGATCAACCGTCAGCAGTATCCTCGTTTCTTCCGCTGCCGGTATCGGCTCGGAATGTCCCTTGAAATGATCGCGAATCCCAAGTTTCCGATGCAGCCCTCGGACTGTGCCGCGTTTCGCCAGGGCCTGCGCATCCTCGACGAGTGCGGCCTAACGGAAAATGCCAGAAAAATCTGGGACTATACCCGGGAGGTGTCTCCCGAGCTGCGGCGGATCATGCTGATAGCTGCGCAAAGGGAATTGCGTGCGGGCCGGCGGCAGCTGACTCTCCGGCGCGTCGCGTGGGCAACGTTCCGGTACCGGGATGAGCGGGCCGTCCGCAAGCCGTACTGGAAGCTGCGCGAGCGGCAGCGGCCTCATGACGCCGCGCGCGTGGCCGAACTACTCGTAGCGGTCCGCCTGCGCCTGAACGAAGCGGAGTGCGAGCGCGAGAACGTGGAATTCCGCCCGGCGCAGGCTGGGTGGCTGAGCCGCAGAAGGGCGATGCACATAGTCAAGGCAATTAGCGGCGACGTCACGGCCATCGAGGCAGTGCTGAACA
>WNGP01005107.1_pt1 | contig 10940 bp, 11 predicted proteins | sample 5407671 | NCBI WGS metagenome assembly WNGP01 (sample SAMN13153381, study PRJNA577476) | soil metagenome | isolation source: 40 cm soil or saprolite under Garry oak tree replicate 2 | place: USA:California | collected 2016-06-15
CGCCATCGATTAGCCCGTCCCTCTCTAGTCGTTGAATGGCGAGAAATAACGAGCCTGCATTCAGGCGGAAAACGCCCTTGCTCATCTGTTCGATTCGCACGGAAATCCCATATCCATGCATAGGCTCCAGCGCCAACGTTTTTAGGATGAGCATATCGAGCGTGCCCTGGACGAGATCACTCGGCTTATCTGGCATAAAGATCGTTCCCCCCTGGCTACCAGGAGGAGCATACGCTTCTCCTTCTGGTTGTCAAGAGGAAAGGAGAAAGTACACTCGCACAAGCGGGTACTCCTCGCATCGCGAGAAGTCCAGTCTAAATAGTTTCGTTGCAGAATCGTTGCCTCGCCTCCCACACCCATCTGTGCTACTTTGAATCCCGCATGAGCGTGCTAGTTTTTACAGGTGGTTTACAGGCGGTTCTGCCAGGAAAGCTTGCAGTCAGGGGCACACAAGGTGAAACGTGCGCTGTATGCAAATCTTGCAAAGGCCTTATTTGCAGGGTTTTACGGTAAGTTGTTGATTCCACGGCTGGGGACGTAGTTCAGTTGGTTAGAACGCTGCCCTCTCGTTGGTTAGAATCCTACACTGTCACGGCCAATTCCCTCACCTGTTCGACAAAACGCACGAGAAATCCGCATATACCCGCCGTGGAAGCCGGATAGCTTCCAGTTAGCCGACTCCCAGAATGCGCGGGCGAGAGCGGCACTTCCACATCCTTTTTCGTCAGGCGTTCGTAGGCGTGATCTCCCTCGACGTGATGCCATACTTGAAGTTGTCCGAATCGAGGCTGTCGAGGCGGCCTTCGGTCGTTTCCGCCTGCGGATACATGAGGAAACCGACCGGCGCGCCGTTCGACCCGGGCAAAGCGACATCGTGCGCGAAGTTGTATGCCATCCAGTTCATCTCCCAGGACCCGAAGAGCCGCGCGCGGGCCTTCTTAACCATGTCGTCCTCCAGCTGCCGATTTCCAGGTGGTTCCTCGAGCACGACCTTCCGCACGTCTGCGGGATCAACGGGCACCCAACCGTGGTCACCAAGGTAAACCTCAGCGCGGCAATGCTGCGCTTTCGTCACGTTCTCTGACGAAGCACCGAGGCTCTTGTATCCCATTTCGGACTTGGCAACGCGGATGCCATAAACGTCGCGCGCGGGGAGGCTCGCCGCACGCGCCAGCCCAACGTACAACGCGTTTAGATCTGCGCACTTGCCGCCCAAATCCCTGGACTCCAGCATGAAGCGAATGTCGCCAACACCACACCCGCGCGTTTTTGGATTCCGAAAGGTGTTTTCAACGATCCACTCGTAGATCGCACGCGCCTTCTCCACATCCGTCTTCGCGCCCTCTGTGATTTTGCTTGCTGTCGCTTTCACGATGCCGTCGGTCGGCAGGAGTTTGGTTGGCCGCAAGAAATGCTCCAATTCCGCGCGGCCCTCTTTGGGCGCCGCGCCACGCGCGGAGAGGTCGACCGCACAATCCTTCGTGGCGATCGAACTCGTCACTGTGAGGATCGGCCTTACGCCGGCCGGAAATTCCGCGGCAATGATTCCGAGCCCGTCGGTCTTGCTCTCGACCATCTTCGCGGTACCACCCTCGCAGTTGAAGGTATTCTTGAGCGTCTTTTGAAACGGAGTTTCACTAATGAGAGCCGCGGGCACCCATATGCGCGTCGTCCCGGAAGTCTTCAGAACTTCGACGCGCGTTGTTACTTGAAAAGTGCGCCAATGATCAAGCGTGGTGTCCTGTGAAAACAAGCACTCAGCCTTCGCGAACGCGAGGCTCACTGACGCAATGCCCCCTGATTGCAGAAAATCGCGACGGTTCATAGTCAATACCTCTGCACGAGAATTTTTCTGACTTCTCCGCTGACAGTTACCGTACACCCGACTCCGTCCGTGTACAATACTCGAATCGGGGATCGACTTCGCCTGATTATTGCATGCAGATGACCGCCAAAGCTGACAGCGGGTGCTTCCAGAGCGGCGCGGACAAGTACGCCGCCTACCTCGAGACACCCGAGGGCCGGTTGCGCTGCGACTTGGCTTTCGCCAACCTGCAGGATTTCCTGCCCCTGCCGCAGACCAAACTGTCACTACGCGCTTTGGATCTCGGATGCGGCACGGGAGTGGCCGCCTTGCGCCTGGCGCGTCTTGGCATTCACACCACGCTGCTGGATTCCTCTCCTGCGATGCTGGAGACCGCGAAACGCGCGGCACGGGAGGCAGGAGTTACGGACAAGTTCGTACTGCATCATGGGGACGCTACGCGGTTGACGAACTTGTTTCACGCTGCAGCGTTCGATGTAATTCTTTGCCACAACGTACTGGAATATGTCGACGACCCGATTGCTGTGTTGCGCGGTGCGGCTCGCGCTTTGCGGGATTCATCGGCGATACTCTCGGTCCTTGTGCGGAATCGGTCCGGCGAAGTATTCAAGGCTGCTATACAAGCAGGTGATTTGGCCGTTGCGGAGAGTACCATCACCGCGGAGTGCGGACAAGAGTCTTTGTACGGAGGCCCGGTACGACTATTCACGTCAGATAGCCTGCAGGCCATGCTGAAAGCGGTGTCGCTGACAGTAATCGCTGAGCGGGGTGTACGAGTATTGGCGGATTACTTACCGCCGCGGATTTCTCGCATCGCGGAATATAGCCGGATTTTTGAACTGGAGCGCAAGCTGGGAACTCGACCGGAGTTTGCTGCGGTCGCGCGCTACGTACAGATAATCGCTCGCCATTCCTGTGCGCCATCGGGCGAGGAGACGGGACCATGACTCAGGCCGGCGCCCAGTCCGTTTCACACTCTGCGTTGGTCCGGCCTGCTGCGACTGGGGGATTTGCGCTTGGACTTGGCCTGACCAACGAGTGCAACCTGGCTTGTTCCTTCTGCTACCGTGATCCGGCGCGGACCGACCGGCTTAGCCTCGAGCAGGTGCGATCTGTGATGGAAAGTCTGCCGGTCCTTTCTGTCAATTTGGGCACCGGTGAGAACGGAATGCACCCGCGGTTCAGAGAGATTTTGACCTACCTCCGCACTCTGCCGGTGAAGCTCACCATCACATCGAATGGACATAGTGCGGCCGTGCTCACAGATGACGAGCTTCGAGCCTTTCACGACATTGAGTTCTCCCTGGATTATCCCACCGAACGTGAGCAGGATGCCCAACGTGGTTCCGGCAATTGGGCGCTGATCCATTATCAGGCTGCACGCTGCGTCCGCTTGGGGATCCCTGTCACCTTCATCGCGGTAATGATGAGGTCGAACTATCTGCGCCTTGCCGAAGTGGCGCGCGTGGTTAAGCGCTACCAGGCGCCGCTGCGCGTCAACGTTTACCAAGCGGTGCGTTCTGACCTATTTGCCTTGAGCTACGATGAGTATTGGCAAGGCTTTCGCGCCCTATTTGGGCAAACCGACGTAATTGCTATTGGCGAGCCGTTGGTTCGAGCAATGGCGGGTTTACCTCCAAGGGTCGGAGGCTGCGGAGTGAGCACGGTGCGGGTTACGCCGCGCGCTACTACTCAGCCTTGCGTGTACTGGCCGGGGGCTGGGGAACCTCTTGCGACCCTGTTGTCGCTCCGCTCGGGAGTTGTAGAAGCTCCGTCCTTTGTGGAGGCACGCACCACGCCAGAGGCGTGCCGCTCCTGCGTTTATCTGGAGTCTTGCGATGGCGGTTGTGCGGGACGGCGCCGCATCCAGAATGCTTTGGACCAGCCGGACTTCTATTGCCCAATTGTCCGCGGAGAAGCCCAAAAGCTGGAAATCCGCATGGCTCCCGCTCGTGAACTCCCCAAAGGCGAAAGCGCATGTACGACTATCGTGATTGCGCGCGATTAAGATGGCATGGGTTGTACTCGGCGTGACAGCGTCCACAGACGGGACGAAATACGGAGGTGCATGCGGACCTATTTGCTGTGGATTAGGCCAGGATGGCACTCATCCAGAACAGATCGATACCAAAATACAATAGACGCGATGCGAAGGAGTGGCGCATCCTCGTGTCCTCGGAAAGCATCACGGGAGGGAGTTCGCTTCATTCAGGAATTCTCTTATGCCAAAACCTTACAACGCCCCAAGTATCGACGAATACCTGCGCAAGCGGCTGATGCCGGTGGAAGGGGTGATTCCTCATGTGCAAGGAATCGAGATGTACGGCAATTCTATTCCCGCCGGAACGGTCGGCGGCGACCTCTTTGAGTACATAAACTTTCAGCAACGCTACGACATCGATGCACGCATTCAGCGGGCACTGAAGCGATCGAAGGAGTACCTCGAGCCGCTTCCGACAGGTGCGGCGCCACGCAATTCGGTGGACGACCATGTGGAATGGCTGAAATTGAGGCCGGGCTATAAACCTGAAATGGAAACCGAATATCGAGACGCACGAAGTTCGGAGCAGGTGCGGATCGCCGAAGACCTGCGTGAACTTTACAGCACAGCGGGCGTCCTCGTGGTGGACGCTCAAGGACACGGAATCATTTCAGCCAAAATCGCATCCACGGTTCACGACACGTTTCATGCCCTCATGCTTTCCGAACTCGATCACCGAGGAAAAACGACTGCGGAGTTGTTCGAGAGGATCAACTTGCGATTGGCCCTATCAGTCACCGCTCGGAATGCTCTCGGCAGGAGCGAGAAAGAGAGCGCCCAGGAGATTGCGACCATGCTTTATGGTGAAGTACATCCTTATGGTTATTTTAGATTCGTGAATTTTGGACATCCACCACCGCTGGTCTTCTCTGCGGAGTACCGCAAGTTCATGGAGATTGACAAAAGCCGGATGGTGCAATTTCTGCCGCTCGGACTGCAGCTTGCCGAAAATGATCCGGATCGTAACAGGTACCTTTCCTTGGAATTCCGGCAGAGGCGGGCAAAATCCTCGGATGTGGCAGAGCTAACTCTAATGAGTCCGGGTGACATTCTGTTCCTTTACACCGACGGCGTTTACGACGGCAGCGATAAGGCAGAACGACAGGAGCTTGAAAGCGTCATGCGCGAGCACGGCCTGCTGCCGGCAAAAGACATGTGCAATGCATTGCTCGAATACGCTGTCAAACGAGACGATCGTCTGCGACAGATTGGCGAGGAAGATCGTATTGACGATAAGACAGTTTTTATCATCAAGCGGAATTGACGAATGCTGTCATAAACACATGATGGTCACAGCTAAGGTAAATCGGCAACACCCTGTGCCCTTGGCATCTGGCACAGACCGGTCCGGTAGTTTAAGATTGCGCCCTTAGTCGCCGGTGGAATCTATTGCGCGGAGGTTAGAATGACGACAAATGCAACTCAAGCACAAAATGCGACAGTCAGCTTCGCCGGCCAACCTGGTGCAGCAAACGGTTTGGCGTTGGTTCGCGTGACGATCGGTGCGATGTTCGTGTGGGTCTTCCTCGAGAATCTGGGGAAGGGCGGCTACACCCCGGCGGGCTACGCAGGGGTAATCAATTACTACATCAAGTCAAGCCACTCACCGGCGGCATGGAAGTGGGTTATGGGATTGATGGCAAGCCATGCGGCCATAGCGGCTCCCATGCAGGCGGCGACGGAGATCTCGCTGGGAATCCTGCTGGTCATTGGTCTACTTACGCGTCCAGCCGCCTTTGTCGCATTCCTCTTCCTTGCCAGCCTTTGGGTATCGGAATGGGGTACGTCATGGGTTTGGGAATTGCTGGTTCCTGTGGTCGCATCGCTCGGACTCGCGGTGGGACGCGCAGGTCGTGCCTGGGGCATCGATGCGTTGCTCGCACGGCGGCGCCCGGCGTCCCCGTGGTGGTAATGAGGGAATCGGCGTGCGAGTGTCGGTCATTATTCCTACCCATAACGAAGCGCAGGCCATTGGCCGTGTGCTTGCCGATCTGCCTTCCAATCTCGTCACGGAGGTCATTGTTGTCGACAGCAATTCGACTGACGGAACACCCGATCTCGCCCGAAAGATGGGGGCACAAGTCATCCAGGAGCCTCGCCGAGGATACGGGCGCGCTTGTTTGACAGGGCTTGCGAATACCCAAAATCCTGATGTGGTTGTTTTCCTCGACGGAGACTACAGCGACCGCCCTTCGGAGTTGCCTATTATCTTGGCTCCGATCATCGAGGGGCGCGCTGACATTACGCTCGGTTCGCGCTTCGGTGGCGAAAGCAACCCCGCTGCGCTACCGTGGCACCAATCATTCGGCAATCGCCTCGCCGCCGGCCTGATCAGGCTTTTGTACGGCGTCAAGGTCAGTGACCTAGGTCCGTTTCGCGCCGGCCGCGCAGATGTGCTGCGGGCCCTCGCCCTTGAGGAGGCTACCTACGGCTGGGCAGTGGAAATGATCGTGAAGGGGGCCATCGCGGGATTTCGCATCGTGGAAGTCTCTGTGAGCTACTATCCGCGCATTGGAAAGTCCAAAATTAGCGGTACGGTGAAGGGCACGGTAGGAGCAGCGTGGTTCATCCTGAGCCGGATCGTGCGCTATTCTCTTCGAAGGCGAAGGGCGGGAACGCCGCGACCGGCGTAAGTCCCGATGGGCCAATCTCTCATGGAATCCTCTAGCCAGACCACTGTGTGTTTTTCGCACCCAAACCGCACGTTAGTCATTATGGCGAAAGCCCCAAAGCCCGGTATGGTCAAGACCCGGCTCACTGAGAGCCTTCCTTCTCCCGCAGTGACAGCGCTGTATCGGTGCCTTTTAGAGGACACCCTGGCGTTGGCAACGTCATTGACGAGCGTGGAGGTCGCGGTGATGTGCCCTGAGTCGGATCAGGACGAATTGGCTCACCTGGTACGCAATACAGTACAGGTCGTAGCGCAAAAAGGCGAAGGTCTCGCAGCAGGACTCACCTCTGTTTTTCGACACTTCACTGCCGCCGGCCGGCAGCACGTCATCGCCTTCAATAGCGACAGTCCGCACCTCGCGCCGTCGGTTCTGGACAGCGCGTTCGAAATACTCGCCACGCATGACGTGGTTGTCGGGCCAACCCACGATGGAGGCTACTACCTTGTTGGCGCCAAGGCAGCTTACCCGGCGCTCTTCGAAAGCGATCGTATGGGAACAAAGAGTGCGCTCGACAGATTGCTGACGCGCACGAAGGCCCTTGAACTCTCGACCGGCTTCACGGAACCCTTTTATGACATCGACATCGCAAATGATTTGATTCAGTTGGCTCGGGAACTGCGGCTCGCTCCGACGAAGGCGCCGCGAACCGCGGCGTGGTTTAGCGAATGGGAGCAAGCAGTCGCGCAACTTCGCCATTGAACGGGAGGCCTGTGAAACTCACAACCTCGCACAGGCTGTACGGACTTGGCGCCATCTTGCTAGTGGCGCTGACGATCTGCTCACGGAACTTCAGCCGCACGGGTGAACTGTCATTTTTCATTCCTCTGGCTATTGCTGGCGTCGCGTACCTCCTAGCCATCCGCGAGCTCTTATCCACGCCAGAATTTCCGAAGCGCGTCATCGTCTTCGGTCTCGCCGTGTCTGCTCTGTGGCATTTTCAATTCCTACGAATGCCACCGGGTTTAGACGACGACATTCATCGATATGTTTGGGACGGCCGCATACAGCGGCTCGGCTATAACCCTTATATCGTGGTTCCGAGCGACCCGGCACTTGCCAGCTTGCACACATCTGAGACGCGTACGCTGAATAATCCAGAGGTGCCGAGCCCATATCCACCGGGGGCGCAGCTATTCTTTCGTGCGGTAGCGGCGATTCATGAATCTACATTTGCGCTGAAAGTAGCATTTGTAGTTTGCGATTTGGCGATTGTGTTTGTGTTGCTCGATATCTTGCGTTGTACCCGGCATGGAGAGCACTGGGTTCTGGCCTATGCCTGGCACCCGCTGCTGGCGATTGAGGTGGCGGGCAGCGGTCACGTCGATATTGTCGGCGTGCTGCTGCTGTTGGTGTCCGCGGCCGCGCTTGTCAGGCGCTGGCGTGCCGTTGCAGCCGTGGCATTTGGGCTGGCTGTTGCGGTGAAATTGCTCCCAATCGTACTTCTGCCACTCTACTGGAAGCGGGTTCGCATCCGCGACGGTGCGCTGGCTGCAGTCGTGCTTGGACTTCTATATGTGCCATTTCTCGACCACGGCCGCATTCCCTTCGGCTCGCTCGGCACCTACGTGCAAAGGTTCCGGTTTAATGATCCGGTTTTTGCAACACTCGAGCGAGTGACGGCTCCACAGGTTGTGGCTGGACTCGCGGTTCTCGTTGGCATCGTTACTGCGATCTGGATGAGAAGAACGTCCGCAGAACTTGCTTCGGACGCGTTTGCTTGGCCAATGGCAGCATCGCTTTTATGTGCGCCGGTTGTATATCCATGGTACATGCTGTGGCTGCTGCCGTTCATAAGATCGACCCCGACGGTGCCGATCATGATCTGGACTTTGAGCATTATTCCTACCTATTATGTATGGCATCTGCGCACACTTGGACGTCCGTGGTTAGTTCCTGGCTGGATTATGATGCTGGAATACGGATCCGTTGCAGTGGCTGCTGCTATTATCGCTTTACGTAGGATCACACGATCGGCCGCACTACAATGCTCAGCGGACCAGGCACAGTGAAGGCAACTTCACCACATGAAATTCACGTATCCAGGGATCTTTTTACGTCATCCAAGACTTCGTTCGTTTCATTCACTGAGGAGGGCCTTCCATGATCAAGTTGCGCCGTTCCACGACGATCCTTTGGTTATTTTTTGGGGTGCTGGTCCTTGCGGCACCCTCCTGGGCACAGACACGCCCACCCGAAATCGAAAAGCTTGCCAAGACCTATGGCCTGGATTCCTACGGGCAAATTGAGGCGGTGCGCTATACGTTCAACCTCGATCTACCGGCTTTGAAAGTGAATCTCTCCCGTACCTGGACTTGGGAGCCCAAGACCGGCCAGGTCACGTACGAAACAAAAGACAAGGATGGCAAGCCGGTCAAGGTTACGTACAACCGGTCACAGCTCAACAGCGCGCCGGCCAACGTGAAAGACGAAATTGAGCCCGCTTTCGTGAACGACAATTATTGGTTCATCTTCCCTTTCCACGCGTACTGGGACACCAGCGCCAATGTGACGGTCAAGGACAAGCAAAAATTGCCGATTGGACAGGGTACGGCGAAGCTGGTGTCGGTGAAATATCCGGCGGAGGTTGGCGGTTACACGCCGGGGGACACCTGGGATCTGTATGTCGGGAAGGATGGACGAATTGTGCAGTTCTTCTATCATCGGGGTGGACCCAAGAAGCCGAGTCTCCTCCCAGCAACTTGGGCGGGCTACAAGAAAGCTGGTCCTCTCCTTATCTCAACCGACCATCGCGGGACGGCGGATGGCAAGCCGGCGCGAATCTTCTTTTCGAATGTGTCCGTCAAGCTAGTGGGCTCGGACAAGTGGATGGACGCGCAATAGGAAACGCGCGACTCGTTCCGTCCATCGACGTCGTCTATACTGCTTCATCGTGGAATGAAGATTATCTCAAACCGAACCCCGCGATCTGAAGGATCCAGGGTATGACGGAAGATTCGGCTCCTCCGATCCTCGGCCATGCGCTGGATCAACCGTCCGCATTCACCCCCAAGAGCTTGATCGACGATGTGCGACAAAGCCGGCAGATACCGGCCGGAATCGTTCCTCCTTTGTGCATCCTGGAGTTCGATGGAGATATCACCGACTGGCTGGTTCGAGATGGCCTAGCCAAGCCCTTCGGTCCCTGGGCGTGTTTTCACACCTCGATGTTCGCGATGGATCTTGAAGGTGTTACCTGCGGAATCATCGCGCGAACCATCGGCGGACCCTACGCGGTACTGATTGCCGAGCAGCTCAAAGCCGCGGGAGCCAAGCTCATCATCGGGCTGACCTCCGCCGGCCGAGTGTCTCCTGATTTACCGCTCCCGTGTCTCGTGGTGGCAACGAGCGCGATTCGTGACGAGGGAACGTCCTATCACTACCTGCCGCCAGACAGTGAAGTCGCGTGCAAGTCCCCGGTGGTCCCCCTTCTCGAGCGGGAGTTGATCGCCACCGGATGGGCCGTCCGCTCGGGTAAGGTGTGGACGACGGATGCCCCTTACCGCGAAACCAAAACACAACTCAATAAATGGGCCCGGGAGGGTGTACTTGCGGTCGAGATGCAGGCCGCATCGCTTTTTGCCTTTGGCGTCGCCAAGCAAGCTTCCGTAGCCGCGGTTGCCATGGTCAGCAATGCCGTCGACCATGCAGGGGCGCAGTTCGATACCGGCTCACAGGAGGATGGCCTCGGAGTTCTCAAGGGAATCGCTCGAGCAGCCCGATCTCTTTTCGCCACTACGTGATCTGTTTAATCTGACTCAGTGCCGACTCGATCGGCATTACTAAGCTTCCGAAACAAACCAGTTAACTGCGAAGTTGTCATACCTGAGATGTTGCATGCTGGCGAGAAGCCGACTTTCCGGGACTAATCCCGCACGATGCCCAACTGGGCTCCCACCTTTCACCCCACACAGAGAGTGGGGCTTTCGGGCTCCGATTCTTGTAGCCTCTGAGAGTGTCAACTCGACGAACGATCTCGCGCTGATCAGTCCGTGCTGGTTGCGCACGCCACACCGTTCGACCAGCGCTTTCGGGAAACGCTGACTACTCTGTCTCGATACTTTCTGACGCGCGGTTTCACCGCCCCGGATGCTGCTTTGCACGCCAAAGCGCAGATAGCGCGAATCATTCATCAGCAGGCGGCATTCTTTGGTTTTCTCGACTGTTTCTGGTTGTTGGGCTGCGCCTGCCTGATCGGAGCGCCTTTGGTTTTCTTCACGCGCAAAGTCAGGTCGGCTGGTCCCGGCGCCGCGCACTAAGGGCCGAATAGTAAGCCCTCATTCGGCGGATTGTTCAGGAATCGGAAGGCGGGCACGTGGGAGCAAAAGGAGTATAACCAATTGTGCTTTTAAGCATCACATAGTGCGCAGGAGAAGTTATGTCAGTGAAAAGCGTCCAATTTGCG
>WNGP01027206.1_pt1 | contig 10939 bp, 16 predicted proteins | sample 5407671 | NCBI WGS metagenome assembly WNGP01 (sample SAMN13153381, study PRJNA577476) | soil metagenome | isolation source: 40 cm soil or saprolite under Garry oak tree replicate 2 | place: USA:California | collected 2016-06-15
GAACGCCCCGGCGAGCGAACGTTCGCCGCCGCCCTCAGCTTCCCACCCGTAGCGTGCCGACCAGGCCGCGCAGGCAGGCGATGGCGCTCAGCGCCGTGATCTTGCCGGTGCGCGGGTTTTCCGAGGGCACGTTCTCGATCGTCATGGAAAAGCGCGCGCAATCCGCATCGACCTCGATGTGATGGATGTTGCGAGAAATGCCCGGATCGGCCCAGATCTCCAGGCGCGTGCGGTCTGGGCCGATACCGGCGAGCGCCAGCGCCGCCGAGACGTTGACGTTGGCCGGAAAGCCCCGCACCCCCTCGCGCGCGCTGCCTTCGAACAGTTTCATCGGCTCGGCGAGGCCGGCGAGCGTGATGCCGCGCGCCTGAAGATACGGCGCGCCGACGAGCCCCGACGGCGGCTTGCGCGACACGAGCTTGACCGAACCGATGGTGCCTTCGGCCGCGGCGCGCACGGCGTCGAGCCCGATCAGCGCCCCGGTCGGCACCAGGATGCGGGCACCCGTCTGTGCGGCGCGGTCGAGCAGCTCCATATGGTCGAGCAGCGCGCCGGCGCTGAGCGCGACCAGCATGCGCCCCGCCTCGATCGCGGGCGCGGCGATCGAGCAAAAAGCCGCCGCCGGCGCGCATTCGACGATCACGTCGCAATGCTCGGGCAACGCCGCGGCCGCGACCACCCGTGCCGCGATCGCGTTCGCGGCAAGCCGCGCTGCCGCCGCGCTATTGTCGCGTGCCGCGGCGGCGGTAAGCGCAAGCCCGGGAATCCCCGCCTCGAGCCGGCGCGCAATCGCCATGCCGATCGCGCCCAGTCCCGCAAGCCCGACGCGCAGATTGGGCTTCATGATTTCGCCTCCAGCGTCATCCCGGGGCGCGAGCGCCCGGTCGCAATGGGATCGCATCCGGAGCAGGCCCGCGAGCGAGCCCGGGATCTATGCACACGATCAGTGCCATGTTTCTCCATCGCTGGTCATGGGTTCCGGGCTCGCCGCTCCGCGGCGCCCCGGAATGACGCGCTGCGGCTATTGACAGCAAACTTGGCGCCCACTACGCTTGATGGCAAAATAACCGTTGAATTTCAATTACATAGGGAGGATCCCATGCAGACACGGCGTTCCGTGCTCAAGCTCGCGGCGGCCGGCGTTGCGGCGAGCCCGCTCCTGAGCGTGCCCTCGCTCGTCCGGGCGCAGGAAAAACCGATCCGGATCGGCGTGCTCTACGATCTGTCCGGCCCGTTCGCGGCGGCCGGGTCGCTGCCGTGCGCGATCGGGGCACAGATCGCCATCGATCTTGCCAACGAGCACGGCGGCGTGCTCGGCAAATACAAGGTCGAGCCGGTCAAGGCCGATTCCCAGAGCAAGGCCGACGTGGCCATCAATGAGGCGGTGCCGCTCGCCGCCAAGCTCGAGGCACGGAAGAAGATTCTTTGGATTACCACCGCCATCGCCTCCTCGGTGTTCAAGGGCAAGGACCTCCACTACGTGTTCCGGGCGCAGATTCATTCCGATCAATACGGCGAAGCCGGAGCATCGTTCCTCGCGGAGCATGCCAAGGCCAAGCTCGGCGTCGATCCCAAGGACCTCAAGGTCGCGGTGATCTACGAGGACGGACCGTACGGCACCGGCGTCGCCGAGGCGGACGTCGCGCAGTGCAAGGCGCGCGGCATCGATCAGATCGTGCTCAGGGAAGGCTACTCGGCGAGCACACCGGATCTTTCCTCGCTGGTGACCAAGCTCAGGCGCGCGCGCGCCGACGTCATCCTGCACACCGGCTACAACCCGGACATCACGCTGTTCCTGCGCCAGTCGCGCGAGGCCGGCCTGCGCTTCAAGATGCTGATCGGCAACGGCGCGGGCTACAGCCAGATCGACAAGCTGCGCGACACCTTCGGGGCCGATATCGACAATTTCTGCAACGTCGATCCGGTGCCGGCTCAGCTGCTCGATCCCAAGTCGCTGGCGCCCGCCATGGGCGACCTGATCAAGATCATGGTGGATCGCTACAAGGCGCAGACCGGCGCCAAGGAAGTGCCGCCGCACACCTCGATGGGCTTCAACCAGACCTGGCTGCTGCTGGAAAAAGTGCTGCCGATCGCGATCAGCAAATACGGCGGCACCGATCCGGAAGCGGTGCGCAAGGCGGCGCTCGACGTCGACATTGCGCCCGGCGGCACCATCCAGGGCTACGGCGTGAAATTCTTCCCGCCCGGCACGCCGATGTCCGGCCAGAACGAGCGCTCGACGCCCGTCGTCATGCAATACGTCAAGGACGGCACCAAGGTGGTGTGGCCCACTCCCATCCGCACGGCCGACCCCGTGCTGCCGCTGCCGGCGTCCTCCCCTTACGCGGTGACGTGAGGCTGACCGGAAACCCAATCGCATTTGCGCGCTCGTCCGCTCGCTTGCAGCGGGGCGAGCGTAGGCAGACGAATCGAATCATCGAGGTCCGCCGGTGCTGGCCGTCGAATCCCTGACCAAGAGCTTCGATGGATTCCGGGCGGTGAACCGGGTGTCGTTCGAACTCCGCAAGGGCGAGATTCTCGGCCTGATCGGCCCCAATGGCTCGGGCAAGAGCACGATCTTCAACCTGATCGCCGGCGCGCTGCGCCCGACCTCCGGCTCGATCCGGCTCGACGGTTCCGAGATCGGCGGCATGAGCGCCGACCAGGTCTGTCATCTCGGCCTCGCGCGCACCTTTCAGATCCCGCGACCGTTCCGCAAGCTCAGCCTGCTCGGCAATGTGGCGCTGGCGGCGTTCTTCGGGCAACGCCAGAGGGTCACGCGCGCCGAGGCCGAGCGGCAAGCGGCGCGTGCGCTCGAGCTCGCAGGTCTGCCCAGCGATCCCCGCGCGACCACGGGCGGCCTGGGCGCGGCCGGCCTCAAGAAACTCGAGCTCGCGCGCGCGCTGGCGACGCAGCCGCGCATCCTGCTTGCCGACGAGAGCCTGGGCGGCCTCGATCACACCGAGATGGATCAGGCGGCCGCCGTGCTCGAGCGCATCCGCGCGGAGCTCGGCATCACCATCATCTGGGTCGAGCACATCATGGGAGTGCTGATGCGGGTGGTCGACCGGGTCATCGTGCTGGACCACGGCGAGAACATCTTCGAAGGTGCCCCGACAGAGGTCGCGCAGGATCCGCGGGTGATCGAAGTCTACCTGGGCAAGGGGCACAAGTGAGCAGACGGCTTGCACGCAATGCGGCGCGTGGGAGCCACGCTCCCACCTCCCCCTGGAGGGGGGAGGTCGGCGAGCCGCGAAGCGGCGAGCCGGGTAGGGGTGAAGCTGCATCACCCCACCCCGGCAGCTCGCGAAGTGCTCGCTGCCGACCCTCCCCCTCCAGGGGAGGGTGGGCGTATGCGGCTCGGGCGTGAGCGCCGGCCGTGCTCGAGATCGACAACCTCTCCGCCGCCTACGGCTCGTTCCAGGCGCTGTTCGGCATCAATCTCAGGGTCGATGCCGGCGAGACGGTCGGCGTCATCGGCCCCAACGGCGCCGGCAAGACCACGCTGATGCGGGTCATCTCCGGGCTGCTGCCCGGACGCGCGGGCAAGCTTGCCTTCGAAGGCCGCGCGCTCACCGGGGTGCCTGCCTACCGGGTGGTCGCGCGCGGCATCGCGCATGTGCCGGAAAACCGCCGGCTGTTTCCCAAGCTCACGGTCGAGGAGAACCTGCGCATCGGCGCCTACATGCCGCAGGCGCGAAAACATTTCGGCGAGCGTCTCGCCTGGGTCTACGAGCTCTTCCCCCGGCTCGCCGAGCGGCGCACCCAACTCGCCGGCACGATGTCGGGCGGCGAGCAGCAGATGTGCGCGATCGCCCGCGCGCTGATGTCGAAGCCGAAGCTGCTGCTGCTCGACGAGCCCTCGGCCGGACTTGCGCCGCTGGTCGTGCAGCAGGTGTTCGATCTGGTGCGAAAAATCCGGAGCGAAGGTTTTACCGTGCTGATCGTCGAGCAGAACGTGCAGCAGCTGCTCGAGCTCGTGGACCGCGCCTATCTGCTCGAGGTCGGGCGCATCAAGCTTTCCGGCATGGCCGCCGAGCTCAAGGCCAATGCCTTCGTGCGCCAAGCGTATCTCGGACTGTAGTCGGGGAAGAGGCTGAGGCGATGGATATTTATCTGGTGGAGGCTCTCCTCAACGGGCTGCTGCTGGGCGGCGTGCTGGCGCTGCTGGCGCTCGGCCTCAACCTGATCTTCGGCGTCATCGACGTGGTGTGGATCGCCTACGCCGAGCTGGTGATGTGCGGCATGTACGTGGTGTATTGGCTCTACGGCTATTATCACTGGCCGCTGGCGCTCGCGGCCCTGATCGCCATCCTGAGCGTGGCCTTATTGGGGCTGCTCGTTCACCAGCTCATCATCGCGCCGATCCTGGGCTCGCCCGCCATCAATCAGCTGCTCGCCACCGGCGGCTTGCTGTTCTTCCTGCAGAGCTTCGCCACGCTGTTGTTCGGCACCGATTTCCGCAACATCGGCCTGCGCCTGCCGATCCTGGAATTCGCGGACATGAATGTCAGCTTCGCCCGACTGATCGCTTTCGGCGTCGCCGTGCTGGGTGCCGGCGCGCTCTATGGGTTCCTGTCGAAGAGCTTTCTCGGCACCGCGATCCGCGCCATCGGCCAGGACCGGGAAATCGTCGGACTGATGGGAGTCGACCAGCGGCGCATCTACCTCGTCACTTCGGCGATCGGCGGGGCGCTGGCCGGGCTTGCCGCCTGCCTGCTGGTGCTGCAATACGACGTGCACCCCTTCATCGGGCTCTCGTTCGGTCCCATCACCTTCATGATCTGCGTGCTGGGCGGGCTCGGCAACATGATCGGCGGGTTTGCGGCGGCCTTCATCATGAGCGAGATCATCTCGATCGGCGGCTTCTATTTCTCGCAGGAGATCGGCGAGGTGCTGGCGTTCGTGGTGTTCATCGCGCTGATCTTCGTGCGGCCGCAGGGGATCTTCGGCCGATCATGAGCACGCGCGCGCCATGGCTCGCCGGACTCGCGGCGCTCGCGGCGCTGCCGTGGCTTTCTCCCTCCTCGTATTTTCTACACATCGTCATCCTCATCCTGATCTGGGGGTTCATCTACACCGCCTGGTCGCTGATGGGAAAATTCGGCTTGGTCTCGCTCGGCCACGGGGCTTTTCTGGGCACCGGCGCCTATACGGCCGGCCTGCTGTGGAACTTCGCCGGGCTCACGCCCTGGCTCGGCATCCCGATCGGGGTGGCGCTGGCGGTGCTGATCGCGGTGGTGATCGGCTATCCGTGCTTCCGGCTCAAGGTGGTCGGGCATTATTTCGCGCTGGTGACGCTCGCGCTCGCCGAAGTGGCGCGGCTCTCCATCGTCGCGGCGCGGGACATCACCGGCGGATCGCTGGGAATGACGCCGAACGGTGTTCCCACGCCGTCCTGGATCGCAATTCAATTTGCCGACAAGCGGTATTTTTACTTTCTGGCGCTGGGGCTCTGGCTGTTCGGGCTTTGGGTCTGGCGCCGCGTCGACACCAGCATGGCGAGCGCGGCGCTCGAGGCGATCTCGGAGGACGAGGGCGCCGCGGCGGCGATCGGCATCCATGTCACCCGCCAGAAGCTCACCGTCACCATCATCAGCGCGGCAATGACGGCGCTCGGCGGCGCGCTGTAGCGATCGCCGGCGGCATGTACTCCATGCTCGGGCCGACGGTCGGCGCCGTGCTCACGATCGTGCTCGGCGAAGCCTTGCGCGTCTGGTTCGGCACCACCTGGATCGGCGCCGCCAATACCATCTACGGCATCCTGCTGGTGATCTTCATCATCTACATGCCGAGGGGAATCGTCGGGCTGGTCGCCTCGCGCTTGCCCGCGCGACTGCTGCCGGCCCGCCGGCCGGCGTTGTGATGCAAAGATTTTGACGAGGAGCGGAAGCCATGGTGCTGGAAATTGCTCAGATCGACATCAAGCCCGGCCTCGAGGCCGAGTTCGAAGCGGGCGTAAAGAAGGCGGCGCCCATCTTCAAGCGCGCCCGCGGATGCCAGGGGATGGAGCTGCAGCGTTCGGTGGAGAAGCCGCAGCGGTACCGGCTGTTCGTCAAATGGGATACGGTCGAGAACCACACGGTCGACTTCAGAGGCTCCGAGGACTTCCAGGAATGGCGCAAGCTCGTGGGGCATTGTTTCGCCGCTGCGCCGGAGGTCGAGCACACCCGTCGGACCGTAACGGGGTTCTGACGGAAGAAGCCGCTGGGTCGATGTACCGGCGGATCCGGGCGCGTGGCGCCGAGATCGCGAGGAGCGCATGCGCCCGATTCCCGTAGGTGCCAGGGGCAGCTTCACGCTGCGCGTGCGACCCGAGCACCTCGCCAGCCGGTTCAAGGATCCGATGCTCCCCAACGTGCTCGCCACCCCGGTCATGATCCTGGCGATGGAGAACGCCGCGCTCGATGCCATCCGCGGCTTTCTCGACGCCGGCGAAACCGCGGTCGGAACCGCGGTCGACGTCCGGCACCTCGCCGCGACCCCCGCGGGTCATGAAATCCGCGCCGAGGCGGAAGTCACCAAGGTCGAGGGGCGCCGCGTCGAGTTCACGGTGAGCGCGCGCGACGAGAGCGAGGAAATCGGGCGCGGGAGTCACCACAGAATGGTCGTCGACATCGCACGGGTGAACGAACGCCTCGCCAAGAAAACGCCGCGGGCATAGCGGCCGTGACGGGCCCCCTCAGGGCTCCCCCCTTTCCGTCCGGGTCCCGGACTGGCCCGGCGCAAACCGTCGCGCGGCGAATGCTGCACTGCACAAAGCTCGATGCATCCGGTTTCGTCCAAATAAGTCTCCGAATCGTCAAATAGACGTGGATTCCGGGTCTTGGAACGTGCCGCCCGCGGCCTTAACCGGCTTATATGAGTAGTAGTCACAAATTCGGCGTTGGCGAGAAAGTCGACTTCGTTCCCGCTTTTCACCAGCGATCCGCTCCCACCACCGAATATCAGATCGTGCGCCAGCTGCCGGATCACAACGGCGAGTTCTTCTATCAGATCAAGAGCGCGCGCGAGCCGCACGATCGCGTGGTCGGCGAGAGCCAGCTCGTCAGGCCGGCATCGCAACTCAAGCGTTCGCCCCCGCGCGCGGCGAAGCGGCGCGTGAAGCCCAGCCCGAAGCGCGCCCCGGCGCGTCCGCGGGCTGCGCGGGCGAGAACCCGCAAGCGCGGCTGATGTTGGGGCCGGTCGCTCCGGCCCCATGAGGTTGTCGCCCGCCCGGCGGCGTGGGAAGTGGAACCGCGCGCGAAGGAACGTTGTTCTAGCTGCGAGGGGACCCGGAGGCGCATCGTCCCGCACGCAACCGATGCGACGTGGCCATGCCTGATCGCGACGAAGCGGCGCTGTGGTACGCGCTCCACTGCCTGGAGACGAATTACTGGCATGACGTGGATTTCAATGCGGGATCCAAGGCTCACGAGTTTTACCTGAGCGACGGCCTGTTCGCGGTCGGCGACAACCAGTTCCGGGGACACGACAAGATCCGCGCGTTCTATGCTTGGCGCCGGCAGCGCGGCCACACCACCACGCGGCATCTCATCAACAATTTGCAGGTAGCCGCGCAGGACGAGCATCACGCGCGTCTCGCCGGCGTGATCAGCCTCTACCGCGCCGACGGCCGGCCGCCGTTTCAGGGAGAGCGACCGCCGATGCTGGTCGCGGACTTGAGCGGCGATTGCGTGCTGGGCGACGACAAGATCTGGCGCTACCAGGCTCACGTGCTCCACCCGGTCTTCGTCGGCCGCGACATCCCGCTTTCGATCTCGATCGACACGCAAATCCTCGCCGAGGGCGAGTGCGGCCCGCGCACGCAGGCCTGAGTTCGCCGCGCACTGCGACACTTCCGGCGAGCGGGCGGGATCCGGACTGGCTCGATCCTGGCAACAAACGGCAACGCCGGGCCCGGCGCCCTGCTTGCTGCCGTGGCGAAACGCCGATCCGGCATTCAGCCGGGGCGCTCCGATCCGGCGTTCTTCTCCTTGGCGAGCTTGGCTTTCAGCGCGGCGATGCGCCCCGAGGCCGCGGCCTTGGTGAGCGCTTCATCGTAGGCGTCCGGCTCGCGCGCCTGCTCGGAGAGCGTCTTGAGATAGGAAGCCTGTGCCCCGGTCATCGGCTCCTGTCCGGACACCCGCTCCTGCGGCGCCTTCTCCGCATTGGACGCCGGCTGCGGATCGAGCTTGGGATTTTTTCTCGGCGACATCGAGTACACCGGCAGTTCCGGGCGCCGGCTCGGCGCTCGCGTCATTACGCCGCGCTCCGCGCGTGCCGTCAGGAAGAGGCCGCCCGGGCATGACCGGAGCGGCCCAAGTCGAGGGAGGAAACCCCAAGGAAGGGGTACGGTCCCGCCAAAGACCGCTCAAGGCAACGGCCGATCCGGCCCGTAGTTCCCCGGCCGGCCGCGGTGCGATCGCGATCCGGGCCTAATCGCGATTGCACGGCGGGTCATAGGCCCCGGCGAGATCGGCCACGATGGCGGTCCGGGCCTGCGCGTCATCCTCCAGGTGGAGGCAGAGGCAGTTTGCCTCGTTGGCGTCGATGCAAGGCTTGTGCTTGCCGGCCAGCGGCCGCCGCGAAATGTCGGCGCTCTCGCCCACGTAGATCCAGGTGTATTCCGCCTCCGCTTCGGCGAACGGAATGCGCTTGGCGAGAAAATACACGGCGCCCAGCGGCTTGAATGCGTCCTCGCGCAGATAGACGGCGAACTCGTAGCGCCTCCCCGATACCCCGATCAGCGCCACCGTGCCGAGCTTGGGCATATGGTTCTCCGGCGGATCGGGACGTTAGCACGAAAAGCGCCGATGCAGGGTGATGCAGGATTCCGGACAAGTCCGGCTGCAATGCCGCGGTCGGGGTTTTCCGGAACTAGGGCTGAGCCGATGGCAGGGTCCGCGAGGCGAGCGCCGAACAGGAATCAGGGTTGCGTCTGCGGCAGAGCATTCACCTCGTCGAGCGCGGATTCTACCGTCGCAACCAGCTTGCGATCGTTGAACGGCTTGGCGAGCCACGCCAGCGGTCGCGCGCACTCGGCCCGCGCTTTCACGGCGGCGTCGGCCAGCGCCGAAGCGAAGATGCTGCGGATGCCGAAACGCTGGAAGATCTCGACCGCAGCGTCGATGCCGTCGCGCTTGCCGGGAAGATAAATGTCCATCAGGACCAGTTCCGGTCGGCGGTCCATCGCTGCTTGAACGGCCTGGTCCGCGGTTTCGACGATGTCGACGACGTCGTAACCGGCTTCGACCAGCGCGCTCTCGCATTGATGCGCGACGAAGTAATTGTCCTCGACGATGAGAACGCGTCGCGCAAGCCGGGCATCGGCGGCCGGATTGCCGGCGCGCCCGGATTCAACATCCCGGGTCATCTCGATCCGCAACGGCTTCATGAAGGGATCCCCTTCCCAATGCCCACAGGCCTGCTATGGACCAAATCTGGCAAAATTGTAGCCCAGATGGTCCCCGCATGCCTGGGTCGCCCCCGAATCATCCCCGACATCCCCGCAACAGGATATGAGTGCGGCAGGGAGCTTGACAAGATCCGAGTTTCGCCCCGTGTTCGCATTGAGCCTCGCAAGCTGAACGTCGGGTGAACGCCGCTGCCGCGAAGTTAGGCAATCGGCCTCCGGGAGCCGTCTTGAAGCGCTAAATCGCCTCCGCTAGGCTCGATCGCGCGGCTCCGGGGCGCGTGCCATGATTCAAATCTTGCTGATCGCCGCAGCCATGCTGCTTGCGCCGGCATCGGTCCGGGCCAATGCCGTCGAGATCGTCCGCGCGCATCCGACGGCGCCGCAGCCCGGCAGACCGGTCGCGCACGGCACCCCCGGGGCGGGCCTGCTCGTTGCCCAAAACGCGGCAGCGTCCACTACGATCGCGGGCACCTATGCCGGCAAGGTCGACCGCCGGTACATCAACGGCGAGCCCCAGGCGACCCGTACCTACCGCCTGACCATGAACCCGGATATGAATACGGCTAAAGTGCTCATCTACGATCTCGAGGGAAAACTCCTCAACGAGATCGGATTGGTCGGCAAGATGACCGATGACCGGACACTCGAGGGCAAGACGACCGTGATCAATTCCTCTCCCAACTACAAGCCCGACAATGTTCGCCTGGTGTTTTCACCGGATCGCAGCAGCGTCGAGTGGTACCACAACGACGGTACCCTCGAAGGGTCCGGCACGCTGTCGCACCGGGTCGAATAGCCGTTGCGATGCCGACCTCGTCACCGCAGCTTGCTCGCGGCCGCCGATCGACGAACGGCTAACGAGGGGAATTGCCATGGTCCGGATATCCGCAGGGAGCGCCATTCGCACGTTCATTGCGGCAATCGCGTTGCTGGCGCCTTGGCTCATCGGCGCGGCTGCGCTCGCCCAAGAGATCAGGCTGACCCGTCCGGCTGCCTCCGGCGTCGAATCGCCGCTCGTGGACGAACGCTCCTGGGACGCGAGCTGCAAGCCGCTGGCCACCTCGGTCACGATCACGAGCCAACCGAGCAACGGCAAGGTGACGGTCGTCCCGGGGGTGAGCATCATCGCGGTGAGCACGCCGCAGTCCGCGAGCACCGGGCACTGCGGCGGCAAGTCCGTCGCCGGCAACCAGATCATGTATCAGTCGAATCCGGGATTCCGCGGCACCGATACGCTGGCCTACAAGGTCACATACGGCAACGGCAAGAGCGGATCGACCACGCTCACGATCAATGTGCGCTAGTCCAGCTGAAGATGCGAGCGATCGGACAATGCCGGTTCGGAATTCGGCGGCGGTCGACCACGACGTCGTCACCGCTCCGACCTGTTGCTAACGGGCGTGGCAAGTTTTTTGCGGCGGTTCGCCTCTGCGTCCTGGTCGGGGTGCTTCTCGCGGTCGCAGGCGGGCCGGGCCCGACGTCCCACGCCGCGCCTGCGCTCGATTACGAATTCTTCAAGGGCCGGGTCGAGCCTATTTTCTT
>WNGP01010624.1_pt1 | contig 10938 bp, 13 predicted proteins | sample 5407671 | NCBI WGS metagenome assembly WNGP01 (sample SAMN13153381, study PRJNA577476) | soil metagenome | isolation source: 40 cm soil or saprolite under Garry oak tree replicate 2 | place: USA:California | collected 2016-06-15
AAATGTGCATTCTACATGCGACGAGGCAAACCAGCACAACGGGCCGAGATGATACGGGATAGTGATTACAGCATTATCAGCAAGTATCAATCGGAGTACCGAGGGATAGTACAGTACTACCTCCTGGCTCAGAATGTTGGCTGGTTTAACAAGTTGCACTGGGTAGCGCAAACATCGCTGCTCAAAACACTGGCAGGCAAACACCGGTCTACCGTCACCAAGATGGCGAGGAAGCACAAAACCACCATTGAGACGGAGCATGGGCCAAGAAAGTGCTTGCAAGTGGTTATTCACCGTGGCGAAAACAAGAAACCGCTCGTAGCCCGTTTTGGGGGCATCCCCCTCAAACGGAAGCAAGAAGCCATTCTTGTGGATCGCCATCCTCAATTCGCCATGACCAACCGCAGCGAACTCCTCCAACGAGTGCTTGCTGATACGTGTGAACTCTGTGGCTCGAAAGAGAAAGTAGAGGTCCACCATATCCGTAAGCTCGCTGATCTGGAAAAGCCAGGACGAAGAGCAAAACCAGCATGGGTCAAACAAATGGCAGCAAGACGACGCAAAACGCTGATCGTGTGTCGGAAATGCCATGAGGAAATCCATGCAGGAACATCCACCGCGTCATTTCGGAAATAGGGACTGGAAAGCCGGATGACACAGAAATGGTCCCGTCCGGTTTGGGAAGAGGGTAACGAAAAAGGGCCATGAGAACTTCTTATGGTACCTCGTCGGTACCCTACTTCATTCGGGAAGTTGCGACACGAGGTCGCTTCTGTAGCTGTTGGGACTGAGTCAACAGGGCCCAACCCGATGTTCTGCCATCGGTACCCTACCAGGACCTGCGCTTGGAGTAATCCAGGGGTGGGAAGCTCTTGGGACAATGAAGCCTCACCCAGCAAGGGTGACGACTCAACTGTGAAGGGCGGTCGTGACTGCTAGCATCAAAGCAGTCGGGAGCTAGGGTCGAGTGATATGGTCAACTTAGGTGAATCGCTGATAAACGTCGTAAACCGGTAACAAGCCAAAGGTGCTGACAGGCTTGGCCCAAAAGGGATGTGGCTGGGTACAGGACTTCCTTCCCTATCCTGTCGTAGACAACAGAGCCACCGGCGAACAGGCGGGACCTACGTCATTCATGGTACAGAAGCGGAACGTGGAAACCCCATCGTTCTCCCGCAAGGGAAAGCTAGCCGTAAGGAAAGCCGATAGAACGGTGGGTACAGGAGGATGGAAAAAGCGAACGCTGCTCTGTAATGGAGCAGATACGGGCTGAGTCGCAAGACAACATCGCCCGACGCGAAAGCGCGCAGACGTCCATCGGGTCTTCCAGGACGAGATCGTTTGAGTAACCGATAAAGGAGACAAGCAGATGACGGCCAACACCCCTGCTCCGACAGGCACGGAGGCTGGTGCGGTTTCCCACGACAGAACGGAGTGGCAATCCATTGATTGGAATGTCGTCCGCAAAAACGTGCGTCGGCTCCAAGCCCGTATCGTCCAGGCAACGAAGGAAGGCAGATGGGGCAAGGTGAAAGCCTTGCAACACTTGTTAACCCACTCCTTTAGCGGCAAAGCGCTTGCCGTCAAACGAGTGACGGAAAACCAAGGTAGGAAAACACCTGGCGTGGACAAGGTCACATGGACGATGCCGAGCCAGAAAATGGCAGCCGTACACCAGCTTCGACAAAGGGGCTACCGTCCCCAGCCATTGAGGCGAGTGTACATACCCAAGAGTAATCACAAATTGCGCCCGTTAGGCATTCCCGCCATGTCGTGCAGGGCCATGCAGGCTCTGTATCTTCTGGCGTTGGACCCCATCGCCGAAACGCTTGGGGACTCCAATTCCTACGGGTTCCGCTCAGCACGATCTCCAGCAGATGCCATCGAGCAATGCTTCACAGACCTGTGCCAACGCAACTCAGCGCAATGGATACTTGAGGGAGACATCAAATCATGCTTCGACAACATCTCGCATGACTGGCTCTTAGCACACATTCCTATGGACACACCCATCCTCAGGAAGTGGTTGAAAGCAGGGTTCATCGATAAGCACGTCCTCTATGCTACCGAAGAAGGGACCCCGCAAGGGGGGATTTGTTCACCCGTGATTGCCAACATGGCCTTAGATGGCCTTGAGAGGAAATTACGAGAACACTTTCCCAAATCCCATCGAGGAAGCAGCAAAGAGAAAGTGAACTTTGTACGCTTCGCCGACGATTTCATTATCACTGGCAAGTCGAAAGAAGTCCTTGAACAAACGGTGAAGCCCCTGGTGAAGCAATTCATGGCAGAGCGAGGGTTGGAACTCTCACCGGAGAAAACCCTCATCACCCATGTCGAGGACGGCTTTGATTTTCTGGGACAGAATGTCCGCAAGTACAAAGGGAAACTCCTCATCAAACCCTCTCAAAAGAACGTGAAAGCGTTCTTAGAGAACATCCGAAAGATCGTGAAGGAAGACAAGCAAGCGGTGGCTGGACATCTGATAGCACAACTCAACCCGAAAATCCGGGGTTGGGCCAATTATCACCGCCATATCGTAAGCAAGGAAACCTTCACCAAAGTGGACCACGCAATTTTCACGATGTTGTGGCAATGGGCCAAGCGGAGACATCCCAAGAAATCCCACACCTGGATCAGGAAGAAATACTTTCACTCTATTGGAGGAGATAATTGGGTTTTCAGTGGAGAAATTCTTGGACGAGATGGAGCATTTCATCCCATCCGACTCCTCAAGATGAGAAGTATCTCCATTGAAAGACATGCCAAGATTCAGAGCGAAGCCAATCCCTATGACCCCGCCTGGGAAATGTACTTTGAGAAACGTCTTGACGTGAAAACGGTACACAACCTTCGGGGAAGACGGAAGTTGCTTGCTCTCTGGAAACAGCAGCAAGGTCTTTGCCCACTCTGTTCTCGAAAGATCACCAAACTGACGGGATGGCATAGCCACCACATCGTGTGGCGAAGTCTCGGAGGTGGAAGTGAGTTAGAGAACCAGGTGTTACTCCATCCTGAATGCCACGACCAACTTCACCGCCAAGGGTTAACCGTATCGAAACCGCGTCCCACAAGGGGCGTTAGAAAGGCTTGAGCGGCATGCGGGGAAACTCGCTCGTGCCGTTCTTAGAGGGCTTGAGGGCGGCAACGCCCTCCGGCTACTCGGCGGGCGGGAGGATTTGGGCCATCCGGTGATACCGCCAGGAGACCTGATTGGCGACTCTTGGCAGGTCTAGGGAATGAATGGTACCTCTCTGGCCGCATACTTCATCATCGGGGCGAGCTTCTCCTGCATGTTCAGCCAATTGCCAGCCATTTTTGCGCTCGGTCGCCCTTAAGATGCCTTGCAGATAGGCCAGTGTGCCCCGACAGGTGTAAATTTTGGGATTAAACTGGTGATTTCTTTCTCATTTACCACCCCATAACTCCTCATACACATGCCACTGTCGGCTACAACCCCCGCCAGGGTATAGGACTGATTTGCTATCAGGCATTTGCAATGTTATAGTGTAAGCCTACTTATTCGTCAAAGATGAGGGAAACATCGAGAAATAGGTCTATTTCACTAGATATGTTATCTCAAGTTTGTTTACATATGTGTGCTCTACGTTCAAATATGTTCCAAAGGTTTTGAAGTATGGAGACTTATCAGAAAAATAGTGGACTACTTCTAGCAGGAATCACCGTGATAGTGAGTTACTGGCAAGCCCTATGCAGTAGCATAGAGCAATTCGACCTGGGCACCGAATACGCGTAGTTGGAACAAGATGCGCTAGCCTTGTTATGGAATGGATTGATCGCGGAGCTGAGCGGCATCATTCCCGATCAGCATATACTCGGCAGCTTCTTCTGGAGTTGGGACAACGCTGAAGATTTCAATCTGCATGATCTACAAGCTGCTACGGTCATACATATTACCAAGATCCTTCAAGCATAGAGATAGAAAGGAGTAATCGTGCCAAAGGATTTTAAGATACAGCAAGATGATCACTACGTCATGCCTAGGACGTCGTATGCAACGAATGGGAATGGATCACCACAATTTAGAGCGCCATTAGCACCATTGCTCAATGTACCGGAAACCTCTCTACCCGATACAAAGATATCGATGTCTGTTGCACAACCTGCCAATGGTGACCCGCATATTCGGGAACGAGTGAAAAATTATGCTGGCTGGCTTGCCAAGCAGGCAAAGCACGATGTACTCAATGATAATGCAAAAGAGATCAACGACTATATTCAAGAAGCAACAAAGGTCGTGAAAGTTGGGAAGCAAGAGGTCGCAATGTTTGCTCCTTTTCGACCGAAACTTTCCGCCCTGCAGACTTTCACCACGAGGCAGGTCGTGGCATTCTGTGTCATCGTGCTGCTCTGGATGATCGGTTTGCTGGTATTCCGGCTAGAAATGCTGACGGCAACGATCGCTGTGATCACGGTGATGTATACCTTCAATCTCATCCTGAGTATGAGCATAGCTCTGGTAGCATTTGGCAATTCACCAGAAGAACATATCAGCGACGATATCGTCCACGCCTTGAAAGGTGCGAACTGGCCCTTGTACACCATTCTTTGCCCGCTCTACCGGGAAGCGCAGGTGGTGCCGCAGTTTGTCCAGGCGATGCTGGCGTTAGACTATCCACCAGATAAATTGCAGATCCTCTTTCTCACGGAAGAGAATGATGCCGAGACACGCAATGCTATACGAGCCTTATCGCTGCCACCACATTTTCAGATCCTGGTGGTGCCCGATGGCCTACCCCGCACCAAGCCTCGCGCTTGTAATTACGGATTACTGCACACAACAGGACCCTTTGCCGTTATCTATGATGCTGAAGACATTCCTGATCCACTGCAACTCAAAAAGGCGGTGCTCACCTTTGCCGGCCATGGGTCGGATGTGATCTGTGTACAGGCCAAGCTCAACTTTTATAATATTCGCCAGAACCTCCTTACGCGTTGGTTTACTGCTGAGTATTCCACCTGGTTTGACGTGATTTTGCCAGGGCTCCAACAGGTAGGGTTCTCCCTACCCTTGGGAGGTACATCGAATCATTTTCGCACAGCAGCGCTACGCGCTTTAGGGGGTTGGGACGCCTACAACGTGACCGAGGATTGTGACCTGGGCCTGCGCCTGAAACGCTACCGCATGAGCACGGTCATCCTCGACTCGACCACGCTGGAAGAGGCTAACTCGCAGGTGATGAACTGGTTGCGTCAGCGCTCGCGCTGGATCAAAGGCTATATGCAGACCTACCTCGTCTATATGCGGCATCCGCTTGCAGACTTACGGAAAGGACGCATGTACAACTTGTTCTCCTTTCAGGTCGTCATCGGCAGTGGTACGGCTTTGCTGTTCATCAATCCCTTGATGTGGGTGCTGTTAGACCTCTACATCGCCTTTGGACGCTCAGCGATAAATATCTATCACATCCTGTTCCCTGGGCCCATACTGTACCTGGGTGTCTTCTGCCTCATCATTGGAAACTTTTTCTACGTTTATCTCTACCTGTTGGCATGCATGAAGCGAAAACAGTACCATCTCCTGCCATGGGTGCTATTTATGCCCTGCTACTGGTTGCTGATGAGCATAGCCGCTCTCTATGCGCTCTTTGAGCTGCTGTTGAAACCGCATTACTGGCAAAAGACAGTGCATGGGCTGCACCTGAAAAGGAAACGCAGATCTTCTGTCGCTGCAGTGACACTCCCGTCGCCTAAAGGCTGACGGGCTTCTGAGCAGCATCAGCAGGATGGGCCGTCTCCGAAGAAACCTGCTCTGCAAGCAGTGCTTGACCTGCTGACTCACTCAGACAACAGAGGGGCGTGTCTGCCCGACTACTACCCCTAGCTAAGCTAGGGCGTAGATACGTGACGGAACGAGGAAACATCACTGGTGTCCCAAATGCCAGCCGATTGTGCTGGCTACGTGCGCCGTGTCACGCACGATGAGAGAGCCTCCGCAGTCGGCGAGAATTCGAGAGATGTTCTAGGAACACCGGCTCACCCGATTCCGAAAGGAAGACGGAACAACAGCATGCCGCGAAAGCGGGCAAAAGGCCAAAGCGTTGTAGCCTCAGGTGAGCCTCGTTCCGCGCCATATGGTAAGGGCAGGATTGCTCGAGCCTCAATCACCGAGGATGGAAGCACACGTCCTCTGGCAGAACGCTTGGAGCCAGAGCCTTTCTGTACCCAGGATGAAGGAGCCGTTCCGGGTACTCTCGCAGGAAGGATGGGGACCACTGAGGTCTCAGGAAGCTGATGTGGGGAGGTGTGGGAGGTACCTACGTGGCGCTAGATACGTCTCATTGTGACGGAACACGGGATTTCCTACAGAGGGCGACCTCCAGGGAAACGGAGTGCCCAGAGTCATCGTGAGGGTCACGTCTCTAAAGGCGCGGATGGGAGAGCCATCCACAGGGGAAAGGGGCACAGGTGGTCAGACGATCAACAGCCATGTGGGAAGCGAGATGCGGAGAGCCACAGTGGCATTGAGCGTCACTGGTCGCCTTTGGGCGACAGGATTGACCACTGGAGAGCGCGCGTGACACGGAAACGGTCACGCTTCGTTCGGAGGGGGGCGATTGGAAAAGGGCTATCGCAAGATAGTACCTCGCCAGTCGCCTACTCAACTTGGCACATCCGTTCTTCGAAAGAATGGATGTTGCGAACAGATGTGCCAAGGAGCCAGCACAAGCCAGCACAGGCATACCCTTGCGATGGTGCCCTGCAGAAACGCTCAAGTCCTGTTCAAAAAAGCCTTGACTGCCGCCATCATTTCGTCATACCGGTCGCGGCGGATGTTGTGACCAGCGCCAGGAATATGCACCACCTCACCATGTTGCCAGAGGTGTGCCGCTTCTTGGGCCGCTTCGGGCGTGACAATCGCACCTAACTGAGGATCGCCTGTCATGAGCAGGATGGGGCACGCGATGCGTGCAACGATCTCACGCCATGGATAGCTGCTCGGTGCTCCTCCACGCTCCAAAACGTCGGTTTGCACCTCGGCTTTCGAGTCGGCCCAGGGAATCACCTCCTCTTCGGCCCACTTGGGATTCAAAGCGAACCCCCTGGCGATGCGCTCCTCACGTGGTAGCGCCTTGAGATCGAAGACCCATTGCCATCTCTGCCGACCTGCTTGCCCCTCATTCGTCTGGAACGGTAGCCTCTCCACCAGAGGCGGGTCTTCGAGCACCATGGCCCGAACCAGGTCAGCATAGTTTGCAGCAACCGTCGCTGCAGTTCGAGCACCCATCGAATGCCCGAACAGATAGGGGTTTTCCAGCCCCAACGCTCCAATGAGGGCTACTGCATCGTCGACCAGGATCGTGGTTGAGAAGCCAGTTGCGACGCCTCCAGAGCGACCGTGACGGTATTGTCAACTTCATGCAATGATGAGGTTATTTTTCCTGAAAAGTGGGGAAGAGGAATGTTTTTTCGGCCTCTTTTCGTGAAGAATCACGATGAATAAGCCCAAAAAAGCCTCTGAGTGGGGAAAGCTCATCAGTAGATCACTTTTCCTCCGACGTTTTTCTGGGGTCTCGCAAGTGCAGCGCACCAAGTGGAAGGTGGTAACGTCTCCAACGACAATTGGGTGCTGGAGCATGCGCCTGGCAGCCCCTATGTCGAGTCATCGGGCGACGCCTGCGACCACTATCACCGCTATCGTGAGGATATCGGCCTCTTCGCCGAGCTGGGTTTCACGCTCTACCGCTTCTCCTTGGAGTGGTCGCGCATTGAGCCGGAAGAGGGGAATACTCCCTGGCCCAGCTTGACCATTACCGGCGCATGCTGGCAACGTGCCACGAGCATGGGATCACCCCCATGGTCACGTTTCACCACTTCACCTCGCCGCGCTGGTTAGCCGCGTCCGGCGGGTGGGAGGCACAGGACACACCGGAGAAGTTTGCCCGCTTCTGTGAGCGGGCGGTTGCGCACCTGGGTGACCTGATCCCGCTCGCAGGCACGCTCAACGAGGTCAACATAGGCCCGCTCATCAAGTCGATAGGAGTGATGGGCTCTGCTCGCACAGAGCCGTGGTTTGAGGCAGCCGCCCATGCTGTCGGCAGCGATGCCTCGCACTTCACCCCGTTGATGTACGCCGATGCCCAGCGAGGCCGTGCGACGATCCTGGCGGCGCACCGGCGTGCGGTGGAGGTCATCAAGGCGGGGCCTGGCAGATGCGAGGTCGGTCTCACGATGGCGATGCAGGATATCCAGGCCGGCCCTGGCGGCGAGGAGATGGCCGCACGCCTGCGCCGGGAGTTACAAGATGTCTACCTGGAAGCGACCCGAGGTGACGATTTTATTGGGGTGCAGACGTACAGCCGCCAGCGCTTTGGTCCAGAGGGCCCACTGGGACCAGAAGCGGGCGTGGAACGTACGCAGGGGGGAGACGAGTTCTGGCCGGAGGCACTGGAAGCGACGATCCGGAACACGAGCGCGGTCACGGGCCGACCCGTCTTCGTGACGGAAAACGGCGTCGCCACCTTTGACGACAGGCGGCGAATTGCCTATGTCGAGCGAGCGCTGCGCGGTGTCGCGAGCTGCCTCCACGATGGGATCGACGTGCGCGGCTACACCTCCTGGTCAGCTCTAGACAGCTTCGAGTGGATCTCGGGTTATCGCCTGAAGATGGGCCTCATCGCGGTCGATCGACAAACACAGGCGCGCTCGGTCAAGCCAAGTGCGCGCTGGCTGGGACGAGTCGCGCAGGCACACGGCTTCTGAGCGTTCTTTTGCTGCCTGGAGCAAGCCGGAAAGACATCCAAGGAAGGAGAGGAAGACGACATGGCAGAGTGGCTTGAAGGCGAGGTGGATGCCACTGGCATCACCACCCATTATTACCGCAGCGACGGCAGGAACAAGCCGTCCATCCTCCTGTTGCACGGCTTCACAGACAATGGGCTGTGCTGGTCGCGTGTGGCTCACGAACTGGAAGGGAGCTATGATGTCGTCATGACTGATGCACGCGGTCACGGTGGTATTGTCAACTTGTTTATTTCTACTGATGAGCTTTCCCCACTCAGAGGCTTTTTTGGGCTTATTCATCGTGATTCTTCACGAAAAGAGGCCGAAAAAACATTCCTCTTCCCCACTTTTCAGGAAAAATAACCTCATCATAAACAATGCCGTAGGCGACTGTGAATGAGTAGACAGATCCGCTTTTAGTAGATATGGCCCAGAGAGACTTGCCGATGGAGGCACCGACGGCAAAGAGTTTACCATCTTTGGAGCTCATGTAGACGATGCCATCGGCCACAGTTGGCGAGATGCTGATGATATCGCCAGTGGAGGTAGTCCAGTCTAGCACCAAGTGAGAGACGCAGGTGATTTTGAGCACTCTCTCGTAGGGATTAAAGTTTGTATTCCGCGCATCAAAGCCTGACATCACTCCCTTGGCGGTTGCAGCGTTATAGGCACGAGTGGCAGCAGTGGCGGTAGCAAAGTCAGAATCCTCTACAGTAGCTGTGTCATGAATATTGGCGTGGCTGTTAATCAGCACAGAATAGAAGAACAGCCCAACACTTCCCATGAAGACGATCAGCACGAGTCTGATCAGTATACCTGTCTGGATTCGAGAACGTCCTTTGTGATAAGTGATTGCTATTGACCTGTATTGGCTACTTGGATCATCCGTTCAAAAACAAGCCCTTCGAGACCGAGAAAGATCTGCTTCCTTGCTTGCAAACACAGGAGGGTTGGTGTACAATCAGCAGTCGTCGACAGCATCCTCATGCTCGAACGACAATACTCTTCCATGATGGAGAACCTTCTTCTATGACGGGTGTTATGACCTCTCTCCAGCAGCTGAAAGATGGCTGCTTGCATGCCCTCTCCTCTCGCTTGACTCGTTGGACGAAACCGCTCACTTCCTCCTTGCCGCTCTCCACCCTGGCCGACCTGAGCCGAAGCAAGTCTGAACTGGTAGCAGAAAATGCCCTCCTACGACAACCACTCCTCATCCTCAGGCGCCAGGTGAAACGGCCCGCATGCACGAAAACGGATCGCGTGCTCCTCGTCCTGCTGGCCAGGTTGGTTCGAACCTGGCAGCAGACCCACATCACTCGTGCAACCAGACACCCTGCTCCGGTGGCATCGGGAGCTCTTCCGCCTGGTCTGGAAGCGCAAGTCAAAAGCCGCTTCTCACAAGCCAAAGCTCGCCCCGGAGACCATCGCCTTGATTAGAGAGATGGCGAGGAACAATCGGCTCTGGGGCGCTGAAAGGATTCGTGGGGAATTATTGAAACTGGGCATCTATGTCTGCAAGCGAACTATTCAGAAGGACATGAGGACGGTTCGCCCATACCAGCCACGAGGCCAGACGTGGGCGACCGATCTCGAGCAACCACGCCGCTCAGGTCTGGGCCTGTGACGCGCTTTCCGGTCACCGATCTCTTCTTTCGACCGCTCGCGGGCGTTCTTCGTCGTTGAACGGAAGATCACGGAAGGTCATCCACGTCGGCGTGACCCGATCGCCGACGGATGCCTGGGTGGCGCAACAACTGCGAGAAGCCACGCCCTATGGACAAGCACCCAAGTACCTGATTCGTGATAACGATAGCAAATTTGGGTCTTGTTTCGCGCGCGTGGCCGCAACCAGCGGCATCAAGCTACTGCAAACGCCGTATCATGCACCCCGAGCCAATGCGATCTGCGAGCGCTTCATGAGGAGCGTGCGGCAAGAATGCCTCGATCACCTGTTGATCTTTCAGGAGAAGCAGCTCCACCGCGTGCTCAATGCCTATATCGCCTACTTCAACCAGGCACGGCCGCATCAAGGGACTGGGCAACAGATCCCTGACCCGAGCCGATCAGCTCTTTCCTCTCATCAAGCAGGCGAGAAGGTGATCGCTCTTCCAGTCGTGGGTGGACTGCACCATGACTCCCGCTGGGCAGCCTGAAGCGGGACCACGTGTGCGAGCGTCCAGCTGGTGGACCAGG
>WNGP01017218.1_pt1 | contig 10938 bp, 3 predicted proteins | sample 5407671 | NCBI WGS metagenome assembly WNGP01 (sample SAMN13153381, study PRJNA577476) | soil metagenome | isolation source: 40 cm soil or saprolite under Garry oak tree replicate 2 | place: USA:California | collected 2016-06-15
CAATTCTCCTTCGAAGGCGTCACCGCAGGCTTCCTGGAACCGCAAAGCGGCGTACTCATGGCACGGCGTGCCGTCGTGGCGGTCGTGCAGGACGCTGTGCGCCACGGCGTCGAGTATCGGGCCGCGGCGAGTGAGCCCCCGCGCGGCTCATCGCGTCTCGACGCGATCGCCACGACATCCGGCGACCAATTTTCCGCCGGCGCTTATGTCTTTGCTTGTGGCGCCTGGCTGGGAAAACTTTTCCCGGAAGTTCTCAGTTCGCGCATCTTTCCCAGCCGGCAGGAAGTGTATTATTTTGGCGTGCCCCGCGGCGATCTGCGCTTCGCGCCACCCGCCATGCCGACGTGGCTCTTCCAAGCAGACGAGGTGTATGGAATGCCGGATCTGGAGGGCCGCGGCGTGAAGATCGCCGTGGATCATCATGGCGAGCGCGTCGATCCCGATACGTTCTTGCGCATCGTCTCCGCGCAGTCGGCCGAGCGCATGGGGCGCTACGTGGCAAAGCGCTTTCCCGCGCTTCAAAACGCGCCCGTCGTCGAGACGCGCGTCTGCCAATACGAGAACACTTGGAATGGAGATTTCCTGATTGACCGCCACCCGCGGCACGCAAACCTGTGGTTCGCCGGCGGCGGCTCCGGCCACGGCTTCAAGCATGGGCCGGCACTGGGCGAATACCTTGCCAAACAGATTCTGGGCGAAGGCGCGGCGCCCGAGCCGCGCTTCTCTCTAGCTACGAAATTAACTGTGCAGAAGCGCGCGGTCTTTTGACCTAAACAGACGGCGGCCGATCGATTCTTTGGACAGGGCCCGGCGGTACCGTCAGGAGGATTGCTCGGCATTTACGCCGGCCCCACCGATCTCGAGCGCAAAGCGACCCAGGGGCACACGGACCCGAAGACTTTATTCCTTTGGTCTGCGCCAATAGCTCAAGGCGTTTTGACAATAATGTTTGGAATGTTCCGCTCGCGCAGCATGGCATTGAAGGCCGCCACATCCTTGGCGATGAGCTGCTGAAAATCTTGCTGGTATTGGTCACCCTGTTGTTTCAACTCTTCCTGCACCGCGAGTTGCTGCGTGGTGGGCGGAAAATCGGAGCTGCCTCCTACTTGTGCGGCCAAGTAGCTGATCTTCTGCAGCAGCATTGGCGCCCATCGAACGTCATCCTGGCCCCTTCCGGTCGCCTTAAGTTGCAACAGTTTCCCTTCGACGCCCGTCAGTTTGTCCGCGAGGTCGTCGGCCGCTTTCCGAACCGCTTTCGAGGCGTCGTCCGTGCCGAGCTCCTTTTCGAAGCCGGCAAGCTGAGCGCGAATGGACTCGATTTGATTAAGGCTATCGGCCATCGCGTTCATCTCGTCCCGGAGGGCGGAAAGCAATTTGATTTGCGATTGGATGTCACTTTCGGTCCCTGTAGAATGCGGATCCTTGAGCACGTTGAGCTTCTGGCTGAACTTCTCTTCGCCGACCGTCAGCGTCACGTTGTAAGTTCCAGGCGGTGCCAGCAACGAAATACGCCCTACTCCGGGAGCGGGCCGCCAGCCTTCCGGCCCAACGGCGACATCCGGCGCATAGAGCGGACTGGTTCTCAGCTTGATTTCCGTGCTGGGTTCGAACCGCAGGTCCCACCAGACGCGATTGATGCCTGGTTTTGCTTCGCACGGCCGAGCGGCAGAGCCCGTCTCTCCACTTCCGCCCGGACCACCGGGGCCGGCGGCTGGCCGAGCGCCTTCAGGGCTGGGCGGCCGGCACTCCAGCTCGCGGACTGTTTTGCCGCTCGCGTCGGTGATCGTGATTCGAGCCCGATCCTTCTCGCCGAGTTTGGACCTGAGATAGAAATTGATGGGAGCGCCATAAGGCGGATTGTGCCCTGCGGTCGCATCGTAGAAAGCAGCCGCCGGCTGCGAAACGGCCCGGAAACGGTACGCGTCACGCGGCGCGAATAGGCGGGCATTCGATGCGAGCACCTCCGGTGTGAACTGCTGGAGCGGGGTAAGGTCGTCGAGAATCCAGAACCCTCGCCCGTAGGTGGCCAGCGCTAGGTCGTGGAAGCGTTCTTGGACCGCAATCCAATAAACGGGCGCGTGCGGCAAGCCGGACTGGAGCGCCTGCCAGTTCTTCCCGTCGTCGAATGAAACGTAGAGCGCGTTTTCGGTTCCCAGGTACAGCAATCCTTTGCGCACCGGATCCTCCCGGATGCAGTGCGCGTAGCTGAGCATGGTGTGGGGAATTCCATTTGTGATCGCCGTCCACGTGCGGCCGTAATCCGACGTCTTGTAAACGAACGGATCGCGGTTATTCATTTGATGGAAGTCCACGGTGATGTAGGCCGTGCCCGCTTCGTAGCGCGAGGCCTCAATATTGCTCACCGTTCCCCAGTCGGGAAGACTCGGAATATTCTTCGTGACGTTGGTCCAATTCTTTCCGCCGTCGCGCGTGATTTGCACGAATCCGTCGTTCGTGCCTGCCCAGATCACACCCGGCTCTTTCTGGGACTCCGCGATGGCGAAAACCGTGCCCGCATATTCCACGCCGATGTTGTCGGGAGTGAGCCCGCCGGAGATCTGCTGCCGGGTCTTGTCGTTGCGGGTCAGGTCGGGACTGATGATCTGCCAGCTATTCCCACCGTCCGTTGTGACGTGGACATACTGGCTGCCCACGTAAACTTTATTGTGATCGTGAGGAGAAATCGTAACCGGGAACTCCCAGTTGAATCGGTACTTCGTCTCCGCGGCGCTGGCTCCGGAAACATCTTCGGGCCAGACCTCGACCTCGCGCGCCTGGTGATTCCGTTCGTCGAAGCGCGCTATGGCCCCGCCTACACTGCCCGCGCCTGTGCCGCTGGACCAGATAATGTTGTTGTCCACCGGATCTGGCGTGGCGAAGCCGCTTTCACTCCCGGCCACCGGATGCCAGACACTGCGCGAGATGGGTCCGCCCAAGCCGGTGGCCCCGCCACCGCTGCCGAAACCGCCAAACTGTAAGCTGTTGCTCGGACCGCGATACGAAGGACCGTCCTGCCTATTTCCGTAAACGAAGTAGGGGATTTGGTTGTCCAGCGTCACATGATAGATCTGAGCGATCGGGAGTTGAATGTGATCCCAGGTATGGCCCCGATTGACGGAAATGCTCACGCCGCCGTCGTTGACAACTGCCATCCGGTCCCCGTTTTTGGGATCAATCCACATCTCGTGATTGTCGCCGCCCGGGCTCGCGGGCATATTCGTGAGCGTGTGACCGCCGTCAAGCGTCCTCGAGAATGCCGCGGAAAAAAAATAGACTTCGTTCTCATTGTCGGGGGCAATTTCTTCGCGGGTGTAGTAGTGCGTCCGCCCACGGATTTGGCGGTCGGAATTCACCAACTGCCAGTTCTCGCCGCCGTCGTCGGAGCGCCAGAGTTGGCCGCTTTGCGTGGGCTTGCCGTCCAGGGGAACACCGTCGCCGGTCTCGATTAGGGCGTAGACACGGTTTGAGTCGCGCTGCGCCACGCGGACCGCAATCCTCCCCACAGGCGGCCTCGGCAGGCCATGGCCTTCGAGGCGTTTCCAAGTGACGCCGCCATCGGTCGACTTGAACAAGCCGCTTCCCGGGCCACCACTGGTGCGCCCCCACGTGTGGATCTCGAGCTGCCACATCCCAGCGAAAAGGATGCGCGAATTGTTCGGATCCACGGCGAGATCCGCGCAGCCGGTGTTTTCGTCCACAAATAGCGTCTTTTCCCAATTCTTTCCGCCATCGGCGGTGCGGAAAACGCCGCGCTCCGGCTGCGGGCCATAGGCGTGGCCGAGCGCGCAGGCGAGTACGATGTCCGAATTTCGTGGGTCAATTATGACATTCGCGATGCGACCGGTCCTCTCCAAGCCCATATGCGTCCAGGTCTTACCTGCATCCGCTGATTTGTAGATCCCATTGCCGACCGAGATGTGGCTGCGGATGAAGGATTCGCCGGTTCCGGCCCAGACGATATTCGGATCGCTCGGTGCCAGCGCCAGCGAACCAATCGAGGAAACCGGCTCGGCATCAAAGACGGGGTCCCAGTGGACGCCACCATCGGTCGACTTGAAGATGCCGCCGGAGGCGGCGCCCACGTAGTAAACGTTAGGATTGCCGGGCACTCCGACGACAGCAGTCGTGCGGTTCCCCACCGGGCCGATGTAACGGAACCCGAGCTGGCTATAAACCTCAGGGTTGATCTGAGGCTGTTGGGCTTGAACCGACCACGCAGCGGCACAGAACACGACCGCCCCTATCAACTGGTGGAAAGCGGCTCGCTTTGACATACCAATCCTCCCCGACACAACTGTGACCTGGAGCGCGCGGATGATACCGATGGACCGATGCCAGGTCAATGGCGGCGAGGCTGGTCAGACCGAATCCACTCGCAGACGGGCAAACGACCGAAGAGAAGCCATTTCCTTCCGCACAAAGTGCAAGGCCGAAGCGTCTGTGTCGATCATTTGACAACGAAGTGAAGGAAGTGAACGGGGTCACGCCGACCGAAGTTCTGCTGTGATGGCGCAGGACATCCAACCTGAGCCGATGACGACCGTCGGAGTTGGAGAGAGAGCTAAAATCGCAGAGCAGCTCGCTCCTATCGCTCCGAAATCGGATCCGCGAAAGTAACAAAGAGGCTACACTTTAGAATTGTGGTGGCGGGGCGGCGGCCCGGACGCGATGCGCTTCGCGCGGCGCGCCTTATCCGCGTAGAGATGGGCGTCCGCCTCGGAGAGCAGTTTCTCGATGCGCTCCCCGTCTCCGTCATACACGGAAATCCCGATGCTCGCCCCGATGGGCGGCTGTTCGGAATCCTGGGCCATCACTTCGCGAATGCGGTCCGCCACCCGCCGGGCTTCTTCCTCCTGCGTTTCCGGAAGCACAAGGGCAAACTCATCTCCGCCGTAGCGCGCCGCCGTATCGATCGCCCTGCAATGAATCCTGAGAATATCCGCGAGGCGGCAGAGCGCGCGGCTGCCTACCACGTGGCCATAGGTGTCATTGATTTTCTTCAACCCGTCCAGGTCCAGCAAGAGGATCGCGAAGGGCCGGCCGTTGCGGTTCGTGCGCTCGGTCTCATTTTCGAGCGCGTCCAGCAGGCGCCGGTAGTTCGCCAGGCCCGTCAGCGGGTCACTGCTGGCCAGGTGGCGGACCTGCTCAAACAATCGCGAGTTATCCAGCAGGGCCCCGCCCAGCGCGACCACATAACTTGTCACGTTCAGCGTTACGGCAAGGGCGAAGGGCCCGTCCAGCATCCGCTCCGACTGGCATGCGGCAAGCTGCGCGGCCAGATTCAGCCACGCCGCAATGTAGAGCGTGTGGTCGAACGGCGAGGCTTCTGGCGCCAGCCTGCGCCGATACGCCACCACAGCAATCAGGAACAATCCCGCGGGAACGAGTTGCTGCGGGCTGGGGAAAACGGCGCCAGGAAGCCGGGAGACATCGGACGGCAGATGCCTCAGTACGGCCGAAATCCCGTAGGTCAGGCCCACCACCGTGAGCAGCGCGCCCGCAAGCTCCACGCGAGGATGACCGGAGCGCGGCAGAAATCGTTCCACGAGCAAGGCAACAACAAGAAGGATCGCCAACAGCATCCGGCTAACCCACCATGCCACCGGCGCCCAGGAAAGACTCAGGGGCACATCTCGGAAGAATTGAAAGAAAAGAACACTCGAAGCCGAGAGCACGGTTCCGGAGAGCAGGAACCCGGCTCCCAGAATCAACGAGATGCGATCCTGTGTCCCCTGAAAGCGGACCAGCGTTGGGGACGTGACGTAGCTAAGCGGCAACGGCAAATATCGCTGTAAAGCCTGCAAGGTGATAGAGAAACGGCGAGGCAGGCGCAGGGTGGGACGCGCTCCTCAACTCGCCGCCTACACTCCCGCTCTTCGAGCCCGCGAGCCGGCTCGGTGGCAGAGAGCGCCTTGTCCAATCCATGACTTGCAAGTCTTTCTGTAGGATGTCCTACAAGGGCGCACTTTTCCTACTGGCCGTTGGGGCAGTTCCGTGCACCTGTGCAGCGTGCCGGGTGGGCGGCGGGAAGTTTTCCCTTGCGCGGCAGGTCGATCTCCGTCAGAGTAAGCCGTTCAGGAATGCGTCATTTCCGCTACAAAAACGATTCAATAGGCGCTCCGGCAGCGGTCTCTTGGCCGTCTGCCAGGAGGGGCCAGCTTGAGCGGTGAGCTTACCTCCGGCGGCCCCCGCTTGCGCCGCACCCTGACCTTGTGGGACCTGATTCTCTATGGAGTGATTGTCATCCAGCCTGTCGCTCCGATGTCCGTTTTTGGCGTGCTGAGCGACCGCGGGCGCGGCCATGTCGTCACCGCCATCCTCATCGCCATGGTGGCCATGCTTTTCACCGGCATCAGCTACGGCCGCATGGCCCGTGTGTATCCAAGCGCGGGCTCGGCGTTCACCTATGTCGCGCAGGAAATCAATCCCGCGGTCGGTTACATCACCGGCTGGAGCATGGTGATGGACTACATGCTCAATCCGCTCATTTGCACGATCTGGTGCGCGCAGCAGGCTCATCAATTTGCTCCCGGCGTGCCGGTAGTTATCTGGAAAATTTTCTTCGCCGGGGTCTTCACTCTGCTCAACATTCGGGGGATCAAAACTTCGGCGCGCATCAACGCCGGCATGGCAGCCGCCATGGGAGCCGTCGTCGTGGTGATCTTCGTCGCCGCGGCCCGCTACATCTTTGGCCATCCACATAGCGATCCGCTGTTTTTCACGCGCCCGTTCTACGATCCACAAACCTTCACCCTTGGCGGGCTCTTTGGCTGTACCTCGATTGCCGTGCTCACCTACATCGGCTTTGCCGGAATCTCTACCCTCTCCGAAGAGGCGGAAAACCCGCGCCGCAATATCCTGTTGGCCACGGTTCTCACCTGTCTGACCATCGGTATCCTCTCGGCCTTCGAGGTCTATGCGGCGCAGCTCGTCTGGCCCGTCTCGCAGCCCTTTCCCGATGTGGACACCGCCTACATCTATGTGGCAGGCCGCACCTGGGCTCCGCTTTTCGTTGTGGTGGGCTTCACGCTGCTTCTCGCCAACTTTGGCTCCGGGATGGGCGCGCAACTCGGCGCCGCGCGTCTGCTCTACGGCATGGGCCGGAGCAACGCGCTGCCGAAGTCCTTCTTCGGCGCCGTGGATGCGAAACACCGCGTTCCCCGGAACAACGTCATTTTTGTTGGCGCGATCGCGCTTGCCGGCTCATTTTTCCTCAGCTACGGCCTCGGAGCGGAAATGCTCAACTTTGGCGCGCTGATCGCCTTCATGGGAGTCAATGCCGCGGCCTTTTTGCGCTACTACTTCCGCGAGCCAGAAAAGAAGCTCCTCAATCTCCTTCCGCCCGTGCTCGGCTTTTTCATCTGCCTCGCGCTCTGGTTGAATCTGAGCAACCCGGCCAAAATCGTCGGAAGCATTTGGATGCTTCTCGGCATCGCCTTCGGGATCTGGAAGACGAAATGGTTCCGGATCCCGCTCTCCTTCGAGGTTCCCGCCGAAGACTGACCCTAATCCGATGTGGAGGCCGGGATTGCCGCCGTGAGCGTGCCGCCGCTGGCCTTGGGTCCGCCTTTCAAAGGCAAGGGCGGCGCCGATTTCTCCGCGCCGCCCCGGGGTGTTTGGGGTTGTTGTTCGCCGTTAGAACTGGAACCTCAGGCCGAACTGCATGCGACGCGGATCGTGCGTGCCGGTCAAGTGCATGAAGGATGTGCCAGCAAACGTTCCGGCGGTCGCCGGCACCGGCATGCTACTGTCGATGCTGTTAAACTGCGTGTGGTTGAAGAGGTTGAACGATTCCCAGCGGAATTCGAATCCGGTCTTCTCGTTGATGGGGAAGCGCTTGAAAGCGCTGAAGTTGAAGTTGATGCGTCTGGGCAAGTTTAGGGTGTTGCGCCCGACGTTGCCGAACGTGAGGCCGGTTGGTGCGGCAAAGGCATTGGGGTTATAGAGCAGCGGTCCGGCTTCGCTGGGATCCTGATTGGGGGTGAACCCGGAGCGGGGGTTGCCAACCAAATCGGGGCGAGAGCCCGTTCCGGTGCCATTCGCCACACCGGCATTATCACCAAAGTCGGCTCCGTTGGTCACGCTGAACGGCAGACCTGATTGCGCCACGGTGATGCCCTGAACCGTCCAGCTGCCCAGGACCTTATTCCGCAGTCCAGAGCCCTTGAAGATCGGAATGGCGTAGACGTAGCTGAGTGAGAGGCTGTGGCGCTGGTCGAATTGGGAGTTCCCACGGTTGGCGGCGAGGTTGAAAGCATCCACGAACGCAGTGTCGCCACGGTCCGAAGAGTCATCGATGGAGTGGCTGTAAGTGTAGGCCAGGCTCACCGTCAAATCACCCACCGTGCGCAGCGCGCTGACCTGAAGAGAATGGTAGTGCGAATCGGCAATGTTCCGGAGTTCATTGAGATTGCCATACCCCGGGAATGCCGTTCGATAATTGTTCGCGATGGCGCTGCCACAGGCGACTGCAAGATTTAGAGCCACTTGACCAGAGACAGGCTGGCCGTTAACGGTGCCACCGTTCAACGAGCCATCCGGGCACACAGTATTGAAGGGCGCGGCAGGGTTGTTGGGATCCTGCACAATGATTGGTTCGGCCTTGGTGTACGGATTCGCTGACGAGGGTACGGGATGGAGTTGATTCAGGTTGCTTATCAGAGTCAGGTGCGTGCCCTTGCTGCCTACGTAGGCGGCTGAAAGCACGATGTGAGAGGGGAGTTCCTTTTGCACGCCCAGATTCCATTGCTGCATGTACGGCCAAACAGCCTTATTTGGAATGGAAACTGGTGAGAGGGGAAAGATCGGCACGTTTGCCCCCGCTCCACCGATGCAGCCGTAGCCGCCATCGGTATTTGCCGCGCAGGCACCGACACCCGGAGCGATATTTGACTGTGTAGCGACCAGAACCAGCGGCGCGGAGCTTTCCAAAGACTCGGTGTTGCCTTCGTTACCGTTGGTATGCTCGAAGAAGATTCCGTATCCGCCACGGATGGCCATTTTGCCATCGCCCCTGGGATCATAGGCGAAGCCGATGCGCGGGGCAGGATTGAAGAGATGTCCCTTCAGGCAGCCGGCATTCGAACTAGGTCCGATGTTGACGGTTGGAAATGCTGACGTGGGCACGAGAGGAAAATTCCCTCCCTTTCCTCCGCACTGAACGACGCCGTTCAGGGGATTAATTGTACCCGCGGCGTTCTGTGCCAGAGAGCCATCAGCATTGAAATCAGCGGCCGTGGGAGCGATGGACGAATCGAACTTGCTGGGATCAAAGTTAAAGGCCTGTTTGTAGCGCTCGCGGTAGGTACCGTACAGGCTGACCCGCAAACCGAGATTCAGGGTAAGGCGTTTGGTTATGCGCCAATCGTCTTGGAAGTAGGGTTCGAGGATTCTATAGCGGTTGTAATACTTGTTCTTCGCGCTCCACTGCTGGAAGCTAGCGGCTCTGCCAAGGAGAAGATCGGCGAAGGCATTGCCCGTCGAGACGGCCGTATTGGCAGAATCGAAGGTCAGAATGCCCTGCAGGTTCGGCGAATTTTGTTCGTTCTTCTGCGCGAAAACAAGATATGCGCCGAACTGCAGGGTGTGTTTGCCGGCGACCTTGGTCACATTGTCGCGATAGGTGTAGGTGGGGTTGGCATTGTTCCACGGGAAGTAACCGGTATCGGTAGAAAAGCCGCCGCCATAGGCAGGATTGGAACTGAGATTAAAGGATGGAAGTAAGCCTCCGAAGGGTACGGGCTGGCTCGGGAATAGATTACCCATCGAGAAGCCGGGAGGCACACCGGCTGGTCCGCCCGTGGTGAGATAAATGTGGTCACCGGTATAGCTGGCGACGAACTCGTTCAGGAGGGTTGGCGAAATACTCGAGTTCAGGCGGGCCACAAAGGCTGAGCCGGGACCCACGAAGCCGGTGGTAATGTTCTGGAAGCCGGCCGAGCCGCCCCAACTCAGGTTGTTGCCCCACAGAGCTTCCGGCACGACGGTATTCCATGAATCGTGAATGTATCGAAAGGTTAGCCGATTGTTATTGTTGAGATTGTGATCGATGCGCACCAATTCTTCGCGCCAATTGGTTGGCTCGGACACCGTTTGACGGAACGCGGGGAAGCCGCCGAAGGTTAACCCTGCGATGGCGTGCGGGATCAGAGCTAATAGAGCAGTGCCAGTAGGCGTCGGGGTTATGGTGTCGCCCGGGAAGCGGAGTCCTGTCGACGGGTCTATCGGGCAATCATTAAGCGTTCCAAGAGGATCGGGGCAGAGATCGGAGAAGTTACCGCCACGCTCGGCGTCTGTGGGCACGTTCACGAAGGCGGTGCCGCTGCTGTCTGGCGGTGCCGAGGTGACGTTCTTCTCGCGGCGCCATTCCTCGGAGAAGAAGAAGAAGGTCTTTTTCTTGTCTGAATTGTAGTGATCCGGGATAAACACGGGACCGCCGATGGTGTAGCCGTAATCGTGTTTCCTGTACGGAGCTTTAACCGAAGGGTTGTTTTGTCCCTCCAGCCAAGACCTGGCATTGAAGAATTCATTGCGCCCATAATAAAACGCACTGCCGTGGAACGCGTTGGTTCCGCTCTTGGTCTCGACTTCGATGGTGCCAGAGCCGTTGCGACCGTACTGAGCGCCATAGTTGGAGGTGAGGACCTTGAATTCGGCGATGGCTTCGAGGTTCGGGTGGACGTTGAGCGTGGCGTTGCTGCCGTTATCCATGTTGTCGCCGCCGTCGAGCTCCCAGTTGTTGTATTCGTTGCGGCCGCCGTTAATGCTATAGGCAATGTCATTGGAAACGCCGACCTTGCCTTCATCCGAGCCGTTCTGGTTGACGACGCCGGGGCTCAGTGTGACGAGTTGAGTGAAGTTGCGACCATTGAGCATGAGATGGTCGATTTGCTTGCCGGTAATGGTGCTGGTGAGAGCGGAAGACGTGGTTTCGACCTG
>WNGP01014007.1_pt1 | contig 10936 bp, 9 predicted proteins | sample 5407671 | NCBI WGS metagenome assembly WNGP01 (sample SAMN13153381, study PRJNA577476) | soil metagenome | isolation source: 40 cm soil or saprolite under Garry oak tree replicate 2 | place: USA:California | collected 2016-06-15
GCACCATAGCGACCCGTTCGACCGCCAGATCATTGCCCAGGCCCTGTGCGAAAAGATCCCGGTTGTGACTTCTGATGAGAAATTCAGCCTTTACAAGGGGCTCAGGATTGTGTGGTGACCCGTGATGGATTGGCTGGCGCAAGTCAACCGTTGGAAGCTCGCGGTTTTGGTGCACACTTGGTGCACTTTGACCTGCAAATGAGGCCATCTCACCGCAACTGGGAGCAACGTAAAGTCCTGAAAATACGTGGAAATCAGCGAGCGCAAACAGGGCAGGTGGGTTTTCAAGACCGCCGCATTCAGCCGCTCTGCCACCTCTCCGCAGGCGGTTCGGCCGAAGCAAATCGGCTGAATGGCCTGGGTATAGCATTAAATGAAGGTCACAAAGGAGGTCAGTTCATGCCGGGAATGTCTGTTTCCGGCTGACCATTTGAGGTCTTCTTGCGTCAAAGGGAATAGGTCGGTTGTCAGCGAGGCTCGCGACCTGGGGGGACAGGAATTCTTTCCTTTCGGGTGTTTTGAACATAGAATAATGGCATCTGGGGCTGGCTAGATGTCCATTGAGCGTGCGGCTGACGCCGGCGGAGATACCGGTTCCAGTAAGTCCTCTGCTTTGAAGCCCGAACCGCGAAAGTGGAGAAAACCTCCCGCGAAACATTTCCACCCGCCTGGGCGTATGTAGGGTAGAGGCAGTTCGACTGACATCTGTTTCCCCGCGGGTTTGAGCGCTCCTGCGATTTCTCGGAATGAGGTCCGCTACGGAACTTCGGAAATATGACAGCAGCTTGGTGGTTCGAAGGGGAGTCGAATGAAGACGTGGCATAAAGTGGCGATTGGCGCGGGCGCCGTGGTGGTGCTCGGCGGAATTGTTCTGTTCAGCGTAAACCAGGCGAACAAGGGCGTGGTTACCGTTCAAACGGCCAAAGTGGCCAATCAGGAAAGCCTGGTATCACTGGTGACAGCCTCCGGCGAAATCAAGCCGACGACCTATACAAATGTGACCGCCCAGGGATTCGGAAGAATCACGGGCATCCTTGTCAAGGAAGGCGACCACGTCAAAAAGGGTGACAAGTTGCTCTTGCAAGAAAATGTGCAGGCGACTGCCGACGTGCAGGCGCAGTCGGCGGCAGTCAATTCGGCAGAGTCTGGCGTGGAGGCTGCGGAAGCCAGCTTCAAGGCCGCGCAATCGGATTTGATCTCGCAACAAGCTAACCTGGAGAAGGCCAAGCTGGACTATGACCGCGGGCAGGGCCTTTTCAAGGATGGCCTGATTCCCAAGCAGGATTTCGATCAACGGAAGACCACCTATGATGGGGCGGCGGCGGCGGTCGAGTCGGCGCGCTCGCGCGTGCAGTCTCTAAAAGCGCAATTGGATCAGACGCGGTCACAGGTGAATCAAGGCCGCGCGGTGGGCATGCGCCTAAAGGATGTTTTGCAGAAGACTACGTACACATCTCCGATCAATGGGATTGTGAGCTATCTCCCGGAGCGCGTGGGCGACTACGTCGTGCCCGGCATTCAAAATTCGAACGGCAGCTTTCTGATGACGCTCTCGGACATGTCGGTGGTGACGGCGGAAGTGAAGGTCGACGAGACTGACATCGTCAACGTGAAAATGGGCCAAGAGGCTGACGTGACGATCGACGCGGTACCTGGAAAAAGTTTCAAGGGCAAAGTGACGGAGATTGGATCGCAGGCCGTGTTGCGCAGTTCGGGACTCACCACCACGCAGACCACGACAAGCACGCAGGAAGCGAAGGATTTCAAGGTCGTCGTGACGCTGGCGAACCCGCCTGAGAATCTGCGGCCCGGTCTATCCACGACGGCCAAGATCAAGACGGCGGAACGGAAAAATGTCGTGGCCATTCCTATCCAAGCGCTGGCGGTGCGGACGCGCAAGGATTTGGAAGAAGCGGCCAAGAATGCGAAGAAACAGGGCAGTTCAAATGTGACGCTGGCAGCGCCGCCACCTGCGGCCCCTGGGGATCCGAAAAAGGACGAAGTACAGGGAGTGTTCGTGATCAATGGAAAGAAGGCTTTGTTTCGCCCCGTTGAGACCGGCATCGCCGGCGTCACGGATATCGAAATTACCAAAGGCTTACAGCCCGGCGACGAAATCGTCGTCGGCAGCTACAAGGCACTGCGCACCCTGAAGCCAGAGTCCCAGGTCAAGGTGGACAACAGCGCGCCCAAGAAGCAAGACGATCAGCAGAGCTAACGCGCAGCCAAGGACGAGGGAGATTCGCATGCCAGTCGAGACACTAGCCACAGATTCATACCGGGAAGACCTGGTCAGCTCCGGCGTGGTGATCAAAACCGAAGCGCTGACCAAGGTCTACGAAATGGGGGCGGAGAAAGTGCACGCGCTGAGTGGCGTGGACGTGGAGATCCACAAAGGGGAATATGTGGCCATCATGGGGCCGTCCGGATCTGGCAAATCCACGCTGATGAATCTGATCGGTTGCCTGGATTCGCCAAGTTCCGGAAAGTACTGGCTGGCGGGGAGGCTGGTGAGCGACCTGGATGACGATGAGCTCGCTTACATCCGAAACAAAGAGATTGGCTTCGTATTTCAGACGTTTAACCTGCTGCCACGCGCAACGGCGCTCCACAACGTCGAATTGCCGCTGATCTACAACGGTACGCCGTCAGAAGAGCGAATCGAGAAAGCGAAGAAGGCGCTCGAACGCGTGGACCTGATGGACCGGATGAACCACAAGCCGAATGAGCTTTCCGGCGGTCAGAGGCAGCGCGTGGCGATTGCGCGAGCGCTGGTGAATTCTCCGTCGATCGTTCTGGCGGACGAGCCCACCGGAAATCTTGATTCGAAAACGGGCGAAGAGATCATGGCGCTTTTCGCAAACCTGCACGGCCAAGGAAACACGATCATTCTCGTGACGCACGAGCATGACATTGCGCAGCACGCGCACCGCATCATCTTTATCCGCGACGGCAAGATCGCTTCCGACGAGGCGGTCGCCAAAAAATAAGCGGACAATTCGGCTCTTTCATTCCATCAAAGACTGACTAAGGTATTCGAGTAGGTGAAAAGAACACCTGTCTCCCACGGGTGTGTTGATTGTGGGAATGGCGCGGGCGGATTGGAAAGGAAAAGCCAAATGGCGACTGACAGGGGAGCGCAATCGCAGAGCAGCGAGGTTCTGCATCTTGCTGCCGACAAGGCGCGAAGATACGTCCGAGACGTCGCTGAACAAAGAGTGGGTCCTTCCGAAGCGGCCGTGGCTGCCCTTGCGGAGTTCAACGAACCTTTTCCCCTTTTGCCAAGCAATCCTTGTGACGTAATCGCAAGGCTCGACGAAATTGGTTCCGCAGCTACGGTGGCGACAACCGGTGGGCGTTACTTTGGTTTCGTGAACGGCGGGATGGTTCCCGCAGCTCTGGCGGCCAATTGGCTGGCGGCGGCGTGGAACCAGAATGCGGCACTGCGCGTGATGTCTCCCATTGCGGCGGAATTGGAGGAAGTAGTCGTTCGCTGGGTTTGTGAGGCACTGGGGTTGCCCCCTGAATGTGCGGGGGGCCTGGTTACCTGCGCCACCATGGCGAATTTCACTGCTTTGGCCACAGCACGTTATGCGCTGCTCGCGCGCGCGGGGTGGGATGTCACCGCCGATGGAATGTTTGGCGCCCCGCCCATCGAGATCGTCGTTGGCGCGCAAGTGCATGCATCAATTCTTAAGGCGCTGAGTCTGGCAGGATTTGGAAGGAAACGCCTAACCATCGTGGAAGCAGATGGCCAAGGACGGATGCGTGCTGATAAGTTGCCGCGCCTCTCGGAGCGGGCGATTGTGTGCATTCAGGCGGGGAACGTAAATACGGGAGCTTTTGATCCCGCTGAGGAAATCTGTCACGTGGCAGCAGAACAGGGTGCCTGGGTGCATGTGGATGGCGCGTTTGGTTTGTGGGCTCGGATTTCGCACAAGTACGAACATTTGACGCGGGGATTTGAGAAGGCTGATTCCTGGGCCACTGACGCGCATAAATGGCCCAATGTCGGGTATGACAGCGGCTTGGCCATCGTTAGAGATGGCGTTGCGCTGCGGGCTTCGATGGGAATTACGGCGGCGTACCTCGAACCCGGTTCGCGTCGCGAGCCTATGCATCACACTCCGGAAGCGTCAAGGCGCGCGCGGGGTGTGGAATTGTGGGCGGCGCTGAAATCGCTCGGGAGGTCAGGGCTGTGCGCGCTGATCGAACGAACGTGCGCCCACGCGCAGCGGTTTGCCCTGGGGCTTCGGGAAGCCGGCTTCGAAGTGCTGAACGATGTCGTGATCAACCAGGTGTTAGTATCCTTTAGCCGCCCTGAAGTGACTCGAGAAGTGATCCGGCGCGTCCAGGAGGACGGAACGTGCTGGTGCGGCGGAACAGTCTGGCAAGGAGAGACGGCGATGAGGATCAGCGTGTCTTCGTGGGCGACCACGGAGACGGACGTGGAGCGCAGTCTACAGGCGATTGTCCGCATCGCGGGAGAATGCCGCACGATGTAACACACCGCAGAGGCTTGGACAGGGCTAAGTACTTGATCGCTGAAGCACCAAACGACGAAATGGTCGTCAACTAGTTTCTGCGAATCAGGATTCCCGAGTGCACGGGAATTAAGCAAAACTACCGGCTGTGCGCGATGCTTGAATTTTCGAGATCGGCAAAAGTTTGCGCTGCACTCAGATGGGTGCGCGAGAGGCGATCGTGCCAAGTGAGTTCGTCTTCGTCCCACATCACCCAAAGGAAGCCCAGAAAAAAAGTTCCTGCGGAAAGCATGTAGCCCGCGCTGCGAAGAAGCATTTGCCTGGGCGTGGGCGGTTCGCCGGAAAAGCTGACGACCTGCAAGCCTCGCATCATCATGCCCGGAGTTGTGCCGCCGAAGGTCGTGAAGAGGGCGAAGTATTGCAGATACACGATGGCGAACGTCGTGGCGTACACAGCCGCATTCAGTTTACTCAGCGTAAATTCGCCGCCGAGTGAGCCGAAGAGCATCAGGAATCCACCATATGCAAACAACAAGCAGCCGAAATCGATAAGCGCGGCGAAGCGTCGATCGTCAATCGATGCCACGGGATGAAGTCCGGGCTGGGGTTTTCTATGTTCTCGAACGAGCTGCGTTTGCGGTGGAGTCTCAGAATCGGGTGGCACAGAGACGTCAATCAACATCCTTGATTGTTCGATAACACGCTTCTTTGCAGGGCGGCCGATCGCGACGGTAAAGGAAAAATCTTCCTCGACGGATCCGCGAGGATCCGCAACTGCAGCAGAAGTATGGGGTGTTGTGTTGCGGGAAGAGTCATCGAAGGAAAACTGAGACTGAGTGGCGCTGGGCGCGAGCCTTCGCCGCCGAGTGCGATAAGCCTCGAGACGCTGAGAGACTTCACCCCTCCAGGCGGTGTCTTGCTCTACTTGCTGCGAGACGACGGGTTGCCGCTTGGAACGATCGATTGCGGCCAGGCCCGGATCTGCATTCGTCGTGAGCTTCTCCTTCGCGGAAACATCTGACGGTTCTCCCCAGGAAGAAGTATCGACCGAGAAGGATGAGTCACAAAAATTACAGGCGCGTACGGTTGATAGTAGTACAGCGCCACACTGCGAGCATGTTTTTGTCACCGGTAAGTTTTGCGCTGCGGACGCTTCCACTCCGGTGAGGAGGGAACACTTTGAGAATACCATGCACCTGAAATGTCAAGCAGACAAAGGAGCCGGATTGTAGCGAAAGAGACAGCAGGTGAGGATGCCAAGTAACGGAGTTTCAGCCGTCCATTTGCTGCGCGAGCATGTCCCGGCTGAAGGAGATGCGGCGCTCCAGAGCGACCGCGGCGAAATAGGCGCACTGTCCGCGTTCCGATTCCGTCCAAGCCCGCATCGAGGGAACCAGCTGCGCAAGCGTCGAGCGCAGGAAACTCAAGAGGCTGAAATAGGCGCCGATCGCCTGGACGCCGTTGCGGTCTTCCGGGCGTTCCGGGCAAAGCTGCAGAAGTTGCATGACGCGCTTGAAATCATCGCCAGAAGCGGTCCTCAGGATACCTGTAACGTCCTTTACCTCGGCTGAGAGAACCTGCTTCGAGGACGCAGCGATGAGCGAGCGGCAATAAGAGATGAAAAACTGCAGCAACGCCGCCGCCGAGAATACGAAAATGACGCCGGCCATCATCGGGGCACCACGGCGAGCCGGGAGGGCACGATACGCGCATCTTCCGGGATACGCCAGAAGGTGTAAGCCCAAGCCAGCGGAAGGAAGCACCCGAAGACTTGTAGGAGGGAGATAAAAAGTGAACTGACTGATGGGTACAGGTTGCGCAGGGCATAGTCAGCCGCAAAGAGGCTGAAATAAACCCCGAGAGAAAGCACGATCTGAATTAGCTGCGTCCTAGTTTCCCGCAGCTTCAGAATGGCCGCCCAGAGGACATAGGTCAGGACTACGAACCGTGAAATCAACTTTGTTGTTGATTCATGGACGACCCCGTAGGAAAACAATGCCGTCCCCGCAAGGAGAAGCAGAGTGCCAAACCTGACATAACGCTCGGCCTTCAACTCGCTGAAAACATGCGTGTAAAGACTGCTCAGAGCCAGGTATAGGAAGATCGTAAGAAGGGCATCCGAATAGTAGTAGAGGTAGATATATTCGGAAGACGTGAACCCGTGACTCGTCAAAACACGGAAGCGCGCAGCCGTCACAATGACGGAAGTCGCCATGTAGAGGTTTAGGAGAAAATATTTGCGAATTGTACCCTTTTTCAGCGCGCACACCACCACAGCTATCTCAAGAAAAGTGCAAGAGAGCCAGATGAAGTACTCGAATGGGCCAGGCACGTTTTCACCTATCTACGCCCTGGCCATTGCGCGTCCCCCGACTATGTTGTTTCGGAGGTGGGGCAATTACTTCCAGGGCGTTGGCGGTGCCGGTGCTCCGCCGTTTTTCCACGGCGTTGGGGGAGCAGGAGCGCCACCATTTTTCCAAGGCGTCGGCGGTGCTGGTGCACCACCGTTCGCCATAATTACGGAGCCATCGCTATGAGCAACGACCACCGTCTTAAGACTCATCGCCCCGATCAGTACGAGCATGGCGAGCAGAACGACCGTGAGTTTACGTGACATTGTGCCTCCGAGGTAAGAACCAACCCCGAAGACAGTCTATCCCTTAAGACACCAATGTCAAGCAGCTCGCGTCATGAGCCTGTTTCGAATCGATACACACCTTCTTGCCCCCCATTTTCGATAAACTTTCGCCTACCTCGATGGGTGGGGCAGTGTTCGATCCCGCGCAGGATAGGTTTTGGGACTGTGTGGGTCAACGGTACCGTGGTACTAGAATTTATAGGACTAACCTTGCTCCAGGGTCACGTAAGACGTCTGCCAGGAATTCCTGTGGATCCAATAACTGCACTTCTCGCATTCCAGCCAGTGTGTTTGGGCTTGATTGGGCTGTTGCAAGAGCCTCGACCTCGAGTGAAGCCGCCAGGCTAGTAGTGGTTCATGAGATTCTGAATATCCGAATTATCGGGAGTTAGCCAGCCACTAGCAGTGCATTGCTTCTCACTTCCTGCTCTCATTCCCATTTGGATTTCCTATCGCCAGGTAATCGCCGGCGTTCGGCGTTTTAGTTCGGCGTTTTCGGCGTTTCTCCTTGCAAGACTAAAAGAGCAATTTCGGGTAGAATCGCCGCCCCACGAACCGTGTGGCAGCTATAAAGCACGGCGCCGAAGCGATAAGAGTCATGAGAGACGCCGCAGAAAAAAAACGCCTTTGGCAATCGCTGCCGGCCATCACTCTCTTGGCTTTGGCGGTCCGCCTCTTCTTCATGGCCTTTCTCTATCGCGATACGTGGAACAATTTCCGGGACCACCTGTTATTCGGCTTTGAAATTGGACGAATTGCGCGCTCAATCACCGCCGGACATGGCTATTCCAACCCTTTTTCCGCGGAAACGGGGCCCACAGCCTGGATGACGCCCGTCTATCCTTACCTGCTCGCTGCCACATTCAAACTGTTCGGGATTTACAGCAGGGCCTCCGCTCTTGTCATTCTGGGCTTAAACTGTCTGTTTTCCGCGCTCATCTGTATCCCAGTATTTCTCATGGCGCAATTCAGTTTTGGGCGCAGCGTGGCGATCACCGCATGCTGGATTTGGGCTCTACTGCCTTATTCCATTTACATTTCGAGTTCATTCGTCTGGGAAACGTGCCTGAGTTCGCTGCTGCTGGCGGTTCTCTTTTTCTGGACGCTCAAGCTCAAGAAGCAACCTAGCAACCACTGGACATGGCTGGGATACGGTGCGCTGTGGGGTTTCGCGGCGCTGTCTAACGCTTCGCTTTTGTCTCTTTTCCCTTTTCTGGCAGGCTGGTCGATCTCTCCTCTGTGGCGCAACCGCCGTATATGGCTTGCCACCGCCTTCCTGACGGCGCTCGGGTGCGCGACCATTCTTCTGCCGTGGCAAGTCCGTAACTACCGGGCTTTTCATCAATTCATCCCGCTTCGGGACAATTTCTGGCTTGAAGTTTGGATCGGCAATGACGGCTATACGCTGAGCCAGTCCGATGACTCGCCCCATCCTTCCATCACTGAAACCTCACTGGATGAATATGTGCGGCTCGGCGAAATTCGTTTTATGCAAGAAAAGCGGCGGCAGGCCATCGAATTCATCGTCGAGCATCCGCGTTTTTTCGCTGTGATGTGCTTGCGAAGATTTGTGTACATGTGGACCGCGTTCTGGAACCTCGATTCATCTAACCTGGAGGTTGAATTCCATTACCCCGGCAATGTTTTCCTGACGTTTGTCTTGACCGTGCTGATGCTCGTGGGTATCTGGCAAGCGTCTCGTATCTCACGTGATGCCACTCTCGCTTATTTCCTCGTCCTGGCAGTCTATCCATTGATCTTTTATTTCACCCATCCTGAGATTCGCTACCGGCACCTGATCGATCCGGAAATTATCATCCTCGCCGCGCTCGGCGCGAGGTTTCTGCTCTTTGGGCCGAAAGCCATTACCGTAGCCACTTCGCAGGATCTCTCTGCGGGAACTGCATGACCCTATCCCAAACAAGCGGAACAAGGAGCACAGATGCGCTTTCCTAAACTTCGAACTTGCGTTGCTTTGATCCTCTGTATGCTTTGTTCCCTCTCTACTGCCGCGCAATCTCCATCCTCCCTCCAATCACGGCGCAAGGCGCTCAACGATCTTCTTGCCGAGCAGTGGGAATACAGGCTGCGCACCAGTCCACTCTTCGCTTCCTACCTGGGAGACAAGCACTGGAACGACAAACTCGACGACTTCTCTCAGGAAGCCATCGACAAGGATCTGCAGGAGACTCGGAAATTCCTCACTCGCTTCGAAGCTACCGATACTTCCGGCTTCCCCGAGCAAGAGGCGCTCAACAAAGCTCTGATGGTTCGTGACCTCAAGATGCAAGTAGAGGGCGCTCGCTTCAAAGAATGGGAAATGCCGGTGGACCAGCAGAACGGTATCCAGGTTTTTTTGCCCCAGCTTGTCAACGTGCTCTCTTTTCAGTCTGTCAAAGACTATGAGGACTATGTTTCCCGTCTCAAACAGATTCCGATTCTTCTGGATCAGACCACCATCCAGATGCGCAATGGCATGAACGATAAATTGATGCCGCCGCGTTTCTTGCTGGAGAAAGTCCTGGACCAGTGCAACGCTCTCGCCTCAAAGGAAGCGGGAAAGTCTCCATTTGCTCAGCCCTTTTTCACCTTTTCCAAGACTATCTCCGAATCCGATCAGAAGCGCCTGCGTGATGCCGGCCTTGCCGTCATTCGGGATTCCGTCTTACCCGCTTACGCCCGCTTCACCACGTTCGTCCGCGATGAGTACGTCCCGAAGGGGCGCACCGAACCAGGGATTTCGTCCCTTCCCAACGGCGAGGCCTACTACACCTTTCTCGTAAAACAGAGCACCACCACCAATCTCGCGCCCGAAGAAATTCATCAGATCGGGCTCGCCCAAGTGAAAGAGATCGAGGGGCGCATGCTTGCCGTCGCCAACCAGCTTGGCTACAAGGACCTGAAATCTTTCAAAGCTGCCGTCGCCAATGACCCTAAATTGCACGGGCAATCCGGCCAGCAGATTCTCGATTTATACCGCAAGTACATCGGCCAGATGTACGCAAAGCTTCCCGATCTCTTCCACCGTTTGCCCAAGGCCAAACTTGAGGTCTTGCCGATTGAAGAATTCCGCGAGAACGGGGCTCCCGGCGCCCAATATCAGTCTCCGGCCCAGGACGGCTCGCGTCCTGGCCATGTCATGGTCAACACCGGTGAATTTACGAAGCGCTCCCTACTCGACATCGAAGCCACCTCCTATCACGAAGGTGTTCCCGGCCATCACATGCAGATCGCTATTGCTCAGGAGATGCCGGACCTGCCGCCCTTCCGCCAAAACGAATTCCTTACCGCCTATGTCGAAGGTTGGGCCTTGTACTCCGAGCGTCTTGGCAAAGAGGTGGGCTTTTTCCAGGACCCGTATAGCTACTACGGCCTTCTATCGGCGGACATGCTCAGGGCCGTTCGTCTCGTCGTGGATACCGGCATTCACTACAAACACTGGACGCGCCAGCAAGTCGTCGATTTTTTTCACGAGCACTCCGGCGAAGACGAAGTCAGTGTCCAGTCCGAAACCGACCGCTACATCGCTGCCAAAGACCAACTCGGCGACAAGTTCAACCTCCGCGCCTTCCATGATGAGGCTCTCGCTGGCGGCGCCCTCCCCCTGGACGTCCTCGAGAATCGCGTCCACGAATGGGTCGCCAAACAAAAGGCCCCCTCTACTGGTTCCACCACTAGCGCCCACTCCGCCGTCGACCGGACGCCCTAACCGGACCCAAAGACCGATAACGCGAAAATTGGAAATTGATGAGCCACTACCGCCAGGTACAACGCCTTGACACTTTTGCTGGCGAATCCGTAGCATAAAGAACAG
>WNGP01005113.1_pt1 | contig 10935 bp, 10 predicted proteins | sample 5407671 | NCBI WGS metagenome assembly WNGP01 (sample SAMN13153381, study PRJNA577476) | soil metagenome | isolation source: 40 cm soil or saprolite under Garry oak tree replicate 2 | place: USA:California | collected 2016-06-15
AGCACCACCGACGGGCTGAAATCCGGACTTGACGCCTATGTAGCCAGCTGCCGCGCAGGGGGAAATCGCCTGGTCCTGGATTTTTCGAAGGTGGATTACATTAGCAGCGTCGGGTTGCGCGTCTTGATGCTGGCGGGCAAGGAAATCCGCGAACAGGGGGGCTCGATCGTGGTCGCGGCGCTCCAGCCTGTGGTGCGCGAAATCTTCGAGATCAGCCGCTTCAATCTTGTCTTCCAGTGTTTTGGCTCCGTTCGCGAAGCTCTGACCAAGGTTTCGCCGACCGCCTTGGCGGCTTATGACTCCGCCCATGGCACGTGACCGATGGCGCTGTGGGTCACGTTCTGGGGAACGCGCGGCTCCATCCCGGTCTCCCTGGACTCTGCGTCGATCAGGGACAAGCTTGCCCATGCGATAGTCGCGGCTTCGGATAAGCGTCTCGACACGCAAGAAAAGGCGCGGGCTTGGGTCGACTCTGAGCTTGATTTTGCCGTTTCGCACACTTTCGGAGGCAATTCCGCGTGCGTGCAGCTCGATGCGGGTGACGACGAGCATGTATTGTGCGATCTCGGGAGCGGCGTACGCGCCTTCGGAAACCATGTAATTACCCGGGATGGTCCTGCCAAGACCAACGTCTTCCACGTGTTCCAGTCCCACCTTCACTGGGACCACATCATGGGCTTTCCTTTTTTCGCCCCCGCCTACGTCCCCGGAAACAGAATTCGGATTTACGGCTGTCACGCTAATCTCGAGGAAGCGCTTCGCCGTCAACAGGACCCGCCCAGTTTCCCTGTACCGTTTGATCGCCTCGGGGCCTCGATAGAATTCGTCATACTCCAGCCTGGCCGAAGCTATGAGGTCGCTGGATGGAGTGTGACGGCGAAGCTTCAGAGCCATTCCGGTGATTCCTATGGCTATCGATTCGTACGTGATGGCCGGATCATCGTCTATTCGACCGACTCCGAGCACAGGCTGGACGTCCCGGATGCGGTCGAAGGCGCCGCGACTTTCTTTGCGGACGCCGACTTGGTGATTTTCGACGCCATGTACTCGCTCGCGGAAGCCGTGTCGGTAAAGGAGGACTGGGGCCACTCGAGCAACGTGGTCGGGGTCGAGTTGTGCCAGCTTGCCAACGTGAAACACCTCGTGCTTTTCCACCACGAACCGGCCAACAACGACGAACGCATCGCCCAGATTTGGCGCGAAACCCTGCGTTACGAAGAAATCTCGCGAACGGGTGAACCGCTGCGCATTTCGGTCGCCTACGACGGCCTGGAGATCGAGCTCTGAGGGGCCGATCGTCGCGGGATGCCAGGGGCGCCGGCCGGTACTCCGGATCGGAGTTGGTCGCGCGAGCAAATCGCATTGGGGCGATGTTCAATTCACGCGGGGTGGGTCACGGTCTGTCCCTGCTTGCGCTGCTTCTGGTGCCGATTCTGTGGCAGGACATGCCCGTCGTCGGTGCAACGCGCCTTGCGTGGCTCGACGGCTATCAAGAACTGTCTCCGCGCGAAAGGCGCTCGGCGCCCGCGGTCATCGTCGCCATCGACGAGGTAAGTCTGGAGCGATTCGGGCAATGGCCGTGGCCGCGCACCCTGATTGCACAGCTTATCGATAAGCTCGGCGCAGCCAGCCCCGCGGCAATCGGAATAGACATACTGTTTCCGGAGCCCGACCGCCTTTCCCCCGAATGGCTTGCACCATCGGTAGCCGAGGCCGATCCGCAATTGGCGGCGCGTCTCGCAAAGCTGCCGCGCCACGATGCGGTACTGGCCGCGTCGATCAAGGCCGCCCCCGTAGTACTGGGCATTGCAGGGCTTGAGGCTGGCAAATCTTCCGAGGCGGCCCCGCTGACTCCATCCCTGCAAAGAGGATCCGATGCGCGAGCGGCTCTGCGCCACTATGCTTCTACGCTTCGAAGTCTCCCGGAAATCGACGCGGCCGCGAGAGGGCACGGATTACTCAGCGCAGATACCGAAGCAGGCGTTGTTCGGCGCGTGCCGATCGTCGCACTCGTCGGCACGACCCCGGTGCTACCTTTGAGCCTAGAGACCCTTCGTTTGGCGAGCGGCGAACCGCTTTTCTTCGTGCGAGGCGGTGTGGCCGGGGTCGAAGCCGTGGGAATCGGCGACCTGACCGTACCCACTCAATCAGACGGACGCCTGTGGGTGCACTTCACCCCGCACGATGCAAGTCGATTCATCTCGGCCGCGGATGTGCTCGGCGAGAAGGCTGACCTCGCCCAACTCGAGGGCAAACTCGTGCTCATCGGCGTTACCGGACTTGGCCTCATCGATTACCAGTCCACGCCGCTTGGCGAACGCATGCCCGGTATCGAGATTCATGCGCAGGTCCTTGAGAACGTTTTTGACGGCGCGCTGTTGATGCGCCCGCGATGGGCGACCTGGGTCGAGGGATTGGCGCTTTTCGTGGTGGGTTTGCTCGTCGTCTGTTCCGTACCTCGGGTCTCGCCGGGACGTTCGACGGTCCTGCTCCTTTTGTTGCTGATCACGCTGGGTGCAGCTGCCTTCGGAGCATACCGGGTGGCGGGGGTCCTGCTCGACGCTTCGGTTCCCGGCGCAGCCATCGCGTTCCTGTTCGCTGCAATGCTTGTCGAGACGCTCGCCGAGGCCAACGCCCAGAGAAAATTGCTGCAGGAGCGCCTGCAACGCGAACGCGAGGCTGCCGCGCGCCTCGCCGGCGAGCTTGACGCGGCGCGACGCATCCAGATCGGTAGCCTCCCGCGGCCCGAGTCGGCATTTCCTTCAGAACATCGCTTCGAGATTTCCGCCGCGATGGAGCCCGCGCGCGAGGTGGGAGGGGACCTGTATGATTTCTTCATGCTCGATGCCGAGCACCTATTCTTTCTCGTTGGCGATGTATCCGGGAAGGGCTTGCCTGCCAGCATCTTCATGGCTGTCAGCAAAGCTTTGTGCAAGAGTACTGCCCTTCGACGCGGGCGTCGGGTCGATGAATTGCTCCGTGAGGCCAACACCGAAATCGCGCGGGAGAACCCCGAGTTCTTGTTCGTAACCGTTTTTGCAGGCGTGCTCGACGTTCTGAGCGGTCGCCTGGAATATTGCAGCGCCGGACATGAACCACCTCTCGTTCTGACTCCCGATGGCGAGATTGCTCGGCTTGAGGAAGGCGGCGGGCCGCCGTTGTGCGTGCTCGAGGGATTTTCCTACGTTGCCGCCGAGTATAAGATGAGCCGACGAGGAATCGTATGTGTTGTGTCCGACGGGGTGACCGAGGCGATGAATCCGGCGGGAGAACTCTACGGTGCCGGTCGGTTGCGCAAGGCACTCGAGCACGCGCGGAACGCTGAAGATCCGGCAGCCCTCGTCAATTCGATCCGTGCCGACATCGCGCAATTTGTCGACGGAGCGGAAGCTGCAGACGACCTCACGCTCCTGGTGCTGCGCTGGAACGGGCCTAGCGCACGTTGATTTCTACTCGCCGATTCCGCGGCTCGGAAACCCCGTCGGCAGTCGGGATCAAAGGCTCGCGTCTGCCGCGGCCAGCGGTCAGGATCCGCTCAGCCGGGATACCCATTCCCGCCAGGATCGATTTTACGCGCTCGGCTCGCTGAAGAGAAAGCGCATCGTTGGATGGATCCGGGCCGACCAGATCGGTGTGGCCAATAACGGTAATGTCCGGCGCCTGTCTGCTCGCCATCTCGGCAAGCAAACGCTTTACCTCCTGCTTCGATTCCTCGGTAAATTCGTCGTTGCCAATCTCAAAATAGAGGATAAAGGAGATCGGCCGTGGCGGCTGGGCCGCGAGTGCATTGCCAAAAACCTCCTTTACCTCGCTCTGGCTTGCAGTGCCGCGCTGCATACCGCCTTCGGATGTCGTCCGGGCCGTGGCGTACGCGGTATTGAGCACAGCCTTGCCCTTCTGGCTTTGGACAACGACTGTTCCGACTTTGCCCTCCTTATCCGGCAATAGCACGATCAAGTCTCGGCTCGGTGTGGCGCAGCCCCCCAGGAGCAGTGACGCGATCAGCGCAGGGTAGGGCCGGCGCATGAAGTCCCTCAGGGCTCAGTCGCTGGAGCGAACGAGGAACTCGGTTCCGCGCACCCCGAGTATCGAAGAAGGAGTCTTCACTTTCATGGCATCGGGAGACTGCTTGGCTATTTTCCCCGACACCACCGACAGAGTTCCCTTGCGGAGAGAGGATTCGAAAGCACCTTCGTGCGTAGTCGAGTTGAACGCGTATCGCTCGATGGCAAGCACGCTGTTGGGGCCGACTGACAGAAGCGAATTGTCGACGAAGGCAATACCGGCCGATCCGTCCGCTCCGGTCACCACGGTGTCGGTCGCCTGCAGATGCGTTCCTACGCGTGCCGGGAGGCGATGGCCGCTGCGCTCCAAATACACCGAGCCCCTGGCGACCCTGAACTGCGCTATGTCATTTGCCCAGCTTGCAATCGGGGCGATGGTGCACGCGCAAACAACGAGAAACCGACGAATGACGATCAAACGAGTTGATTGCATAATAACCCCCCAATAATTGGCCTGCTTACAATTCCGGAGGTGGCCAGCGCCTGCGAGGACGCATTGTTCCTATTTATAATAGCTTAACGGCCTTTTCCCGGCTCATCCCGTCAATGGCTAACGCCCCGCTTGCCCGGTTCCCGGCCAGGATGGACTCCATGGCCGAAATCCGGAGTTTTGTTGAGGACGCGTGTACCACGGCCGGAATAGGTCGGGAAGATTGCCTGAAGCTCCTCCTTATCGTCGAGGAATTATTCACGAACACGGTTACCCACGGTTACCGCGAGGAGAGCGAGTCCCCGGTGTGGATCGCATTTGATCCCTGCGATACGGGATTTAGCTTGCGCTACGAGGACGCAGCCCCGCCGCACAATCCGTTCGGTGAATATCGCCCCATGGATACCGCCGTCCTCATTGCTCAGCAACCGGTGGGCGGTCTCGGCCTAAAACTAATTAGATCGCTTGCCACGGACGCCGCCTACAGCCGCGAAGGCGAGCGTAACTGCATCAGGCTCACGTTCGCAGTGCGCCCCCGCAGTTGAGACGCTTGCCAACCCCCACCGCTTGGAGTAAGGTCCCTTCCAGCAACGTAGGGGTCCTGACCGAGCAAACTTGCCTGGGCGGGTGAGAACAAACCCTTCGAACCTGATGCGGATAATGCCGCCGCAGGGAAGCGTTGAATGGTTGGTCCCTTCGCTCCCCTGCGGTCTGTGCATGAGAGGAGCGCCATGAACGCCAATCCAAAGTTTCTTGCCCAGACCGCGCGCGTCGACGACGCAGCGGTCAAACCCTTGCCGAACTCGCGCAAGGTCTACGTCGAAGGCTCGCGCAGCGACCTCTTTGTGCCGATGCGCGAGATTGTTCAGTCAAACACGCCAGCCTCGTTCGGCACGGAGAAAAACCCTCCCATCTTCGTCTATGACACCTCCGGCCCGTACACCGATCCCCAGGCGAGGATCGACATCCGACAGGGTCTTTTTGCACTCCGCACCCAATGGATCGAGGAGCGCGACGACACCGAAGAGCTTTCCGGCCCGACCTCGAGATACGGCCATGAGCGCCTGAACGATCCAAAGCTAGCGGACATGCGCTTCAGCCTGAAGCGGAAACCGCGCCGCGCCAAGGCCGGGAGAAACGTGACGCAGATGCACTACGCGAGAAAGGGCATAGTCACGCCCGAAATGGAGTTCATAGCCATCCGCGAGAATCAGCGCCGTGACGCTTTATCCGATTTGATCACGCGCCAACATCCAGGCCAGGATTTCGGAGCTTCGATCCCGAAAACCATCACTCCCGAGTTTGTCCGCGAGGAAGTCGCGCGCGGCCGCGCCATCATTCCGGCGAACATCAATCACCCTGAGACCGAGCCGATGATCATCGGTCGCAATTTCCTGGTGAAGATCAACGCCAACATCGGCAACTCGGCGGTGACTTCGGGCATCGCCGAGGAAGTTGAAAAGATGACCTGGGCTATTCGCTGGGGTGGCGACACCGTGATGGATCTTTCCACGGGGAGGCACATCCACGAGACGCGCGAGTGGATCATCCGTAACTCGCCCGTCCCGATTGGCACGGTGCCTATCTACCAGGCTCTCGAGAAGGTGGACGGGAAAGCCGAGGATCTCACTTGGGAAGTCTTCCGCGACACGTTGGTCGAGCAGGCCGAGCAGGGCGTCGATTATTTCACGATCCACGCAGGCGTGCGGCTGCCGTTCATTCCGCTCACGGCGAAACGCATGACCGGGATCGTGTCTCGCGGCGGGTCGATCATGGCCAAATGGTGCCTCGCGCACCACGTGGAGAGCTTTCTTTACACGCATTTCGATGATATCTGCGAGATCATGGCGACGTACGACGTGAGCTTTTCGCTCGGCGATGGCCTGCGGCCCGGCTCAATCCAGGACGCCAACGACGAAGCGCAGATCGCCGAACTAAAGACCCTAGGGGAGCTTACGGACATCGCCTGGCGCCACGACTGCCAAGTCATGATCGAAGGACCGGGCCATGTCCCGATGCAGCTCATCAAAGAGAACATGGACCTGCAGTTGAAGTACTGCAAGGAAGCGCCGTTCTATACGCTGGGACCTCTCACGACAGACATCGCTCCAGGCTACGATCACATCACCAGCGCCATTGGTGCGGCGATGATCGGCTGGTACGGCACCGCGATGCTGTGCTATGTCACTCCGAAGGAGCATTTGGGCTTGCCGGACAAGGACGATGTCAAGGACGGCATCATCGCCTACAAGATCGCCGCCCATGCTGCCGACCTTGCGAAAGGCCACCCCGGGGCGCAAATCCGGGACAACGCGCTCTCGAAGGCGCGTTTCGAGTTCCGCTGGGAGGACCAGTTCAATCTCGGCCTCGACCCGGACAAGGCAAAGCAGTTCCACGACGAGACGTTGCCGCAGGAAGGAGCGAAGCTCGCCCATTTCTGTTCGATGTGCGGGCCTCATTTCTGCTCGATGAAGATCACTCAAGATGTACGCGAGTACGCGGAGAAACACGGTCTTTCAGAGCAGGATGCATTGAAGAAGGGTATGGAGCAGAAGGCGGTGGAGTTCGTAAGGAAAGGCGCGGAGGTCTATCAGAAGGCCTGAGGCATCAAGGCGGTATTCTGCCGCCTTTTTCTGGAGACACCGTGGAATTAGCGTTGCTCGCAAAGGCTCTCGTCCTCGGCGTCGTTGAGGGACTGACCGAGTTTCTGCCGATATCGTCGACCGGACATTTGATTCTCGTCGGCGACCTGCTCGGCCTCACCGATGAGAAGGCGAAAGTATTCGAGATCGTGATCCAGACCGGCGCGATGTTCGCTGTCGTCTGGGAATACCGTCGGCGGTTCTCTCACGTGCTGGCAGGCATTGCCACCGATCGTGCCGCGCAGCGTTTCGCGCTCAATCTCCTTGTCGCCTTCACTCCTGCAGCGCTGCTGGGCCTCGCGTTCGGCAAGCTGATCAAGACCCATCTTTTTCACGCCGTGCCCGTCGCGCTCGCATTCATCATCGGAGCGTTCATCATCCTTTGGGTGGAAAGACGTCGACGCGCCGCCGTGATTGAAAGCGTGGACGAAATGACCTGGAAAGACGCATTGAAAGTCGGCGTCGCGCAGGCGTTCGCGCTGATCCCCGGTACTTCACGCTCGGGAGCGACCATCATCGGCGGGTTGTTGTTCGGACTTTCGCGACGCGCGGCGACGGAGTTTTCCTTTTTCCTAGCCGTGCCCACGCTCGTGGCGGCCGGCGCATACGATTTCTGGAAGAACCGCGCGCTCTTCGATTCGCGCGATGTAGGGATGTTCGCTCTCGGCTCGGCCGCGGCGTTCGCCTCCGCTATCCTCTGCGTGCGGTGGCTGCTACGCTACATCGCCGCGCATGATTTCACGCCGTTCGCCTGGTACCGGATCGCTTTCGGCGCGGCGGTGCTCGTTACAGCCTACGCGGGACTCGTCAATTGGTCGGCGGGATAGCGGAGGGGAGAGCCGATCGAGCCCGTAGCTTAGGTCAGCCTTGGACCCAGGGTAAGCCGGCAAAGCGCCAACCGCCGACCGTACCGCGATGGCCGTGCGGATCCTTCTCGCCTTCGAATCCCTCGAGCACGTTGTAGGAGTTGGGATAACCGGCTTGCGTTGCTGCCACAGCAGCGTGGTGCGAGCGCGCTCCTGAGCGGCATAAGAACATTACCGGTGCTTCGGTCCTCGCGACCCGCGCTTGGAGCTGTTCGACGAACCGCGGGTTGCGCTGGCCGCTCGGGTATATGTTCCATTCGATCAATACCGATTCAGGAACATGGCCCACATAGTCCCATTCCGCCTGGGTGCGCACGTCGATCAGTTTTGCTCCCGGGACATTTTGCATCAGCGTGTGCACTTCAAGCGGCAGCAATGCTCCAGCGTAAGGTAGATTCATCGCCTCGGCTCGCTGTTTGCCCTGGGCGAGGATGCTCTCGACGGCGTCGTTCTTCATGATGGGATCCGGCAATAACGCGATAAGCATAGTTTAGCTCCAGGCAAGCGGTCGGAGTTGATTCGCACCGACGTGGTGCGCATAATGACTGCTTTGTGCCGGTTTGGTGCGCCGACCCCTAAATCGCTTCGAGTGCTCTCTTATGGCACAATGGCCTGCCTTTTTTGCGCCTGATGGCATGGAATCTGCAGAGATTCCATCGACCTAGCGCTCTGTTTCCCTCATAACCCTACCAACAATCCGCAACCTGAGGAGATCCTGCAATGGCAATGTCTGCCAATGACGTCATGAAAATGATCAAGGACAAGGAGGTCAAGTTCGTGGACCTGCGCTTTACCGACACCCGTGGCAAGGAGCAACACGTCTCCGTGCCGGTCAAGGCTTTCACCATGGACAAGTTCGAAAGCGGACATTTCTTCGATGGTTCCTCGATCGCGGGATGGAAGAGCATCGAGGCCTCGGACATGCTGTTGATGCCCGATCCAGACAGTGCGCGAATGGACCCCTTTACCGATGAGCCGGTGCTCAACATCACCTGCGATTGCGTCGAACCCTCCGATGGAAAAGGCTACGACCGAGATCCGCGCACCATCGCTAAACGCGCCGAGGTCTATCTGAAATCGAGTGGTTTGGGCGACACCGCCTATTTCGGTCCCGAGCCCGAATTCTTCGTCTTCGACTCGGTGACCTGGAACGTGGACATGTCCGGTTGCTTCTGCAAGATCAAATCCGAGGAAGCGCCGTGGTCCTCCGGGGAGGAGTACGAGGGCGGCAACATGGGTCACCGTGCCCCGATAAAAGGTGGCTATTTCCCGGTGCCGCCGACGGACACGCTGCAGGATATTAGGAACGCCATGGTGCTCGCAATGGAGCAGCAGGGCGTTGAGTGCGAAGTGCACCATCACGAAGTGGGTGCGATGGGCCAGAACGAAATCGGGACGAAGTTTAACAGCTTGGTGAAACGCGCCGATTGGATGCAGATTTTGAAGTACACAGTCTGGAACGTGGCCCATTCCTACGGCAAAACTGCGACCTTCATGCCTAAGCCCGTCGTGGGCGATAACGGCTCGGGCATGCACGTCCATCAGTCGGTGTGGAAAGAGGGCAAGAACTTGTTTCAGGGTGATGGCTACTCCGGGTTGTCCGACTTCGCCCTCTACTACATAGGCGGCATCATCAAACACGCAAAAGCCTTGAACGCCATTACCAATCCGGGTACCAATTCGTACAAGCGTCTGGTGCCCGGTTTCGAGGCGCCGATCAACCTCGCTTACTCCTCGCGCAACCGCTCCGCCGCCTGCCGCATCCCGCTCGTCACCAACCCCAAGGCCCGCCGGGTGGAAGTGCGCTTCCCGGACCCGACGACCAATTCTTATCTCGCTTTTGCGGCGATGCTGATGGCCGGACTGGATGGAGTGCAGAATAAGATCCACCCCGGCGACCCGATCGACAAGAACATGTATGACCTGCCGCCGGCCCAGGCGAAAAAAATCCAGCAGGTGTGCTCGTCACTCGAAATGGCCCTGGAGTGCCTCAACAAGGACCGCGACTTTCTGACCAAGGGCGGGGTGTTCTCCGAGGACATGCTTGACGCCTACTGTTCTCTAAAGCATGAGGAGCTCACGCGCTTTCGTATGACGACCCACCCGGTCGAGTTCGACATGTACTACAGCTCGTAAGGCGCATATTCAAGGGCCCAGTGGCGCCGGGCCACGAATTCAATCCAAAAAGGGGAGGACGGAGTACCCGATGTCGGGTGTTTCGTCCTTTTTTCATTTGAAATCAGTGTTGTTTTGGCCTACACTTAAAGCTCCCACTAGGGTGCGGGGGGGCGATGGTACTGAACAAGCGATTGATCGGCTGGGTTTTTCTCGCGCTGGCAGCGCCCTGTGGCCACGCTCAGAGCGAAGTGTACAAGTGCCCCGACGCGAGCGGGCGTCCAACTTACACCAATGTCAAACGCGACACGGTGGGCAAGAACTGCACCTTGGTGAGCAAGGAAGTGTCCGTTGTCCCGGCTCAGGTCCCCACGCGCGGCGTGCAATCTTCAGCCGTATCGGATCCTGCCTCGACGCGCAACGAGAACCGCCGCAGGATTCTCGAGTCGGAGCTTCAGAACGAACAGCAACTGCTCTCCGACGCCCGGCAGAAGCTCACCGAACAGGAAGGAATTCGCGATGGCGACGAGCGCAACTACGCTCGGGTGCTGGAGCGATTGAAACCGTACCAGGAAGCAGTCAGCCAGCACACAAAGAACATCCAGCAGCTTCGCAGCGAGCTCGGCCGCCTCAGGTAAGGGCGAGTCGCACTCCCTTTACGAATCGGGCAACCTGGCTCGGGCAAGGGGTCCGCGCTTCGTTGGCGCTCCACCGCACATGCGCGCGGCATTACGGTGCCAGAAACGGGTCCGGCCCATGAGTCCAGTAGTCTCACCGGGCCTCGACTGGCTCGCCACCGCCGTGGTGCTCTTGGACCA
>WNGP01005115.1_pt1 | contig 10935 bp, 9 predicted proteins | sample 5407671 | NCBI WGS metagenome assembly WNGP01 (sample SAMN13153381, study PRJNA577476) | soil metagenome | isolation source: 40 cm soil or saprolite under Garry oak tree replicate 2 | place: USA:California | collected 2016-06-15
TCACCAGCCAGGACTACGAGGTCTACGGCCTGATCTACGACAACCTGATGGACTACGGCCAGCTCGACTACACGGGCTCGCCCCGGCTCGCCACGTCCTGGTCGCACTCCAAGGACGGCCTGACCTGGACCTACCACATTCGCCACGGCGTGAACTGGTCCGACGGGCAGCCGCTCACGGCGGCCGATGTGGCCTACACGATCCAGCGGAACATCCAGCCGAACTCGACCGAGTTCGCCGACAACGAGGCCTACGTCGGCGAGATCACCAGCGCCGTGGCCACCGGCAAGTACACGGTCGTGATGAAGGTGAAGCACTACACGCCGGTGATGACCCGGCTCGAGGTGCCGATCCTGCCCAAGCACATCTGGGAGCACATCAGCGAGAAGCAGCTCGGCTCGTTCAAGAACCTCAACCCGGTCGGCTCCGGCCCGTTCACCGTCTCGAGCTTCTCCTCCAACCGGTCGATCAGGCTGAAGGCGAACCCGCACTACTGGGGCGGCAAGCCGGGCATCAGCACGCTCGTCTTCCAGCGATTCGACAACCCGACCGCGATGAAGCTGGCCCTGGCCAACGGCACCATCGACTTCGCCGAGGGCCTCACGCCCGCGCTGTGGCGTTCCCTGCAGGGGACGCCGGGCGTCAAGCTGATCAACGCGCATGCCGGCAACTTCGACGAGCTTTCCTTCAACAATGGCGCGGCGACTGTCTCGGGCAAGCCGATCGGCAACGGGAACCCCGCGCTCAAGGACATGAACGTCAGGCACGCGATCAGCTACGCGCTCAACACTCCCGAGCTGGTGAGGAAGGTGCTGCTCAACACCGGCATTCCCGGGACGTCGATCATCCCGCCGATCTACCCGCAGTTCCACTACACCCCGCCGGCGTCGCAGACCTACCACTTCGACCCGAAGAAGGCCGAGGCGATCCTGGACGCCGACGGCTGGAAGATGGGGCCCGGCGGCATCAGGGTGAAGAACGGCAAGCAGCTCGCGCTGCGGCTGTTCGTCAGGAACCAGTCGCCCACGCAGGTGCAGGACGCTCCCTACATCAAGGGCTGGCTGAACGCGATCGGCATCAAGATCACCCCGACCTCGATGTCGGACAGCCAGCTCACCGCGGACGTCGGCAACGGCCAGTACGACCTGTTCATGTGGGGCTGGGGAGTGGAGCCGAACCCGGACTTCCAGCTCTCGGTCTTCACCTGCGGCCAGCGCTCGTACGGCAAGGGTCCGAACTACTCGCCGGGCTGGTCCGACAGCTTCTACTGCAACGCGACCTACGACAAGCTGTACCACGAGCAGCAGGCGCTGGACGGTGCCGCCAGGGCCAAGGTCGTCAAGCAGATGCAGAAGATGCTCTACTACGACGACGCCTACGCGGTGCTCTACTACCCGAACGACACGCAGGCCTACCGCAGCGACCTGTTCACCGGGTTCGCGCCGTCGCCGGACAACCCCAAGGACGGGCTGTACCTGTACCAGGAGATCGCCTGGTGGAGTTACTACTGCATCCGCCCGGCCGGCTCGAGCCCGTCGCTGACCGACAAGAACATCGGCTGCGGCCACGAGATCGGCGCGGTGACCGCGCCCGCCCCCGGCGGCGTCAGCGGCGGCCTGGTCGGCGGCATCGTCGCGGCCGTCGTGGTGGTCGGCGCCGGCGCCTGGCTGTTCACCCGGCGTCGCAAGACCGCGACGGCGGACGAGCGGGAGTAGCGCCCGTGACGGAAGTCATGCTCGAGGGCGCCCGTGCCGCGGCCGAGGACCGCCGCGGCACGGGCGCTGCCCAGTCGTCCGGCCTGGCCCGCACCCTGTCGGTGAAGGTCCTGAGCGCGGCGATCACGCTGCTGGTCGTGCTGGTCGGCAACTTCTTCCTGTTCCGCGTGCTGCCCGCCGACCCGGCCAAGAACCTGACCCACAACAGCACGCTGACCGCGAAGCAGCTTGCCGCCATCAACCGGACCTTCGGCCTCGGCCTGCCGCTGCCGCAGCAGTTCTGGAACTACCTGGTCCAGACCTTCCACGGCGACCTCGGCCGCTCGTTCGTGAACCAGCTCCCGGTCACCCAGCTCATCGGCCAGGCCCTGTGGCCGACGGTGCTGCTGGTCGGCACGTCCACGGTGCTGTCCACGGTGATCGGGGTGTGGATCGGCATCAGGGGCGGCTGGAGCCGGGGCAGCAGGTTCGACCGGTCGTCCACCGCATTCGTGAACGTCCTGTACGCGATGCCGGACTTCTGGCTCGGCATGGTGCTGCTGATCACGCTGGCCGGCAAGCTGGCGCTGTTCCCCGACGGGGGGATGAACAGCTTCACCGGGAGCGGCTCGGGACTGGCCGGCCTCGGCGACCTGCTCTGGCACCTCACGCTGCCCTGCCTCGTGCTGACGCTGGTCTACCTGGCCGAGTACTCGCTGGTCATGCGGTCCTCGCTGATCGACGAGCTGAAGGCCGACTACCTGCTCACGGCCAGGGCGAAGGGGCTGCGCGACGACCTGGTCAGGCGCCGGCACGCGGTGCCGAACGCGCTGCTGCCGTCGGTCACGCTGATCATGCTCAACCTGGGGTTCGTGATCTCGGGCGCGATCACGACCGAGACCGTGTTCACCTGGCCCGGCCTCGGCCTGCTCTCCTACCAGGCGCTCAACGCCCCCGACTACCCGACGCTGGAAGGCACGTTCCTGCTGTTCTCCGCGGCCGTCATCGTCGCCAACCTCATCGGCGACCTCCTGCTGACCGTGTTCGACCCCCGCGTGAGGCACGCATGACCACGACCACGATCACGCCGCGCGCCCTCGCCTGGGCCCGGCGCCGGGCGGCGCTGGCCAGGTTCTGGCGGGAGTTCCGCAGGGACAGGCGCGGGATGACCGGGCTGATCATCCTCGCGGTCATGATCGCGGTGGCGCTGCTCGCTCCGGTGCTGGCCAGCTCGCGCGGGCTGAACCCCATCTACGCGACGGCCACCCCCAACACCGGGGCGAGCCTGCGACACCCGCTCGGCACCGACAGTGACGGCCGGTCGGTCCTGACCATGCTGATCTGGGGGGCGCGCAACTCACTGCTCGTCGGGCTCACGGCGACGCTGATCTCCATCCTGATCGGCGCCCTCGTCGGCGTCGTCGCCGGGCACTTCGGCAGCACCCGCGCGCGAGCGGGCCGGCTGACCGACAACCTGCTGATGCGGGTCGCCGACTGGTTCCTCGTGGTGCCGTTCCTGCCGCTGGCGATGGTGCTCGCCCGCACGATCGGCCCGTCCCTCGGGGTGATCATCCTGGTCATCGGCCTGACCTCGTGGGCCGGCACGGCGCGGATCGTTCGCGCCCAGGCGCTGGCGGTGGAGACGCGGCCGTACCTGGAGCGGGCCAAGGCGCTCGGCGGCGGGCACTGGCACCAGATGTACCGGCACGTGCTGCCGAACGTGATGCCGCTGCTGCTCGCCAACACGATCCTCACCGTGGCCGGGACGATCCTGGCCGAGACCACGCTGTCCTTCCTCGGTCTCGGCGACCCGATCAGGCCGACCTGGGGCCAGATGCTGGGCAGCGCCTACAGCTACGGGGTCGGCACCGGCAACCTGCTCTGGCTGCTCGCCCCCGGCATCGCGGTCATTCTCGTGGTGATGGCGTTCACTCTCGTCGGTCACGCGCTCGAGGCCGTGCTCGACCCGAAGCTGCGGGAGCGCTGATGGCATCGCGACGTTGGGGGCGCCGGTGACACTGCTCGAGCTGCGCGACCTGTCCGTCACCTACGCCACCGAGGGCGGGCCCGTGCCCGCCGTCCGCGGCGTGAACCTGAGCCTGGAACCCGGCCAGACCCTGGGCCTGGCCGGCGAGTCCGGCTGCGGCAAGTCGACGATCGCCATCTCGATCCTCCGGCTCCTCCCGATGTCGGCGAAGGTCACCGGGCAGATCCTGTTCAACGGCGAGGACGTGCTCGCGATGAACTGGGGGCGCCTGCGCGCGGTCCGCTGGGCGGGCGCCTCGATCGTCTTCCAGGGCGCGCTGCACTCGCTGAACCCGGTCAGGCGGATCGGCAGCCAGATCGCCGAGCCGATCCTGCTGCACGAGCCGGGCGTCAGCAAGGAGGCGGCCGCTCGCCGGGTCGCCGAACTGCTGAGTCAGGTCGGCCTGCCCGCGGCCAGGACCGACAGCTACCCGCACGAGCTGTCCGGGGGCCAGAAGCAGCGCGTCATGATCGCGATGGCGCTGGCCTGCTCGCCGCAGCTGATCATCGCCGACGAGCCGACCACCGCGCTCGACGTGATGATCCAGGCGCAAGTGCTGAACCTCATCGGCGACCTGGTGCGGGACCGTGGCATCGGGATGATCATGATCAGCCACGACCTGTCGGTGCTCTCGGCAACCTGCCGGCGGCTGGCCGTCATGTACGCGGGCAAGATCGTCGAAGAGGGCCCCGCGCACCAGGTCTTCACCGACGCGAGACACCCCTACGCCGAGGCCCTGGCCTGGGCGTTCCCGATCATCGGCGACATCAGGACGCGGATGAACCCGCGCGGCCTGCCCGGTGACCCGCCCGACCCGGCCGCGGTGCCGCCCGGCTGCAGCTTCCACCCCAGGTGCGCGGTCGTGCAGCCCCAGTGCTCGACCAGGGACATGCAGCTCTGGCCGGCCGGGGACGGCCGTCTCGCGGCATGTGTCCGGGTACTGCCCGGCGGCGAGGGCGAGCCCTCCGGACGCTTCGTTGAGCAAGAAAGTCATCAGCCCGGTGAGGCAGCGAGATGAGTGCAGGCAGAAGCGTCAACCCGGGCCCCGCCGCCCGGAGGAGCGGACCGATGCTGTCGGCCGTGGATGTGCGGGTGCAGTTCGCGGGCCGGGGCAGGCGGCGGGCCGCCGCGACGGCCGTGGACGGGGTGAACCTCGACATCGCCGCCGGCGAGATTCTGGCGCTGGTCGGCGAGTCGGGCTGCGGGAAGACCACGCTGGCCAGGACCATGCTCGGCCTGGAGCGGCCGACCGGCGGGCAGGTCAGGTTCGCCGGGCAGCCGCTGTCCTACCGGTCGGCGGCGCTGCGCGGCTACCGGCGCAGCGTTCAGCTCGTGCTGCAGGACCCGACCGGGTCGCTGAACCCGCGGCACATGGTCTACGAGGCCATCGCGGAGGGCGTGCGGATCCACCGGCTGGACAACGAGGAGGCACGGGTCGCCGACGCGCTCTCGCGGTGCGGCCTGCGGCCGCCGCAGCGGTTCTTCCAGCGCTACCCGCACGAGCTGTCCGGCGGACAGCGGCAGCGCGTGGTCATCGCCGGGGCGCTGGTGCTCGAGCCGAGCGTGCTGGTCGCCGACGAGCCCGTCGCCTCGCTGGACGCGTCGGTGCGCGGCGAGATCCTGGCGCTGCTGCTGCGGCTGCGCGACGAGCTCGGGCTGGCCGCGCTGGTCGTCACCCACGACCTCGGCCTGGCCTGGAACATCGCGGACCGGCTCGCGGTGATGTACCTCGGACGGATCGTCGAGGTGGGAACCCCGGAGCAGGTCTTCGCCGACCCGCGGCACCCCTACACCAGGGCGCTGATGTCGGTGCTGCCCGAGTCGCCGATTGAGCCGATCGTGCTCACCGGGGAGCCACCCGACCCGACGCGGATTCCGTCCGGCTGCCGGTTCCACCCGCGCTGCCCCGACCTTGCCTCGGGCGCCGCGGCCGCTGCCGGGGTCGCCGAACGGTGCACGGGGGTCGCGCTGCCCGTGCTGCCGGCCGCGGGCCCGGCCAGCGGCCAGGTCGCCTGCCACCTGGCGCAGGCCCGGCTGTCCGCGGCCGGCGCCGAGACCGGGGCCGGTGCCGAGACCGGGGCCGAGACCGAGACCGGAGCCAGCGCCTGACCCGCGCACGCGGGGGCCGTCTTCGTGTTAACCGATCGGCGGACGCGTCGGGCCTCCGCGAGCCACCGCAGCGTCCCGCGGGCGGTGTCATTTCAACCCGGCCGCTGCCCACCGGCGAATGGCGTCGATCCTGGCGCGGACCTGCGCCGCCGTCGCCTGCGCCAGGGCCGGCCCGCCGCACAGCCGGCGAAGCTCGGCGTGGATCGCGCCGTGCGGCTGGCCGGTGCGGTGATGCCACGCCGCGACCAGCCCGTTCAGCTCCTTGCGCTGCGCGGCGAGCGTCTCGCGCGTCCCCGGCGGTGCTCCCGGCCCGCCGCCGGCGCTCGCGCCATGCGGGCCCGGCCGCTTGCTGATCTGGTCGGCGTGGCGCTGTCGCAGCAGCAGCGCAACCTGCTCGGGTTCCAGCAATCCGGGCAGCCCGAGGAAGTCCTCGTCCTCGGGCGAGGCGCCGAACTCCCCGCCGTCATAGAGCACCCGGTCGAAGTGGGCGGTGGATTCCAGCGCCAGGAACGGCGCCTCGTCCAGCGCATCGGCGTGATCACGACGCCGCTGCGCGTCCGCGAGCGCGCGTTCCTCGTCGTCCTCGGGCGAGCGCGGCCGGAGCACGTGATCGCGTTCGGCCTCCAGTTCGGCGGCGTAGCCGAGCAGGACGGGAACCGACGGCAGGAACACCGACGCGGTTTCACCCCGGCGTCGCGCCCGCATGAACCGGCCAACCGCCTGCGCGAAGAACAGCGCAGTGCTCACGCTGGTGGCGTACACCCCCACAGCGAGCCGGGGGATGTCGACGCCCTCGGAGACCATGCGGACCGCGACCATCCACCGATCGGCCGAGTCGGTGAACGCGGCGATCTTCCTGCTCGCGGCCCGGTCGTCGGAGAGCACCACGACGGGCCGGTGACCGGTTACCCGCCTGATCAACGCGGCGTAGGCGCGGGCGTCCTCGTGATCGCCGGCGATGACCAGGCCGGCCGCGTCCGGCATCGCCTTGCGTACCTCGCTCAGCCGCCGGTCGGCCGCCCCGATGACCCGGGCGATCCATTCGCCCTTCGGGTTCAGCGCCGTCCGCCACGCCTGCGCGAGCAGGTCCGCGGTCATCGGCTCGCCAAGCGCCCCGGTGAGCTCGCCCCCCGCCCTGGACTGCCAGCGCATCTGGCCCGAGTAAGCGAGGAAGATGACCGGGCGGACCACGGCGTCGCCGAGCGCAGGCCCGTAGCCGTACACGTAGTCGGATGAGCTGCGCGCGGCGCCGTCGGCGTCGAGGTCGTACCTGACGAAGGGGATGGGGTTGGCGTCGCTGCGGAACGGGGTTCCGGTCATCGCCAGCCGCCGTTTGGCCGGCTCGAACGCCTCGCGAACCGCCTCACCCCACGACAGCGCGTCGCCGGCGTGGTGGATCTCGTCGAAGATCACGATGGTGGACCGGCTCTGTGTGCGCTGCCTGTGCAGCGCCGGATGGGCCGCCACCTGCGCGTAGGTGACCGCGATGCCGGCGTAGTCGGCCGACACCCGGCCCTGGGCGTTGCGGTAAGCCGGGTCGAGCGCGATGCCCATCCGTTGCGCGGCCTGCGCCCACTGGTACTTCAGGTGCTCGGTCGGGGTCACGACCGTGATCGTCATGATCTCCCGCCTGGCCAGTAGCTCGGCGGCGATGGTCAGCGCGCACACCGTCTTGCCCGCACCCGGCGTCGCGACCAGCAGGAAGTCGCGGCGCGGCGCGGCGAAGTAGGCCGTGTGCGCCTCCCGCTGCCAGGTCCGCAGGCCGCGCAGCAGCTCGGGCCGCTCCGGCACCGCATAGCCAGACCGCCCAGGCGCCGCATAGCCAGTCCGGTCCCGCACCCCATCGCGGGGCCGCGGTGGCACCCCGACGCCAGGCTGCCCGGGCACCCCATCGCGGGGCCGCGGTGGCACCGCGCGGCCGGCCCGCCCTGGGCCGGCCCGATCTTCGCCGTCCGCGTCACCTCCGTCCGCGCCGGGGGCAGCGCCCGCGGGTGTGCCGGCTGTGCTGGAGGTGCTGGAGGTGCTGGAGGTGCGGTCCGGGGCGCGGGTGCTCACGAGGGCAAGAGGCTACCATCGGCCGCCGACACCCTCCCCGCACCGCCGCGCCCGCCGCCGACCGACCGCTGCGGGCGGCCATCAGGATCCGCCCGCAGCGCACGTTCGGCGGGCTGTATCAAGTTGGACGGCTTGGGGTCGGCCGACTACGGTCACGGCCGCCCGATTCGAAGCGCCAGAACACCCATGCGGTGCTGACACGGCCTGCTGCATCGGCATGGCCCTGCATGGCGACGCCGAACGGATAATCGTTCCTCATCACGAGAACATACTTGAATCGGGTCATCCGGCCGTCAGCATCAGCGCGACTTGACCTAGGAGGACTCGGCGCAACAAACTGCGAAACCCGGCACAACATGGTCCTTGATCATGGAATCTAGCCTGTCTAGCTGGGATTTTGTCGCCAATGTGCCCTTGATCGCTCCCCTGTGGCCCGATAATAGCCCGTGATGACCGGATATCGCTGTTAGGGCAACTCTCGCTCGACCGCGCCGCGCTGGTGGTAGAGCGACTTCCACCGGTCGGTTCCGCGCGGGATCACGGTGTGCAGCCAGCTTGCCTTTGACCCACACCGACGCTGGGAGATCGAGCCCGTGGACTGGCGGCCTGCTTGGGTGGCGACCGCCACCATGGCAGGGCAGACACGGGTCCTTGCCGCGCACAGCCTCGGGGAACTGCGAACCACGCTGGAGAAAGCGATGGCCGAGGGATAAGAAGCGGAGCGGAGAGACTGGGGCGATCGGGATGACGAACCATGCCGATGAGCGCGGTCAGGCGTCAGCGAGCACCTTCGTAGGTGAGATTCGCATCACGCCTTGGGCGGTCTCCCAGCCGGGCGTAGCGTCGCCGATGGCGTGGATGCCAGTTCTGATGACGCACAGAGCCTTGGTGGCCGCCTGCGCCGGATCGTCGGCTTGCACGATCATCTGCACATCTACGTGTCCAGACTCCAGGCTTACGGCAAGGTCTGGATCTGCGATCTCCTTGTCGCCACTCTCGATCTCCAGAAGAGCGTTCATGAGCGCATCGACGCGCTGCTCAGCGAGGTCACCTATGGCGGTGATCTGGTGCACAACCAGATATCCAGTCACTCCGGCTCCTCCTTGTTCCAGCATGTTGCCCGGCCGAGCTGCCCCAGCAAGTTCCTCAGATAGTTCGGGTCCGATGGCGTCAGCTTGACCGTCTTCAGGCACCGGCACTTGTTGGGGCACAGCATCTTGCAGTACTTCCTGCCCTTCCTGATGCGCCACTTCTTGCCCTCGGCCTCGGAGAGAACCGCTTCCAAGTCCTTGTCCTGGTGCCGTGGCCTTGTCATATGCCTACTGCCTGGAGTGTATGTACCCGTTGGGTGGCTGCCTAGCCCGTTCCCTGCCACACCCTGGCACAGACTCACTCACGGAGCGCGCCTAACCGCAGCAATGCGGGCTGTGGCGCGGACCCGGTCACCCCGGCCGCCACAGGTAGAGACTGTGGGTCTCACCGATCCCGGCTATCCTTGGGGTAACGATCATGGAAACCTGGGGTGCAGCAAGATCAAAGACCTGCATCGCCGCAGACCAGGTGACTTTCGCGGATCTCTCCTAGCGCCAGAAGGGGAGCACTGATGTATCCGCTGCCTCCGCGCTGGAACTCCGGCCCGGTGCCCGTTGTCCCCGGGCCGCCGCGGACCGTACGCCATGCTGTCCCGCTGATGCTCGCGGGCGCCGCGCTAGAGATCGTGGCGCCGTCGTCACCCTGAACACCGATCCAGCGTTTGCGGCCGCTGAGTAAGGAGTCTGGACCGCTCTACGGGCATCAGCCGACTTCGGAGGCAGCGCCGCCGACGGCGAGATGAGTGACGAGGCTGAGACGGCCAGCAGATTGAGCGTCCAACTCGATGCCGATCCGGAGGGGACCGTCCCCGATCGTCGGCCACGGCGAAAGCCGCTCAGATCATTTGTAACGCTAGTGGCGCCATCAAGCCATCGGGCATCATGGCACTCGTAAGCCGGCCGGGAGGAAAGCCATGACCTATGCGATGAGCCTGGCCGAGCGGGAGCAGTTCCTCGCTCAGCCACACGTCGGAGTCCTGAGCGTGGCGGAGAACGGCGCGCCGCTCACCGTGCCGATCTGGTACGGCTACCAGCCCGGCGGCGCGGTAAGCGTGATCACGGGCAGGGAGTCACGCAAGGCGCGGGCGGTCCGGGCGGCCGGCTGGCTCAGCCTGTGCGCGCAGGACGAGGCGTGGCCGTACAAGTACGTGACGGCATCCGGGCCCGCGACGATATCCGGCCCGGTGAGCCATGCCGACCAGCGAGCCATGGCCAGCAGGTACTTGGGCAAGGAAGGCGCCGACCAGTACATGGCCTGGGTCACGGCGAGCGGCGAGGCGGACGAGCAGATCATGATCGAGATGACGCCACGGACCTGGCTGACTACCGACTACGGCAAGCTGGGCTAGCGGCGCGCGGGGGACGATACCGACGGGGCGGTATCGCGACGTCCGATCCCTGCGACGTCCTGTGGCTGGTTCGTGACAGAGTCGCCCTCAGAGGCTAATCTTCGCTGGCCGCTTGAGCGTATGCGTGTGCCTGCCGCCTTGGTCCAGGCCTTCGCCAGCTCGATCAGCTGCTCGCGGTCGGTGACGACCACGAAGTTCCACGGCTGCCAGTTCTGTGATGACGGTGCTCGCCGTCCCGCTTCCAGGATGCGCTCGAGGTTTTCGCGGACGATCGGCTGGCCGGTGTACTGGCGCAGTTACGGCGCGCCCGGATGGAGTCCCACGTCTCCATGTCCTATGTCCTATCGCACAGCCACCTGGCCCACGATCGAGACGCCGCTTCAGGTTGCTGACCAGCCCGGGGTATGCGAGCAGTTCACGCGCCGACTGGTTTACAAGCGCCCGGCCGCCGCTAGCAACTGTCTGACCTGGTCGGCGGGCAGGCCGCGGGAGTAGTTGCCGTCGCGCCCGGTGACTGTCGGCGCCGCCAGCAGGCTGTTCAGCACCGCCTCCTCGGTCGCCTCGACGACGGCGGCGAAGAGCGGGTCGAGCCCGTGCCCAGTGATCGGCTG
>WNGP01005118.1_pt2 | contig 10933 bp, 6 predicted proteins | sample 5407671 | NCBI WGS metagenome assembly WNGP01 (sample SAMN13153381, study PRJNA577476) | soil metagenome | isolation source: 40 cm soil or saprolite under Garry oak tree replicate 2 | place: USA:California | collected 2016-06-15
ACGTTTGTTTGCTGTGAACCCGGAGAACGGTTATTTCGGCGTTGTCCCGGGCACGAGTTACAAATCGAATCCGAACGCGATGAGGTCAATCGAGCACGACACGCTTTACACGAACGTGGCCCTCACTGATGACAGCGATGTTTGGTGGGAAGGAAAAGACGGCGCGCCGCCGAAACACGCTATCGATTGGCGTGGGAACGATTGGACGCCGGACTCGAAAGAAAAGGCCGCGCATCCGAATAGCCGGTTTGCCACGCCGATGCGCAATAATCCTGCTCTCGACGTCGATGTTGAAAAAGGCGAAGGCGTTCCCATCAGCGCCATCATTTTCGGCGGGCGCCGCAGTGATACGGTGCCACTGGTTTATCAGGCGTTCGATTGGACTCACGGCGTTTACCTCGGCGCCACCATGGCCTCCGAGACAACCGCCGCCGCGACGGGCGCTGTCGGACAAGTCCGCCGCGATCCGATGGCGATGTTGCCCTTCTGTGGATACAACATCGGCGATTATTTCCAGCATTGGATCGACATCGGAAAGCGTCTCACCAATCCGTCGCTCATCTTTAACGTGAACTGGTTCCGCAAAGGCACGAATGGAAAATTCCTTTGGCCAGGCTTCGGCGAGAACATGCGGGTGCTCAAATGGGTCATCGATCGCTGCGAGGGAATCGGCGGCGCACTCGAATCACCCGTTGGCTGGTTGCCCAGCCCGCATGATCTCGATCTCGAAGAACTCGATATCGATCACAAATCTGTCGCCGACCTTCTCGGAGTCGATCACGAGGAATGGCAAAAAGAACTCGCCGAACACAAGAAGTTTTTCGACTCCCTCGGCGGCGTGGTTCCGGATGAACTCGAGAAACAGCGTGAAAATCTCGAAGGGCGATTCGCTGAATAATCACCCGCGGCGGTCATCCCGAGCCGCGCAGACGGCGAGCGACCTCGCATTTCGTGGTGGAGCATGCAAGTCACCTCGCGTGGCACGCCAGCTTGTGTGAGGTCCCTCACTTTGTTCCGGATGACACCGCGTCCCGTGCTGCGAAAATTTGCGCTCGGCGTCCGCATCTGGAATTGTTTCCAGTGGGTTCGAAGGTTGGGAAAAAAAAGCGCGTCAGAGTGTCGCCCGCGAACGATTGCATCGAGATTCGTGGGGCGCGCCAGAACAATCTCAAAGGCATCGACGTTGATCTTCCCCTGGGGAAATTGACGCTAGTCACGGGCCCCAGCGGGAGCGGCAAATCGAGCCTGGCATTCGAGACCATTTACGCCGAAGGCCAGCGACGTTACGTCGAAACATTCAGCCCTTACATGCGACAGTTTCTCGATCGCATGGACAAACCGCGCGTGGACGACATCCGCGGTATCCCTCCTGCGATCGCAATCGAGCAATCGAATCCGGTCAAGAGCTCGCGCTCGACTGTCGGCACGATGACGGAGATCAACGATTATCTGAAATTGCTCTGGCCCGGCGTTGCTCGCGCGTTTTGTCCGAATTGCGGCCGCGAAATTCGCCCTGAAACCACGCAATCGATCGCCCAGCAAGTGCTGCATGACTGCGCAGGAAAAAATATTCTCATCACTTTTTGGGTCGCAGTCCCAGTGAAAACGCAGCCGCGCGCATTTTTCGATTTCCTTCAGCAGCAGGGTTATTTGCGCGTTTGGATCGAAGACAAAGTCGTGCGTGTCGACGCCGATCCAAAAATCAAACGGCTTGGCGCCCGGGTGCAGGTAATTCAGGATCGCATCGCAATCACTGAAGAAAATCGCGCGCGATTAGTTGAAGCAATCGAAACGGCGCTGCGTTTTGGGAAAGGCAAGATCAACATCATTCCAAGTGTAGAGGCAGGCGTGTCGCCTGCGATCTCAACGAACGCGGCCGACACGGCCGCCACTGCAGCTCTTCCCTTCTCCACCGGCTGGCACTGTGCCCACTGCGATCTCGACATCCGCCCGCCCACACCCGGGCTGTTCAGTTTCAATAATCCGCTCGGCGCGTGCCCGGAATGTCGAGGATTCGGCCGCACCATTGCGATCGATCTTAACAAAGCGATTCCCGACCGTAGCTTGAGTATCAAACAAGGCGTGGTGCGCGTTTTTCGCGGCGCCGAGTTTGGCGAATCGCAGAAAGATTTGCTTCGGGCATGCGCGCGCGAGGAGATCGACGTCAATGTGCCCTTCGAGGAATTGCCCAAGGCCGATCAGGACTTCGTTATCGAAGGCGAAAAGCGATCCGGCGATTACACCGAAGAAGATTACGAATACGATCGATGGTACGGCGTCCGCGGCTTTTTTCGGTGGCTCGAGAGCAAGACTTACAAGATGCATGTGCGCGTTTTGCTCAGCCGCTATCGCGCCTACGTCACCTGTCCCAGCTGCAAGGGCGGACGCTATCAGCCAGAAACGGTCAATTACAAAATCTGGGGAGCGCACGCGCCCTCGCGTGCCGTTTCCGGCGCCTCGCCGGAAACCCTTCTTACCCTTCCACAATTTCAGGCGCTTTCGATTTCCGATGCGCGCGATCTTCTCCGCAAGATCGACATCCCTGCGGGCGACAAAACCGTCCAGATGTTGCGTAATGAAATCAGCGCGCGCCTCAATTATCTTTGCGAGGTCGGCGTCGGTTATCTCACGCTCGACCGGTCCACGCGCACATTGAGCGGCGGCGAAGTCCAGCGCGTTAACCTCACAACATGTCTTGGCGCATCACTAGTCAACACACTCTTTGTTATGGATGAACCGAGCATCGGTTTGCATCCACGCGACGTGGGCCGGCTGGTGCGTGTGATGCACGATTTGCGCGACAAAGGCAACACGCTGCTGGTGGTCGAGCATGAAGAACAAATCATTCGCGCCGCCGACAATCTGGTCGACATCGGGCCGGGACGCGGCGAACGCGGAGGCGAGTTGGTTTGGAATGGCGCGCTCGACGATTTTCTTTTGCGCTCTAGCCGATCCTTAACGCGTGATTATCTCGCGGGCCGAAAATCGATTCCCATCCCAAAATCTCGCCGGAAATCCACATTATCGATCAAGATCATTGGCGCGCGACAGCACAACCTTAAAAACATCGACGTCGATCTTCCATTGGGCGTTTTCACATGTGTCACCGGCGTTTCCGGTTCCGGGAAATCCACGCTGATTCACGACGTGCTCTACCGGAATCTGCTGATCGCGAAGGGGCAGTCGTCCGAACAGGAGCCGGGTGCATGCAAATCAGTCGCCGGCGCGCATCGCGTCCGCGACGTAATCATGGTGGATCAGGCACCGCTTGCGCGCACGCCGCGGTCAACGCCGCTGCTTTATTTGGGGCTTTACGATCGTGTCCGCGAATTGTTCGCCGCGCAACCGGAAGCAGTATCACAGGGACTCACGGCGGGCACATTCTCGTTTAATTCCGGCAGCGGCCGCTGTGAACGTTGTTCCGGCACAGGATACGAGAAAATTGAGATGCAATTTTTGAGCGATCTTTTTGTGCGCTGCGCAGAATGCGAAGGCAAACGGTTTCAGTCGCATGTTCTGAAAGTTCAACTGCACGGCAAATCAATTCACGATCTGCTCAAACTCACCGTAAGCGAGGCGATCGCATTTTTCGCGCAAATCGGCGAGGACAAGAGCTTGTCCGAACCGCTTGGCGTGCTTGAAGAAGTAGGCCTTGGTTATCTGCGCTTAGGGCAACCTCTCAACACTCTTTCCGGCGGCGAATCGCAAAGACTGAAACTGGTTGGCCACCTCGCGGAATCAGAAATCGCCCGATCCCTGAATGGGAAGGGAACTCCGATGAAACGCGAGCACGCGACGAAAGTCGGTGTCGGCAATCTGTTTATCTTCGATGAGCCGACCACCGGACTCCACTTCGATGACGTGGCCATGCTGCTGCGATTATTTCAGCGGCTGGTCGATGGCGGTCATTCCATCGTGGTGATCGAGCACAATCTCGAAGTGATCAAATGCGCCGATTGGATTGTCGATCTTGGTCCGGAAGCAGGAGATGGGGGCGGCGATGTGGTCGCTGTCGGAACTCCAGAGCAAATCCCGAAGGCGGGTGCATCACACACAGGACATTTCTTACAAAGAGTGTTCACACAATCTCGGAAAAAGTTGCATGTCATCCCCAGCCGTGAAGACGGCGAGGGACCTCGCAAAGCACCGCGCGAGCTGGAGAGGTCCTTCGCTTACGCTCAGGATGACAACGTGGAAATGGCTCGAGCTGCTGAAGAAGCTCCACGTTTTCGCGTAGATGGAGCGAATGGCGCAATCCAGGTCCACGGTGCGCGCGAGCACAACCTGAAAAACATCGACGTAAAAATTCCGCGAGAGCAGCTCGTCGTAATTACCGGTCTGAGTGGCTCCGGCAAATCCACGCTCGCATTTGATATTCTTTTCGCGGAGGGGCAACGACGTTTTCTCGACAGTATGTCGCCATATGCACGGCAATTCGTCGAGCAGCTGGAGAAGCCGGATGTCGATTTGATCAGCGGGTTGCCTCCCAGTGTCGCGATCGAGCAACGAGTTACACGCGGCGGAGGGAAATCGACCGTCGCTACGGTGACGGAGGTGTACCACTTTCTCCGATTGCTTTTCGCAAAGACCGGAACGCAATTTTGCCCGGACTGTGATTTGCCGGTGGAGAAAAAAAGCCTCGCCGCCATTGCCAAACAAATTGAATCAACAGCGAAGCGCGGGCCGGTGAGAGTGCTTGCGCCACTGGTCAAGGCTCGAAAAGGTTTTCACACCGAAGTCGCGCGCTGGGCGGAACGTCAGGGATTCGACACGCTGTATGTGGATGGAAAATTGGTTCCTATCCCGCATTTTCGAAAATTGGAGCGGTTCAAAGAGCATACGATCGACGTGGTCGTTAGTCTCATCGATCGGAAGCGAATTTCGAAAACGCGCGAAGTCGTTCGTCGGGCGCTGGAGATCGGCCGCGGAACGGGGCGTCTGCTTGACTCCAAAAACAGGCTTACAGTCATGAGCACCGAAATGAGCTGTCCAAACTGTGGCCGCGCGTTTGAGGAGCTCGATCCGCGTTTGTTTTCGTTTAATTCACCTCACGGGGCCTGTGAAGAATGCGGCGGATTCGGCGAAATTTGGGACCAGGATCTGCAAACCGGTGCCAGCCCCGACGGTGATTCGGTTCTGGAAACCGAGCTCGCTGCCGAGCGCGAGTCCGAATGGATCGAGGAAGGCGAGGCGCGGGAATGCCCGAGTTGTCACGGTTCGCGCTTGAACGCCGTGGCGCGTTACGTGCGTGTCCAAGGTTACACGATCGATCAGTTCACGAATCTTTCGGCCAGTGAAGCAGCGCGCAAGGTCGAGAGATTAAAGTTCCGGGGAACGCATCAAACGATCGCTGCCGGTCTCGTTCCTGAAATTCAGCAGCGATTACGTTTCATGGAAAAAGTTGGCCTCGGCTACCTCGCGCTCGGGCGCTCGGCTAAGACGTTAAGTGGTGGAGAATCGCAGCGGATTCGGTTAGCAGCACAACTCGGCTCGAACCTGCGCGGGGTCCTTTACGTACTGGATGAGCCGACAATCGGTCTTCATCCGCGCGATAACTTGCGATTGCTCGACACGCTCACCGCGCTGCGGAACAAAGGAAACTCGCTGATTGTTGTCGAACACGACGAGGAGACGATGCGGCGCGCTGATCACATCGTCGATCTTGGTCCGCGTGCAGGAATTCACGGCGGTGAGGTCGTGGCGACTGGCACGCTGCGCGACATCGAAAGGAATCCAAGTTCCGAAACGGCACGCTGCCTGAAAACACCGCTTCACCATCCTACCCGCGGATTACGCCGGTCTCTGCGCGACGTTGAAGACTGGATCGAAGTCCATGGCGCGAGGGCGAATAATTTGAAGGATATCGATGTTCGATTCCCCGTTGGCAGGCTTTCAGTGATCACAGGAATCTCCGGCAGCGGTAAATCGACATTGATGCACGAGGTAATTTGGCCTGCGGTGCGCGACCAGCTGAAAGAAAGAAAACGCGCAGGAAATGGCGATCTGTTCAAACTGGTTAGTGGCGCGCAAGAGATCGAAGCCGTTTACGAGGTCGATCAATCGCCGATCGGGAAAACGTCCCGTTCGACGCCGGGCACCTACGTCAAGGTGTTCGACGAGATCCGGAATCTTTACGCGCAACTGCCGGTCTCCCGCGTGCGCGGCTATTCCGCGAGCCGATTCTCGTTCAACGCCGAAGGCGGTCGTTGCGAGACTTGCAAGGGGCAGGGCGTGATCAAACTGGAGATGAATTTTCTGCCGCGTAGCTATGTGCCGTGCGAAGACTGCGGCGGTAAACGTTACAATCCGCAAACGCTTGAGGTACTTTACAGCGACAAATCGATCGGCGACGTGATGGAAATGACGATCGAAGAAGCGGCGGAATTCTTTTCCGCACATCCGAAAATTGCGCGTCCGCTTTCCCTTTTGGTCGATACCGGACTTGGGTACCTTAAGCTGGGACAACCGAGTCCGACGCTGAGCGGCGGCGAAGCGCAGCGGCTGAAGCTGGTGACGCAACTAAAACGGGGCGTTAGCCGTGCGGCGGATGAGCGGATTCGCAAAATGCGCAGGCCAGGCTCGACATTGTATTTGCTTGAGGAGCCCACGATTGGCCTGCACATGGCCGACATTGAATTGCTTCTCAACGTGCTGCATCGGCTCGTCGACGAAGGAAACACGGTGATTGTCATCGAACACAATCTTAGCGTGATCTCAGAAGCCGATTACATTGTTGATCTTGGCCCAGAGGCCGGCGCGGATGGAGGCGAAGTTGTCGCCTGCGGGACGCCGGAACAAGTCGCAAAGAACCGCGTGAGCCGCACCGCACCGTTTTTGCGAAAGACGCTTCGAGCGACGCGCCGCTAAACCGCGTGGTCACCCTGACCCAGCTACTTGGTTAGTTCTTCCACTGGAATGATCTCAACGCCTTGCAAGTAGCTGGGGAAGGATCTCGCGATCGAAGCGCGCGTCATGCAGCGCAGATTGAGTAATCCACGCCCGTTTGCGAGATCCCTTACATTCGTTCGGGATGACGCGCGTTTTCGTTGCGAGTCCTGCGGACATCACGGACAATCGGCGCAATGCTCGCGTATTATCTGCACAATCTCGATCCAATTATTTTTCGGATCTCCGACAATGTTGGCCCCCGGTGGTACGGCCTGGCTTACGTGCTCGCTTTTATCTCCAGCTATCTCCTTCTTCTGTGGCTTGCTAAGCGCGGCTTTGCTGATCTGCCGCCGCAACGAGTGGGCGACTTCATCACTGGCTGCGCGTTGTTTGGCGTGATCATCGGCGGGCGTCTCGGCTACGTTTTCTTCTACAAGCCCGAAATGCTGCGCGAGCCGCTGTCGATCTTCCGTGTTTGGGAAGGCGGAATGTCGAGCCACGGCGGAATGCTCGGCCTGTTGCTTTTCACTTTGTACTACGCGCACCGGCACAAAATCTCGTGGACAAATCTCGGCGACAATCTGGTTGTCACCGCGCCGATCGGCTTGTTCTTTGGGCGTTGCGCCAATTTCATCAACGGCGAACTTTACGGACGGATGACCAAGGTACCCTGGGCGATGCAATTCCCCAAGGAACTGTTCGATCATCCCCAGGAGGCCGAGCGCGCGGTGGCGGCATGCACGCGAATCGATCCATCGCTCACCACACCCGACGCAATCCTTGAGGCGGTTCGTGGCCAGCCACAACTGACCACTGCATTGCGCTCAATCCTTTCGCCGCGCCATCCCTCCCAGCTTTACGAGGCTTTTTTTGAAGGAATCGTTCTGTTCGCGATTTTGTGGTTCGTACGTACGCGCAGGCGTGAGCCGAATGGCGTTTTGACCGGATTGTTCTTTATCTGTTACGCGATTTTTCGGATCGTAATTGAATATTTTCGCGAACCCGACGCGACGCTGATCGGTCCCTTCACGCGAGGCCAATTCTTCTCATTTTTTCTGATTGTGATTGGAGCCGGGTTTATTACGGCGGCCAAAATGCGACCGACGTTTCCGAGAAAGATGTCCGTCGAACCAGGGTAGGGACGGCGCACCGCTGCGCCCCTATCTCGAAATGACAAGTGGCGTTTCTTTGAAATGGCGTTATTACTTATGCCGGTGACGCGGAAATGCTCTTTGCGACGCTGCTAGCGGCCGGCGGTCTCCTTTTTGCGTTCGATCACGCGACGATCGCAGGAAAGCTGGTTCTCTCTCTTTTGGCCATCGCTTCGATTTTCAGTTGGTCAATCATGATCACGAAATTGCGCGTGATCCGCTTCGCCCAAAAACAGAACGCGCGTTTCCTCACCGCTTTCCGGCAAGATCGACAACCGCTGCGTCTGTTTGAGAAGAACGCGCGATTTCCTGGATCGCCAGTTTTCAACGTGTATCGGGCTGGCTGCGAGGAAATGACATTTCATTTGCTCGGTTCGCCGGAGGTGGATGACACTTTTCGCGCGCGGCTCGGGATCGCTGATAAAATTTCACCGGCGCAAATGGGTGCGGTAAACGCGGCGATGGAGCGCGCGGTAGGCGAGACAGCGCTGGCATTAGAATCGCAGATGATCTTGCTCGCCACCGCGGTGAGCGGCTCGCCGTTTCTTGGTTTGCTCGGCACCGTCTGGGGCGTGATGGACGCGTTCACCGGTGTGGCCGAAGCGGGCTCGCCGAGCCTTGTCTCGATGGCGCCCGGCGTTTCCGGCGCGCTCATTACCACGGTGACCGCGCTCTGTGTCGCCATTCCCGCAATGTTCGGTTACAACTTTCTCCTCACCAGCATTCGCGGCATCATCGTGGAAATGGATAACTTTGCCGCCGAACTCGCATCCGAGTTCGAACATAAATACGTCGATCACGGCTCGCGTGAATCGGCCTTTCGCAGATGATTGTCATGTCGAGCGAAGTCTCCCGTAACGGCGGGATTGCTATTTGAAATGAGACGCTATTCACAACGCCAAAGCCTCTCGACCTTGAGCGAGATCAATGTCACCCCCCTACTCGATCTCGCGTTTGTGCTGCTCATCATTTTCATGATCACCACACCGCTACTCGAAAGCAGCATGAACTTGGTGATCCCATCCAGCGGCGCAAAGAATCCGCCGATCAGTTCTTCGCAGGTGCAAACGGTCTCAATCGATCGCACCGATACGATCCGGTTCAACAATCAAGTCGTGGACTTGGAAACCCTCAGCGCGCAATTGACGCAGGTGAAACAGACAAATCCAGATGTCGCAATCGTGATTCGACCCGATCGCGATTTACCAGTGCAAAAATTGATTGGACTGATGGATGCGTTGCAACGCACGGGAATCACCAAGGTCGGCATCGCTACAAGAGCGGGAACAAAATAGATGGCGAAAGACCCGCCTTCGCAGAGCTACGGCGTGGTAAGTGCGCGGTTCTGGCGAAACGTTACCTTAATCGCTGTCGCTCACGTCGCGCTCATTGCAGGATTAATTCGCTGGAGTCTGGCTGCCAGAGCGTCATCAAATGCGGAGAGCATCGTCTGGTTAGGTGGCGCGCAAGGTATCGCGGCTGGCGAACCAGAAAAAGAGCCGTCGCCATCAGCGACCCGGACAACTCCTCCGGTCGAACCCAAACCGGAAGAGGAAAAATCTGTGGCACCTGCAGTGAAAAGCGAAATCGAATTATCAACCCCGAAGCCCCCACCAACAGCGACTCCCCATGCGAAGCCAACGGCAACTTCCACACCAAAACCGGAGGCGAGCCCAAAACCAAAGCCAAAACCGACTCCAAAGAAAATGGTAGTGGCAAAAGCCTCACCACAACCGCCGCCGAAAGTGAAGCCCAGTCCGGCGAAATCGAGCGAGGAGTCAGGGAAAAATGAAAAAAAGGCTCTGGCAAAAAACGGACACGCGGCTCAGAGCGGCGGCGGGAAAACAAGTTCAGCTAGCAAGGATGCCCATTCGGAAGGCGGAAGCAGCACGTCAGAGTTCGGCTGGTATGGCAACATGCTGCACGATCGCTTTTACAGCGCATGGGTCCAGCCGACTACCAACGTCGCCACCGGCACCAAGATTTCGACCCTGGTCAAAGTCCGCATCGAGAAGGACGGACGCGTTTCCAAATTCGAAATCATCAAGCCGTCCGAAAACATTGTGGTGAATGAATCCGTTGCAGGGATTGCGAAACAAGTCACTCAGGTAGATCCGCCGCCGGTCGAGCTTAGCAAGGGCGGCCATTACGAGGTTAAAATCAATTTTGAATTAAATACCGATCGCGCACCAGCGAAATGAATGACCAATCGGGCGCGTCATTCTCTGGGGAGCACACGCGCCTCGCGTGTTCGTTTCGGCGCCCTCGCCGCAACAATCTTTTTCCGCTCTCAATCAAGATGCGGAAAGTCGCGATCGCGAGGGCGCAATCGCCACCACGCGAGGCGCGTGTGCTCCCCAGACGTTAGGTGGCGAATTTCTCTTCGATCAACCGATTCAAATGATCAGCGATCGCAGGATGATTAAGGCGCTGGATCACTTCATCCAAAAATCCGGTGACGATGAGACGTTGCGCGACTGAAACAGGAATGCCGCGAGTGCGAAGATAAAAGAGTTCATCCTCGTCGATCTGACCAGACGTGGCGCCATGGGTGCATCGGACGTTGTCGGCAAGAATTTCGAGGCCGGGCATCGAATTCGCCTCGGCGTCGTCGCTCAAGAGAAGATTGCGAACTTTTTGATAAGCGTCGGTGAAGTGGGCGTGCGGCTCCACGCGGATCAGGCCGCCGAAAATCGTGCGGGCGCGATCGTCGAGCGCGTTCTTGTAAAGGAGATCGCTCGCGGTGTGAGGCGATATGTGGTCCTGCAATGTGCGGGCATCGAATTCCTGTTGGTGTTTGGCGACTGCGACAGCGAGCAAATCACTTCGGCCGCCCTCGCCTATGAGCCGGCTCAAACTTTCAAAACGCGAATACCGCGACCCGACATGCAAAT
>WNGP01005119.1_pt1 | contig 10932 bp, 7 predicted proteins | sample 5407671 | NCBI WGS metagenome assembly WNGP01 (sample SAMN13153381, study PRJNA577476) | soil metagenome | isolation source: 40 cm soil or saprolite under Garry oak tree replicate 2 | place: USA:California | collected 2016-06-15
GGACCTGTTGACTCCCGCAATTGGTCGGTTTGCTGCTCGCGAGATCGATAATAGATTCTCTGAGAGGTTTCGTTGGCGAGGCTCTCACTAGCTTCAGGCAATGCATGCCTATAGCCGGGTGGAATTGGAGAACCATCGACGGTTCGCTTTGAACGATAGTGATCTGGTCCCTGTGGATGGGGTTTTTGAGCTGGCCGATTGACTCTGGGCCGATACTGCTCTGGTACCAGGTTTTGTCCCTGACGAACAGTGGGAATCTTTCTGGATGTACTGGTTGGGTACACTTCAAGGTCATCGTCATTATATTGTTGGGCAGCTTCCTGCCGTGCGGCACGAAAAGCGGCGGTCCGATGTGATCCACGAGGGAGAGTTGGTTGATAACCAGGGAATCCTGGATAGCGCCCCTGTCGTGCAGCATTGGGATTACGCGACGGAAGCGCGTTACCATTGCCTCGTCCAGAAGGAGCTAATGAGGCCGATTTTGGTGGCCGAGCCGGACGAAGGGGATATTCTGTTGTACGTTGACGATATGCTTGACCCTCTGATGCAGCAAGCTGATTTTGCCTTATTGGAGGCGGAAGAGGGTAAGACGGGACGAGATTTCGTCCTGTCGTTACTCTATAATCGCTCCGTTCGTACTCTGCGGGAGGAAGCATTTGAACTTCGGCATCATAAATGTCCTCTGGAGCCTCAAGGTATCCATATTCATGGATTTGAGCCAGGGACATTTCTTCTTGAACTTCTGCCCTAAGTTGATCTTCATGACGGCGAGAAAAGTAGGAAAATAAAACCAGGGAAATCGGGATGCTTAGTAGCAAAGCCGCCAATCCACCTATCAGCCCACCAAGAATCAATGAATTCAATGTGTTACCATACCAGAGGACTACTGCAGCTCCAACAATCAACACCAAGGCCACAGCGGCAGTTCTCATCAACTATCTCCATTCTGGGAACCGCTAGCGAAGCAAAACCAGGAGGTACCTAAATACGAGCGCTTTACCATCCTGTGTTATCGCAGGTGAAATAAGGGTTTTTCAAATATCCTTCACTGCTGTCTCGTGCTATGAATATACCATAATTGAGTAAAGAGTACAAGTGAACCAATACGGTAATTCAGTACTCACGACAGAATTGCGTCTCCAAAACAAGTAAAAAGATACAATAAAGATAATAAGGAGGATTTTTATTAGTACTTTTGGGTGACGCTCCCATCCCCTCGAAGGTGATGGGCTTCCAGGCGAGACCGCTCGCGTCGGTGACCGCTCCCCAGGGGGACCAGCACGGCTGGTGGCTGAGACGCGGCGCACACCTGGACAACTGCGGTCCAAACGAGTCACCTCTCCCGCAGGCCCGCGTCCGGGCGGACTACGACGTTCCACTGGACGACAGTTCTTGATCCTGCCGCCTGTCCCGCAAGGGGCCGGGCCGTCGATACGTGAGCGAACTCGGATAGCTGATCCGCGAACCAAAGGCCAGGGGATGCATGTTCATGCTTCCCACGATATCCCGGTGACCTCGAAAGCCACAACGCCGACAGGCCCAGTTCCGTCCTTTCGGCTTCTTCTTCCAGTCACATCGCGGACAGTGGCTACTGGTTCCCCGCTCACTACCACTGAAGCACACGATGCCGACCTGTTGACACTTCTCTTGCAGATATTGCTTGTCTTTGCCGTATTCCCACTGCGCCATGCGCTGGTTGTGATGGCGTCCTTTGTTCTCGTTGCGCACCCCATGTGGATCGCCCACGTAGAGCGTCTGCACCCCTTCGTCACGGCAGAAGTCGACCACCTGGCGCGTTCCCTTGTGCCGCAGGTCGCGCACCCGCCGTTCCTTCTTCCCACTTTCACGCTCCCGTGTATACTGCAACCGTCGCCAGCGCTTGGAGCCTTTGTGACAGCGGGCTTGCAAGCGCGAGAGCTGACCAAGCGTCATGTTGTAGTGCCGTTTGATGGTGCGCATGCCTCGTCCGGTGACAATGAGTCCTTTGCCCGTGCTGGTCGTCACCGCCGCCTGGTGGATCTCACCTAAATCGACACTGGCTTGTACCGGCTGGGAAGAGAGTGCGACGGGAGGTGCAAGGGGTGCAGCGGGGACCACGAGATGCAGTTCATAGCCCCCATTCCAGACCAACGAGACCGCTCCGATCTGCTCAGGCAGATCGGGCAGATGGAAGGAGAAGGACTTGCGTCCCCGCCCCATGGGCAGGATCAGGCGCTTACCCTGGCGCGAGACCGCCTGGGCCGGCCACTGCACCGTCCTATACCGCTTGTGGTGGGAGGGATAGCGGTGCCGCGGGTTCGTCTGACGCAGCTGCTTGATGGTCTCGACGTTGGCGAGGAATTGCTGGCAGACCAGCTGGATGGATTGGCTGTGCAGCGCAAACTGCCCGCCTTTGGTTTCCCGCTGCAAGTCGTCACGGTCCGGCCACCGGGTGCGCTCGCTTCGGGCCAGTCGGTGACGCTCCAGGCAGTACATCCAGACGCGAGCGGCTTCCAGCTGCGCCGCTCTCAGGCGCGCTCGGGTCCGCTGGTCGAGATCCTTGAGTTGATAGATACGTACGGTCTGCATGGCTGCTCCTGCCCCTCTCGTTCTGCTGAGCCAGTGTAGCACGAACGCCTGTTCCAGTCAAGGGAGGAAGGGACAGCGGGGTCTTCCTCCCTTTCGCTCCTCCAGAAAAGGCTAAAGCCGGGCATCCTGGCGCGGAACTCGGTGAATGGAGGAGAGGAAAACAAAAGGACTATGCTCAGGGGTATGCGCTTTGTAATGATATCGAGATATGCGTACCCCTGAGAAGACTTGTTGACGGCCTTAACAGAAAAAGACGTTTTTATGCGGCGTGGCACTGGCGGAAAATGGCGACGACCTTTCCCTGAACCTTCCATTCTTCATCCCACTCACTCTTGGGAATAATAATAGGTTCTAATTCAGAGTTAGCCGGTTGCAGACGCACCCTATCGTGATCTTTCTCCTGGAAGAAGCGTTTGAGGGTAGCACTACCGCTCATCCCTTCTTGTAAACGAACAGCGACGACAATATCGCCGTTGTTGCAGGTATCCTGAGGTTTAATGACGACATAATCACCATCACAAATGTGATCTTCGATCATGGAGCGACCTTTTACGATTAATGCATACGTGTTGTCAGGCTCCAACTCACGGCCAACATCGAGCATTTCCTCGGGATCATTAGAAATTTCGAGAGGCTGACCTGCAGCGATCGAGCCCATGACGGGGATACCAGTAACTGTTTCAATCAGCTTGATGCCACGGCTTTTCTTGGGCTGGCGAGAGATAAGCCCCTTTTTCTCCAGCATAGTGAGATGATAATCAACATGACCGGTGCTGGCGATTTGCAGTTCACGACCAATTTCGCGATTGGTGGGTGGCATCTTCTCCGTCTTCATGTAACTAACAATAAAATTGTACATTCTTTTTTGAATGTCGGTTGCCTGATCTGATGACATAGTACCCATTTCCGCCTTTCTGTTTCGGCCTCTTTTATTGTAGCCAGACTACAAAAATAGAACAGCCATTCAAATCTATAATAGCATATCATCTTACGCATTTCAAGCCTTTTATCGAACGTATTTTCCGAATATTATTTCGTGACGCAAAAAAGGGTGATTTTCCTCAACAGGGACTTGGAATAGTGGGCACATTTTGCTATACTCTCCATTGAGAGTAGGTTGAGTGGCAATTGCTCATGCTGTAGGAGATTGCATTGGGAACAGGGGATGAGGGATGATTTGCGCCTACCCCACGAATAAGTGTACAATGAATAAGACATACACTTGAAAAAGGAAAAGGGTGTATTGCAGAGGCGTCAGAAATTCGACGGACCCCAGCCATAGAAGAGGGAGTTCAGATATATGGTTGAGATGACAGTTGAAAGTGTGCGTATAAACCTGGCCACGCAACAGCGAGTGGTCATCTTGAAAGCTACAAAACAGGAACGCTACTTATTTATCTGGATAGCACATGCAGAGGCATACGCAATTGCCGTCGAACTTCAGGGAACGACATCACCCCGTCCGCTGACACATGATTTGCTGAAAAACGTCATTGTGGAGCTAGGGGCAAAAATAGAGAGCATTGTCATTTCAGACCTGATAGAAGACATTTTCTATGCCCGTATCGTGTTGGATGTTGCGGGTAGGCATGTGGAGGTCGACTCACGTCCTAGCGACGCTATTGCCCTCGCTGTCCGTGCAAGAACGCCTATCTTTGTTGAAGAGAGCGTTCTAGAGCGTGCAGGCGTGGCCCTTGAAACGAACGAAGAGCAGACGTTAACGAAGGCAGAGCAGAGGAGAGACAAAAAAGAGATTGACCAGGACAATCTGGATGCTTATCGCGACTTTATCAACACACTGGATGTGTTAGACGAGTTCGGAAAAGATTAACGGGAATCAGGAAAAGAGCGTCCTCCAGTCGTTGCAAAACCCTAGTATAATATAGCTTTTAATATGCTCACCAGGATACGTGATAGCAATCCGTAGGCTAGTATGGCTATCAGGGTATAGAGTTCCAACGGTATGGGAAAAGGTAAGGTTATGTGCTGGAAGATGAGACGGATGGGCAATAGGAAGATATCACTGGTGGAATAGACGATGCTTACCCAATCAGCATTGCCTTGAATGTTTATTAGCTTGAGCAAGAAGCGAAGCAGCAGCAGGAGCTGCACAGCGACAAAGAATAACCCCACAAGTGATGGAATGGCGCTATGCCTTCTATGCCGTGTACGTGGAGCCACCGGTTGTATGGGTTGAGGAGGATAGAAGGGGTAGACTGGGTACGCACCTTCAGGGGATAGCTGCCCCTTTTTTCGCTTATGAGACGAAGGTACGGATGGTAGCGCAGGGTAAACTGGTGCTGCCGGCGATTGATAGTCAGGGCTGGTGGGAATAATATTCAGGTGAGGGAATGGATGTTCGATGGGTGTTGGTGCAGGCAGCGCTCCATCAGGACCTGGCTCCATCCACATTTCATCAGCAACGCGTGGCGGATCGAGTGGTGGATGAAAGAGTTTGAGCGGCTCGGTCGGTGCATTGTGCTCGTCAAACTCCTGGTAATGCTCATCTTGAGGTTGTGAACCGTACATCATTGCCTATTGCTTTCAAGGTACAAATCAATTCCTCATGGCGACCCAACCCCTGTCTTCTCCATCCAGCGGATGCGGCCAAGTCTAACCTACAACCTACTACTATAGTATACATACGCAGCTATATTTCTGAAATCCAATTTGAATTCAGAAACGGAATAGCACATCTTGATATGTTTCACGTCGCTCCATGAGATGAACATTGTTTTCATCAATCAGTAATACGGCTGGACGGAGGACAAGGTTATATTCTTGATTACCAGGACAGTTAGTGAAATCCTGTGCGTATTATACTTATTGGATGGTTATGTTACAATGGGTCAAATTCGTTTGTGATGAGGAAGAGAGGGATTCTGCATTTATGACACAAGTTGAGAATCAGTTAGAGAAGATGCCAACGGGGGAGGCTGGGCACAAGCCACGGCTGCGCTTTGCCCCAAGCCCAACGGGTCTTATGCATATCGGTGGGTTTCGTACGATGCTCTTCAGCTGGCTCTATGGCCGCCATACAGGTGGCACATTCATTCTTCGCATAGAGGATACTGATGTTGCGCGGACGGTTGAAGGGGCGGTTGATTTTCTCCTGCATGGGATGCGCTGGATGGATATAGATTACGACGAGGGGCCTATCGTGGGTGGGCAGTATGGCCCCTACTATCAAACGCAGCGCAAGGCAATCTATCAACAGTATGCTCACCAATTGATCGAGTCCGGTCATGCCTACCGTTGTTATTGTACAGCGGAGCGACTGGAGCAGTTGCGCAAAGCTCAGGCTGCACAGAAGTTGCCACCGCGGTACGACCGGCATTGCCGTTACCTGACTGAAGAGCAGCGTGCGGCGAACGAGGCGGCTGGCCTCAAGTACGTGGTGCGCATTGCTATGCCTTTGGAGGGCGAGACTGTTGTGCATGACGAGATTCACGGAGATATCACTTTTAAGAATAGCGACATCGATGACGCTGTCATCCTCAAGTCGGATGGTTTTGCCCTCTATCACCTGGCCAGTATCGTGGATGACCATTTAATGGGCATTACCCATGTCTTACGGGGAGATGAGTGGATATCCAGTACGCCACGGCATATACAAATTTACAAGGCCCTGGGCTGGGAGCTGCCTCTTTTCTACCATGTGCCAACCGTGTTAGGGAAAGATAAGAAGAAACTCAGCAAGAGACATAACGCACCTTCATGGATAGAACTCAAGGAGAAAGGATTTTTACCGGAGGCGGTGTTCAACTTCCTGGCGCTGATAGGTTGGTCCTACGATGATAAGACCGAACTCTTTACGCGGGAGGAGTTGATTCGCGTTTTCACGCTGGATCGCATCGGAGCGGCTGGCGGCATCTATGATCCTGATAAGTTACTGTGGATGAACGGGGTCTACATCAGGCAGATGCCGTTAGAGGAGTTAATCGAGCGTACGTTGCCGTATATGGAGCGTCCAGAGATCGCGGGCGGCCTACCAGATAGTGTCAAACGTCCACTTGATAAAGCATACACCAGCAGGGTATTGCACCTGGAGCATGAGCGATTGAAAACGCTCGGCGAGGCCGCAGAGGTGGTATCCTTCTTCTTTGTCGATGAGCTGCACTATGACACAGCGATGCTGGTGCAGAAAGGTATGGATATTGACCGTACGCTTGTAGGACTGATGCGAGCAAGAGACCTGCTCAATAGCCTGGAAGAGTGGAAGCACGAGGTGATGGAGCCGCCGATGCGCGAGCTGGCTGCGGAGCTCGGCATGAAACCGGGGCAGCTTTTTGGAGCTATCCGTGTAGCGATTAGTGGGCGAACGGCAACACCACCACTTTTTGAGACGATGGAGGCGCTTGGTCGCGAACGAAGTATGGCGAGGATTGAGAAGGCTATCGAAAGGCTAGCTTGATTAGCGAGCGGGTGCGGTTGCAACGCAACCGCACCCGCTCGCTAATCAAGGAGGAAACTCCTATGATGAACAAAGATTATATCCTGAGGATAGCTGAGCGCTTTGGCAGGGCTTTGGCGATTATACTGCATTTGAGGCAAAGCAACAAATATGAAGAAACGCTTATCTATATCGATGATGTTTTTTTACAGACGACCGGGTTTACTTCGAGCTTTGTGAACTCCGCTTCAGAAGAGATGCTCCTACAGATGATTTCGCCGCTGGGCGTTTTGAACGTGCAAAAATGTGTGTGGATCGGCCTCCTGCTGAAAGAAGAGGGCGATGTCTACGTGGAGATGGGAAATGAGGACGAGAGCTATTACAGATACCTGAAGTCCTTACATTTTTTCCTGGAGGCTGCAAAGCAGAGCAGTGAAGTCAGAGACATTGATATTGTGTCAGCCGTTGAGTATGATCTGCGTGCGCTGGAAACGTTTGAACTACCCCAGAAGACAAAGCTAGCGGTGTTCAGTTACTTTGAGTCAATGGGGCAATACGCCAGAGCTAACGATATGCTTTTTGAGATGATCGAGACAGGAGAAGACCCTCTTGACGCCGGGGTGGTGGGGCAGGGAAGAGTCTTTTATGAGAGGCTGCGAAGTAAAAGTGATACGGAACTAGAGACTGGAGGGATGTCGAGGGAAAAAGTAGAGCAAAGTTTAGCACAACTGGAAGAGAAAGGCTAGACAAGTAGCTAGAGATTGATTACACTTACTTAATGACATAACGGGCTTTAGCCCGCCGCAAGCCGCTGGGATTCATCCCAGGCGGTGAGGCGTGTCCAGGCTTTAGCCCTTGCTTGCCGTGCCCCCTTTGGGGGTTGAAAGAGTGTTCTAGCTATGCTATACTCAGTAATAGGAGTAGCACATGGGGCAAGGAGGAAGCAGACATGGCCAAGGCCACGACGACGATCAGGCAGAGTTTGAACTATCAGCCGCAGTATGCCCACTACTTTGCGGAGAATGCCGCTCTCTTCAACCGCGTCGTGTCCTTCTACTTCGCTTGTATCCAGGCACACGCGGGCATCCTGGCTCTCACCAACAAAGAGGCGCTCACAGCCCTGGAGAGGCTCACCCATGCGACGGAGAAGCATGCTTCTCCCATCCTGCCACTCGACAACATCGCGCCAGGTATCCCGGCCATGTTTCGGCGGGCGGCCATCAATGCAGCTCTGGGATCTGCTCGCTCCTTCTCCTCCTCGCTCAAAAAATGGCGAACCCGCAAGGAGAAGCACGAAGCCAAACAACTCCGCAAGAGCGCAAAGTCGCGGCCCTTCAGGGAGCGCCCGCCCGTCCCGCCACGCACCTGGAAGAAGTCGGCTCCTTTCTACGCCGGCCTCTGGAAAGAGAGACAAGATCATAGTATCGTGCTCAAAGTCTGGACCGGATCGTGCTGGTCCTGGGTCAAGGTTCGCACGCTTGGGCGCGACCTCCCTGCCGACTTTGAGATGCAGAGTCCTGCCCTGGTTCGTAGGGGTGCGCAGTGGTGGCTGCATACCTCCATCGAGAAGACCTTCACTGCGCCACCCAAAATAGCAGAGCAAGTCACCAACACAGAGACGAAGATCTGCGCTGTGGATCTTAATCTCGGAGAACACATTGCCGTTTGCACCGTCCAAACTGTCGAAGGCACCATCCTCGCCACCCGCTTCATCGGCGGCGGTAGACGGATAGCGGGCTTTAGGAAGTGTACGCTTGGCCGGATTGCACGCAACCGATCTCAGACTGGCATCATCGCCGAAAACGAGCAGGATAATGCCGCCCTCTGGGCCAAGATACGCCATCGCGACGAGCATATGGCGCATCTGGTGAGCGCGCGTATTGTCCAGTTCGCAGCCGCGCATGGAGCAAGCATTCTCGTCTTCGAGCACCTGGGCAATCTCAAGCCGGAAAAGGGCAGGTATTCGCGTCGTGGCAACACCAAACGCGCCTACTGGATGAAGGGCCGCATTTTCCGCTATAGCAAATATAAGGCGTGGAATGCAGGCGGCATTATCACCAGCCGCGTGAATCCTCGCAACACAAGTCGTGAGTGTCACCGCTGTCATGGCCTGGTCGTGCGCTACAATGCCGGCCAGCCTGGTACAGGCTATACTCCAGGTGCGACTCTGGTGTTGTGCGAAACGTGCCAGATGCGCGATCATGCCGACCGAAATGCCAGTCTCAGGATCGGACAGCGCTTGCTTGAGCGCTATGCAGAACCTCTCAAAGAAAAGCCTCATACTGCTGGCCGACGTGGAGGCAGAGTCTCGAAAGAGACAGGTGTTACCCGCTCCCAGGACGCCAAACGCCGAAGTGGGCCATCTCCCCGCCAGGCAAGGCAAGGAGACGGTAACGCGCATGGCACCGCGCAAGAGAAAAGGCATCGGATGGGATCTCCTTTCTCAGCTCTTCCTCCCCAACTACGCTTCCCACTGGAGGAGGGGCTACGCCCTATGTCTGCGGTAGGCGCTTATGGAGGAGTGGCAGAAGCTGCGGGGTTTGAACCCCTGCGGAGTGTCACCGGGGCAGATATGCAGCTCCTATTGCTACACATTCCTGTTGTCCTTCTTTGGGCGTTAGGCGTTAACCTCATTGACAAGCAACAAGTGCTTGATGAGCGGGCCATTCGCATCGGTCGCATTCACCTGCATAAATGGAGCATAGCGGCCCTGCTCCTCAGCTGGTGTACATTTCCCTGCTTTGGACCGCTCGCGTACAGCATTGCCCTGTGTACCGTCAGACGCTTGTATCAGGGGGCGACCATAGAGACGCCAGAGGTGACAGCTGCGGCACACGAGCTATCTCCACCATTAGATTTAGAAGTTCAGCCGCTGATCGATGTCTTACATACATCGGATCTCGAGACGAGGCGTGCAGCAGTTGCAGCACTCAGTCGTCAAGTCAATCCAGCAGGGATTCAATTACTCCGACAACTGTTATCAGATGCTCAGCCTGAGATTCGCAGTGACGCATCAATCGCATTAACTCGTCTTGAGGAAGAGCTTGCCGGCGCCCTCAATGCCTCCCTTGAACTATGGACGGCTGACCCGGCAAATATGGAACGGACACGCAACCTCGCTGATCGGTACTACGAATATGCTTGTAGTAATGTGCTCGATGAGAAGAGTCAACACTGTTATTTCGCCAAAGCGCGTGACGTATTGCAGCAATGCATCAGACGGGACAACAGCAACGCTCATCTATGGTTGAAACTTGCACGTATTGGGGAAGCGGAGTCCTATCGGTGGTACTGGCAGCAGGAATGGAAGGAAGGCACTCCTGCGTGGCTGGGCATGCCCGATCCCGGTTGGGAGAAAAACTACTGGGTACATTACTGGGACCCTGACTGGCAACATCTCATCCATAGTTACCTCGATGCCATCATTGCGGTAGGCTTCGACGGTGTGTATCTTGATCGTGTTGATGCGTATCAAGAGGACTACGCTGCTGGTCATGAAGATGACATGGTACGTTTCGTCACCGATATTGCCCACCATGCGCGTTCGCATTCACCTTTAGGGGAAGATTTCGGTATTATCGTGCAGAATGCAGAAGAACTGGCAGCGGATCATCCGCATTATGTGCGCCTCGTCACTGGAATTGGCCGCGAAGAGGCGTATATCCAGGCCACGAATAGGCCAACATCGCAATTTATGCGGGCCAAGGCTGAGCATTATCTTGACCGCTTCCGTCGAAACAGTCGAGGCAAGCTCGACCTGACAGTCGATTACGCTACGAGCCCTGACCTCGTGCGTACGGCTTATCAACGAGCACGTACCAAAGAATACATACCCTATGTGACGCGTGTGGAACTGAACGGTCTTCCAGATCAACCATGACTATGAACCCACGTGTCACCCTGCACGATAGAGAGGTTCCTTCCTTCTACAACGAACGACAATGGTTAGGAAAAGAAAGGATAAGGATCAT
>WNGP01006731.1_pt1 | contig 10930 bp, 8 predicted proteins | sample 5407671 | NCBI WGS metagenome assembly WNGP01 (sample SAMN13153381, study PRJNA577476) | soil metagenome | isolation source: 40 cm soil or saprolite under Garry oak tree replicate 2 | place: USA:California | collected 2016-06-15
TGACGAAATCTTTCCGGTGAAGGAACTTCTCGGTCCCACAAAAGCGTTCGGCAAAGTACATCTTCTGCCACTGCCGGACCATACCATCGCCCTGATTGTTGAATAGAATCGTTTTCACGCGGAGATTATAGTTCGTGATCGTTTCCATCTCGCCGATGTTCATGCGCAGGCTGCCGTCACCGTCGATGTTGATGACGAGCCGATCCGGATGAGCGAACTGCGCGCCGATTGCCGCCGGCAATCCGAAACCCATCGTACCCATCGAGCCGGATGTCAGGAACGATCGCGGATTCTTGTAATCGAGATACTGCGCCGCCCACATTTGGTGTTGGCCGACCCCGGTACAAATAATCGCTTCGCCCCTGGTGATCTTGTTCAAACACTCCAGAACGTAGTGGGGCTGGATGAAGTCGCATTCGCGGTCGTAATCGAGGGGATGATTCTTCTTGAGTTCCGTGACATGAGCCAGCCACGGCGAAAAATCCTTTTGGAAACCATCACCGGCGGCAAGCAGGTCCTGCAGGCCGCTGCGGGCATCGGCCACGTGTGACCAGGTAACCTGCTTGACCTTTCCGATCTCGGTTGCATCAATGTCCACGTGTGCAATGTTTACGGCATTAGGAGCGAACTTTGAAACGTTGCCGGCGACACGATCGTCGAAGCGCGCGCCAACCGCGATGAGGAAATCGCAATCTTCCACGGCGTAATTGGCGTATGCGGTGCCGTGCATGCCCAGCATGTGAAGTGAGAGCGGGTGCGTGGTGTCGAAGGACCCGATAGCCTGAAGCGTCGTGACAACGGGGATCTGGAAGGTCGTCGCAAAGCGCCGCAAATCCCGCGATGCCTCACTCTTGATGACGCCGCCACCCGCATACAGGAGCGGCCGTTCGCTCTGGCGCAGTAAGTCGAAAAATCTTTTTCCCTTGTCCTCAGGCATGCGCGATCCATACAGGTCCCGCATTCGTTCCCGGTAGCCACGCAGCTCGAGCACACCTTCGCCACGGAATGTCCCCTTCCAGTTCTGTACGTCTTTCGGTATGTCGAGCACAACCGGCCCAGGCCGATCGCTTCGCGCGATATCGAAAGCCGTTCGTACCGTTGATTCAAGCTCTTCCGGATCCAGGATGAGAAATGCGCGCTTCGCGCAGGCACTCATGATGTTGAAGACAGGCGCTTCCTGGAATGCGTCAGTGCCGATCGCGTGCCGCGGTACCTGTCCACAAATGAGAACAACTGGAACAGAGTCCGCCATGCAATCTCGAATCGGCGTGACGCTGTTTGTCGCGCCAGGTCCTGACGTGACCATGAACACGCCGACCTTGCTGCTGGCGCGTGCGTATCCCGCAGCCATGAACCCGGCGCCCTGCTCGTTGGCCGGAACGACCAGATCAATTATCTTTCTGCGCTTGGACTCCTGCTCGGCGTTGTAGCGAAACAGGGCATCGTACGTCGGCAGAATTGCACCGCCGCTATAACCAAACAGGATTTCCACACCCTCATCCGCAAGGATCTGGATGATCATGTCCGCGCCCGTCATCGTTTGGCCGGCTAGCGGGTGCTTCGACGGGGAACTCTCAGCCTGCGTCCCATCCGGAGAAGTTCCGACCCTGACCCCAGGGCGAGAGGGTTTTTCGACATGAGCGCTCATCGATCCTCCCGAGCGCCAACGGCTGCCGCTGCAGGTTCCGTCTTCTGCTTCGGCTTTTGCAGGAACGACATCATTTCGCGAAGCTGCTTGCCCACGGCTTCGATGGGATGCTTCGCTTCCTCTTCGCGCATCCGCTTGAAGTTGGGCCGGCCGGCTTCATTCTCCGCGATCCATTGTTTGGCAAAGGTGCCGTTCTGGACTTCGGTCAGAATCTGTTTCATAGTCTGGCGGACATGTGCGTCGATGACCCTGGGGCCGCGGGTGTAATCGCCGTACTCGGCAGTATCGCTGACGGAGTAGCGCATGTAACCCAGGCCGCCCTGATAAAACAGGTCAACGATGAGCTTCAGCTCATGCATACATTCGAAGTACGCGATCTCCGGCTGGTATCCGGCTTCGACCAGCGTTTCAAAAGCGGTTTTCACCAGCGCGCTGACGCCGCCGCACAATACCGTTTGCTCGCCGAACAGATCGCTCTCGGTCTCTTCTTTGAACGTGGTCTCGATCACGCCGGCCTTGAGATTCCCCGTGGCCCAAGCATAAGCAAGAGCATTCTCTTTCGCGCGACCGCTTGCGTCCTGATGCACCGCCAGGAGCGCCGGCACCCCAACCCCTTCAACAAACAATTCGCGCATGCGGTGGCCTGGGCTCTTCGGGGCGATCATCGAAACGTCAACCAAGGGGGGCGGGACGACCTGACCGAAGTGAATGTTGAAGCCATGAGCGAACATCAATGTCTGACCCGAACGGAGGTGCGGCTCAATTGAAGCCTTGTAGACCTTTTTCTGAGTCTCATCGGGAATCAGGATCATGACGACGTCTGCGGTCTGCGTTGCCTGTTCCACTGTCGACACAGGAAGTCCGTCCTGTTTGGCACGAGCCGCAGACGGGCTTCCCGCATAGCAGGCAACCGTTACGTTGATGCCGCTGTCGCGCATATTGAGAGCGTGGGCATGTCCCTGGCTGCCGTAACCGATGACCGCGACGCGCTTGGACTTGATCAGGCTTGGGTCTGCGTGCTGTTGGTAGTAGACGTTGGCCATGATTTCTCCTTCTCCGTCACCTCGACCGAGATGACATCGACCTGCTTATTGAGTTGTTTAACGATTTGATCCGCGAGAGCCGGTCCGCAGTGAGCGACCATCGTGATGCGTGACAAGCCGGGCTCCGTGTCCGGAACCACCATCAGGCGCTCGATGTTATAGCCCCGGGCGCTGAACAGACCCGTGATATTAAACAGGACGCCGAACCGGTTCTCGACCAGAATCGAGAACGTGAAAGTCGGAAGCTCTTCCATTGTTAATCCTAAGAAAACCGCGGTCAGCGTAGCGCAATTATACCTACCGACCGATCGGTAGGTAATTCTAGCACGAGGACCCACCAAGTGGAACACGAAATCCCCTCCTTTCCCGAGGAGGGAATACATCCCTCGTTTTTCAAATTGGCCGCTGATTCATGCTAACGTAACGCCTCATGTCACAGCTACTCGATGGAAAGACTGGGCTCGTCATGGGCGTTGCCAACAAGCGAAGCATTGCCTGGGCCATCGCCAACGCCGCAAACAAAGCGGGCGCGCGGCTAATCCTCACCTACCAGAATGACCGCCTGGGTGAGAACGTGCGTGAATTGGCTCCGGAGTTGAACAATCCTCTGGTGCTTCCCTGTGACGTGGCCAGCGATGAACAGATTCAAACACTGATGAGCCGGATCGGTGAAGAGGCCGGCCAGTTGGATTTCCTCGCGCATGTCCTGGCGTACGCTCCCGGTGAAGCTCTTGATGGCATGTATGCCGATACAAAACGCGAAGACTTTCGCGTCGCGCTCGATGTGAGCGCGTATTCCCTTGTGGCCGTTTCCCGCGCAGCTTTGCCGCTGATGAAGGGCCGGAACGGCAGTATCGTGACGCTGACGTATCTGGGCAGCCAGCGAGTCATCCAGAACTACAACGTCATGGGTGTTGCCAAGGCGGCTCTCGAAGCTTCGGTCCGCTATCTGGCCAATGATCTCGGTCCGCATGGGATTCGCGTGAACGCCATCTCTGCCGGCCCGATCAAGACACTGGCTTCTTCTGCGGTTGGCGGCATTTCCAGTATGATCAAACTGCACGCCGAGCGGGCGCCCTTGCGGAAAAAAGTGGACACCGAGGAGGTCGGGGACGCCGCGCTCTTCCTGCTCAGCCCTCTCTCACGCGGAATTTCCGGTGAAGTGATTTACGTGGATGGCGGGTATCACATTTTGGGGGTGTGAGAGCGGGAGAAATCGTCCCGGGGAGGAGCGAGTTGAGACCCGGACGGTGGAAAGCCAGTACCGCTGATTTGCTCCGCTCCGATCGGGAAAAATGGTGCTGCACGTCTTTCTGTGATGAGGCAAAAGCAGACTCGGCAACGGTGTTAACACCGGGTCCTACGCTGCATTCTCCGCTTCGTAGATGTACTCGTTGATGCCAGCTTGCCGAAGGATGGTCTTGACCGCTTCGCGCTCGTTAAACGTCCTTGTTTGAACTGAAACCATGATGTGTTCACCGTGGACCTGCTCGGTGTAACGATCGTACAGGCCGGCCCGTTTCACGCCTTCTGAGATTGTCTGAAGCTGGGCTTCCGTTGCCGCAAAACAAGAAATGGTCATAGTCGTCGGTACAAATGGGGAGTTCATACCCGCAACTATTTGCAATCTGCGGTCCACGAGAGCACCTGGTGGGCCCCCACCGTCCTAGGCGATTTTGTGTAGTTCCTGGGGGTCAGATCTGATGTCGGTTTGGTCGACCTGTGGATCGCGCCAGTGATCGATAACGGAGACCTTTTGGACGCAGCCCACAGTGCAGGTCGGAGCGCACGCCTTCTTGGAAAAGTATTCGCGCTCCATATGAGCGAAGGTGTATTTTTCGAGCGGAATTGCGGGATAGCCGCGCTGCTGTGAACAGTAATGGACCAGGCCGTCCTCGCAGATATAGAGGTAGCGGGCACCGGCCCGGCATCGCCAGTCGTTAGGAATGCCACGAGCCAGATTGTGTTGGAACCAATTGAGCCGGCTGTAGCTGTGCTTTCCGTAATTCCTGATCTCGCGGAAGACGCGTTCCTCACGGCGATTCAACGGCTTTACAGCGCCGCCGCCGTCATGAATGATACCCAGCGAACTGGAGAAGCCAAGCTGGATGGCGCGGTTCGTGATCAATTCCGCATCTTCGGGATTCCGAATTCCTCCGCCGATAACCGAGTTGATGTTCACGGCAAATTCGGCGAAGTCCGCGAGGTATTCGAGTTTCTTGTCGAGGACCTTGAGGCTCTTGAGCGACACGTCATCCGGTTGAATATTGTCGATACTGATTTGAAGATGTTCAAGTCCTGCTTCATTTAGGGCTATGATCTTCTTCGGCGTCAGGAGATAACCATTGGTGATCATGCCAGCGAGCATTCCGTGGTGCCGAATGCGCTGGATGATTTTTTCAATCTCGGGATGCAGCAATGGCTCCCCGCCGCTGATCGTGACGATGGAGGTTTTCAGGTATGCCAACCGGTCGATGCGCCGGATCATTTCATCCGTTGGCACCGGAGACGAAAAATCGTCGTACTCGTTACAGTAGGCGCAAGCCAAATTGCATTTGCGTGTGGGAATGACGTGAGCCAGAACGACGTGCTTGGTGGAAGTCAATCCACGAACAACCATTTGGGTTTCTCGCCACCACAGCTTGAACTTGTTCGACCGCTTCATCTTTATAGGCACCACCGATCCAAGCTGAACGAAGTTCCGTAAGATAACACATTCGAATTGCGAAATTCGAATAAGGAATCTATAGTCCGAGACCCGATGCCTTCTACGCCCAATTTGGCTGAAATTCTCGCGAAGATCGACGACGGCTTGTGCCTTTTCGATAAAGAGCGCCAGGTGACGTTCGCCAATGAAAAGGCTGCCGAGATCCTCAATGCCTCGGACGCGGCGTTTCAAGACGAAATCTCTCGTGCTCTGACCGAGCGGGCCGTTCTACGTTTCGAGCACTTTCATCGAACGCTCAACCGGTGGTTTGAGCATCAGACCTATCCCAACCAGGACGGAGGAATCACCATTTTCTCGCGCGACGTGACCTCGCGCCATCGGGTCGAAGAGGCGTTGCGGGCGAGTGAAGCACGATTTCATCGGCTGATTGAGTCCAACATCATTGGGGTGATGGTTGCGGATTCGGAATTCATCACAGAAGCCAACGATATTTTTCTGAGATCGATGGGCTACACCCGAAACGACCTGGTGATAAGACGGCTTCGATGGCGCGACATGACTCCACCCGAATACGACCAGCTTGATGCGAAGGCCGGCCGCGAAGTTGAAGTCACAGGTGCATTCTCGCCCTACGAAAAGGAATTTATTGGCAAGAGCGGGAACCGCGTTCCCGTGCTGATTGGGGGTATTTCCACGCGGAAGGAACCTGGCGAGACCTTTTCGCTGGTTTTAGACCTTGCCGAAAGAAAGCGCGCGGACGAACGGGTCCGCTCCATCGTCGAGGGAAGCAAAATCCTGGAGTCATCGTTGGACTGCGAGAAAACGTTTGCGGAACTGGCCGAGTACATCGCCGCGAAGCACGCGGATTGCTGCTTGATCTTTGTGAAAGAAGAGGGCGAACTGCGGCGAATCGCGGCGGCGTATGCGGCTCCCCGAAGCGTAAAAGATGATCCCGAGTTGAACCTGGATCACGTGCTCAATATCGGAGAGTGCGATGTCACGCTGAGGCCAGTCTCGCGTGCCCTTGTTCCGATCCTCGCACGCGATGAAGTGGCAGGAGTGCTGGCCGTGATATCAGACAGGCCCGGCGCATTTGGCGCCGACGATCTCGACCTGTTTCAAGAGTTGGGGCGGCGTGCCGGCGTGGCGCTGGAGAATGCGCGTTTGTACACCGAAGCTCAGAAGGCTAATCGTTTGAAGGACGAATTTGTCGCCATCGTGTCGCACGAGCTGCGGACGCCGCTGACCCCTATTTTGGGAGGCGTGTACATGCTTCGCAGCGAGCCGCGTGATGAGAAGGTCTTTGCGAAAGCGCTGAATCTGATCGAGCGAAATGCCAAGACTCAGGTCAAGATCGTGGATGATCTGCTTGACGTTTCGCGGATCATTAGTGGAAAGCTGCGGCTGAATATGGAGTCTGTGGACCTTGCTGCGGTGATTCAGTCAGCCGTGGAGACCGTTCGTCCGGCAAGTCACGCTAAAAATATCCAAATCGAGCTGCGCATGGCGGCATTGAACGGATTTGTTTTTGGAGATGCAGACCGGCTTCAACAGGTCATCTGGAATCTGCTTGCAAATTCGGTGAAGTTCACGCCCAGCGGAGGCCATGTCGCCATTGATTTGATGGAAGCGGAGGCGCATGCCGAGATTCGCGTCACGGACACCGGCATTGGGATCGAAGCCGGTTTTCTTCCTTACGTGTTCGAAAGGTTCCGCCAAGCGGACACCTCACGGACACGCGTGCATGGCGGGCTGGGCCTCGGCCTGGCCATTGTCCGGCACATTGTCGAGTCGCACGGCGGAACCGTCCACGCCGAAAGCCCCGGCGACGAGCAGGGTGCAACATTCATTGTGAGGTTTCCGCTGCGGAATGTCGCTCGAGCAGCAACAACTATCCCTACGGCTTGAACTCCAATACGATTCGGACCTTCGCAGGAACCGGGTCGAACCGCCATTCGCGAACGGCCGCAGTAGCAAGACCTTCGAAGATGTCCGGCACGGCTGAAACGAGCCAGATTCCGGCGACCTTGCCATCCTCCAGGACTTGCGCGTCAATCACAACTTCTCCGGCCAATTTCTGGTCGAGCAGATCAACCGGATAATAAGGCGGAACAAACGTTTGAATGTGCGGCTGATTTTCCGATTCTGACAATAGACTGTACCGCACTTTGAATTCGGAACCCTCCGCATAGCGCTGCCAGAGGGGCTCCGGGACCGGTGGTGGGTCCGGTTTCGGTGACTGGACAGGCGGCGCGGAACGGCGCGCGTCCAGACGGACTGCTTCTTCGATGCGGCGAACGTCGTCCGAATAAATCTGCGCTAATGCCCAGTACACATCGGAAATTCGGGTACTCGATGCTGCCGCCTGCTCCAGTAAACCGCGAACCGCCGGAATGTGCATCTCTCCCATTTGTACGAGTTGCACGGCCGCACGGGTTCCGAGATGCGGATCCAGTAGCGCGTCGACGAAAAATTCCCGCGCATTGCCTTCCCCTGCGGCCCGCGCGAGCACTCCCCGGTAATAGGACGCTCTCAGAAATTCCGGATCACGAGCGGCCACAGCTTCTAGATGATGTCGTGCTTGTTCAAGCTTTCCGCCGGCAAGAAAGATTTCGGCAATTGAAATCTGCGCCTCGGTCTCGGGAATGGACTCCACCTTCATGGTCCACGCTTCACCGCTGACTTTCGCGTGAGTCCGCACGGCGTACTGCATGAACACCTTCAGGTAATTCAGAAAACCAAGCTCCAGGTCGCGCTCGCTAACATTCAAATAATCGAGAAGATTGGCCTCACCCTGAGTCAAGGCTTCCACGTATCGCTTAAAACGGCCGGCATATTCGCCGTGCATCATGAAGTAGACGAATGCCCAGGTTTGCGCGTAAAACACGTTCGCCTTGAGGGACTCGTTGTAATAAGGGGAGTTGGAATCCACCGCGAAAAAAGTTTTCAATGGTAGTGGCGCATTGGTCTTGAGCAACTGAAGCCGCTCCATCGAAAGCGCTCCAAGCGAGATCTCGTCTTCCCGAATATCTGCCGTTGCGAAGTATTCGGCCAGCCCTTCGTTGAGCCACGCCGGCCGATAAACGAGTGAGCGGCTAAGGAAGTAATGGGTGAGCTCATGATAGACGACGCTTGTGAGCGTTTCCGGGAAAACCTGGCCCGAAAGGACGATGAAATCACGATCCTGGCCACGCTGGTAGTACCCCGCGACAGCGACCTTCCGGCCGTTGTAATCCGGAGCGACTTCTTTCATCGTCTGATCATCCCCGATCAACAGCACTTCGATCGGAAGCTCCGGAAGCTCGATGGATCGAAATACCAGTGTCCCGACGAGCTGATGAAACGCTTCCAGCTCCTTGAGAACACGTCTCGCACGCTCCTCTCCCGCCGATGACTTGACGACGTACGTGTCCGAACTGACCTGGACCCAGGAAAGGAAGAGCGATAGGGCTACCGCAGGCACCATACGGGGAATTTAGCAACAAAAGGCGCTAAACACAAAGGAAGCCCGAACCCATGGGACTATTTGGTCAATGGGTCGGTTGGTCATTAGGTGTTTAGTTTCCGAGCTTCTTCCCCTCCGCATCGTACACTTCAACTGGTCCGTACTTCTCCATGACCGGCTTGATCTTGCTGACGTCGCCGACGGCGACAACCTGAATATTGTCCGGGTTGATGTACTTGCGGGCGACGCGCTGAATATCCGCAGCCGTGACGGCCATGATCTTTGCCGGGTATGTGTCCCAGTAATCGGGCGGGAATCCGTAGATTTTTCGGATGATTGCGTAACCTAGCAGTTCGTTCGGGCTTTCGAGCGACAGAGCGAACGACGCCACCTGCGATCGTTTGGAATCTTCCAGCTCACTTTCCGGCACGCGCTCGTCGCGAATGCGTTGGAATTCACGGAAGAACTCGGTGATGGCGCCGTCGGTCACTTCCGTTCTCACATCGCCATAGGCGCGCCAGGGCCCGGGATACTTCAGAGCAGTCACCGAGCTGTAGACGCCATATGTGTACCCTTTCTCTTCACGCAGGTTGAGGAAGAGTCGTGCGGCGGAGCCGCCGCCCAGCATGTGGTTCATGATAGAGACGGGAATGAAATCGGGATCGCGCCGGTCGATCGCGATGTTCCCGAGCATGACGCTGGTCTGTACCGAATTCGGCCGATCGACCAGCAGCACGCGCCTGGCTGGCACGATTTGCGGATTCGTCTCCAGCTTCGGTACGAGCTCTGATGCGCGTACGTCGCCGGTGATGCCCAGTATGGCGTTTTGAGGTGCGTACCGTTCGCGATGCCATTTCGCCAGCGCTTCCGGCGTCATCGCGTCAATCGACGCAACCGTCGACGAAACTACCGCAGCCGGGTGACTGCCGTACACCGCGCGGCTGAACATCTCATTGGATAGAAAACCGGGGGACGCGCGCTGCTGCCGCAACTGAGTTTTCATGCGTTGCTTGAGCCGGTTCAGTTCGTCTGCCGGAAAGCTCGGATTCAACAGGAGGTCGTTTGTAAGGGTGAACCACTGCTCGAAATTATCACTCAGGCCCGACGCGCTGATGACTGTTACTGAGGATCCGTATCCGGACGACGCGGATATCGCCGCGCCAAGTCGCGCGATTTCTTCAGCAATCTGCACGCTTGTTTTCGTCTTCGTGCCCTCGCGAAGCATCTGTGCAGTGACGCTGGCCAGACCGGGCAGATCCGAGGGCTCGAAGATAGGGCCGGCAGCGCTGATGTTGTATTGGAGAGAAATGAAGGGTAATCGATGGTCTTCCAATACCAGAACCGTCAGGCCGTTGGAGAGGGTTCCTTCCGTGGCCTTCGGCAGGCTCACATGAAGAACTTCTTTTGAAACAGGGGCGCGGTTCTTCCGTTCAACTTTGCTCGTTTCAGGTGCAATGTCCTGGCCAGCGGCTGCCAGCATTCCAACGGTGAGGGCAAGCATGATGGCGGCAATTAACGTATGGCGTTTCATCGAACACCTTCCGCGCGTGGTTTGGGAGTCGTGACGACAACGGTGCGATTGGCTTCCGTCAGATATGTTCGAGCCACCTTCTGAATGTCCTGTTTCGTCACTTTTTTGATCTTTTCACTCGACGTGTTGATCACACCGGGATCGTTGTAGAACACGGCATTTTCGCCAAGAGCCTGCGCGCGATATAGAGTGCCTTGGAGCTGTTCGACGTCGCCCCGGCGGACCGACATTCGCACTTTCTCCATCTCGGCATCTGTGACGGTTTCGCTCTTCACGCGTTCCACTTCTTCATAAAACAACTTCTCGACTTCAGCCGGGTCCTTGCCGGGAGTCACCATCAAAGTTGCGATAAACAGCGACGGACCCGGGCGTTCCATGGCTCCCGCGTTCGCCTGAAGTGCCACTTGTTTTTCTCTGACGAGCTTCTGATACAGCCGCGAAGACTGCCCTGTCGACAGGACATCGCCAAGCACGGCAAGCGCGTACCAGTCCGGAGTATTGCCGGGAGGAATCTTATAGGCAATATCAATGCGAGTGAGCTGTGCGAGGGGATCGTCCAGCGTCTTCCGCCGCTCGGCCGTTTGTTTTGGTTCGG